>Ga0335084_10006669_pt1 | contig 11483 bp, 12 predicted proteins | sample Lox_Sample_44_FD_206721 | JGI IMG/M metagenome (GOLD analysis project Ga0335084, IMG submission 206721) | Soil microbial communities from Loxahatchee National Wildlife Refuge, Florida, United States - Lox_Sample_4.4 | ecosystem: Environmental > Terrestrial > Soil > Wetlands | place: USA...
GCGCCAAGTCGCCCTGGTCTCTCTGCCGACGCCACCCGCGCCATCGTGTCCTTCATCGCCGCCAACCCCGACTTCGCCGCGCGCGTGCGCGCTTCCTTCGCGCGCCAGGCGGCGATGCGGCTGGTCGGGGCGCGCCTGACCGAGGTCGAGCCCGGCCGCTGTGTCGTCGAACTGCCCGTACTCGACGAGCTCACGCAGCAGCACGGCTTCGTGCACGGCGGCGTGGTCGGCATGATCGCCGACAGCGCCGGCGGCTACGCAGCCTTCACACTGATGCCGGCCGATGCCAGTGTGCTGACCGTCGAGTACAAGATCAACATGCTCGCACCGGCCGCGGGGGACCTGCTGGTGGCCATCGGCGAGGTGCTGAAGCCTGGCCGCACGCTGTCGATCGTCCGTGCGGACGTCTTCGCGGTGCAGGGCGACCGGCGCACGCGTGTGGCCGCGATGCAGCAGACGCTGATGGTCATGCACGGCGTGTCCGACGAGAAGATTTGAGGCCTGACATCGGAGACAGCGATGCAACTGCCCGGACTGAAGTTCGACCTCGGCGCGGACATCGAGGCGTTGCGCGAAGCGGTGCAGGACTTCGCGCAGGCCGAGATCGCGCCGCGCGCGGCCGAGATCGACCGCAGCGACCAGTTTCCGATGGACCTGTGGCGCAAGCTCGGCGACCTCGGCGTGCTCGGCGTCACCGTCGATGAGGAATACGGCGGCACCGCGATGGGCTATCTTGCGCACATCGTCGCGATGGAGGAGATCTCGCGCGCCAGCGCCTCGGTGGGGCTTTCGTACGGCGCCCATTCGAACCTCTGCATCAACCAGATCAAACGCAACGCCAGCCCGGCGCAGAAGAAGAAGTACCTGCCGAAACTCGTCAGCGGCGAGCATGTCGGCGCGCTCGCGATGAGCGAGCCCAACGCCGGTTCTGACGTCGTCAGCATGAGGCTGCGCGCGGACCTGAAGGGTGACCGCTACGTGCTCAATGGCACCAAGATGTGGATCACCAACGGCCCGGACTGCGACACGCTGGTCGTCTACGCCAAGACCGATTCGCAGATGGGCGCGCGCGGCATGACAACCTTCATCGTCGAGAAGGGCATGAAGGGTTTTTCGGTCGCGCAAAAGCTCGACAAGCTCGGCATGCGCGGTTCGCACACCGGCGAACTGGTGTTCGAGAACGTCGAGGTGCCCGCGGAGAACGTGCTCGGCGAGGAAGGTGGCGGCGCCAGGATCCTGATGAGCGGGCTCGACTTCGAGCGCGCGGTGCTGTCCGGTGGACCGCTCGGCATCATGGCCGCGTGCATGGACGCGGTCGTTCCGTACGTGCACGACCGCAAGCAATTCGGCCAGTCGATTGGCGAGTTCCAGCTGATGCAGGGCAAGCTCGCCGACATGTATACGACCATGATGGCCTGCCGCGCCTATGTCTACGAGGTTGGACGTGCATGCGACCGCGCGACACCCGAGACGGTGCGCAACATCCGCAAGGACGCCGCCGGCGCGATCCTCTTTGCGTCGGAGAAGGCGACCTGGATGGCGGGCGAAGCGATCCAGGCGCTCGGCGGCAACGGCTACATCAACGACTACCCCACCGGCCGCCTGTGGCGCGACGCCAAGCTGTATGAAATTGGCGCGGGCACCTCGGAGATCCGCCGGATGCTCATTGGGAGAGAACTCTTTACGGAGACGATGTAACTTTCCCGCGGCAATTCGGCGAGGCTAATGTGAACGCAGCGAGCGTTAAGCGAGCGGCAGCGAGTGGCCGGAGCCAAACCGGAGCCGGAACGCCGGAGATCAGGACAATGCTGATCGGCCGAGAGCTGTTTTCGGAAACGATGTAGGAGCACGAAGCGATGCACCCGTGGCAGCAGCACCTCGAAACGCTGAAGGCGCACTTCCAGCCTCCGGGCTTGGCCGATGCCGGCACGCTGCGTCGGCTGAGCGGGCTGGAGTTCCTGCAGAAGATCATCAACGGCGAACTTCCGGTCGCACCGATCACACAGACGCTGGACTTTCATCTGATCGAGGCCGAGCCCGGTCGCGCGGTATTCCAGGGCCGGCCCGCGCATGCGCACTACAACCCGATCGCCACCGTTCATGGCGGCTATCACGCCACGCTGCTCGATTCGGCGATGGCATGCGCGGTGCAGACACTATGCGAAGCGGGGCGCGCCTACACCACGCTCGAATTCAAGATCCACTGCGTGCGCGCGCTGACCGAGGCCGTGGGCCCGGTCCGTGCCGAAGGCAAGGTAGTGTCCAGCAGCAAGCGCATGGCGACGGCCGAGGGCCGCCTAGTCGACAGCGAGGGCCGTCTTTACTCGCACGGCACGACCACCTGCATGCTGTTCGAGCTGCAGGGCTGAGCCGCGAGCATTGTGGCTTCCTCCGACGCGACCGACCCGCAGCTGCCCGACAATTCGGTGGCGAAGTCGGCCGCCGTTGCGCGCTTCTGGTCCGAGTTCTGCACAGCCACCCGACTCGCGCCGACGACGCCTTATCAGGCGTGGTACTTCGGCGACACGCCGCAGCTGGCGCACGAGCTCGTCGAGCTCGTGCTGCATGGACCCAAGCGTGCGACCGCAGGACTGGCTGAATTCAACGACCGGATGCCGCAGGTGAAGCCGGTGGCCGGCGGCTACTCGGTGCTGACCGAACACGATGGCACTCCGCGCGCGGTCGTGCGGACCACCGTGCTCGAGCGTCGTCGCTTCGAAGACGTCGATGCGGCCTTCGCCTGGGACGAGGGCGAAGGCGACCGCACGCTCGCCGACTGGAAGGACGGGCACCGGAAGTTCTTTACACGCGAACTGGAAGGCCTCGGGCGCCGGTTCGAGGAGTCGATGCCGGTGGATCTGGAGCGCTTCGAACTGCTGTATCCGTTCGAGGCCGCGCTGAATCCGGTCGACTGCGGGCCGCGGCTGCTGCCGGCACTGCTGCCCGGCGCGATGGCGGCCAGCGCGGCACTGCAGAGCCTGTACTACGCGCGCGAGCACCAATTCGGCGTCTACTTCGAAGCCGGCCGCCTCGCGGACATCGGCGCATTCCTGGCGCGTTTCGACTCCGAACGCGACGGAGTGTGGGTCGCGGTTGACGGCGGTGCCATGGTCGGAACGATCGTCATCGACGGCGCTTCGAATGACGAGCCGGACTGCGCACAGTTGCGCTGGTTTGTCATGGCCGACGTATTGCGCGGGCACGGCATGGGCCGTCGCATGATGCAGGCGGCGATGCAGTTCGCCGCCGCGCGCTATCGGCGTGTCGTGCTCGACACATTTTCCGGATTGAACGCGGCACGCCATCTGTACGAGACCTTCGGGTTCCGCAAGACGCTCGAGCGGCCGACCACCGCGTGGGGGCCCGAAGTGCTCGAGCAGCACTGGGAGTGGGCCCCGTGAGCGCGCCCGGCCGCTCCGAAGCGCTGACGCCGGAGCACGCAGTGCGGAGGATCGCCCGATGACCCTCTTCGGGCTGCAACCCGCCCAGCTCGGTCTGTTCGCCCTCGCCGTGCTGCTGCTGGCGCTGACACCGGGTCCCGTGTGGATCTACCTGATCTCGCGCACACTGACCCAGGGGCGTCGCGCCGGCTACTTCTCGCTGATCGGCGTGATGGCCGGCGTGTTCGTGCATCTCTTTGCCGCGGCGATCGGGCTGTCGGCGCTGCTGCTGGCGCTGCCCGCCGCATTCAATGCCGTCAAGCTGGCCGGCGCGGCCTACCTGCTGTGGCTGGCATGGACGACGCTGCGCGGCGGCGGCTTCAGCTTCACACCGCAGCCGCTCGATCCGGTGCCCGACCGCGTGCTGTTCCGCCAGTCGCTGACCGCGTCGGTGGTCAATCCCAAGGTCGCCGTGTTCTACCTGTCGCTCTTCCCTCAGTTCGTCGACCCGGCCGGCGGCTCGGTGCTGCTGCAAAGTCTGGCGCTGGGCGTCGTGCACATCACGGTATCCACGCTGGTCGACGGCTCGCTGGTGACCGTCGCCGGGGCGCTTTCGTCTTGGCTCGCGGTGCGCCCGGGCTGGCTCAGGATGCAGCGCTGGGTGCTCGGCACCGCCTTTGGCGTGCTTGCCGTCTGGCTGGCGCTGACACCCCGGCAGCATTAGCGAGAATACGCAGATGTCCGCCGCTGCCGACGTGATCTTCGACCGCTCGATGCCGTCGCCCGCACGAATTGCGAACGCGATCCTCGAGGGTTTCAACCGGCATTACCGCCTGTTCCGCTACGTCGCGCAGCAGGCCAAGGCCCTGTACGAAAACCGCGAATGGCAGCGGATGCGCGAACGGGCGCGCGAGCGCATCGACTTCTACGACAAGCGCGTGCTCGAGGCCGTCGCGCGGATCGAGAACGAATTCGACCTGGCCTCGCTGGAGGACACCGAGCGCGATGCACTGTGGCAGGCCGTGAAGCAGCACTACGTGACGCTGCTCGCGGAGCACCGGCAGCCCGAGTGCGCCGAGACCTTCTTCAACTCGGTCTGCACCAAGCTGCTGCACCGTGAGTATTACCGCAACCAATTCCTGTTTGTACGACCGGGCGTCGCAACCGACTACATGGACTCGGATCCGCCGTCGTACCGCAGCTACTACCCGGCGCGCGGCCTGCGGCGCACTCTGCGGCAGATCGTGATCGACGCCGGCATCGCCTGCCGCTGGGAGGACGTCGAGCGCGACCTGCGACTGATGGTGCGCGCAGTGTGCGAGGCGCATCGCAGCGGCGAGGCGTTCCGGCGCCCATGGCACATGGAGCCCGACTGCCAGATCCAGATCCTGTCGTCGCTGTTCTTCCGCAACAAGGGCTGCTACATCGTCGGTCGCGTAATCAACGGCACCCGCATCACGCCGGTCGCGGTGGCGGTGCTGCAGAACTCGCGCGGCCAGCTGTGTCTCGACACGGCGATGTTCACCAGTGACATGCTGGCCACGTTGTTCTCCTTCACGCGGGCGTACTTCCTGGTCGACATGGAAGCGCCCTCGGCCTATGTCGACTTCCTCCGTTCGATCCTGCCGCACAAGCCGCCGTCGGAGCTGTACACGATGGTCGGGCTCGCCAAGCAGGGCAAGACTCTCTTCTATCGTGACTTCCTGCACCACCTGAAGCATTCGACCGACCAGTTCGTGATCGCGCCGGGCATCAAGGGTCTGGTGATGTCGGTGTTCACGCTGCCGTCCTACCCGTACGTGTTCAAGGTCATCAAGGACGTGATCCCGCATCCGAAGGACACCGACCGCCAGCAGATCATGTCCAAATACCAGCTGGTTAAGCTGCATGACCGCGTCGGGCGCATGGCGGACACCTGGGAGTACTCACTGGTCACACTGCCGCGGGCGCGCTGCTCACCCGAACTGATCGACGAGCTGCGCAACTTCTGCCCGACCCAGCTCGAGTTCGGCGAGGGCACGGTGACGATCCGCCACGTGTACATCGAGCGGCGCATGACCCCGCTCAACCTTTACCTGACCAAGGCGACCGATACCGAACTGGAACATGCAATCGTCGAATACGGCAATGCGATCAAGGAACTCGCCGCGGCAAACATCTTTCCCGGCGACATGCTCTACAAGAACTTCGGCGTGACCCGACTGAACCGGGTCGTGTTCTACGACTACGACGAGATCGAGTACATGACCGACTGCAACTTCCGCGACATGCCGTCGCCGGGCAGCATGGACGACGACTACGGCGGCGAGATCGTGAGCTATGTCGACAGGCGCGACATGTTCCCGGAACAGTGGCGGCCATTTTTGACCGGCGACCCGCGCATCCGGGCTGCGCTGATGAAACACCACCCGGATCTGTTCGAACCCGCCTTCTGGCAGCACCGCAAGGAACGCATCCAGGCCGGCCATCTCGAAGACGTGTTTCCGTATCCGCCCGAGCGCCGCTTCCGGCGCCGCTATGCGTCAGAATTCCGTTCCAGCTAGAAGAGGAGATGCACATGAGCGATCCGATCGTCATTGTTTCCGCCGTCCGCACGCCGATCGGCGGCATGCTGGGCGACTTTGCCGCCCTGCAGGCCTGGCAACTCGGCGCCACGGCGATCCGCGCCGCGGTCGAGCGAGCCGGGGTCGCCGGCGACTCGATCGACGAGGTACTGATGGGCTGCTGCCTGATGGCCGGCCAGGGGCAGGCGCCCGCGCGCCAGGCCGTGCTCGCAGCCGGGCTGCCGCAGTCGGTCGGTGCAGTCACACTGTCGAAGATGTGCGGCTCAGGCATGCGCGCGATGATGTTCGCGCATGACATGCTGACAGCGGGCAGTGCCAGCGTGATGGTCGCGGGCGGCATGGAGAGCATGACCAGCGCGCCGCACCTGCTGGTCGGCAGCCGCAAGGGCTATCGCTACGGTGCGTTCACGACCTATGACCACATGGCGCTCGACGGCCTCGAGGACGCCTACGAGCGCGGCAAGGCGATGGGTGTCTTTGCCGAACAGTGTGTCGCCAAGTACTCGTTCACGCGCGAGGAGCAGGACAGATTCGCGATCGCGTCGACCGAGCGTGCGCTGAAGGCCAATACCGACGGCAGCTTCGGCTGGGAGATCACCCCGGTAAAGATCTCCGGCAAGGGCGGAGAGATCGCCGTCGACCGCGACGAGCAGCCGTTCAAGGCCAAGCTCGACAAGATCCCGGGGCTGAAACCGGCGTTCAAGAAGGACGGCACGATCACCGCCGCCAACGCCTCGTCTATCTCCGACGGCGCCGCCGCGCTGGTGCTGATGCGCGAATCGACCGCGGTCAAGCTCGGCAGGAAGCCGGTCGCCCGCATCCTCGCGCATTCCGTGCACGCGCAAGCGCCGGAGTGGTTCACGACCGCGCCGATCGGGGCCATCAACAAGGTACTGGCCAAGACGGGCTGGAAGCCAGGCGACGTCAACCTGTGGGAGGTCAACGAGGCCTTCGCCGCGGTAACCATGGCCGCGATGAGGGAGCTCAACCTGCCGCACGACAAGGTCAATATCCACGGGGGCGCCTGCGCGCTCGGCCATCCGATCGGCGCTTCGGGCGCGCGCATTGTCGTGACGCTGCTCGGAGCTCTGCGCAAGACCGGGGGCAAGCGCGGCGTGGCGGCGCTGTGCATCGGCGGCGGCGAAGCGACTGCCCTTGCGGTGGAGCTGGTGTAGGGGTCCCGCGACCTCAGGCGTGCGATGTTAGGCACCGAAAACCTCCTGCTCTTCGTCGTCACCGGTCTGGTGCTGAACGCCACGCCGGGTGTGGACATGGCTTACACGGTGACGCGCACGCTGCAGCACGGCGCGCGCGGTGGCGTGGCGGCGGCGCTCGGCATCAGCACCGGCTGCGCGGTGCACGCCGTGGCCGCGGCGCTCGGCCTCGCTGCATTGCTTGCCGCCTCGACCTGGGCGTTCGACGCGATCAAGTGGGCCGGTGCCGCCTATCTCGTGTGGCTCGCCGCGCAGATGGCGCGCTCGGCGCTGAACCCGGTGCCTGTGGCAGAGGCAGCGCCATCGGCGCCGGTCATCACCGACCGGCGTCGCATCTTCGTGCAGGGGTTTTTGACCAACCTGCTGAACCCGAAAGTGGCGCTCTTCTTCCTTGCGCTGCTCCCCCAGTTCATCCGTGCCGACGCCGCGGACAAACCACTGGCATTCCTGTTCCTCGGCGCGGTGTTCATCTTCAACGGCACGCTGTTTCTGTTTGGGCTGGTTGCCGTGGCGCATCAGATGCGACGTCTGGGGACGAGCGAGCGCACGCGCCGGCTGCTGAATGCGCTCGGAGCGACGCTCTTCGTCGCGCTGGCGGCGCGCCTGGCGCTCGCGGAACGCTGAACGCGAAATCGGCATGAGCACCGTCCTCGTCATCGGCGCATCGCGCGGCATCGGCTTCGAGTTCGCGCGCCAGTACGCCGCCGAAGGTGCGCGAGTAATCGCCACCGTGCGCCGGAACGAAGACGCGGGAAAGCTGCGCGAACTGGGTGCCAAGCCGCTGCAACTCGACGTGCTCGACGAGGCGGCCGTGGCGCAATTCGGCGCGCAACTGCACGGCGAGAAGCTCGACGTGGCGATCTACAACGCCGGCGTGTATGGACCTCGCACGAGCGCGGTCACCGCGCCCGGCGGACTCGATTTCGACAGCGTGATGCACACCAACGTGCGCGCGCCGATGCAACTGCTGCCGCAGCTTGTCCCCGCACTGGCGTCCACTGGCGGCAAGCTGGCGCTGGTCTCGAGCCGCATGGGTTCGATCTCGCTGATGAGCAGTACCTCGGGCTGGCTCTACCGCGCCAGCAAGGCCGCAGCCAACGCGGCGTTGCGGTCGATCAGCCTCGAGTTGGGCCCACACGGTATCGTCTGCGTCGCCTTCCATCCCGGCTGGGTGCGGACTGAAATGGGCGGCGCCGGAGCGGATATCGAGGTCGCAACCAGCGTCGCGGGCATGCGACGTGTTCTTGCGACGGCGAACGCGTCGCAGAACGGCAAGTTTCTCAACTTCAACGGCGAGCAGCTGTCCTGGTGAGATGAACGACCGACGTCTGATCTCCTCCGGCTCCTCGTTCGAGGCCGTGGCTGGCTACAGCCGTGCGGTCGTCGAAGGCGACTACGTGCACGTCGCCGGCACGACCGGCTTCGACTACGCGAAGATGACGATCGACGCCGATGCGGTGGCCCAGACGCACCAGTGCTTTCGCAACATCGCTGCTGCGCTCGGGCAGGCCGGGTGCAGCCTCGACGACGTGGTGCGGGTCCGCTATTTCCTGGCCGAGACGAGCCTGTTCGAGCGAGTCGCGCCCGTATTCGGGCAGTATTTCGCAACCGCGCGCCCGGCGGCCACGGCTATCGTATGCGGCCTGGTCGATCCGCGCATGAAGATCGAGATTGAAGTCACGGCCCGCCGCCGCGCGTGGACCTGACCACCAGGCTCCCCGGGGACCGTCATGCCGTTGCAACTTTTTATCGTGCTCGTTTACGGCATCTGCTGCTGGATGGCGCTCGCCGTCATCGAGCCGGTGATGCGCAGCTTCGCGGTCGAGGCCGGCATGGCGAGCTGGCTCTTCGTCGCGATCCCCGGGCTGTTGGCGATGCTGTTCGCCGTCCTCTCGTACATCCGCGCCGCAACGCAGGTCACGACGACCGAGCATTCGCTGTCGCGCGCGCTGCTAGTTGCGCTGCTGACCTGGATCGCGATCACTTCGCTGATCGCCTGGCTGTGGTGCCCGTGGCATAACGCGCTGCGGTGCTTTTCGAACACGTTGATCACGACCGGAATCGTCGGCGGCGGCCCGCTGCTGATCGGCTCGATGGTTGCCGGAGGTGTCGTCGCCGCCGTGCTGAAGCTCAGGCCAGCGTGGGTCGAGTTCGGCGACCGGCCGCGCATGATGGCGCCCACTCCCGAGCCGAGCCCGCTGTCCCGCCCCGATGCTCGGTGAAGAGCACCTGCTGCTGCGCGATGCGCTGCGTGATTTCGCCGGTCAGCGGCTCGCGCCGCGCGCGGCGGAGTGGGACCGCAACGCGACCTTCCCGCGCGAGGCCCTGAAGGAACTCGCTGCGCTCGGCACCTTCGGCATCGCAGTCCCGGAGGCCTACGGCGGCGCGGGCATGGACTACAGGGCGCTGGCCGTTGCGCTCGAGGAAATCGCCGCCGGCGACGGGGCGACCTCAACGATCATCAGCGTCAACAACTGCCCCGTGTGCTCGATCCTGATGGCGTGGGCAAACGAGGCGCAGAAACAGAAGTTCCTGGTGCCGCTGGCCCGTGGCGAAAAGCTCGGCGCGTTCTGCCTGACCGAGCCGCACGTCGGGTCGGAAGCGTCAGGCCTGCGGACCAGCGCGGTGCGCGACGGCGACCACTGGGTGTTAAATGGTGTCAAGCAGTTCATCACCAGCGGCAAGAACGCGGACCTCGCGATCGTTCTCGCCGTCACGGAGAAGTCCGCGGGCAAGCGCGGCATCGGCTGCTTCATCGTCGAGACGGCGGCGCCCGGCTACGTCGTCGCCCGCGTCGAGGAGAAGCTCGGCCAGCACGCTTCGGACACGGCACAGATCCTGCTCGAGAACTGCCGAGTGCCTGCCGACCAGCTGATCGGCGACGAGGGCGCCGGATACAAGATTGCGCTCTCCGGCCTCGAGGGCGGTCGCATCGGCATCGCCGCGCAGTCGCTCGGCATGGCGCGCGCCGCCTACGAGGCCGCGCTGGCCTACGCGCGCGAACGCGTTGCCTTTGGCCAGCCGATCTTCGATCACCAGGCGGTGCAGTTCCGTCTCGCCGACATGGCCACCCAGCTCGAGGCCGCGCGACAGCTGATCCATCATGCGGCGCGACTCAAGGATGCGGGCCAGCCCTGCCTGAAGCAGGCCGCCATGGCGAAGTTGTTCGCTTCCGAGATGGCTGAGCGCGTGTGCTCCGATGCGATCCAGATCCACGGCGGCTATGGTTATGTCAGCGATTTCCCGGTCGAGCGCATCTACCGCGACGTGCGCGTGTGCCAGATCTACGAGGGCACGAGCGACATCCAGCGCATCCTGATCGCGCGCCAGCTATGAGCGATCGCACGCGCGTGATCCTGGCCGGCGCGACCGGCTGGGCCGGTGCTGCGCTGGCGCGTGGAATTGGGCGCGCGGCCGATCTTCAGCTTGTTGCCGCAGTGGCACGCCGGTACGCCGGGCAGTCGCTGGCGGACGTGCTCGGCGAACCCGCCCTCACCGCCCCGATCCACGCTGACGCGGGCATGGCGCTGCGCACAGCTTGCGATGTGTTCGTCGAGTTCACCAAGCCGGACAGCGCCAAGGCGAACATCCTCGCGGCGCTTGCGGCGGGAGTGCACGTGGTCGTTGGCACCTCCGGGCTCAGCGATGACGACTACGGCGAGATCGACCGCGCGGCGCGCGCACGCGAGCGCGGCGTGCTGGCGTGCGGCAATTTCGCGCTCACCGTCGTGCTGCTGCAGCGCTTTGCGGAAATCGCGGCGCGCTACCTCGACCACTTCGAGATCATCGACACGGCACACGAGGACAAGCCCGATGCCCCATCGGGCACCGCGCGCGAACTCGCGTTCCGTCTCGGCCGCGTGAAGCAGCCGCACCCCGGCGTGGTGCTCGACCAGGTGCGTGGACCCGTGGCTGCGCGCGGCGCGACGCTGAACGGGGTGCAGGTCCACTCGGTGCGACTGCCCGGCTATGTGATCGGTGTCGAGGCAATCTTCGGCGCGCCGGGACAGCGTCTGCACCTCAGCCATCATGCGGGGTCCAGCGCGGAGCCCTACGTCGACGGCGCCCTGCTGGCGATCCGCAAGGTCTCCGGGCTCCGCGGTGTCCACCGCGGCCTCGATGCCGTAATGACCTGGTAGGTCGATGGGTCTCGACTCCACCCAACGCTTTTCCGATCGCGTCGAGGCGTATCTGGCCGGACGGCCACGCTACCCGGCAGCGATCGTCGAGGATCTCGCGCGCCGCGCCGAGTTGCCGGCTGAAGCGGTGATCGCAGACATCGGCGTTGGTACAGGACTCTCGGCCGAGCCGTTTCTTGCTGCGGG
>Ga0335084_10006670_pt1 | contig 11483 bp, 12 predicted proteins | sample Lox_Sample_44_FD_206721 | JGI IMG/M metagenome (GOLD analysis project Ga0335084, IMG submission 206721) | Soil microbial communities from Loxahatchee National Wildlife Refuge, Florida, United States - Lox_Sample_4.4 | ecosystem: Environmental > Terrestrial > Soil > Wetlands | place: USA...
CCGGTGCTCGGGCTCGGGCGGCGCGGCGTGCGGGTCGTGATCGTGTGCGGCAAGGGCGGAAACGGGGGGGACGGCTTCGTCGTCGCGCGTCACCTGAAGCGCGCGGGCCACCGCGTGCGGGTCTTCCTGGTGGCGGCGCCCGACGAGCTGCGCGGGGACGCCGCGCTCAAGTATCGCGAGATGGAGCGCCGCGCGATCCGCGCCCACGTCGTGCGCGACGATGCCGTGCTGGCGCGCGCCCTGGCCGACGCCGACCTCGTCGTGGACGCCCTCCTCGGCACCGGCGCGCGCGGCGCGCCGGCGCCGCCGCTGGCGCGCGCGATCGAGCAGATCAACGCCGGCGGCCGCCCGGTCGTCGCGCTCGACATTCCCTCGGGCCTCTCGGCCGACGGCGACGTCCCGGACGGCCCGGTCGTGCGCGCCGCGCTGACGACGACGTTTGCCGGTCTCAAGCGCGGCCTGCTCGTCGGCCAGGGGCCGGATCTTGCCGGCCGCGTGCAGGTCGTCGACATCGGCGTGCCGGCCGCCGAGGTCGCGCGCGGCGTCGACACCTTCGCGCTCGAGACGGACGACGTCGCCCGCCACTTTCCGCCGCGCCCGCGCGAGACCCACAAGGGCAGCTACGGCCACCTGCTGCTGGTGGCGGGCTCCGTCGGCAAGTCGGGCGCGGCGGCGCTGGCGGCGCGCGCGGCCATGCGGGCCGGGGCCGGCCTGGTCACCGTCGCCACCGCGAGCAGCGCGCAGCCGGCGGTGGCGGCGCTGCTGCTCGAGGTGATGAGCGAGCCGCTGCCGGAGACCGCGGCCGGCTCCGTCGCGCTCAAGGCGCGCGACCGGTTGCACGACCTGCTGCAGGGGCGCGACGCGCTGGCGCTCGGCCCCGGCCTCGGCCTCGACCAGGACACGCAGGCCCTGGCGCGCGCGCTCGTCTTCGAGAGCCGCTGCCCGTGCGTGGTGGATGCCGACGCGCTGACCGCGCTGGCCGGCCATCTCGATCGGCTGCGCGGCGCGCCGGCGGCGCGCTGCCTCACGCCGCACCCGGGCGAGATGGCGCGCATGCTGGGCGTCAGCGTGGCCGACGTGCAGCGGGACCGCCTCCGGACCGTGCGCCAGTTCGCCACCGGCTGGGGCGTGCACGTCGTCCTCAAGGGCGCCACCAGCGTCATCGGCACGCCCGAGGGCACCGTGCTCCTGAACCCGACCGGCAACCCGGGCATGGCCAGCGGCGGCACCGGCGACGTGCTGACCGGCGTGGTGGGCGCGTTCCTCGCGCGCGGTCTGGCCCCCGCCGCCGCGCTCGCCTCGGCCGTGTACCTGCACGGCCTCGCCGGCGACGTCGCCGCCGCGCGCCACGGCCAGGAGTCGCTCATCGCGAGCGACGTCATCGAGGCGCTGCCTCCGGCGTTCGCGGGCCTCCGTGCCCGCCGCTAGCCTCCGCGCGACCACGCCCGACGAGACCGCCGCCGCCGGCGAGGCGCTCGGCCGCACGCTCCGCCCGGGCGACGTGGTCGCGCTCTACGGCGAGCTGGGCAGCGGCAAGACCTGCCTCGTGCAGGGCCTCGTGCGCGGCCTCGGCGTGACGACCGGCGCCACCAGTCCGACCTTCGTCCTCGTCAACGAGTACTGCGGCCGCCTGCCCGTCCATCACGTGGACGCCTATCGCACCGGCAGCCTCACCGAGCTGATGGACTTCGGCCTGCTCGACCTCATGGGCGGCGACGGCGTCACGCTCGTCGAGTGGGCCGATCGCGCCGAGCCCCTGCTCCCGGCGCGCACGATCCGCGTGCGCATCGAAGGGCTGGGTGACGAGCCCCGCGCGATCACGATCGACGATCCCAGATGAAGAGGGGGAGCGAGCCGCCGCTCCCCCTCTAGACTCGGCTGTTATGAAGAGGGGGAGCGAGCTGCCGCTCCCCCTCTAGACTCCCCCACCGGGGAGACCCGCCAGGGCGGTCTGCTGGGGCTCGGAGACGCGCGACCGAGCGCTCCCGCGCTGCTAGTCGTGGTCTTCCCAGCAGCCGTGGAAATCGTCGTCGTGCTTGCCGTCGGGGGTCGGGACCACGTCCGCGAACGTCGTGCCGATCCGGATCTCGTCGACGGTGAACGCGCCCGTCGAGTAGATGCCGATGCGAGGGACCATTCCCAGGTCGACGTCGGTCTTCACGACCGGGCTGGCCGGCTCGGGGCGGCCCGCCTTCGGGTTCACGTACAGCGTGAAGACGTCGTTGCCGGCCATGAACTGGGCCTTGAGGACCAGCAGCGTGGTCCTGCCGATCTTGACCTTGACACCGGAGGGCACCTGCCCGGAGCCGCCTCGATTCTCGAGGACGTATTGCTCCAGTGTGCCGCCGCCCGGCTTGCCGACGAAGAGGTCGTTGCCCAGGCTGCCGTTCAGGGTGAGGCCGAAGAACCCGTTGAAGACGCCGTCGTTGAGCGTGCCCCGCGCCTGCACGAGGAAGCTCACGTAGGCCGTCGTGTTGTTCGCGCCGAGAGGCTGGGCGAGGTTCCGGATGGCGCCGTTGATGGCGGGGAACGCCTGGCCCGACACGCTGCCGCCGGAGACCTCCAGGCGGGGATAGCACAGGGATCTCGCCCGCGCCGTGTAGCCGGAGGCGGCCACGTTGAAGCCTCCCTGGACCCAGGGACCCGCGAACCCGAATCCGCCGTTGGCATAGATCGGGAACGAGGGCGTGAAGTCCTCCTCGGCGAGCGGGGCGGCCACGGCGGGCTGGCTCAGGAGGATCGTGAAGACGGCGGCGACACGGCAGACGATCGCACGATGTCCACGGTCTCGCATCGCGACGCCTCGCTTGGGATTGCGCACGTTCGCTGCTGGCGGCGACTCACCGGGCAGGTCCCGGCGTCCGTACTGTATAGCGAAGGCCGGGATTGCGACAGGAGGAATCGCACTGTCGGTGTTTTCGGACATTGACCGCGACGGGCCGCCGCGCGTACGTAGGGGCATGGCGATCGAGCAATGGCCGGCGGGGGAGCGGCCGCGGGAGCGGCTGTACTGGAACGGGGCGGACGCGCTGGCCGACGCCGAGCTGCTGGCGCTGCAGCTCGGCTCGGGACGGCGCGGCAAGACGGCGGTGGAGGTGGCGCGCGAGATGCTGGCGGCCTACGGCTCGCTGGCGGGCGTGGCCGGGCGCGAGGTGACCGAGCTGGCCAAGCTGCCCGGCGTGGGGCCGGCCAAGGCCGCGCGCCTGGCCTCGGCCTTCGAGCTCACGCGGCGGCTGCGGGCGCGCACGCCGGGGGCGCGCACTGTGCTGTCGAGCCCCGGCGACGTCTACGCGGCGTTCGGCCCGCTCATGGAAGACCTGCCGCGCGAAGTCTTCAGGGTGGCCCTCCTGGACGCGCAGAACGGCCTCCTGCGCGACGTGGTGGTCTCCGAGGGCACGCTCTCGGCCAGCCTCGTGCATCCGCGCGAGGTGTTCAAGCCGGCAATCTTAGAGTCGGCGGCGTCCATCATCCTGCTGCACAACCATCCGAGCGGCGATCCCACGCCGAGCCGGGAGGACCTGCGCCTCACGCGCCAGCTCGCCGAGGCCGCGCGTCTGATGGACCTGCGCATCCACGACCACGTGGTGATCGGTCGCGGGCGCTGGGTCAGCCTCGCCGAGAAGGGTATTATCTGAGCCGGAGGCAGCCATGGCCATCAGGGTGCGGAACGTCGGGCACGTCGTGCTGAAGGTGCGCGATGCCGAGCGGGCGGCGCGATTCTACCGTGACGTCCTGGGGCTCAAGGAGGTCGCCCGCGGCAACTTCGGCCGCCCCATGGTCTTCTTCTCGACCGGCGAGAACCATCACGACGTTGCGGTGCTGGAGGTCGGCCCCGAGGCGCCGCTGCCACAGGCCGGCGACGTCGGCCTCTACCACGTGGCGCTCCGCATCGGGACCACGCTGGACGAGCTGCGGGCCGCCAAGGCGCACCTGGAAGCCCACGGCTACACGAAGCTGCGGCTGACGGACCACCGCGTGAGCCAGTCGATCTACCTGAATGACCCGGACGGCAACGGCGTGGAGCTCTACGTGGACGCGGACCCGGCGATCTGGCGCGAGGATCCCGGCCGCGTGGCTTCGGTAGGACCGCTCGCGCTCTGAGTGGCGGCTAACTCTTCGCGAGCTTCTCGATCTCCTTGCGCGTCATCGTCTGGCAGCGCGTGAGGAGGCCCTTCACTTTCCGCTCCGAGGCGTGGTCGGCGAGGATCAGCTTCTTCGAGCGGCTCCCGTTGGCGATGTACGCCACCCAGTCATCGAGGTTCGGCGTGCCTCGGTAGGCGACGGTCACTCCGCTCATACGCATCCTGCGACGACCCTCGACCTTCGCGAGTGGCTTCCGGCCTTCCATCGCGTGTCGCCCTCTCGTCAGACCGTGCCGGTCGGAATCGACCGCGGTTCCACCGGGATGGTGGTGGGAGTGATGTCGAACACGACGGAGAAATTACGAGCGTCGTGATTTGACGTCAAGGTTTCGTTTGCGCCCGTCAAATGCGCGCTTCGTGCGCGGGGCGGGGACTTCGACCAGTGATCATCGCGGAAATCTCCTCGCCTGTGCATTCCGGGGACTAATGACGCGGCAATTCGTCACCCATGCCGCGGGAGCCCGCATCACACCGGTCGATTTTGTCGTGTGTGGATGAGTGTGGACAAGTGGATAACCTGTGTGCAACTCAGACCTCCGCCCGGAGCGCGTCGAGGATCCGCCGGGCCAGGATCGGACCCTGCGTGATGAATCCGGTGAAGTAGGAGACCGCGCGCGCGCCGGCCCGCAGCAATGCCAGCGCCTTGTCGGGCGAATCGACGCCCCCGGTGGCGATGATCTCGACGCTCTCGCCGAAACGCTTGCGGGTGCGGCGCACGTTCTCGAGCGTGGCGGGGAAGATGTCGGGCCCGCTGAGGCCGCCGCTCTTCTGCGACAGCCGCGGCTCGTCGATCCGGCGCGTGTTGCCGTAGTTGATCACGCGCACGCCGGCCGCCAGCGCGGCCGGGATGATGTCGCGCTCGTTCACCTCGGCGAAATCGGGCGAGATCTTCACGATGAGCGGGCGCGGGGAGCGCCGGCCGAGCGTCTCCAGCACGCCGCGGAGCTCCTGCGGGCGCTCGCTCCAGGCGTAGACCAGCCTGGTGTTGGGCGAGGAGACGTTCATCTCCACCAGATCGCCCAGCGGCGCCAGCCCCTCCACCAGCGTGGCGTAGTCCTCCACCGACTCGCCGGCCACGCTCACGATGAGCGGCACGCGGTGCGGCAGCCCGGCCAGCGAGGCGCGGAAGGCGGCGAGCCCGGGGTTCTGGAAGCCGTTGCAGTTCACCAGTCCGGGGCCGGCCGCCGAGCGCGTGCGCACGAGGTTGGGCTGCGGGTGACCCGGCCGCGGATTCACCGTGATGGTCTTCGCGGTCACGGCGCCGAAGCCGAGGCCCATCGCGCGGCGCAGGATCGCCGGATCGTAGTACTGGGCGGCGAGGATCAGCGGATTGGGCAGCCGCACGCCGGCCAGCGTGGTGGCCAGGCGCGCGTCCTCGAGACGGAAGACGCCGAGGCGGTCCAGCGGCAGGATCCGGAGCGCCGCCTGCCCCAGCGTGATCGCCGCGGGCTCCGGGATCCGGCACAGGACGCCATCGTAGAAGAGACGATAGAGCGCAGCGAGGACACGGGTCATCGGCGAGCGAGTGGAGGATAGCACGCGGCCTTGACCTGCGCCGGGGGCGCCGCTACGGTAACGAGGATGAGTCGCTGGCTGGCCCTCGGCGTGGCGCTCCTCCTCTCGGCGTGCGCCTCGGTGGCTCCGGCCCCCTCGGCGATGCGGCCCGACGGTGCCCGCGTCGCCGGCTTCACCTTCGCCACCGACACCTTCGCGTTTCCCAACGAGATCCGCGCGCGGCATCCGGACCGTGAGGACCTCTACGCGAACTATTGCTTCGTGCTGGCGCGCGGCCTGCGCCAGTTCTTCCGCTTCGCGCGCTTCGAGCCGGCGGAGAGGCGCCTCGACCACGACGGCTACGTCGAGCGCATCCGCGAGGTCGCCGCCCGGGCCCCGTGGGAGCCGGCCGCGGCGGACGAGGCGCGCGTCGTCATCCCCGGCTACGCGAACCTCCGGGAGTTCTCGCGCGCGCAGGAGGCGGCGGTCAAGGAGGGCCTGGGTGGCCGCTTCTGGACGCTCGTGCACTGGACCAACTGGCGCGTGACCTTCCCGGTGACGCGCGGGCACCAGGCCACGGTGGCGCGCGAGGTGATCGACGAGCTCGACGCCGGGCGCCTCGTGCAGCTGCTCGTCACCAACTGGCCCAAGCCCGAGCTCAACCACACCGTGGTCGCCTTCGCCTACCGGCCCGGGACCCAGGGTGTCGAGTTCGAGGTGTGGGACCCGAACGATCCGGCCGAGCCCGGCATCATGACCTTCGACACCGAGGCCAGCCGTTTCCGCGCCAGCCGTCTCTACGACACCGAGCCCGGGCTCATCCGCGCCTTCCGGATGTACTACTCGTGGCTGCTCTGAGCGCGCCGCCGGCGCCGGCCGTGGCCGCGCCGCCGCGCTGGTACACGCACGGGCTGAACCGGCCGGCCGTCTATCGCGCCGGCGCCGTGCTGACGGCCGCGCTGCCGCGGCCGGTGCGCCTGGCCCTGGCCCGCGCGCTCGCGCGCCGTGCGGCCGGCTGGTTTCCCGCCGAGCGCGCGTGCGTGCGGGCCAATCTCGCGCGCGTGCGGCCCGCGGCCGGTCCCGCCGAGCGGGAGCGGCTGGCGGACGAGGTGTTCCGCCACTTCGCCATCTGCTTCGCCGACCTCATCAGCACCAATCGCCGCGAGGCGCGGCCCGAGCGGCTGCTGGCGCGCATCGAGGGTGACGCGCACCTGCTGGCGGCGGAGGCCGAGCACCGCGGCCTCGTGCTGGTCACCGCGCACCTCGGCAACTCCGAGCTGGGCGGCCGCCTGCTGGCCGCGCGCGTGCGGCGCCCCACGCACGTGGTGGTCGCCGCCGAGGCCGATCCCGGCGTGGAGCGCTTCCTGCGCGGCGGTGCCGCCCCCGTGCACTTCGTGCGTCGGGGCGATCCCACCGCGGCGCTCCCGCTCGTGGCCGCGCTGCGGCGGCACGAAGTCGTCGCGCTCCAGGGGGATCGCGCGCTCGGCACCCGCGGCGACGTCCTCGTGGACTTCTTCGGCGAGCCGGCGCCGTTTCCGCTCGGGCCCTTTCTGCTGGCGCGCGCGGCCGGCGCGCCGGTGGTCCCGGCCTTCTGCCTGCTCGACCGCGACCTGCGCTACACGGTGGCGCTGGGGACGCCGATCCACGTGACGGCCGGCGGCGAGCGGGCCGCGCTGGCCGCGTGGGTCGGCGTGCTGGAGGCGATGGTCCGCCGCGTGCCCGAGCAGTGGTTCAACTTCTTCGACGTCTGGAGCGCCGCCCCTGCGCCCTGAGCCCGTCGCCGTCCTTGCCGCCGGCGTGGTGACGCCGATCGGCGTCGACCTGGACGCGTTCTGGTCCGGCCTGCTCGGCGGCGGCCACGCGCTCACCGCCATCGAGCGGTTTCGCACCGACGACCTGCGCGTCGGCCGCGGCGGCGAGATCAAGAAGGTGCCCGCGGTCGCCAGCGGGATCCGCTCGCGGGCCGCCGCGCTGCTGGTGGCGGCCGCGGCCGACCTCAAGAGCCGCGCGCCCCTCGGCGCTGCGCCCGAGCGCATCGCGGTCGTTGCCGGCACCGCGCTCGGCGGCGTGGAGGAGCTGGAGCATGCCCTCGAGGACGATCCCGCACCGCGCCGCGCACTCGACGCCCTCTACGACGCGCCCGCCCACACGCTGGCTGACTGGCTCGGCGCGCGGGGGCCGGTGCTGACGGTCTCGGCGGCGTGCGCCTCGGGCGCGACGGCGCTGGGGGTCGGCGCCGACCTGCTGCGCGAGGGCGCGGCCGACCTCGTGGTGGCCGGCGGCTACGACGTGCTGTGCCGCTTCGTGCTGCGCGGCTTCGACGTCCTGCGCTCGCTCGCGCGCGAGCGCGTGCGCCCGTTCGACCGGCGGCGCAGCGGGCTGCTGCTGGGCGAGGCCGCGGGCCTCGTGCTGCTGGCGCGCGAGCGCGACGCGCACGGGCCGCGGCTGGGCCGGTTGCTCGGCCACGGCAGCGCCAGCGACGCCTCGCACGTGGCGGCGCCGCATCCCGACGGCCGCGGGCTCGAGGCCGCCATCCACGCCGCGCTGGCGGCGGCGGGTGTCGCCGCCGGCGACATCGACTTCGTCAGCGCTCACGGCACCGGCACGCCGCTGAACGATCGGATCGAGACGAGCGTCCTGCGCCGCGTGCTGGGCCGGCGCGCGGAGGCGGTCGCCGTGAACTCGATCAAGGGCGCGCTCGGCCACACCATGGGCGCCGCCGCCGCGCTGGAGGCGATCATGTGCCTGCTGGCGGCCCGCGAGGGGCTCATTCCGCCCACGGCCGGCTACGAGGAGCCCGACCCCGCGTGCGATCTCGACTACGTGCCCGGCGCCTGCCGGAGCGCGACGCCGCGCCTCATGCTCAGCACCTCGCTCGGCTTCGGCGGCTGCAACGCCGCCCTCGTGCTGGAGGCCGCGTGAACGCCGGTGTGCGGCTCGCGGGCGTGGGACTGTTGACGGGCTGGGGCGACGGCGCCGGGGCGCTCCCGGCGGAGGCCCGGGTGGCGGCGGCGGGCCGTGCGGTGCTGCCGCTGGCGCGCCCCTCGGTCGCGGGCGAGCGCTTCCGGCGCGCCACGCGCGAGTGCCTGCTGGGCGTGCAGGCGGTGAGCGCGGCGCTGGCGGACGCCGGCCTCGATCGCGAGGCGATCCGCGGCGACGGCACCGCGCTGATCTACGTGACGGCCGGCGCCTACGGCGCCTCCAACGCCGGGTTTATTGGAGCGGGGGTCGCCAGCCCGGCTCGCGCCGAGGGGGGCTCGGCCGGCCCGCTGCACTTCCCGTACACGGCGCCCAGCGCGCTGCCGGGCGAGGTCGCAATCGAGTTCGGCCTGACCGGCGCCTATGTCATCCTGATCGGTGGCGCCCCGGCCACGATCGACGCCCTCTGGCAGGCCGGGCTGCTGCTGGCCCAGGGGCGCTGCGAGCGCGCGCTGGTGCTCGCCGTCGAGACGTTCGAGGAGTGCGAGGCGCTGTGGCGCCGCGCGCGCTGGACGCTGCCGCTGCCGCTCGTCGAGACGGCGGCGTGCGCGCTGCTGGTGGCCGGCGCGGCGCCGGCCGCGTACCGCGCCGTGGCCGGCGCCGGGCCGCTGGAGCGGGCGGTCGAGACGCGCGCGGGCCGCACGCTGGCGGCCGCACCGCTGGTGGCGCTGGCCCTGGCGCGCGCGGCCGGGGAGCGGGCCGCGCGGGTGACGGGTTCCTGGCGTGGGCGCACCGCGTCCATCGAGCTCACGCTGAGCGGGCACACGGCCCAAGTCTGACGAGAGCGAGCGGGAGGGGCATGGAAGCCAAGGAAGTCTTCGACGAGCTCAAGACGATCCTCGTCGCGCGGCTCAAGTTCGATCCGCGCCGCGCGGCCGAGGTGGCCGAGACCACGCCGCTGCCCAAGGGTGTCGAGGGCTCGATCGGGCTCGACTCGCTGGATTTCATCGAGCTCTCCATCGCCATCGAGGAGCGGTTCGGCGTGGTCCTCGACGAGTCCGAGGACGTGACCGCGCACTTCGCGTCGTTCGAGACCCTCTCGCGCTTCATCGTGAGCCGGCGCGGCGCCGCATGAGGCGCGTGGTCGTCACCGGCCTCGGCGCCGTCAGCCCCTTCGGCGCCGGCGTCAAGGCGTACTGGGCGGGGCTGGCGGCCGGCGCCTGCGCGATCCGCCCGCTGACGCTCTTCGACGCCGAGGGGTTCCGCTGCCGCCTCGCCGCCGAGGTGCCCGAGGTGACCGCCGGCTCACCGCGCCGCTCGCGCGCCGACCGCCTGGCCCTCGGGGCCGCTCTCGAGGCGCTCGACGACGCCGGGCTCGCCGCCGCCGACCGCGAGGCCGCCGCGCTCGTCAGCGGCGCCGTCGGCGGCGGCATGCTGGAGGCGGAGGCGTGGTACTGGGCGCGGGCGCGCGGCGAGCGGCCGCCGGGCTGGGCCGCCGCGCTGCGCGCGATCCTGCCCGGCTCGCACGCCGAGGCGCTCGGCCATCGCCTGCGGCTGGGCGGCCCGCGCCACACCGTGGTCACCGCGTGCTCGTCGGGCGCCGTGGCGCTGGCGGAGGCGGCCGAGCTCGTCGCCGACGGCGTGGCGGACGTGGCCCTGGCCGGCGGCGTGGATGCGATGACGCGCATGTGCTTCATGGGCTTCAACGCGCTGAAGCTGCTCGACCCCGAGCCCTGCCGCCCCTTCGACCGGGACCGGCGCGGCATGTCCATCGGCGAGGGCGCCGCCTTCGTCGTGCTGGAGGCGGCCGAGCGCGCCCGCGCGCGCGGCGCGCGCGTCTACGGCGAGCTGGCCGGCCACGGGATGACGACCGACGCCTTCCACGTGACCGCGCCCGAGCCGGAGGGCGAGGGGATGGTGCGCGCGATGCGCGCGGCGCTGGCGGCGGCGGGCGTGGACGCCGCGGCGGTCGGCTACGTCAACGCGCACGGCACGGCCACGCCGCAGAACGATCGCATCGAGGCGCGGGCCATCGCGCGCGTGTTCGGGGAGGGCCGGCTGCTGGTCAGCTCCACCAAGTCGATGATCGGCCACACGATGGCCGCCGCCGGCGGCCTCGAGGCCGTGGCCACCGTGCTCGCGCTGACGCAGGAGCTGATCCCCCCGACGGCGAGCCTGGCCACGCCCGATCCCGAGGTGACGTTCGACTGCGTGCCGCGCTCCGCGCGCGAGGCCGCCGTGGAGTGCGCCATCTCCAACTCGTTCGGCTTCGGCGGGCAGAACGTCACCCTCCTCTTCCGGCGCGCCTGACGTCATGGAGCGGCGGCCTGTCGTCGTCACGGGCGTGGGCGTCGTCAACGCGGCATTCGTCGGCGCGTCATCCGCGCTCGGCGCCTGGCTGGCCCGGCCGCGCGCCGCCGCCCGCGTGCCGGTCGGCGGGCGCCCGGCCGCGCGGCTGCCGGAGGCGACGCTGGCCGGCCTGATCGACCCGGGCGAGGCGCGGCGCCTCTCGCGCGTGTGCCAGCTGACGATCGCCGCCGCGCGCCTGGCCGTCGCGGAGTCCGGGCTCGACCCCGCGCGCGGGCTCGGGCTCGTCGTGGGCAGCGAGCTCGGCGACTTCACCTCGACCATCGCGTTCGCCGACGGCTATCTGGCGCGCGGCGCCACCGGCCTCTCGGCGCTGCTGTTCCCGAACACGGTGATGAACACGATGGCGGCGACCACCGCGATCGCCGTGGCCTCACGCGAGCTGTCGCTGACGCTCAACGCGCCGACGGTGGCCGGTGAGCTGGCCGTCGCGCGCGGCGCCGCCGCCGTGGCCGGCGGCCGCGTGGACGCGGTGCTGGCGGGCGGCGTGGACGAGCTGGACCCGCTGGTGGCCGAGATGCTCGGCGCGCTCGGCGACGAGGCCGTGCGCGGTGAGGGCGC
>Ga0335084_10006672_pt1 | contig 11480 bp, 14 predicted proteins | sample Lox_Sample_44_FD_206721 | JGI IMG/M metagenome (GOLD analysis project Ga0335084, IMG submission 206721) | Soil microbial communities from Loxahatchee National Wildlife Refuge, Florida, United States - Lox_Sample_4.4 | ecosystem: Environmental > Terrestrial > Soil > Wetlands | place: USA...
CTTTTTGGAGAGTTCTGCGTCGGCGGCGCGGCTGAAGCCTGTACCGATGGCGTCGACGAGCACGAGGTCACTCTTGTCGAGCAAGGTGTGCTGGTTATCCTCGATGCGGTAAGGCGCTGGGGGCATGAAGCCGTTGGGCTGAAGCACCACCCGCCGGGGTCCGAGCGCCCCCATGTGCAACCAGATGGATGCCGATCCCGGGCCACCGTTGAACGCAAAAGTAAGCGGACGATTCCCGGCGTCCTGCCCATCGAGCGTGTAAGCGACAAAGAACATTTCGGCTTCAATCTTGCCGTCGGCGCGCTTAATCGGAAGCCGTCCCGCGGTGGCCGTGTATTTCAGCGTCTTGCTGTTGATCATGATCTGGTGGTGGGTCACGACGGGCGGCACTTCACTCACGTCGAAGTGTTCTTCCTTGTCTTTGTCCTTGCCACTGGCCGTCTCGCTGGGGGCCGGCTTCTGTTCCTGGGGCGGATTGCTAGCTGCGTTCTCCGGAGCCGGTTTGTCCGGGGCCTTTGCAGCCTGGGCCTCCGGCTTTGTCGGATTGCCGGATTTCTTGGAGGAGTCAATTTGTGCCGAGGCGGCGCAAACCAGAACCAACGATACAAGGACAGCTACTATCAAAGGACGCATTTTCATCTCCGCAATAGAGTCGGATTCGGTGCCGTGAAATGTAAGGCAGAGTATCACTTTGTCCGCAGAACGGTTGGACGGCTGCGGACGCAAAAGGTGATTGCTAATATGTCTAGGTGTCCAAAGCAGCCAGCAAATCCAGGATCGAAGTCCTCACCGCCGCTCCCCTGGCGCGCATCCCATGGCTGGTGCACGGATTTTCCACGAGAAAAGGGGGATTCTCCCGGCCCTACGGCGGGCTGACTCTCAATCTCGGATACACCAAGCACGACTCGCGCGCCGCTGTGGAGGGCAATCGGGCAGCCTTCCTGCGAAGCTTGGGCGCTGTGGACGGCAAGAAGCCGTGGCTGCTGGTCACGCTGCGTCAGATTCATTCGGACATAATTCGCTGCGTCACCGGTCCACCCGAAGGCCCGCTCAGCGGGGACGGCCTCATTACCCGTACACCTGGCATCCTTCTCGGCGTCCTGACCGCCGATTGCCTGCCGGTGATTCTGGTAGATACCAAGCGCCGCGCGGTTGGAGTGTTTCACGCGGGCTGGAAGGGCACGGTCAAGCGGATCGTGGAGAAAGGCGTGGGCGAGATGCGGCGGTGGTTTGGCACCCAGCCGCGGGACCTCAAAGCGGCCATCGGGCCGGGCATTCAGGGGTGCTGCTACGAGGTCGGTCCCGAAGTCCGCGAGAAATTCGAGTCACAGTTTGCGTACGCGGCCAGTTTGTTCCGCGAAACCAAGGAATCTGATGCGGTTCGGGAGAAATACCCACTCCTGTTCCTGACGGCGCGGGCGCCGGGGCACAGCGAACTGCCAAAGAAAATCTTTCTCGACCTGGTCGAAGCCAACCGGCGGCAGCTGGTTGATGCAGGGGTACTTTCCAAGAACATCGCTGCGTCGCCGCTGTGCACGTCATGCCGGACGGATTTGCTCTTCTCTCATCGTGCGGAAAAAGGACTGACTGGCAGGATGATGGGCGTGGTTGGAATTCGGTGGTAGTTCGTATTGGGCTTCTCGTGATAGAGTCTTCCCTCTGACAGCCTCTGTCGGGGAGACGTTATGTTTTTCGGATACGGTTTGCTCTACGTCATTCTCGTGGGTCTGATCGCCGGATGGGCGACCGGGAAGATCATGAAAGGTTCCGGCTACGGCCCGCTGACCGATATCTTGCTGGGCATTGCAGGCGCAATTTTTGGAAGCCGGATTCTTGGCCTGGTGGGAATTTACTCAAGCGGCGGAGTGCTGCCCAACATTCTCGTGGCCATTGTCGGGGCAGTGATCCTAGTGGCTATCGTGCGCGCGATTAAGAAGAGCTGACTACTTCTTCGCCGCCTTCAGCCGTTGCTCCAACGCCGCCACTTCATCCTGCAGGCCCTTGGGCAGCCGGTCTCCGAACTTTGCGAAATACTCTCTGATTCGCGGCACTTCTTCCAGCCAGCCTGGGACGTCAACATTCAGTAGCTTGGCCAGGCTGGCCGGCGGGATGTTCAACCCCGCAGTATCCAGGTCGGCGGGTTCGGGAAGCCGTCCAATCGCCGTATCCGTGGCGTGGGCCTTGCCGTCGCACCGCTCAAAAATCCACTTGAGCACGCGGCTGTTCTCTCCGTACCCGGGCCACAGGAACTTTCCGTGCTCATCCTGGCGGAACCAGTTGACATAGAAAATCTTCGGAAGCCGAGAAGAGCGTTCACCAATCTTCAGGTAATGGGCGAAGTAGTCACCCATGTGATAGCCGCAGAACGGCAGCATCGCCATGGGGTCGCGGCGCAGTTGACCGACCTTGCCTGCGGAAGCAGCCGTGGTTTCGCTGCTGGCGGTGGCGCCCAGGAAGGTTCCATGCTGCCAGTTGAACGATTCCGTGACCAGCGGCACAATCCCCGCCCGCCGCCCGCCAAAAAGGATGGCGTCGATCGGCACGCCCTTGGGGTCTTCCCACTCCGGCGCGATGACCGGGCATTGTCCGGCAGGCGTGGTAAACCGAGCATTGGGATGGGCCGCCCGTCTGCCCGAGTCCGGGGCCCACGGACGCCGCAGCCAGTCCACTAGCTCGGCCGGTTTCTCCTCGGTTATGCCTTCCCACCAGATGTCGCCGTCCGGAGTCATCGCACAATTGGTAAAGATCGAATTCTTCGCGACCGTCAGCATGGCGTTCGGATTTGACTTCACGCCGGTGCCCGGCGCCACTCCGAAAAAGCCGTACTCCGGATTGATGGCGTACAAGCGGCCATCCGCGCCGAATTTCATCCAGGCAATGTCGTCCCCGATCGTCTCCACCTTCCACCCCGGAATGGTGGGGATCAGCATGGCCAGGTTGGTCTTTCCGCAGGCGGAGGGGAATGCCCCGGTGATGTATTTCGCTTGGCCGGCGGGATTGATGAGCTTGAGGATGAGCATGTGCTCAGCCAGCCAGCCCTCGTCCCGCGCCTGCACGGAGGCGATGCGCAGCGCGTGGCACTTTTTGCCCAGCAGCGCATTGCCGCCGTAGCCCGAGCCGTACGACCAGACCTCACGGGTCTCGGGAAAATGGCAGATGTACTTGTGCTCGGCGTTGCAAGGCCAGGTGGAATCCTGTTGGTTGGGTGCAAGCGGGGCGCCGAGCGAGTGCAGCCCGCGCACAAACTCGCCATGGTCGCCGAGGGCAGCAAGCACCTCGGTTCCGACTCGCGCCATAATGTGCATGTTCGCAACCACGTAGGCGGAATCCGTGATCTCGACCCCGATGTTGGCAATGGGAGATCCGATGGGGCCCATACTGTAAGGAATCACGTACATGGTGCGGCCCGCCATCGAACCCGTAAACAGCTCGCCGAGCCTGGCCTTCATCGCCGCCGGGTCTTCCCAGTTGTTGGTCGGGCCTGCGTCGTTTCTATTTCGCGAACAGATGAATGTCCGGTCTTCCACCCGGGCCACGTCCCCAGGATCGGAGCGGACCAGCACACTGTTGGGACGCTTGGCGGGATTCAAGGGAATCGCAACCCCGGACTGGATCATCAGCCGCAAGATCGCCTGGTACTCTTTCGGCGAGCCGTTGCACCAGTGGACGCGATCGGGCTTGCAGAGTTGAGCCATCTCCGCCACCCAACCGGTCAGCTGGCGGTTTCCGCTCTGGGCCGATTCGACTTCCATCGTGAGGGTGGCCATATTCGAGATATTCTCCAAACAAGAAGGAAATGCGCTACTGCACTGTAAGCGGGATTACGCGCCAAACGCGACCTAGTATTGTGCCTCTTTCCGCCAGGACTTCCAAGTGCCGGGATGCTGGAGAGTTGAGCGGACGCCACCTTCCCACGGTTGCCGGGGGCGGCGCAGGCCAAGACGATTCACTGCAACTTATTGTGCTGGCGTGGCTTACAGTCAGGCTGGGCCCGCAGCAATGAGTTCTTCCGACACGACCGCCTCGAGATTCTGCAGGGTCTGCTCCACCGTCAGGGAATACATCTCCCGACCCACGCCCTCACCCGATTCCAGCGCCGTCTTGAGGTAGCGTCCTGCGATCTCGATGGCCAGGGGGTCGGTGATCGTTTTTCCGGTGCGGTTCTGGTATTCAACCCAGGCGGTGTGCGGCAGGGCTATCCACACCGGGCGGCCATCGACCAGGAACTTGACATCCACCGCATCGGCGTGACGAGTGGCAATGGCCACGATCAAAGCCTGGTAGAGGCAGTGCACTTTCTTCTTGGTCCAGCGATCGACCGCGTGGAAATCCTTGTACATGGTAAAGAAAACTATAGCGGAGCGCGCCGTACTGGAGCAACCGATCAACCCCGTCAGCGAGACGCGGACGTGAATTATCATGGTCGGGCTGAAGGCTGATGGCTGACGGCTGAAAGCTCTCATGAAAAACCTGGGCATCCTGCTGTCCGGACGCGGATCGAATTTCGAGGCGATCGCAAAGAGTGTGGCCGCTGGCCGCATTCCCAATGCCCGGATTGCTATTGTCATTTCGAACCGTGCCGATGCTGGAGGCCTCGAAATCGCACAGCGCCTCGGGTTGGAGACGCTGGTCATTCCCTCGAAGGGGAAGGATCGAGAGCAGCATGATCGCGAGGTGGTGGCTGCGCTGCGGCAGCATAAAGTCGACCTGGTCTGCCTGGCGGGATATATGCGTCTGCTGTCGCCATGGTTTGTAAGGCAGTTTCCCCACAGGATTCTTAACATCCATCCGTCCCTTCTGCCGGCGTTTCCTGGCCTGGAGGCGCAGGAGCAGGCCCTCGCTTACGGAGTGAAAGTATCCGGCTGCACCGTGCATTTTGTGGATGAAGAACTCGACCACGGACCAATCATCGTCCAGAAGACGGTTCCGGTGCTGGAAACCGATGACGAGCACACGCTGGCCGCGCGCATTCTCGAGCAGGAGCATATTGCATATACGGAAGCGATCAATATTGTCTTAGGTGGCGCATTTCAAATTGCAGGCAGGAGGTTGGTAAGGAAAGACGGCGCTTAGCTCATAGGTATTGGAAACCCCGACAACGCTTTTGGGGCTGAATGCCAAATGCTAAGTGCCAATTGCTTATAATCAACCTGCATGCCGACTTTCGCTCCCGTTGACGAGCAACTCGCCTACATCAGGAAGGGCGCTGCGGAAATTATTCGCGAGTCCGACCTGCGCGAGAAGCTAGAAAAGTCCCGCACCACGGGCAAGCCGTTGCGGGTCAAACTGGGCATGGATCCCACCGCACCCGACCTCCATCTCGGCCACACTGTGGTCCTGCGAAAGCTGAAGCATTTTCAGGATCTCGGCCACACCGCCATTTTTCTGATCGGCGACTTCACCGGGATGATCGGCGACCCTACCGGGCGCTCGGCGACTCGCCCGCCGCTTTCGCGGGAACAGATTGAGCAGAACGCGGAGACGTACAAAGCCCAGGTCTTCAAAATCCTTGACCCGCAAAAAACGGTAATTGACTACAACCGGCGGTGGTTTGGGGAATTTACGGCGGATGATTTCGTGCGGCTGGCGGCCAAATACACCGTGTCGCAGATGCTCGAACGGGAAGACTTTCACAAACGTTTCCTTGAAGAAAAGCCGATCGCGGTGCACGAGTTACTCTATCCCCTGGTCCAGGGATACGACTCGGTGGCGCTGGAAGCCGATGTTGAACTGGGCGGCACGGACCAGAAGTTCAATTTGCTGGTAGGACGCGAACTGCAGCGGGCCTACGGACAGGAGCCGCAGGTGGTGCTGACTACGCCGATTCTCGAGGGTCTTGACGGCGTGCAGAAGATGTCAAAGTCGCTGGGAAATGCCGTTGGCATCCACGAGCCGCCGCTCGAAATGTACGGCAAGATCATGTCGATTTCTGACGAGATGATGTGGCGATACTACGAGCTGCTGACGGATGTGCAGGTGCTTGACATCCAGACGATGATCACACGTGTCAAAGGTGGCCAGGAGCATCCGATGCTCTTGAAGAAACGACTGGCAGGGCAAATTGTGTCGGACTTCCATTCGCCGGAAGCGGCACGCAAAGCCGCTGATCAGTGGGCGAAGCAAATTCAGAAAGATGAAATACCAGAGGACATCCCAGAAGTTGAGGTTAACCTCGACGATGTCTGCGGTGATGCCACCTTTAGGTATGCGCCGATGGCGTATGCCGCAGAAGTGCCTCTGCGGGTGGAGAAGTTACTTGCTCGGTCTGGCCTAGTTAGTTCGAACAGTGATGGCATGAGAAAGATTAAGGAACGCGCCGTCAGGATAGGCGAGACCGTAGTTGAAGAACCGTTGATCAGAATCAAGATTGATGAGGCGCTGATCCTGCGGATGGGACGGCAAGTCCGTAGAATATGGGTTCTTCCTAGCGCATAAGTGCAGCGCACTGTCTAAAGCCACTCTGTCATCCTGAGCGCAGCAGCACGATTCGCTCGCGAATCGTGCTACGAAGTCGAAGGATCCCTTTCGTCTATCTGTCGGCAAAGGCCTAGAAAGGAATTCTCTCCCAGCGCGGCCAGATCTAGAGAATTCTCTGAGGCGTCTCCGCCAGCACAAGGGATCTTTCGACTACGCAATGGCTTTCGCAAGCGAAAGCCATTGCTCCGCTCAAGATGACAATGGGGCTAGTGACTGCTACTCTCTCCCCGACATGCGCGCCGCGGTCATCTTCGGGCTGGGATCGTATGAAAGAGATCTGAAGCCGTTCCAGAAAGACTCCTCCGACACCTGGCTCATCGGCCTGCCAGCGAGCACCAACGACGCCGACGCCATCCTCATCTTTGGCGGAGACGGCACCGTTCATCGTCACCTGGCGCAGCTGGTCAAACTGCAGTTGCCGGTGCTGGTGGTTCCCTGCGGCAGCGGGAACGATTTCGCACGCGCGCTGGGGATGCGCAACCCCAAGGTCTCGCTGGCAGCATGGCAGAGGTTTTCCCAAGGCAGCGGTCAAGTCAGGACCATCGACCTCGGAGTGATTCAAAGTCCGGCAGGCCCGCACTACTTCTGCTGCGTGGGTGGTGTCGGACTTGACGGCGAAGTCGCCCGGCGCGCCAATCAACTTCCGCGCTGGCTGCGTGGCCACGGAGGGTATGTGGTCAGCCTGCCACCGGCAGTGTTCAGGTTTGCTCCGGTTCCGATGAGGGTCAGCATCCCTAACGAGAACTCCAGCGCGCTTGTGGTTCGCAGCCAGCAGCCCACCATCCTGGCCGCTTTCGCCAACACTCCAGCCTACGGCGGGGGTATGAAGATTGCGCCGCAAGCCCGGATGGACGACGGGCAACTCGATGTGTGCCTCATTCGCGACATCGACAAGCTCAAACTGTTTTGCCTCTTCCCCACCATCTATTTCGGCGGGCATTTGAGAATGCCCGAGGTGAATTATTTCCAGGCTGAACGCCTGCGGATCGAAACCGAGAAGCCGCTGGATGTTTATGCCGATGGCGAGTACGTGTGCAAGACGCCGATTGACGTTCAGGTGGCAAGGGCAGCGTTGCGGGTGATCACGCTGTAGTCGATCTCTGAAGCAATCTGTCTTTGGATTGGCGCCCCCCAGGCGCGTATGTCTTGTTGCGGGTGCGTGGCGGCACGGCTGAAGCCGTGCCCTTCCACGACGATTGCAAGGTTTTGTTACCAACTAGAAACTAGAAACCAGAAACTGGAAACTGTTCTCCGATGCTACACTACTCCTCACCGTATGTCCGAGAATGGCCGTTCCCACACCTGGCTGTGGATTGTGATCGGAGGAGGTGCTTTCTTCCTCTTTGTTCTGGCCGTATTCACGCTGGTGTATCTGACGTTGCACGCCGGCGGCGAACAGTCCTCGTTGACCAGTTTTGGCGACAAGATTGGCGTGATCGACCTGGAAGGCGTCATTCTCGATCCCAAGACGGTGGTGGGACAACTCAAGAAGTTCGGTGACGACGATTCCATCAAGGCCATCATTATTCATGTGAATTCTCCCGGCGGGGGAGTGGCCGCGTCAGAAGAGATCTACCGCCAGGTCAAGCGCATCCGCGACGAAAAGAAGAAGCGCATTGTATCTTCCATCGAGACGGTCGGCGCCAGCGGCGCTTACTACGTATCTTCGGCAACCAACAAGATCTATGCGGACAACGGCAGCATCGTAGGCTCGATTGGCGTGATCGCCCAATGGGTCAACTATGGTGACCTGATGCGCTGGATGAAACTGAAGCCCCAGACCTTGAAAGTCGGAGAGTTCAAAGACACCGGTGACCCGACGCGCGAAATGACTCCAGCCGAGCGCGCCTACATGCAGTCGCTGATCGACAACATGTACGGCCAGTTTGTGAAGGCAGTGGCCGAGGGGCGGCACGCCAAAGAGAGTGACATCAAGTCCATCGCCGATGGACGGGTGTGGACCGGGCAGGAGGCGCTCTCCCTGCACCTGATCGACCAGGTTGCCGACTTCCAGGCCGCGGTGGAAGACACCGCGAAGTCGGTGGGGATCAAAGGCGAGCCCACGCTGGTGCGTCCCGAGAGGAACCGGCAGACGCTTTGGGACCTCATGTTTGGCGACGTTTCCCAGTGGCTGCCGACCCGCGAGAAGCTGTTGGAGAATCAGATCGGGTTCTACTACTTGTGGAGGTAGGGAGGGCAGGTCTGAAGTGAGGGGTGTCAGTCACACATTCCGACCGGCTGCGAACCTGATCCCTGCGACCTGACACCTGGTTCTGAAAATGCCACTTGCACACAACCCCTGAAATTTGAGAAGGTTATGGAGGCCCCGGTGTGGCCTGGGAGCCGTTGGCACAAAGCCACGTCGACGATTACTAACACGGAGCGAATAGGCGTATGACAAAAGCGGATCTGATCGATGAAGTTTCGCGGCTGGCGGAATTGACCCGAAAAGACAGTGAGGTCATCGTCGAGACGATTTTTGACAGCATCGTGCGCTCGCTCCGGGTGGGCGACAAGATCGAGATCCGCGGCTTTGGCAGTTTCCGCACCCGGCAGCGCAAGCCGCGCGTCGGCCGCAACCCCAAGACCGGAGACCGCGTGGAAGTTCCCGCCAAGAAGATACCCTTCTTCAAGCCCAGCAAGGAATTGAAGGACCTGGTCAACACGGGCGCGGGCGAGACAGTGGCCCCTGCGCCTCCTGCACAGTAATGCTGGAGTGTTCTGCTCCTTGATGTCCTCTGTGTTCTCTGTGCCCTCTGTGGTTAAATCTTCCTGATGTTTGCCCGCAAGATCCGCGTGGAGTACGAAGACAACGGCCAGCGCCTGCCCTGCCCGTTGAGGTGGCTGGATAACTTCTCCATGCGCAATTTCACCAATGCCAGCGTTTTCGATGACACCCTGCCCGTGTCCGACGGCGCCATGGAAATCGGCGCGAAGGTACCACTCGCTCAGCTCAAAGATGCGATGGAAGACTGGTTCCGACGGAAAAGTTATCTGCCGAAGGGGGCCGTGCTGGTGGTAACAGAGGGCTGACAGTCCTTCTGTTTTCGCTTGACCCTGGAACCTATTCCAGGGTGTAAGCTTCTCCCGTACGGATGGGCCAGTTATGCACTCAGGAGAATTGGCGCGTCTCCGCGGGGTGAGCTCGGACACGCTCCGCCACTACGAACGGTTGGGGATTCTGCCCAAGCCTCCTCGCACCGGCGGCGGTTACCGAGATTATCCAACCGAGGCCGCAGCACGAGTGCGCTTGGTGCGCAGTGCCTTGAGCGTTGGCTTTTCGCTGGCTGAGCTGACGACCCTCCTGAAGATGCGCAGTGGAGGCCGGTTTCCCTGTCACGAAACCCGCAAACTGGCGGAGTCGAAGCTCATCGAAGTGAGGCGTCAACTTAAGGAACTGGCAGGCATGCGTCGCCAGCTGGAGCGCATTTTGAGCGACTGGGATGCCCGCCTGGCGCGCACAGCCAAAGGCCAACCTGCTCGGTTACTGGAGACCTTACCCGACAGGCTGTCACGCGCAAAACCAACAACACTATTCCCGAGGAATCAGAGGAGCAAATCGAAACCATGAAAACAACGCTGTTATTGCCAACCATTTTGCTGATGGCGCTCTCCCTGCAGGCCCAGCAAACCGCGCAAGAGAGTCCCTCCGGCCACCACACCGGAGTAAACAGCCGGGGAGACCAGGCAATGGGATTCTCCCATGAAAAAACCACGCATCACTTCCGGCTTTATGAGGATGGGGGAGCGATCGAGGTGGCCGCGAACGACCCGAAGGACAGCGAAAGCCAGGACATGATTCGCATGCACCTCGCCCACATCGCGAAGATGTTTGCCGCGGGTGATTTCAAGGCCCCCATGTTTATCCACGACACCAACCCGCCGGGGGTCCCGACGATGATCGAATTGCGCGATCAAATCCAGTACCGGTTCGAGAAAACGGATTCCGGAGGGAGAGTGCGAATTCAAACCGCGAGTGCCAAGGCATTGGAGGCGATCCACCAGTTCCTGCGCTTCCAGATCACCGAGCACCAGACGGGAGACCCGCTCGAGGTAAGGGATGGTGACCGCCCTGATGGCTCTGGTGGCCGCTAAGCGGCCGGTAACCGGGGATCTTGTTACAGGGATTTGACGAAACTCTTACAATCCGGCCGCAACGCGTTGCCCGCCTGGGCATCTTAATCCGTATGAGCAGGAACGGGCATTGGATCCAGGTGCAGAGCAGTCTGGGGATGGAGGCGGCAAACCGCTATGCCTCCGTCCCCTCGGCCCGGTTCGAGCCGGACTTCTGCGAACCCCGCAGTCTTTGGGACAGGATTTTGGGTGTGACCACGATGGCAGTGACCAGCGCCGGAGGCTGGGCAGCAATCATCGCCATCATCCGCTACCTGAGGTAGCGGCCCCTACTTGTCGTAGTGCAGCAGGGAGAACACGTCGTACTGTTTCAGCTTGTCTCGTCCTTTTAAGAAATCCAACTCCACGACGAAGCCGAGGCCGGCGATTTCGGCGCCGAGCGACTTCGCGAGCTTTGCGGTTGCCTCCGCGGTCCCGCCGGTGGCCAGCAAGTCATCCAAAATCAGGACCCGCTGTCCCGCCTGGATCGCGTCTTTGTGAATCTCCAAGGTGTTGGTGCCGTATTCGAGGGCGTAGTCGTATTTGGCGGTCGCGGCCGGAAGCTTACCAGGTTTGCGCACGGGCACGAATCCCGCATTGAGACGATAGGCGAGCGCGGGAGCGAAGATGAAGCCACGGGCCTCCATGCCAAGGACAAGGTCGACCTCTTTGCCGATGTAATGTTCGGCGAGGGCATCGATCAGGGTGGCCAATCCGAGTTTGTCCTTGAGCAGAGTCGTAATGTCATAGAAGAGGATTCCCGGCTTGGGGAAGTCCGGAACTTCGCGGATGAGCTTCTTCAGCGGCTCACAGTTGTTGCTTGCCTTCGTTGAGGCTGCTTGGGGCATTACCAGGCTCCTTCGATACGAAATGTGGTCAGGCCAGGGACT
>Ga0335084_10006673_pt1 | contig 11479 bp, 9 predicted proteins | sample Lox_Sample_44_FD_206721 | JGI IMG/M metagenome (GOLD analysis project Ga0335084, IMG submission 206721) | Soil microbial communities from Loxahatchee National Wildlife Refuge, Florida, United States - Lox_Sample_4.4 | ecosystem: Environmental > Terrestrial > Soil > Wetlands | place: USA: Florida...
TCCCATAGAGGAGGTATTCCGCACTTCGGTGCAGTCGATAAACGGTGTTGACAACCGCCGTGTCGGCCGACTGTATGTCCGGCGTGCCAACCCGGAGTTTTATGCCCTCCTGCCGAACCTCGAACGACTTCAGTTGTCGGGCGACATCGGCATGCGCGTCCAGCAGGGCGATAAAGGCGAAGCAAAGCTCAGCATGATCTTCCGCCCCAAGATGGCTGCGGCCGAAGAAAGCGCGTTGCGCAACGTGGCGAAGATCCTAGGGCTGGATCCGCAGAAATGCTAAGATAAATTACTTGAGTGCAGTAGTGGCCGGGAAACAGCCTCAGTATTCCATGTTTAACCGCCACTTCAAGCTTTTTCTTCCGAACGAAATTCCCAGCTTGTTCATCCGGCTCCTGAGTGTATTTGGGTTAAGCCCGAGGATTTGAGCAGCTCCTCCCGGCCCGTTGATCTTTCCACCAGCCATCTCCAAAGCCTGCCTGATATGCTGGACGGTCATCTCGTCCAATGGAAGCACGGTCCTATTTCCGCGTGCCTCACGCTTCCCTTCATGCCTCCCTGGATCCTGCGGGGCCGAAAGCGTCTCAAATGAAAGCATACCCCCCCCACGGCGCTGGATCAGAGCCCGTTCAATGAGGTTTTCCAGTTCCCGAACGTTGCCCGGCCAGTCATAAGCGACAAGCCTGTCGATAGCACCATGGCCAAGCACAGGTCTCTCCCTGAGCTTCAGCTCCTTAGTCTTGCGGTCGATGAAGTGGTGGACCAGGGACGGAATATCTTCTCTTCTCTGCCTCAGTGGCGGGATCATGATAGGAAAGACATTGAGCCGGAACCAGAGGTCTTCGCGAAATCGCCCGGAGGCGACCGTCTCCTGGAGGTTTCTATTTGTGGCCGATATAATGCGGATATCCACCGGTATGGAAGTGGTTCCTCCCACGCGTTCGATTTCTTTGCTCTGAAGCACGCGCAACAGCCTCACCTGGGCCTGGGCCGGAAGCTCTCCAATTTCATCGAGGAAGATCGTGCCCTTGTTCGCCCGTTCGAATCGCCCTCTCTTTTGACTGATCGCCCCGGTGAAAGCTCCCTTCTCGTGACCGAAGAGTTCGCTGTCGAGAAGAGTCTCAGGGATTGCGCCGCAGTTGACCTTGATGAACGGCCCATCCTTGCGGCGTGAAGAATAGTGGATCGCATTGGCGATGACCTCTTTTCCTGTTCCCGTCTCCCCCAGCAACAGCACAGGGCTGTCGAGGGGCGCCACCTGCTGCACCATTTCTATCACCGTTTTCAGACCAAAATCCGAACCGATGATCTCGTCGCCCGAGACTGACCGCAGTTCGCTAAAGAGATAACGGTTGTCGTCGGCCAGCATGTCTTTCAATCGGCTGACTTCCTGATGCCGGAGTTTCAGTTCATCATGGGCCTTACGGAGCTCCTCCGTCCGCTCGCGCACCATTTCCTCCAAATGCTCACGGTAGAGCCGATTCTCCTTCATAAGCCGGGCTTTCTCAAGTGTCCGTTCGATGACGACCTCAAACCCTTTTACATCCTCGACCGGCTTTATGACGTAGTCCCATGCGCCGAGGCGAAGCGAATCGATGGCGTGCTGCACGGTACCGGTGCCGGAGACCACGATAACGGGCGTCTCAGTGCTCTTCTCCCGAAGTCGGGCAATCATCGAAAGCCCATCCATCACAGGCATCCTCAGATCGGCCAGGATTAGGTCGGGCCCTTCCCGGTCAAAGGCATCGAGCCCCTCCCTTCCGTTGGCGGCCTCGACGACACTGTAGCCGAGATCCTCCAACAGCATCCGGAGGTTCATGCGGATCAATTCTTCATCGTCCACAATCAATACTTTAGCCGACTGGCTCATGTTTGCCCTCCCCTATCGGCAGCCTCACCTTGAAAAGTGTCCCCCGGCCCGGTGTCGATTGCACCTCCATGAGCCCCTTGTGGTTCTGGGTGACGATCATATAGGAGACGGAGAGGCCGAGGCCTGTACCCACCCCGGGCTCCTTAGTAGTGAAGAAGGGTTCGAATACTTTCCGGCGGATATCCTCCGTTATGCCGGGTCCGTTGTCCTCCACCTCGAGCACGGCATACCTGCCCTCGCATCGTAGCCTTAAGGTGATGCTGGGCCTCCTGTCCGGGGGGTTTGCGATCATAGCCTGGGCCGCGTTCTTGAGGAGGTTCAATATGACCTGCTCTATCTCCATAGAGACGATGGGGACTTGGGGCATGTCCTGATAGTCTTTGATGATGTCGATGCTCCTGAAGTCGTACTTCTTCTTGAGGTCGTAGTCACTCGCCGCAAGCTCCAATGCCTGATCTACGATTTGAGCAAGCGAGGCGGGCTCCATGGTTGTATCGGCGCGGCGGCTGAACTGGAGCATGTTGGCAACGATCTTCGCCGCCCGGGACGATGCCGTGCGAATGCTTGCGATGGCATCCGATATTTGTCGCTTGTCAAAATAGGCGCGAATCCCCTCGAGATTTAGGCCAAGTTCTTCAGATACCTTCCGGTTTGCGTGCAACTCAAGCGAGATCCTCCGCTCGATATTCTGTGCTGCCTGGGTGATGATCCCGAGAGGGTTATTGATCTCATGGGCCATCCCTGCGGCAAGGCCGCCTATGGACATCATTTTCTCAGTTTGGACCATCAACTCCTGGATGCGGGCCCTTTCGGTGACATCCTCGATACGCAACACCGCTCCTCCGACATCGTGTATGAGAAGCGGGTAGAGCATGAGGTCATAAAACCTTCGCTTACCCTCCTTCTCGATGAGGAGCTTCTCCATCGATAAGGGGCGATGCTCGTCCATATCGGTTCCCATCGTCATGATCCAGGGGGCGAAGTCGGGGAGAAGATCGACGATGGGTTTGCCTATAGCCTCTCCTGCAGGTATGCCGGTAAATGCCTCCGCCTGACGGTTCCACTGGGTGACGGTGCGGGTATTGTCCATCCCTACCAATATGGAGGGCATAGAGTCGATGATGTTGGAGAGGTAGTTCTTGAGACTATTGATCTCGGCTTCGGCCCTTTTTCGGTCCGTGATATCGACCGTAGTACCGACGTATTCAGCGACCTTTCCGTTTTCATCGGGAAGCGGATGCCCGATTATTTGGATATGTTTGACTGGTCCGTCGGGCAGCACAATCCTTAATTGAAGATCATAGTCTTTTTTTCCGCGCTGCGCCGTCTCGATTGTTTCGAGCACCCGGTCCCGGTCTTCCGGATGAAGCCGATCCGCCAGAGAACTATACGTCGGCCGCGGCTGCTGCGGATCGAAGCCCCAAATCCGGAAAGTCTCCTCTGACCAATAATCATAATGTTCCCCTCTGGGACTTCGGGCCCAACTGCCCGTGTGGGTCAGCCTCTGCGCTTCCGCCAGGTAGGTTTCGCTGCGCCGAAGAGCTTCGATGGTATGCCGTAACCGATCCTCCGCGCGCCTGCGCTCCGTGATATCGATCACGCTGCCCACGAATTGAACGACATCTCCCGCGCTATTGAGGACAGGGTGCCGGATCGCCTGAATATGTTTGACCGTTCCGCTGGGAAGCGCGATCCTGAACTCAGTCAAGGTATCTACTTTTTCGCGGAGCGACTTCTCAAAGCTCTCCTGCACGCTGTCCCAATACTCCGGGTGGATTTGTCGGAAAACCGCTTCCCTGGTCGGTAAACCCTCTTGCGCATCCAATTCAAAAATTCGGAAGCATTCCTCCGAAACATAGACATACTTGTCGCTGGACAAATCGAAAGCCCAGCTACCTGTGTGGCTGAGCCTTTGCGCTTCCGCGAGATACGCCTCACTCTGCCGCAGGGCTTTCTCGATCCTTTTGCGCCCGGTGATGTCCCGTATAAAAATAACGGCTTGGCCGCCGGCAATGGGTTGGTGCTGAGCACTGATTTCGACGTCAAACAGGCTGCCGTCTTTCCGGCGGTGGACGGATTCAAAACGGCCCGAGTCCACTTCCGCGAACCTTCTGATGTTGGCGGCGATCATCTCGGAGGAATGCACAGCCTCTATATCCGCAATATTCATGGTCAGTAGTTCCTGCTCGCTATAGCCGCTCATCCGGCAATACGTCTCGTTGACCTCAAGGATTCGTCCTTGCATATCGGCCCGAAAGAAGCCGTCCATGGCGGACTGGAGCGTGATCCGGTAGCGTTCTTCGCCCTCACGCAGATCCCGGTACGCCAACAGGGTGGTCAGGACGTCACTCATACGCCGGGCGATCTCCTCCAACAGGTCTTTCTCGTCCCGGGTCCAGACGCGCGGATAAGAGCACTGGTGCATGCCTAATACCCACGGCTTGCCTGCTTTCGGATATAAGGCGATCATAATTTTAGACTTTTCGCCGAAGCGCAATAATTCCAGGGGGTAGTCGCATCCGGGACCAAGCGTTACAGCCCCGCTTGACGCAAGATATAATTGAAAGTGCTTAGCGTTATCTTGGGCGGTGTAAATCGCGCTTCTTCGTGCCGGATATTCTGGTCGGGTGCGCTCCATCGCTATTTCAAAGGATGGGGCATCCGGGTCGCACGGGTAGAGCAGGTAGGCCCGGTCGCTATCGAAAATTTCCAGCATTGCGTCGAGGACATCGTTCATTATCTGCTCGAGATCGTTCGTCCCCTGCATGGCCCGGTTAATCCTGTCCATGTTTTGAAAAAACCGGAGATGAGACCTATGCTCGTCCCTGAATCGAATGATTTCCTGATGTCTTAGTGCATTGGACATGGCAATGGCAAAGGGCTCATGGAGCAGTTTGAGCAACCGCGAATGTTCATCTGTATATTGATTCTGGCCATCTGCCGCCAACCCGACTATACCCATCAAATTGCTTTCAAGTTTCAAATACATGATCATTACCGATACATCGGATTTGAGCCCAAATCGTTCTAGAATCTCGGGGAGCCCTTCCTCCTCGTCGGGCTGGTTCATAATTATGTTCAGTACTTCATTCTTCAACAAGGCCGCCTGTAAATCGGCTTTCCTTTTATTCCGGCCCTTCTCGGGTAAGGGCAGAACTCGTTCATCCCCTTCTAGTCGCTTGCCACCGACTGATGCCAAGACTTGCAATATATCCGAATCATAATCCACTGTATGCAGGGATATTTTAATCACGGGGATGAAAGCTCGTATGTATTCAAAAAAGTGCTTCAGAGCCGTTTCGATGTCGAGGCTGCTGCATATGCGCAGGGTCGCCTCACGAAAAAAAACATTTTCATCCAAGCTCATCGTTTTCTCCTCATTTTCATTTGTCTTCTGAGCATGAGGCTTCTGCTCGTAGTCCATTTTTACGTGACCAAGCCACTTTACGATATACCACAACAATTACGAAAAATCGTAGCACACTTTATGGTATTCAGTAAATCATAAAATAGGATTTCATGCAAGTCATTGATTTTATATGAATTTATATCTTGGCACGAAACTCGCTTATTATGAAAAACAAACGGGGGATTCAAAGAAGGCCTGCCATGAAATGGGTTGAGATTATCTCATTACGTTGTCCTGGGAACATCGAGACACGATTCATGGACGAACTCCCCGAGGAGTTCCGCTGTAGGCATAGATGAGCCGAAGCAGACGAAATACTTTGGGATGTCACGAAAAGATAACCTGGTGAGAGGAAGGGAAAAGAAATGGATCAAGAAACGATCGCTCTGTGCCCTAAATGCAAGAAAGGGTTTTCGAAGAATTTGTACTCCGGGAAGTACTGCAAGGAATGTGGCTCTCTCCTGCTGCAACATTGCCCAAACGCGGACTGCAACAAACCAATAGATTCAGTACTCACCGAATTCTGCAGATATTGCGGAGTCAGCTATCTCCCTTATCTTGACAAGTAGCCAATCCAAGGCCGTTGCGGTGGAAGGCAGAAAAATGTGCCTCCTGATCTGATATGGTCTAAATCTGAGGCGGGTGACGTGAACCTCTTTTGGAGCCTTGAACCGATGGTCATTCTTCTGTTCATTTTCTTATGTAGCTTTCCTGTTGTCTCGCACGCAGCGGTGTCAGCGGAAAAGTGCCTCGGGTGCCACGAGGCATACAAAGGGTCGGTTCATTCAGAACTCTCCTGTGCGGATTGCCACGGAGAGGTGACCAAGATCCCCCACGCCGAAAAATTATCCAAACCCTCGTGCAGTGAATGTCATGATGACAGGGTCAAACGGTTCAGTTCAAGCGTGCATGCAATAACAGGCATTGGCTGCAAGGAGTGTCATGATGTGCATTTTCTCAACAAGACAGCCAAACAGCGTATTGATGCTCCTGTCTGTGTCCGGTGCCATAAGGAGACCTGTGCCGTTTACGACAACTCCGTCCACTGTAAGAAAGGAGCCGTCTCGTGCACCGGCTGCCACAATCCGCATAACATCAAAACATATAAGGAGCTGAATGCGAATGAGCGCATGGCTGTCTGCTCGCACTGCCATAAGGACTATATTGAGAAGCATGGATGGCTTCCGAATACAGCGCTCCACTTCAATTACCTGGAATGCACCACCTGCCATAGCCCCCGTGGGCAGAGGCACGGGAGGTTCATGGATTTATCTCCGAACGCTTGGTCTCAGATATCCGGACTGACAAAGGGGTTCTCCGAGTGATGTCTTATTTTATTCAGAAGGATAAATCCATTTATATGTTCCATGGTGTGACCTCGCCCGCCCTCTTTCAGAAAAAGGAAGGCGTCTTCGACAGCATCATGGGCCAATTCAGGGAACTCACTGACCCGGCGATGATCAATGTCCGGCCGCATCATCTCAGGATCCGAACGGTGGCTTCAACGGATACCCTTGAAAATGCTCTACGGTTTTTGGGCGTTCCGGAGAAACAACTGAAGGAAACAGTTCTATTAAATGGCGGTGTTCCGACCCAGAGAATTACAGCAAACGGTTTACTGAAGGTGATTGAGGATTGAGAAGGGGTGGTAATTACACCTCGGGTACCTCTGACGACGGCACTCGATGCAAACCTCGAATCACCCAATCGGAACCCCATAGGTCCATGGGTGAAAAACCCTAAGTGAAGCTTTTCGCACAACCTCAATGGCCAAAACCACCTGCAGGCCGAGATTCCTCATTTTGGGCCGCTGGAAGGTTGCCAGCTTCTCCTACCGAACGGAATTCCCAGCTTGTTCATCCGCGTCCTGAGAGTATTTGGGTGAAGTCCTAGCAGTTGCGCAGCTCCTCCTGGCCCGTTGATCTTGCCGCCAGCCATCTCCAAAGCTCGTCTAATGTGCTGTATAGTCATCTCGTCAAGCGAAAGCAGTTTCCTATTTCGGCCTGCCTCACGAGTTCCTTCATGCGCTCCTGGAACATGGGGGGTCAAAAGCGTCTCAAATGAGAGCATACCACCTCCCCTGTACTGGATCAAAGCCCGTTCGATCAGGTTTTCCAGCTCCCGAACGTTGCCCGGCCAGTCATAAGCGACAAGTCTTTCGATAGCACCTCGGTTCAGCAAAGGTCTCTCCTTCAGCCTCAGCTCCTTGGACTTGCGGTCGATGAAGTGCTGCACCAGGGCTGGAATATCTTCTCTTCTCTCTCTGAGCGGCGGAATCGTAATGGGAAAAACATTGAGCCGGAACCAGAGGTCCTCGCGAAATCTCCCGGAGGCAACCATCTCCTGAAGGTTTCTATTTGTAGCCGATATAATACGGATATCCACCGGTATGGAAGTTGTCCCTCCCACGCGTTCAATTTCTTTGGTCTGAAGGACGCGCAGTAGCCTGACCTGGGCCTGGGCCGGAAGCTCTCCAATCTCGTCCAGGAATATCGTGCCCTTGTTGGCCCGTTCGAATCGCCCTCTCTTTTGGCTGATCGCCCCGGTGAACGCTCCCTTTTCGTGACCGAAGAGCTCGCTGTCGAGTAGAGTCTCAGGGATGGCGCCGCAGTTCACCTTGATCAAAGGCCCATCCCTGCGGGGTGAAGAATAGTGAATCGCATTGGCGATGACCTCTTTTCCTGTTCCCGTCTCCCCCAACAGGAGAACGGGGCTGTCGAGGGGCGCCACGTGCTTGACCATTTCTATCACCGATCTCAAGCCAAAATCCGAACCGATGATCTCGTCGCCCAAGGCTGACCTCAACTCGTCAAAGAGATAACGGTTGTCGTCGGCCAACATGTCCTTGAGTCGAATAATTTCCAGATGTTCCAGAGCTTTGGACATGGCAATGGCAAAAGGTTCATGGAGCAGTTGAAGCAGGCGAGCATGCTCATTGGTGTATTTATTCAGGCCATCTGCCGCTACTCCGAGCATACCAATCAAATTGCTTTCAAGTTTCAGATACATCGTCATTACCGATATATCGGATTTGAGCCGAAGTCGTTCTAGAATCTCCGGGAGCCCTACCTCCTGGTCCGGCTGGTTTATGATTTGGATCACTACTTCATTCCTCAACAAGGCCGCCTGTAAATCGGCTGTCCTTTTACTCCGGCCCTTCTCAGGTAAGGGCAGGGCTTGTTTAGACCCTTCTAGTTGGTTGAAACCGACTGATGCCACGAGTTGCATCAGATTCGAATCATGATCCAGTGTATGCAGGGTTGTTCCAATCACTGGAATGAAAGCTCCGATGTATTCAAAACAGCGCTTCAGAGCCGTTTCAATGTCGAGGCTGCTGCATATGCGCAGGGTCGCCTCACGAAAAAAAACGTTTTCATCCACGTTCATCGGTTCTCCCTTTTCAAGCACCTATGAAGGAGAGGCTACGTTACGCATCGAAGTGGAATTACTGCATAGCGTAGCATATTTTACGTTACACCGTAAATGGTCAAACTCTATTTTTATGTAAGCCTTTAATTTTAAAAGAAAACTCATGATGGCACGCTTCTTGGTAATAGGAATGACAGGTACTGCTGGAGATAGATGACATGAAATGGGTTGAGTTAATCACTTTGCGATCCCTTGGAAACATCAACGGACAATTCGTGGATGCGCTTCTGAAAGGGATATGTGAGTCTGATTTGCCGACCGATAGGCTAAAGCATCTGGTGGAAATAAGGGTATATCATCATTCCGTGTTGGATACTGATTTGAGCATTCATATCTACTGGAAATCAGAATTGGGGAGTCAGGACAAGAGCCTTCTCGGGCTAAGGTTCTCTTCCGCTTTGAGGCCTCTGGGGCTGTTGAACCATTCCGTATTGGTCGAGATAGCGGCCCTCGAATTCCTTTCAGAGATGGGAACTCCGAACGTGAGGGCATCCTGTAATCGGATAGGAAGGACATTTGAGAAAATTTATAGAGAAACCCCTGAGTAAAGGAGGAGAGGAGAATGAAGACGCCTCCTCTGATTCTTAATTGTCAACGAACGGAGGTGATGATGAGTCGTCTGGGAAAGAGCGGGAAACCTGGGTTGTGGTGGTAGTATCTCGCCCATGGGGACCTATCGGAAGTGAGCCTTAAGGTTCAAGATGATGAAATGGGTCTTAACAATTAACTTCTAAAACCATCTAAGAAAGGAGAAGGGAGGAACAAAAAATGAAAAAGATTACTTCCTTGATTGTAATTGCGTTGATGGTTTCTTCAGTGGCATTTGCTGCAGCACAAAAAAAGACGATTAGCGAAAAAGATCTGTCCGGTCTGGAAGGAACCTGGGAAGGAATGTTGGACTTTGGAATGCGTACAGGATTGACAAATTCACCTGCCGTGCTGACAATCGAGAACGATACGGTTCCAGTAAAATTTAAATTAACTGTTCGGAATATCGACCCATCCAAAGCGAGCTTGCTAGGGATGTTTACCACAGAAACGTTTGAGGCGGATAATGGTTTGATCACGACTGAGGGAACGCTAATGTGGAAAAACTCCGCTTTGGGAATGGGGTCCTTCTGTGAGGTTTCAAAGGGGAGGAATGACAAAATACTTAATGTTTCGTACAACATTAGGGGGACTACCGGTACTGGGACCTTCTACAAGAAATAGGGTCCCTTCATCGAAGGAAATCAGAAATACAAGTGTTTGTTCCCAAGATTTGAGCGCCCTCTTGAACGGGGCGCTCTTGTTTTTCCGCCCACCCGATTAGAATTGCACGATCACAAAAGCCCAAACCACCTGTAGGCCGAGATTCCTCATTTCGGGCCGCTGGAAGGTCGCCAGCTTTTCTTGCCGTATGGAATTCCCAGCTTGCTCATCCGGCTCCTGAGTGTATTTGGGTTAAGCCCGAGGATTTGGGCAGCTCCTTCCATCCCGTTGATCTTTCCACCAGCCATCTCCAAAGCCTGCCTGATATGCTGGGCATTGATCTCGTCCAGTGAGAGCACGGTTCGATTTCGGCCGGCGTCCCGAGTCATTTCACGACCTGCTGGAACCTGCGGGACCAAAAGCATCTCAAAAGAAAGCGCACCTCCCTGTGCTGGATCAGGGTTCGTTCAATTACGTTTTCCAGTTCCCGTACGTTACCCGGCCAGTCGTAGGCCATAAGCCTCTCAATGGCACCGGTGGCCAGCACAGGTCTCTCCGCAAGCTTAAGTTCCTTGGACTTGCGCTCTATCAAGTGATGAACCAGAGCCGGAATATCTTCTCTTCTCTGCCTCAGTGGCGGGATCATGATGGGAAAGACATTGAGCCGGAACCAGAGATCTTCACGAAATCGCCCGGAGGCGATCATCTCCTGGAGGTTTCTATTTGTGGCCGATATAATGCGGATATCCACCGGAATGGAAGTTGTTCCTCCCACGCGTTCGATTTCTTTAGTTTGAAGGACACGCAACAGCCTCACCTGGGCCTGGGCCGGAAGCTCTCCAATTTCATCGAGGAAGATCGTGCCCTTGTTCGCCCGTTCGAATCGCCCTCTCTTTTGACTGATCGCCCCGGTAAAAGCTCCCTTCTCGTGACCGAAGAGTTCGCTGTCGAGAAGAGTCTCAGGGATTGCGCCGCAGTTGACCTTGATGAACGGCCCATCCTTGCGGCGTGAAGAATAGTGGATGGCATTGGCAATGACCTCTTTTTCTGTCCACTGCTGCAAATCCGCAGGGTCGCCCCGCGGAAAGACACATTCTCATCCAGGCTCATCGTTTTCTCCTCGTTTTGCTTGTCTTTCTAAGCATGAAGCCTCTGGTCGTATTCCATTTCTAAGTGATCAGTCACCTTACGATATACCGGAAAAATTACTAGATATCGTAGCACATTTTACCGTATTTAGTAAATCATAAAATAGAGTTTTATGTAAGTATTTGAGTTTTATAGGTATTCATTTTTTGGCACGAAACTGGCACATTTACAAAAAATGTAGGATTCAAAGGGGCCGTGGGGACGTGTTCCTATCGCCCGCGTCCTATCCTATCGACAAAGAAGCCGGGCTTCTGGGGGATAAAGTCCGTAAGGGGGATAAGAAGATGATAAACAGAGTTCACGTCTTGGCTAACGAGCCAGGGAGCCACACGGTCGAACACATTCCTTCCCCTCCGGCGTCAGAAGGCACCGGGAGGAGGATATTGCTCGTGGACGACGAACACGAGCAACTTTCTCTTTATGAACAGGCG
>Ga0335084_10006674_pt1 | contig 11479 bp, 8 predicted proteins | sample Lox_Sample_44_FD_206721 | JGI IMG/M metagenome (GOLD analysis project Ga0335084, IMG submission 206721) | Soil microbial communities from Loxahatchee National Wildlife Refuge, Florida, United States - Lox_Sample_4.4 | ecosystem: Environmental > Terrestrial > Soil > Wetlands | place: USA: Florida...
TGGCCTTGGCGAGGTAGTCGGCCGTTTCCAGGATGTGCGAGGGCGCGAGCGAGAAATCGATCGCGATGGCGAACGGCTTCTCCTTCTTCGCGACTTCGTGGAAACCGGGCCAGCGTGGCTCGGCCACGACGACGCGCGCGCCGCTCTTGGCGAGCTTCTGGACCTTCCCGGACCGATCGGGGCTCTCGAAATGCAGATAGAGGAGGCTCATGCGAGTGCGGGACTTTATCAGCTAACAGCCAACAGCTAACAGCGAACAGCCAGACCTCAATTCCTTCTGGCTGTGAGCTGTGAGCGGTCGGCTCTTGGCTAGTCCTCCCTGTAGTGACACCCTCTCGAGACGTCGTTGTCCGAAGCGGCGCGATGGATGGCGAGCGCGGTCTGGACACCGTTGCGCAGGCCGAGGAGCGCATCCGACATCGTGCCCCGCCGGTAGAACTCCTCGATTTCGACCCGCAGCTCCGAAAGGATCCGCCCCGCCCGGCCGAGGCGCTTCTCGGACCGGAGCAGGCCCACGTAGTTCCACATCGTGTGACGAATGACCATCCAGTCCTGCGCAATGAGCGCCGGATCGACGGGCTCGTGCTCCGGCTTCCACTCGGGGACGGCCGGCGGCGCGGCCGCCCGCGGGGCCTCGCGCGCGGCGGCCTGGCCGGACCGCCATCCCCAGACGAGCCCTTCGAGCAGCGACGTCGAGGCGAGGCGGTTCGCCCCGTGGACGCCCGTGCAGGAAACCTCGCCGGCGGCCTTCAGGTGCTCGAGCGTCGTGCGGCCGTCGAGGTCGCACGCGACGCCGCCGCAGGAGTAGTGCGCCGCGGGAACGACGGGAACGGGGCCGGCCGTCAGGTCGAAGCCCTGCTCGCGGACGCGCCGGACGATGCCGGGAAAGCGCGAGCGGATCCAGTCCGCCGGCTTGTGCGAGATGTCGAGGAGAACGTGCGTCTGATCCTTCTCCAGCATCCGCTTGTGGATCGCCCGGGCCACGACGTCGCGGGGCGCGAGCTCGCCTGCGGGATGCGCGGCGCGCAGGAATTCCTTCCCGTCGGCATCGAGGATCCGCGCGCCCTCGCCGCGCAGCGCCTCGGAGAGGAGCAGGCGTCCCTGCGGCGCGAAGAGCGCGGTCGGATGGAACTGGATGTACTCGAGGTTCAGCAGCCGCGCGCCGGCGCGCCGCGCCATGGCGATGCCGTCGCCGCGCGCGCCTTCCGGGTTCGTCGTGTGGAGGTAGACGCGGCCGAGGCCGCCCGTCGCCAGGATGGTCTCGCGCGCGAGCTGGGGCGTGACTTCCTCGCTGCCCCGGGAGAGCAGGTAGGCGCCGATGACGGTCGGCGGACGATAGCGGTCGCTGTCCACGACGGAGTCGTGCGAGAGCGTCAGCAGGTCGACGGCGGTCGTGCCGGTCTTCCAGCGGATGTTCTTCTCGCGCCGGCACGCCGCGACGAGCGCCTGCTCGATCGGAATGCCGGTCTCGTCCTTGACGTGGAGGACGCGGGGGATCGAGTGGCCGCCCTCGAGCGTCCAGTGGAAGTCGTTTCCGTCGCGGTCGAACGGAACGTGGAGCTCGTCGATCAGGAGCCGCCGGACGAGGTCGGGGCCCTCGCGGGCGATGAGGTCCACGGCCGCGGGGTTGCAGAGTCCGTTGCCCGCCTTCTGGATGTCCTCCGCGAGGGCCTCGGGCCGGTCGCCGGCCGGGCGGCCGACGATGCCGCCTTGCGCCCAGTAGGTATTCGACACCTCGGGATTTTCCGAGCGCGTGACAATCGTGACGTTCGCGCCCGCGCGCGCCGCGGCGAGCGCCGCGGTGGTCCCGGCGACGCCGGTGCCCAGCACCAGAACGTCGGTCACCTCGACGCTCATGCGGCGGACACGTCGAGCTCGAGCGAGATGTCGGCGGCCTCGACGGAATGCGTCAGCGCGCCCACCGAGACGCAGTCGGCGCCCGCCTCGGCGTAGGCCCGCACGCGCGCGAGCGTGACGCCGCCCGAGGCTTCGATGACGGGCGGACGCGGCGCCCGCCGCGCGATCGCGCTCCATTTGGCGACCGTCTCGGGGGTCTGGTTGTCGATCAATACGACGTCGGCCCCCGCCGCGACGGCTTCCCGTAGCTCCTCCTCGGACTCGACCTCGGCCTCGATCCGCATCGCCGCCGGCGCGCGGCGCCGCGACTCGCGGATCGCCGCGCCGACGCCGCCCGCGAGGCGGCGGTGATTGTCCTTGATGAGGACCATGTCGAAGAGTCCCGCGCGATGGTTCGATCCGCCGCCGTCGGCGACCGCCATGCGGTCGAAGGCGCGGAGGCCGGGCGCGGTCTTGCGGGTGTCGAGGATCTTGCAGCCGGTTCCGGCCACGGCGTCCACGTAGCGCCGCGTGGCCGTCGCGATGCCGCACATTCGCTGGAGCAGATTGAGCGCGAGGCGCTCGGCCGTGAGAAGCGCCCGGGCCCGGCCCTCGAGGCGCGCGAGGGCGGATCCGGGCTCGGCCGGGGAGCCGGCCGCCGCCTCGTCCCTCCACGCGAGATCGGGGTCGAGCAGCGCGAAGACGCGGCGAGCAACCGGGAGCCCCGAGACGACGCAGCGGGATTTGGCGACGAGCGCTCCGCGGGCGCGCGCGGTCTCCGGGACCGTCCACTCCGTCGTGACGTCGCCGGCGCCGACGTCTTCCGCCAGCAGCTCCGCGAGCCGCCGGTCGAGAGCCCCCTGCGGGGAAGTCATGCGGCGCGGAGAATATCCGAGTCGCCGGGCGGCGCCGCTAGGCGACGACTTCCGCGGCCTGCGCGCGCTCGAGGCCCTTGCGGAGGAGATCACGGAGCCGCCGCTGGTCCTCGGGATCGAGCGCCAGGATCCAGGGCGTGGGCTCGCGCAGGCGGGCGAGAATCCGCTGGCGCAGGTCGGCGCCGCGCGAGGTCGTCTCGAGCAGGCGCACGCGGCGGTCGGGGGAAGCCGACCGGCGCACCAGCCCGCGCGCTTCGAGCTTGTCCACGACGGCCGTGACGTTGGCCGCGTCGCAGGAGAGGGCGTCGGCCATCGCGCTCATCGACATCCCCCGGTCGGCATCCAGGTTGCGCAGCGCGCCGAGCTGCTGGAGGGTCAAGCCGTATTCCTTCGCGATGCCCTGCATCACGCGCTTCTGGGCCATGAGCAGCTCGAAGAGCAGCTCGGCCGCCTCGCGCCCCGGCTCTCGGGATCCCGACTTCCGCATGTCGAAAGCCTACCACAATTACTTAAAAACTATGATATTCATAGTTGACAACATAAAATGTTATACTCGCCGGCCTTCCGGGGCGCGCGAGCGCTGGCCCGGGAGTTGCTCGGGGGTCGCAGGGAGGCTCTCACCATGGCTCATCGACAGGCGATGGCGGCGCTGGTGGCCGCGCTCGGGCTCGCGCCCGCGGCCGGGGCGGAGACGATCCGCCTCTCGCTCAAGGAGGCGGTGGCGCGGGCCCTTTCGGACGGCACCGCGGCGCGCATCGCCTCGGAGCGCATCGACGCGTCCCGTTACCAGGCGCACCAGGCACGCGCGGCCCTGCTGCCGCAGGTCGGCGTGGAAACCGTGGGAACGAATCAGTCGATCAATTTCCAGGAGTTCGGCCTCGTGATCCCCGGGTTTCCGACCATCATTCCGCCGTTTTCCTTTCTCGACGCGCACGCGCGGATCGCGCTCGACGTCGTGGACGTGGCGGCGCGCCGCCGCTACGAGGCGGCCGTGAGCGGCGTCTCGGTGAGCATGGCCGAGCGCGAGCAGACCGAGAACGACGTGATGGCGGCGGTCGCCACGCTCTACGTGGCGCTGCAGCGGGCCGAAGCGAGCGTCGGCGCCGCCCGGGCGAACGTCGAGCTCTTCTCGAAGCTGCGCGATCTGGCCGAGGACCAGCGTCAGGCCGGCGTCGCGACCAGGCTCGATAGCACCCGCGCCGAAGTCGCCCTCTCCCGCCAGCGGCAGGCGCTGCTCCTCGCCCAGAACCGGCGCGAGGACGCGCGGCTCGCCCTCCTGCACGCGGCCGGGGCGGACCAGGCGCTCGAGGTCGAGCTGACCGATCCGCTCGAGGAGCGCTCGGATACCGCGCCGTCGGTCGAAGACGCCCTGCGCACCGCGCGCGAGGAACGGCCGGACCTGCGCGCCCTCGCGCAGCGGCTGCACGCCGCCGGCCTCGCCACCGAAGCCGAAAAGGCCGAGCGGCTGCCGCGGCTCGGATTCCAGTTCCAGGGCGGCTACAGCGGCTTCCACTTCAACGAAATGTTCTGGACGCGGTCGGTCTCCGCTTTCCTCGCGATCCCGGTCTTCACGGGGGGGCGCACCGCGGCCCGGATCGCCGAGGCGGACTCCGTCTCGCGCGAGCTGCGGCTCGAGCAGATCGAGACGGATCGCAAGGTCGAAGAGGACGTGCGCCGGGCGCTCCTCGCCTGGCAGAGCGCGCGGGAGCGCGTGCGCGTGGCGCGGGAGAGCGAGCGCCTGGCGGGCGAGGAGCTCGAGTTCGCGCGCGACCGCTTCTCCGACGGCCTGTCTTCCTCGATCGAGGTGGACAACGCGCAGACGTCGCTCGTGCAGGCGCAGGAAGACCGGATCGGCGCGCTCGCCGACGAGGCGCAATCGCGCTTCGATCTGGCGCGGGCGACGGGCAGGATCCGCGAGCTGGTCTCGGGATCGTGAGCGAAACGAAGGGCGGAACCCGGGAGGACGGGATGGAGAACGTGGCGAAGGATTCGCGCGAGCGGCCGCTGCGGCCGGCGGAGGAGCCGCCCGAGAAACCGCAGCCGGTGCCGGCCGCGGCCCGCCGGTCGGGCGCGGGGCGGTGGATTCTGTTCGCGATCCTCGCGGCGGCGGCGATCGGCGGCATCGTGTTCGGCGTCCGCACGGTGACGTTCTACCGGCACCACGTCGAGACCGACGACGCGCAGGTCGAGTCGCACATCGCGCCGGTCCTTCCGAAGGTCGCCGGTTACGTCACGGAGGTCGCGGTGCACGACAACGAACGGGTCGCGGCGGGCCAGGTGCTCGTCCGGATCGACGACCGCGACCTGCGCTCGCGCGTCGACACGGCGAGAGCGGCGCTCGAGAATGCCCGGGCCGCGGTCGCCGTGGCGCAGGCCGACGCCGCGGCGCGCCGCACGCAGAGCGAAAAAGCCGCGGCCGACCTCGTGCGCTACGCGCGTCTCCGGCAGAAGGAAGAAGTCTCGCAGCAGCAGTACGACGCCGCCCGGGCGGCGGCGGGGGCGGAGGCCGCGCAGGCCGAGGCCGGGCAGAAGGCGATCGAGGCGGCCCGGGCGCAGGTCGCCCAGAAGAAGGCGGATCTCGAGTACGCGGAGCTCCAGCTGTCCTACGCGACCGTCGCGGCCCCGGCCGTCGGCGTCGTCTCGCGCAAGAACGTCGAGGTGGGGCAGTACGTGCAGGCCGGACAGCCGCTCCTCGCGATCGTCTCCGACGGCGAGCCGTGGGTCGTCGCGAACTTCAAGGAGACGCAGCTCAAGAAGATGCGCGTCGGCCAGCCGGTCGAAATCCAGGTGGACGCGTACCCGAAGGTGGTGTTCCACGGAAAGGTGGAATCCTTCGCCGCGGCGACGGGAGCCAAGTTCGCTCTTCTTCCGCCGGACAACGCGACCGGCAACTTCACGAAGGTCGTCCAGCGCGTCCCGGTGAAGATCGTCCTGAGCGAGCCGCCGGGCGCCGGGCATCCCCTTCGCCCCGGGATGAGCGTGACGGCGATCGTCTCCGTGGACTGACCGGCTCCGGAACCCGGGAACCCCATCCATGTCCGAGACCGGCGCCCGGAAATGGATCATCACCTTCACGGTGATCCTCGCCTCGGTGATCGAGCTCATCGACACCTCGATCGTCAACGTCGCGCTGCCGCAGATGATGGGGAACCTCGGGGCGACTCTCGACGAGGTCGCCTGGGTCGTCACGGCCTACGTCGTCGCGAACGTGATCGTCGTCCCGATGACCGGCTTCCTCTCCGCATCGTTCGGCCGGCGCAACTATTTCGCCGGCTCGATCGTTCTCTTCACGGTCGCGTCGTTCTTCTGCGGCCACGCGACCAACATCTGGGAGCTCGTGACGTTCCGTTTCATCCAGGGGATCGGAGGCGGCGCGCTCCTCTCGACGTCGCAGGCGATCCTCGTCGAGACGTTCCCGCCCGAGGAGCTCGGGCTCGCGAACGGTCTCTTCGGCCTCGGCGTCGTGGTGGGCCCCACGATCGGGCCCACGCTCGGCGGCTGGATCACGGACAACTACTCGTGGCCCTGGATCTTCTACGTGAACCTGCCGATCGGCATCGTCGCGGCGCTGCTGACGATGGCCTTCATCCGGGACCCGGAGCACAAGCGCGAGGTGGGCGGGATCGACTGGGCCGGCATCGCGCTGCTCGTCGTCGGGATCGGGTCGCTCCAGATCGTGCTCGAGCGGGGCGAGCGCGACGACTGGTTCTCCGCGACCTACATCTTGGTTCTCACCGCGGTGTCGATTCTCGGGATCGCGGGGTTCATCTGGAGGGAGCTCACCGCCGAGCATCCGGTGGTGGACCTGCGCGTCTTCCGCGACCGATCGCTCGCCGTCGGCACGCTCTTCACGTTCATTCTGGGGTTCGGGCTCTACTCGTCCGTCTTCATCTTCCCGGTCTTCGCGCAGAACCTGCTCGGTTTCACCGCGATGCAGACCGGGCTGATCCTGCTGCCCGGCGGCCTTGCGACCGCGGTCATGATGCCGATCGTCGGAAAGGCGCTGCAGCGCCGCGTCCCGGCGCAGCTCATGAACGCGCTCGGCTTCGTTTCCTTCTTCTTCTTCACGTACATGCTGTCGCGCTCGACGCTGTCTTCCGGGCGCGGCGACTTCTTCTGGCCGCTCATCCTCCGGGGCGTCGGGCTCGGGCTCCTCTTCGTGCCGCTGACGACGCTCGCGCTCTCGAACCTGCGCGGCAAGGACATCGCGCAAGGCGCGGGAATGACGAACATGATGCGGCAGCTCGGCGGCTCCTTCGGCGTGGCGCTCATCGCGACGTATGTTCAGAAGCGCTCGTGGGCGCACCGGCAGACCCTGCTCGAGCACGTCTCGATCTACGACCCGGCGCTGCGCGAGCGGTTCGAGGCGATCGTGCACGGGCTGATGGCGAAGGGCTCCACGCTCGCGGAGGCGACGCAGCAGGCCTACGGCGCGGTCGAAGGACTCGTCGTCCGGCAGACTTTCCTCCTGACCTACATGGACGCTTTCCGGATCGTCGGCGTCTTCTTCCTCTGCTGTATCCCGCTGCTGCTGCTCTTCAAGCGGCGCGGGAAGAGCGCGGCGCCGGCCGAGCCGGTCATGGCGCACTGAGCCGGCCGAAATTTCCGGCACGCGTCTTGTAACGCCTCGGTGGAATGAGGCGCAGCGAGGAGACTCACGAAGACCTCGACGAGGTCGACTCGTACTACGAGCGGATCCTCCCTTTCTACGAGCTCGAAACGCGTGTCCGTGGGGACCTCGAGTTCTGGAAGGGTCTCGTCCGACGTTTCCGCCCCGCCTCGGTTCTCGAGATCGGAGCGGGTCTCGGACGCGTGACAGCCGCGCTGGCACCCCTGGCGGCTCACGTCGCCGGCATCGAGCCCTCGGTCGCCATGCTCGCGCGCGCCCGACGGCGGCCGTCCGCGAGCCGGGCCGTCTTGGTCGCCGGAGACGTGCGCCGTCTGCCGCTGTCGAGCCGTTTCGATCTCATCGTCGCGCCGGGAGATCCCCTCTGCCACGTGACGTCGCCTGCCGGGCGCGTCGCGGCGCTGGCGGAGATCGCCCGTCATCTGGCGCCCGGGGGCCGCTTCGTCCTCGAAGGGCTGCGGCTGGCTCCCGGCCCACCGCGGCGATGCCGCCGCCGCGTGCCGACGGGGCGGGGCGACCTCATCGTGGAAGAGACGTGGGACCCGCTCGCGGACGGCCTCTGGCGGGCGACGTTTCGGTACCGGATCGGGCGGCGCGCGGCGCAAGCGTCCTTCGTCGCCCGGCCCTGGACCGCGGAAACCGTCGCGAGGTTTTTCGCGGCGGCGGGCCTCGTGGTCGAAGAGACCTGGGGCGACTTCTCCGGCGCGCCGTTCGGACCCGACTCGCTGCGCCGGATCATCCTGGCGCGGAGGGCGAGTCCTACGACAGCTCGAGCATCCGAAGGAGCGGCTTCTCCGCGGCGGCGCGCAGCGGCTCGGGCATCACGATCTCCGGCCGCTCGTCGCGCAAGCACAGGTACAGCTTCTCGAGCGTATTGAGCTTCATGAAGGGGCACTCGTTGCACCGGCAGCCGTTGTCCGGAGGCACGGGGATGTACTCGCGGTCGGGCGCGAGCTTCTTCATCTGGTGGATGATCCCTTCCTCGGTCGCGATGAGGAATCGCTTGCCGGGCGCCGTCGTCACGTAATTCAAGATGGAGCGCGTCGAGCCGACGTGGTCGGCGTACTTCAGGATCGGCTCGGGGCACTCCGGGTGCGCCGCGAGCAGCGCGTCGGGATACTTGGCCTTGAGCTTCACGATCTCCCGCTCGGAAAACTGCTCGTGCACGATGCAGGTGCCGGGCCAGAGCGTCATCGGCCGGCCGGTCTTTTTCGCGAGGAACGCGCCCAGATGCCGGTCCGGCGCGAAGAGGATCTCCTGCTCCTTCGGAATCGTGCGCACGATCTTCTCGGCGTTCGACGACGTCACGATGATGTCGGAGAGCGCCTTCACGGCCGCCGAGCAGTTGATGTACGTCAGCGAGACCGCGCCGGGGTGCTCCGCGCGCCAGGCCCGGAATGCTTCGGGCGGGCACGAGTTCTCGAGCGAGCAGCCCGCCTCGTAATCCGGCAGCACGACCTTGCGGGTCGGGTTCAGGATCTTCGCCGTCTCGGCCATGAAACGCACGCCGGCGAACGCGATGATGTCGGCCTGGCTCTTCTGCGCGCTGCGCGAGAGGTCGAGCGAGTCGCCCACGAAGTCCGCCAGGTCCTGGATTTCCTCTTCCTGGTAGTAATGGGCGAGCAGAACGGCATTTTTTTGTCGCTTGAGGCGGCGGATCTCCTCGGCGAGGTCGAGCGCCGGATCGACCGAGGCGAGATCCGGCGGAGCCGGGTGCACGGCGGTCTCGGCGTAAGTCTCGGAGATGGCGGGCCGTGGCGCGCTCATGGGACGGAGAGGATAACAACGGCGGTGGCCGTTCGGATTCTCGGCGGCCGGCCGACGTGACTGGCACGCGGTCTGCTCCGTAAGAGAAGCGATGAGCCCGCTGGGAAGCCCGCTTCGCGCGACACGCACGGCGATTCTGCTCGCCGCTCTCCTTCTCGCGGCGCTCGCCCTCGAGGCCTGGGGCATTCGCGCCTCGCTCGGGTTCCTCCGGTAAAAATCCGACGCGCCGGGCCGAAATCGGGCGGGGATGTATATTTGCCCGATGGCAACGGAGATCGCCGCCGGGCGCTTTCATGGCCTCGATCCCGCCGCCCTGGTTGCCGCCTACCGGAACATCTATCTCTCTCGCCGCGTGGACGATAAGGAGATCCAGCTCAAGCGGCAGAACCGCATTTACTTCCAGATCAACAGCGCCGGCCACGAGGCGATCTCGACCGCCGCCGGCATGGTCTGCCGCCCCGGCTACGACTGGTTCGAGCTCTACTACCGCGACCGCGCGATGTGCCTCCAACTCGGCGTCACGCCCTACGAGATGTTCCTTCAGGCGGTCGGCGCGAAGGACGATCCGGCCTCGGCCGGACGTCAGATGCCGTCGCACTGGGGATCCAAACGCCTGAATCTGATCTCCAAATCCTCGTGCACCGGCACCCAGTTCCTGCAGGGCGTCGGGGCGGCCGAGGCCGGCTGGCGCATGTCCCGGATCTCCGAGCTCGCGTCCCGCGAGGACGTCCACGGCGACGAGCTCGTGCTCGTCTCAGGCGGCGAGGGGCAGACCTCGGAAGGCGAGTTCTGGGAGGCGCTTTCTTCCGCCTGCAACCTGAAGCTGCCGGTGATCTTCCTCATCGAGGACAACGGCTACGCGATCTCGGTTCCCGTCGAGGTCAACACGCCGGGCGGCTCAATCTCGAAGCTCGTGCGCTCTTTCCCGAGTCTCTTCCTCGCGGAAGTCGACGGCTGCGATTTCCTCGAGTCGTACGACGCGATGCGCTACGCGGCGGAGTATTGCCGCACGCGTAAGGGTCCCGCGCTCGTGCACGCGCACGTCATCCGCCCGTACAGCCACTCGCTCTCCGACGACGAGGCGCTCTACCGCCCGAAGGAGGAGCGCGCGCGGGACCTCGAGCGCGATCCCGTCGTCACGCTCGCGCGGCTGCTCGTCGCGGAGGGCGTGATCTCCGAGGCGAAGCTCGAGGAGCTCAAGCAGGAGGTGGACCGCGAGGTGGCGGAGGCGGCGGACCGCGCGCTCGCGGCGGAGCTGCCGGAGCCCGAATCGGCCTACGACTTCGTCTATTCGCCGGACGTCGACCCGACGTCCTCGGCCTTCGGTACGGCGCCGGTGGCGGCCGCGGACGCGGCGCCGACGACGATGGTGGATCTGCTCAATGCCTGCCTGCGCGACGAGATGAAGCGCGATCCGCGGATCGTCGTCTTCGGCGAGGACGTGGCCGACGCGTCGCGCGAGGAAGTGCTCGCCGAGTGCAAGGGCAAGGGCGGCGTCTTCAAGGTCACGCACAACCTGCAGCGCCTCTACGGCAAGGACCGCGTCTTCAACTCGCCGCTCGCGGAAGCCAACATCGTCGGGCGCGCGATCGGCATGGCGGTGCGGGGACTGAAGCCGGTCGTCGAGATCCAGTTCTACGACTACATCTGGCCGGCCTACATGCAGATCCACAACGAGCTCTCCAACATGCGGTGGCGATCGGGCAACACGTTCGCGAGCCCGGTCGTCGTGCGCGTGGCGGCGGGAGGCTACATCGGCGGCGGCGCGATCTATCACTCGCAGTCCGGCGCCGTCCTCATGACGCACATCCCGGGCCTGCGCGTCGTCATGCCGTCGACCGCCCTCGACGCCAACGGGCTCCTCCGAACGGCGATCCGCTGCGAGGACCCGGTGCTCTTCCTCGAGCACAAGCACCTCTACCGCCAGACGCACAACAAGGGCGTCTATCCGGGACCGGACTACATGGTTCCGTTCGGGAAGGCGGCGCGGGTGCAGGAGGGGAGCGACGTCACGATCGTCACCTACGGCGCGACCGTCTATCGCTCGCGTCAGGCGGCGCAGGCGTTCACCGAGGCGACGGGGAAGACCGTCGAAATCCTCGATCTGCGCAGCCTCTCGCCGTACGACTGGGAGGCGATCGCCGCGTCGGTGAAGAAGACCAACCGCGCGATCGTCGTGTACGAGGACTCGATCTCCTGGGGCTACGGCGCCGAGATCGCGGCGCGCATCGCGTCGGAGCTCTTCTTCTATCTCGACGCGCCGGTCGAGCGCGTCGCCGCGACCGACACCTTCGTCGCGTATCAGCCGCGCGTCGAGGACTTCATCCTGCCGCAGGCTTCGCACATCCGAAAGGCTCTGGATCGGATCGTTTCG
>Ga0335084_10006675_pt1 | contig 11477 bp, 10 predicted proteins | sample Lox_Sample_44_FD_206721 | JGI IMG/M metagenome (GOLD analysis project Ga0335084, IMG submission 206721) | Soil microbial communities from Loxahatchee National Wildlife Refuge, Florida, United States - Lox_Sample_4.4 | ecosystem: Environmental > Terrestrial > Soil > Wetlands | place: USA...
CAGCCCGCGGGCGATCAGCGCCGCCTTCGCGTTGTCGCCGAGCCGGAGCCCGTCGACGCCCCCGGCCGCGAGGGCGACCACGTTCTTCGCCGCCGCGCACAGCTCGACGCCGGTCAGGTCGTCGCTGGCGTAGACCCGGAAGGCGAGCGAGCTGAGCGCCCTCTGGAGCTCGAGCGCAAACGCCTCGTCCTCGCTCGCAATCACGGTCGCAGCCGGCAGGCCATCCGCGATCTCCTCCGCGAAGTTCGGCCCCGAGAGGGCGGCGACCGGCCGCCCGGCGACGAGCTCCGAAAGCCGCCCGCCGGTCTGGGGGTCGAGCCCCTTCGTCAAGCTCAGGACCGGTGCGTCGCCGGGCAGCGCCTCCACCACCGCGCGGAACGCCTGGCTTGGGACGGCGACCGCGAACAGGTCGGCCGCCGCGAGATCGGGGTCACCGACGGTCGTGGCCGAGACCCCGGAGAGGTCGGCGCTCGGGAGGTACCGCGGGTTGCGCCCGGTCGCCTCGATCTCCTGCGCCTGCTCCGGATCGCGGCAGGCGAGGGTCACCTCGTGGCCCCTCGCGGCGAGGATGCACGAGAACGCCGTGCCCCACGCGCCCGCACCCACGACCGCCGCCTTCACGCGCGCCTCACGAAGTCGATCGAGACCGGCACCCCCTCCAGCTCGAAGCGCTCGCGCAGCTGGTTCTCGACCCAGTAGCCGTAGTCCCGCGTGATCAGGCCGGGGTCGTTGACGAAGAAGCGGAAGCGCGGCGGCCGCGTCTGCGTCTGCGTCCCGTAGAGAAGGTTCAGGCGGCGCCCTCTCCGCGACGGGGGCTCGCGCGCCTCGCGCAGCTCCTTGATGAACCTGTTCAGCGCCGGAGTCGGGATCCGGCCGGAGTGCTTCTCGAACAGCGTCTCCACCCGGTCGAGGAGACGGCCGATTCCGCGGCCGGTCTTCGACGAGACGGTGACCAGGGCCGGCCGTTGGCGCAGGCGAGCCTCCAGCCGCGGACGCACCTCCTCGATCTTCGTCTCGGAGACGTCCCACTTCGAGAGCACGACGATCGTCGAGCACTGGGCCTTGCGGGCGACATCGGCCACGGCGAGATCCTGATCGACCACGCCCTCGCTCGCATCCACGAGCACGAGCGCAATGTCCGCCTGCTCTGCGGCTGCGAGGGCGCGCAGCTCCGAGTAGTACTCGATCCCCTGCCGCTGGCGACGCTTGCGGCGAAGCCCGGCAGTGTCCACGAGCACGAACGTGGCATCCCCTCGCTTCAGGACAGTGTCGATCGCGTCACGCGTCGTGCCCGGCTGCTCGGAGACGATTACGCGCTCCTCGCCCAGCAGCGCGTTGAGAAGGCTCGACTTGCCGACGTTCGGGCGGCCGAGGATCGCGACGCGGATCGCCTCCTCGCCTACCTCCAGGCGGCCGGTGCCAGGGAGCATGGTCACGATCGCGTCCAGCAGGTCGCCCGTCCCGAGGCCGTGGAGCGCAGACACGGGGACTGGGTCGCCGAGGCCGAGCCGGTGGAACTCGAGCGCGAGCGCGTCCTGGGCGGGATCGTCGATCTTGTTCGCGAGCAGCAGCACCGGTTTCCGCGAGCTGCGCAAGATCGCTGCGAGTTCCTCGTCGCCCGGCATCACGCCGGCCTGCGCATCGGCAACGAACAGCACGAGGTCGGCCTCGGCGATCGCGGCCCGCGCCTGCTCGGCGATCGACCGCGTCAGTGCCGAGCGGTCGGCGATGTCGACGCCGCCCGTGTCGATCAGCAGGAAGCGGCGGCCGTTCCACTCGCACACGAGCTCCTTGCGGTCACGGGTCACGCCGGGTGTCTCGTGGACGACCGCGGTGCGGGTGTCGGTCAGCCGGTTGACGAGCGTCGACTTGCCCACGTTCGGGAAGCCGACGATCGCGACCGTCCCGGCGAGCTCGAGGCTCGCGGTGCCCTCGTCGACCATCGCCGGCGGCCCCTCCTCAGGCGGGCTGACGGGATCGGACGAGCTCTTCGATCTGGGTGACGACGTCCTCGACATCGAGGTTGGTCGTGTCGATCAGGGTGGCGTCTGCCGCCGGCTGCATGCGGGCGGCGTCGCTCTCGTCGCGGAGGCGCAGGTCGGTCGCTAGCGCATCCGCTCCGATCTCCGGCCGTTCCGAGAGGCGCCGTTGCTCGCGCACGTCTCGCTCGGCGTTGAGATAGACCTTCACCTCGGCGTTCGGGGCGACGACGGTGCCGATGTCGCGGCCCTCGATCACCACGTCGCCGTCGTCTGCGAGCTCCCGCTGGCGGGCGCGCATGACCTTCCGCACTTGCGGGTGGCGCGCCACCACCGGCACCATCCGGTCGATCTCGGACTTGCGGATGGAGGAGGTGACATCCGTGTCTGCGATCCAGACGCGCCGCTCCGCGTCGATCGCCACGGGGTACTCGTCGGCGAGCTCTCCGAGCTTCGCGCCGTCGCCGAGCGGAACGCTGCGCGTCATCGCAAGGCAGGTCAGGGCCCGGTACATCGCGCCGGTGTCCAGGTAGCGGAAGCCGAGCCGCTCCGCGAGCCGCTGGGCGACCGTGCTCTTGCCGGCGCCTGCCGGCCCGTCAATGGCGACGATCATCGTTGTGTGACCGAGTCGAGCAGCTCGAAAAACCCGGGGAAGCTTACAGCGACCGCCTGCGCGTCCCCAACCTCGACGCCCTCGCGCGAGACGAGCCCGGCGACGGCCCCGAGCATCGCAATTCGATGGTCTCCGTTGGAGCTCATTCCCCCACCCTTAGGGCGGGTGGGAACACCCCTCACCCCGAAGCCATCGTCGCTCGGATTGATGCGGACGCCAAGAGCGCGGAGCGAAGTCGTCACGGTTTCGATGCGGTCCGTTTCTTTCACGCGCAGGTCTCGTGCGCCTTCGACCGTGCTCTGTCCGCGCGCGCAGGCCGCCGCGAGCGCGAACAGCGGCAGCTCGTCGATCATGCGCGGCACCTCGTCAGGCCGCACCGATGTCGCCGTCAGCTCCGCGGACTGGATCTCCAGGTCACCGACCCGCTCGCCACCGCTGTGCCGCCGGTTGAAGGCGGTGATCCGCGCCCCCATCCGCTCGAGGACGTCCAGCAACCCGGTCCGGCGCGGGTTCAGGCCGAGGTCGTGGATCGTGAGGCTCGAGCCGGGCAGCAGCGTGGCCGCAACCACGAACGGTGCCGCGGCGGAGAAGTCGCCGGGGACGTCCACCTCGACGAGTCGGAGGCTCTCGACCGGCCCGAGCGACACGCGTGACTGGCGCCGCGTCACGCGTACGCCCGCGGCCGCGAGCATCAGCTCCGTGTGGTCGCGTGTCGGAAGCGGCTCGACGACGATCGTCCGGCCTTCCGCGTACAGCCCCGCGAGCAGGATGCACGACTTGACCTGCGCGCTCGCGACGGGGAGCTCGTAGCGGATCCCGCGCAGCGACCCGCCCTCGACCACGAGCGGCGGGAGGCCTTCGGCGGTCTCGACGCGCGCGCCCATCTCGGCGAGCGGCACCGCGATCCGGTCGACCGGGCGACCGCGCAACGAGTCGTCGCCGGTCAGCTCGAAGCGGCCGCTTTGGCCGGCGAGGATCCCTGCAAGCAGGCGCAAGGTCGTCCCGGAGTTGCCACAGTCGATCGGCTCCACTGGCCCGGCGAGCCCCCGCAGCCCTACCCCTTCCACGCGGACCGTGTCCACGTCGTCGTCGACCACGGTCACGCCGAGCGCCCTGAGCGCGGACGCCGTCGCCTCGGTGTCTGCCGAGCGGCCGAAGCCGCGGATCACCGTCTGGCCCTCCCCGATCGCGCCGAGCATCAGGGCTCTGTGCGAGATCGACTTGTCGCCCGGAACACCGATGTGCCCGACGAGGGCCGTCGCCGGCCGGATCTTCATCGTTCGGGGAGGACGGGCGAGACCACGACGCCGTACCCCTGCGCCTCGAGCAAGGCGGCCGCGCGGCGGGCTTCCCCTTCGCCGCCGACGAGCAACGTGAGCGTCCCGCCGCGCTCGGGCGAGACGTGACGGAGCTCGAAATCCTCGATGTTGATCCGCTCGGCGCCGAGTGCCTGGGTAATTCCCGCGAGCACCCCCGGCCGGTCGGGCACGTGCACGCGGAGCTGCTGCAGCTCGCCCGGGTCCGGGTAGGCGTCCGCGAGCATGCGGTGGCGGTTGCCCGCGGCCTCGCCGATCCACCGGGCGAGGAAGCCTGCGTCGCCGGAGTCGAGCGCGGCTTCGAGCTGCTCCACGCGCCGCCGGTGCTCGGCGAGCGACTCCCGGAGTGGAGCGGCGTTGTCGAGGAAGATGTCGACCCAGATCCGCGGGTTTGCACCCGCTACACGCGTCATGTCGCGGAGGGAGCCGCCGGCTGCCGCGAGGGGCTCGTGCCCGTCGACTCGGCCAGAGCCGGCCTGGTTGACGAGCAGGTTCGCGAGCGCGTGCGGCAGGTGGCTCGTCAGCGCCGCGAGCCGGTCGTGTGCCTGTGGATCGACGGCGACCGGCGTGGCGCCGAGACTCGAAACGAAGCCGTGGACGAGGCGGTACCGATCGGGCTCCGTCTCGGCCAGCGGCGTCAGGAACCATGTTGCGCCGTCGAACAGCTCCTCGCTTGCGTGCTCGGCGCCGCGGGCCTCGGAGCCGCAGACCGGGTGGCCGCCGACGAAACGGCTCGAGCCGCGGGCGGCCTCGCAGACGGCGACCTTCGTGGAGCCGACGTCCGTGACGGTGCAGCCCTCACCGCTCGACTCGAGCGCCGTGCGGGCTTGCGTCGCGAGCTGCGCGACCGGGGCCGCCACGACGGCGAGGTCGGCCCCGGCGACCGCCGTGGCGAGCGACTCGGCCCCCTCGTCGACGGCGCCGCGAGCCTTCGCCGCCTCCAGAGCGGCCGGGTCGGGGTCGAAGCCCGCGACCTGGACAGCGCCCGCGCGCTTCGCGGCGAGCGCGACCGAAGCCCCGATCAGGCCCGTCCCGATGAGCGCAAGGCGCTTCGGCTCCACCGGCTCAGGCTATCGCCGTGCGCGCAGCGAAAGCGCGGGTCCCATCCCTAACCCCCACCCTCCCGGGGAAACTCGACGGTAGCTGCACACGTGTGACGCGTGTGTAACCGGATCGTCGAGAGAGCGTGCCGATCGACCCACAGGCCAGCGCGGCGACGTCTGGAGGCCCGTCAGCCGATCCGCTTGCCGAGCAGCTCGACGATCTTGCCGACCTCCTCCGCGAACCCGGCGAACTCCGAGGTCGGGATCTGCTGCGCGGCATCGGAGAGCGCCTCCTCGGGCCTCGGATGGGTCTCGACGATGATCCCATCCGCCCCCACCGCGGCGGCCGCCCGGGCGAGCGGGAGCACGAGGTCGCGCCGCCCCGCGGCATGCGAGGGATCGACGATCACCGGCAGGTGCGTCTCGTTCTTCAGCACCGCGACCGCGCCGAGGTCGAGCGTGAACCGCGTGGCGGTCTCGAACGTCTTGATCCCGCGCTCGCAGAGGATGATCCGCTCGTTCCCCTCCTTCGCCACGTACTCAGCGGCCATCAGCAACTCCTCGACGGACGTCGACAGCCCGCGCTTGAGCAGCACCGGCTTGTCCGCGCGCCCCACCTCCGAGAGCAGCAGGAAGTTCTGGCTGTTCCGCGCGCCGATCTGGATCACGTCCGCCATCTCGAGGACCGGCCCCACGTGCCGCGGGTCCATCAGCTCCGTCACGACGGGGAGCCCCGTCTCATCGCCCGCTTCCCGCAGGATCGCGAGACCCTCGTCGCCGAGCCCCTGGAACGTGTACGGAGAGGTGCGCGGCTTGAAGGCGCCGCCGCGCAGCATCGTCGCGCCTGCCGCCGCGACCGCCCGGGCCGTCTCGAGGGTCTGCTCGCGGTACTCGACCGAGCACGGGCCCGCGATCAGGCCGAACCACATGTCGCCGATCCGGCGGCCGTCGACCTCGATCACGGTCGGGTCCGGCGAGACCTCGCGCGCGACGAGCTTGTAGGGCTTCAGGATCGGGAGCACCTGCTCGACCCCCGGATAGCCCTCGAGCGGCAGCGTCGCCAGCAGCTCGCGCTCCCCGATCGCGCCGATCACCGTCGCCTCGCGCCCGTGCGTCACGCGAGCCTGCACTCCGGCCTCCTGGAGCCGCGCGAGGACGTGCTCGGTCTGGTCCGGGGTCGCCCCCGCACCCATCACGATCAGCAGTTCCGGTGATCCGTTGGTGGCCATGAAGCTCCTGGAAATGTAGTTGCGATACTGAGACGTCCGAATGCGCATCTTTTCCGGAATCCGAGCCTCGGGCGCGAAGACCCTCGGCAACTACAGCGGGGGCTTCCGCCAGTACGCGGCCACGCAGGAGCGAGGCGAGGCCTTCTTCTGCATCGTCGACCTCCACTCGATCACCACGCCGTTCGAGCCGGAGGAGCTGCGCGAGGCGACGCTCGACCTCGGCGCGATGCTCTTCGCGACCGGGCTCGACCCTGAGCGCTCGACCGTCTTCGTGCAGAGCCATGTGCCCGCCCACCCTCAGGCCGCCTGGCTGCTCGGCGCGGTCACGAGCTTCGGCGAGCTGCGCCGGATGACCCAGTTCAAGGACCGCGCGGCCGAGCAGGACTTCGTCTCGGCCGGGCTCTTCACCTACCCGGTGCTGATGGCCGCCGACATCCTGCTCTACCAGGCCGACATCGTCCCGGTCGGAGACGACCAGCGCCAGCACGTCGAGCTCACCCGCGACATCGCGGAGCGCTTCAACCAGCGCTTCGGTGAGACGTTCGTCGTGCCCGAGGTGGCGATCCCCGAGGAGGGAGCCCGCATCCGCAATCTCCAGGAGCCCGAGCGCCTGATGTCGACTACCCGCGGAGCACCGCAGGGCGTCGTGCGCCTCGTCGACCCGCCCGACGTCGTCCGCAAGAAGTTCAAGACCGCGGTCACCGACTCGGGTACAGAGGTCCGGCACGACCCCGAGGAGAAGCCGGGCATCTCGAACCTGCTCGAGATCCTCTCCGTCGCGACCGGCGACCCCGTCCCCGAGCTGGAGTCCCGCTACGACGGGGCCGGCTACGGCCAGTTCAAGGAGGACGTGGCCGAGGCGATCGTCGCGCTGCTCGTGCCGATCCAGGAGCGCTACGAGGCGCTCCGCGCGGACGAGAACGAGCTCCGCGCCATGCTCGCAAGAGGTGCCGAGAAGGCGAGCGAGGTCTCCTCGCCGACGCTCGCGCAGATGTACGAGCGCATGGGCTTCGTCGCGCCGGTCGACGCCTGACCCACGTCTCACCGAATCTCAGAGCGGCGACGGTTCGGTAACGAATCTGCGCGCGCGGGTTGAATCGCGACACGAGCCACTTTAGGGTCGATCGACGAGAACAGCACTACGGGATGAGGAGGTCAGCCATGAAGGGGAGAGGGGCCGTCCTCGCCGCCCTCATCGTCGCAGGCATGGCGGTGTTCGCGGTGCTCGGACTCGGAAACGTCCAGAAGGCAGCCGGTCACAACCAGCCGCCGAACTGCAAGCTGGGCAACGGCGTCAAGCACGTCGTGTACACGATCTTCGACAACGTCCACTTCCTGCGGGACAACCCGAACGTCCCCTCGGATCTGGAGCAGATGCCGCACCTGCTCAACTTCATCCGGGACAACGGGACGCTCATGACGAACGATCACACGGTCCTGATCTCGCACACGGGGAACGGGATCCTGACCGATCTGACCGGGATGTACTCCGACCGGCACGGACAGGCGGTCTCGAACTCCTACCGCTACTTCAAGGCGGACGGGTCGACGGCTTCGTCCTCGTCGTTCAAGTACTGGACCGACCTGACGGACGACGTCAACACGCCCCCGACCGACCCGAACTACAACATGGTCAACGGGGACAGCGGCAGCCCAAAGAACGCCCAAGCACCCTGGGTTCCGTACACGAAGGCAGGCTGCGACTGGGGCGCGACGGCGCTTGCCAACGTCGTTCTCGAGAACACGGGCACAGGTCCGGCAGGCGACATGACGAAGGTCTTCGGCCAGGGCTCGCCCGAGTGGAACGAGGCTCTCGCCTCGAACGCCGCTCCCGCCGGAACGGCGGCGCGGAACCTCGCGCAGACCGACTTCGTCGGCCTAGCGGTCCATTGCGCCAAGGGCACGAAGAGCATCTGCAACGACAACCCGAACGCGAAGCCCGACTCGTTACCCGACGAACCGGGCGGGTACAGCGGGTTCCAGGGCCTGTTCGGGGCGAAGTACGTCAACCCGGCGATCTGCACGGTCTCGACGTCGAACTGCACCACCGCGACCGTCAACGGGCAGGTCGGCCTGAAGAAGCTCGACGGCTCGCTGATCGCGGATCAGTTCGGCCAGCCGGGCTTCCCGGGCTTCGACGGGCTCTTCGCCTCGACGACGCTCTCGTACGTCGCGCAGATGCAGGAGGCCGGCGTCCCCGTGACGTTCGGCTACATCTCGGACGCGCACGACCAGCACGGCGTCGCGGGTGAGATCCACGCGACCCGCGGGCCGGGCGAGGCCGACTACGTCCAGCAGCTGCACAACTACGACACGGCGTTCGGCCAGTTCTTCGACCGCCTCAAGGCGGACGGGATCACCAAGAAGAACACGCTGTTCGTCTTCACCGTCGAGGAGGGCGACCACTTCGTCGGCTCGCTCCCGTCACCCACCGGCTGCGACGGCGTCAACACGCCGTGCACGTACAGCCTCGCGGGTGAGGTGAACGGGAACCTGACCGGCCTGCTGGCCACTCAGCAGGGGATCACGACGCCGTTCACGGTCCACTCCGACATGGCGCCGACGATCTACCTCACCGGCAACCCCGGCCGCACCGACCCGGTCACGCGGTCGTTCGGCCGTGGAGTCGGCGCCCTGACGGCGACGAACCCGTACACCGGCTCGAACGAGAACATGACCGCGGCACTGGCCGACCCGGTGGAGATGAAGACGCTCCACATGGTCACGGTCGACCAGCAGCGGACGCCGACGCTGACGATGTTCGCGGCGCCGGACTACTTCCTGTTCACCGGTGCGCCGAACTGCAACACGCCGTGCATCACGGTGCCGACAACACCGCCCACGTCCACCTTCGCGTGGAACCACGGCGGAATCCAGCCTGAGATCGCGACGACCTGGCTGGGCATGGTCGGACCGGGTGTCAGGCACGAGAACAGCGACGACACGACGTGGGCCGACCACACCGACACGCGACCGACGATGCTCGCGCTGCTCGGGCTGGACGACCCGTACGTGCACGATGGCCGCGTCCTCACCGGCCAGCTCGACGAGAACGTGCTGTCGCACGCTCTCGAGAAGCACCCGGGGACGATCAAGAAGCTCGGCCTGACCTACAAGCAGCTCAATGCACCGTTCGGCGCGTTCGGCATGAACACGCTCGAGGCGTCGACGAAGGCGATCAAGAGTGGAACGTCGAGCGACGACAGCCGCTACACGACGATCGAGGATCAGATCCAGTCGCTGACCGCTTCGCGGGACGCGCTGGCCTCGCAGATCCGCGACGCGCTCGACAACGCAGCGTTCCACAACGACTCGATCAACAAGGACCAGGCGAACCAATGGATCGCCCAGGCCCAGGCGCTGATCGTCCAGTCGGCGGCGCTAGCCGCGATGACCTAGCCTTCGAGACCGGGCCCGACCCGGTGGCAAACGTGTGTGCGCCCCCTTCGCGGAGGGGGCGCACACGTCTCTAGGGCTATCCGGCCGTCAGGCGCTCGAGCTCCGCCGGCTCGAGCTCGCGCCAGGCGCCCGGGTCGAGACCTTCGAGCGTGAGGCCCGCGTAGCGGCTGCGGTGGAGGCGTGTCACCGGATGCCCCACGGCCGCGAGCATCCGCTTGACCTGGTGCTTGCGCCCCTCGTGCAGCGTCAGCTCGACGGTCGACGGCCCGAGCAGCAGGGCGCCGGCCGGCGCGGTGACGCCGTCCTCGAGCTCGACACCGGCGCGCAGCCGCTCGAGCGACGCCTCTGACGGCTCGCCCTCGACCTCCGCCTCGTAGACCTTCTCGACCCCGTAGCGCGGGTGGGCGAGCCGGTGTGCGAGCGGCCCGTCGTTGGTGAGGAGCAGCGCGCCCGTCGTGTCCGCGTCCAGCCGGCCGACGGGGACGACCCGCGCCTGGTGCGGGACGAGCTCGACGACCGTCGGGCGGCCCTGGGGGTCCCGCGCGGTCGTGACCACTCCCGCTGGCTTGTTGAGCAAGATGTACGCGAGCGGCTGCGGCCGCACGCGCTCTCCGTCCACCTCCACGCGGTCGCGGGAGCCGACGAACGTGTTGAGCCGGCCGGGCTCCCCGTTGACCGTCACGCGCCCGGCCTTGATCAGCTCGTCTGCCCTGCGCCGGGACGCGACGCCCGCTCGGGCGAGGTAGGCATTGAGCCGCACAGGCGCCATTATTCGGAGGTCGTGCCGCAGTACGTCACGTTGATGCGCTGGACGTCGCAGGGCGTCGCGGGGCTCCCGGCCTGGCGCGAGCGGGTCGAGGAGGGCGAGCGCGTGATCGAGGACGCCGGCGGGAAGCTGGTCGGCGTCTACGTGACGCTCGGTCGCTACGACGTGGTCGAGATCTTCGAGGCGCCGGACGACGACACGGCCGCCGAGATCCTGATGAAGCTCCAGCGCCACGGCGCCGAGCACACGGAGACGCTCCGGGCGTTCACGCGAGACGAGGCGGAGGAGATCATCCGCCGACTGTGAGGCGCCGTCACGCGCCGCGGCGCTCGGCGACCGTCTCGAGGCGCGCGCGGATCTCGCCCGCGTCGTCGCCGAGGTCGTCGAGGCGCGGGAGCTGCGAGAGCGACTCGAGGCCGAAGACCCGCTCGAACAGCGGCGTCGTCCGGTAGCGCACGGCTCCACCGAGCTGCTCCGAGTCGCGCCCGGCCTCTGCGATCAGCCCGCGCTCGAGGAGCCCAGCCACAACCGAGTCTGCCGCGACGCCGCGGATTCGCGCGATCTCCGGCCGGCTCACAGGCCCGAGGTACGCGACGATCGCGAGCGTCTCCAGCGCGGCGCCCGAGAGGCCGCGCTCGACGGGCCTCTCTACCAGCCGCCCACAAGCCTCCGCGGCCTCGCGCGACGCGCGGAAAGCCCACCCGCCGGCGACGCGCTCGAGCACGATCCCGCTCCGCCCCTCGGCGTAGCGCTCCGTCAGCAGCGACAGCGCGGTCTCGATCCGCTCCGGATCGTCGACCGCCGCCTCGGCCAGCTCGTCGACCGACAGCGGCTGGGAGGCCACCACGAGCAGCGCCTCGAGCGTCCGTGCTAGGCGGTCGACCGGGCTCGCGGTGATCAGGCGGAGCGGGCGATCTCGTTCCATTCCGTCCCCCTTTCGCCGTCGAGCCTCCGAACCCTGATCGGCGCAAACGACGCCGCCTGCTCCAGCGAGATCTCACCCGAGCGCCGCAGCTCCAGCAGCGCCAGGAACGCGACCGCCTGCTCGATCCGCGTCAGCCCCTGAACCTCCGCGTCGAGGTCGAACGCCCGCCGCTTCGAGAGGACCGCACGGAACCGCTCGAGGAACTGC
>Ga0335084_10006677_pt1 | contig 11477 bp, 12 predicted proteins | sample Lox_Sample_44_FD_206721 | JGI IMG/M metagenome (GOLD analysis project Ga0335084, IMG submission 206721) | Soil microbial communities from Loxahatchee National Wildlife Refuge, Florida, United States - Lox_Sample_4.4 | ecosystem: Environmental > Terrestrial > Soil > Wetlands | place: USA...
CTCGCGGGCATGCTGTCATCACGCGACTGAGTTTTCTTCGGGGGCACGATGAGCAGAATCCACCGGATTGAGGACGGTCGGGCTGTTCGGGAGCGCCAGCGGGCGCTGCCGCGAGGCACCATAGTTGAGGCCTGGCTGGACGTCTTCCAGCCGGGGGTATTTTGGGTGAGCGACAGAACGAAGCAACTCGTGGACGGGGTGGGCTCACCCCTCGGGAGCAGCGCGACGGTGGAGGATAGCCGCGTCTCCATCTTCTTTCCCGGTGAAGTGCAAGATGCCGCCTCGTTGCCTTCGGAGGAGTCTCTCAGGGTGAGGGTCGTGGCTGGTCACGGGATCGCGGTGACGTGGTATGGCACAAGCTCGCAGGTCGGTGGTCGGCCATTGCCCGAGCCGACCTCGCCCGAAGATGCTTTCTTCTTCCTGATGAAGATGGGCGGGAGCGCGAACCACGCCTGGCGACTCTTCCGCACTCGGGATGAGGCTGTGGAGTTCATGGGGCGTCGCTTTCCCGACGATGCCAAGGCCAAGGCCTGGGCCGAGGCGTTGCCGGTGGCCAGGTACTCCGAACTGCTTTCTGGAGGAGGCACGTAAGCCCGAGACGCACGCTGGACCCGCCACGATACCCATTCGTGAGCGTGCTACCCCAGGGTGGTTAGGACGTGCGTCCTGCCAATGGGGACCGACGGGTCCCCTCGGCACTGGCACGGCGGTCAGCCTGGCCACCTCTCGTCTTCGGTGATGCGGTGTGCGGCTATGCGCTGGGGGCGGTTTCCCCTTCCACGGGTGAGTCTGTAGCTGCTTCTGTCGGTGGTGGGGCCATCGGGGTGATTGGTGGTGTGGCCTCGGCCGGGGCTTCAGATCGGCGCTTGGCCTTGGAGCGTCCCGCCTCTGTGGCGGCGGGTCCACCTGCCATGGCAACCTTCTTCCGGGCCTTCAGCCGCGCCCCTCGACGCTGGCGACGGCGACGCAACTCTCGCTCTCTCTCTCGCACCACGAGCCTCCTTTCGTAGTTAGCCTTTCAGTCCTCACCTATCGGCGATCAGCCGGAGTGAAATCCGTGGGCTGCTCCCACGTCGGGCAACTCTCTCCGTGAACGTGTGGCCCCTCCGTCCTGACGCCGCATGGCCAAACGCTGCGCGAAATATTCACCAGTCCTGATAGCTTTCGGTCTGCTTCCCCGTGCCTGCCACGGTCAGAACCTTTATGGGTTTGCCCTGGGCTTGGCTATGCACGTTTTGAATCCCACTCACGACGCCGCTGCGATCGGCCAGCAGGTCCAGCTTCCAGTCGGCCTTGCCCGTGAACGGGTCGGGGTAGATGCGCCGGAGGTACCGACGGGTCTGGAGCTGGGTTCGGTCCTCCAAGAGGTCCTTCAATTCCTTGGGCAGCCTGTTGTGATCTGCCTGGTAGCGAGCGATAGCCCGCCGGTACTCGCCGAGGCGGAAGAGCAGCTCATCTTCCTTTTCGCGCTTGACCTCCGTGCTCCAGAGTTCCGCCACGCCGGCCGTGGCCACACCGATCATCAGGATGCCAATCAGGAGAATGGGATAGACGGCCCCGCGGGGACATCCGCGGCCCAATTTCGAATGTCGAATTTGCCGTTTACCAGTCGCTGTAGCGCGTTCCATCGAGCGCGGTTGCCTCTGAACCGCTCCGGACGTCGGTGATGCCGTTCTGCTGGCCCTGCTCGTCCGTGAAGTAGACCAGGGCCCAGGTCTCGGTAGAGCCGGTGATGGGATCCTTGGGGATGCGGCGGATGTATCTCTTCTCGACCAGGTCGTTCAGGCCCGAGGGATACTTGGCGTTGTCGGCGAAGAACTGGTCGATCACGTCTCGAAGGATGAACAGGTCTTCCTTCAGGGTCGCTTCCTTGGCGGCCGTGATGGCCCGTTCATAGCGAGGTTGCGCCAATGTGATCAGGATGCCAAGAATGGTGATGACGATCAGCAGCTCGATCAGCGTGAATCCGGCTGCAGGGCCGCGGGCCGCGGGCGGCGGGCCAAGAATCGAGCCGCGAACCCTGACCGCCGAGGGGCAAGCCTCGGTGGCCGACGACGGATCGGCTGATCTCGCCGGGGAGTGAGAGTTGATGGCCTTCTTACCAGGTGTCATACGTGGTCCCGTCCAGGGCGACCGCCTTGCTGGCGCTCCGGATATCGTAGACGTCCTTGCCGTCCGAGAGGCTGGACTCGGGGTTGTCGGAGAAGGACCGGAGAATCCATTTGCCGTCAGGACTCATCGGATCCCGAGGGATCCGGCGAAGGATCTTGGTTTCCACCATCTCATCCAGGGTCAGCGGATAGCCGCTGCGGTCGGCCGAGAGCCGCTTCTTGAAGTCGTTCTTGGCGTCCACGACATTCGTCCGGGCTTTGTCGTACTCCAATTTGAACTGGTCGATGCCCTCCCGCATTTTCCGGAGGGTGCGGCGCAATTCCATCTCGCGGGTTCGCGCGACGCTCACCTCGACCAACGGCATCGCCACGGCCGCCAGGAGTCCCAGCACCGCGATGGAAATCATCAGCTCGATGAACGTGAAGCCGGAAACCGACCGAGGCCGTCCGCCGCGCGCTCCCCGGGTGAGGTATCGGATCATTGCGAGGACCCCTGGGGTCCACCGGGAGCTTGAGATGTCCCGGGCGCCGGAGGGACACCGCCAGGCTGGATCGGCGGTCGTGGAGTCGTTGGAACCGGCACCTGGGGCGCGATCGGGGGAATCGCCGAGGGAGGTCCGAAGCTCTCAGCGGTTCCAGATGGGAAGCTCTCGATCTCTGCCGTCGGCCGCTCCAGGACTTTGACGATACGCGGTGTGATGGAGATCAGCACGTCGGTCCGGTTGCTTGACGTATTCGGACTGGTGAACAACCGCCCAAGCACGGGGATATCGCTCAGGAATGGGATGAGACTGTTGGATACGGTGTCGGTGGTCTGCAGCAGGCCCCCCAGAAGGCGGGTCTCTCCGTTTTTCACCTTGATGAAGGTATCCAGATTCCGCGTGTTCACGGGGGGGAGGAGGTCGCCGCCGCTCACCCCGGATATCGGCGCGCCGACGTTGCTGATCTCGAAGTTCAGCTCCACCGTCACCTCGCCATTCAGGTGCACGGTCGGGGTCATGGTCAGCTTGAGGCCGATGTCCCGGTACTCCACATTGGTCTGTGTGGTCGTCACCGCCCCCGTGGGCGTCGTGGAGGTCGTCCCGGCGACGGCGGGGACGCTGGTGAGGGAAGAGATCTGGAAGGGACGCCTCTGCCCGATCAAGAGCCGCGCCTTCTGCCGATCCAAGATGCGGACGGTGGGGCTGGCCAGGATTTTGGTGCTGCCATCGCTCTTGGCCAGGTTCAGAATCAGGGAGGGATTGGTGATCGTCAGAGTGCTCAGTTCCGAAATTTGGCTTGCCACACTCCCGATGGGCATGGCAGCCGGGAAGGCCAGACTCACCGAGTAGCTGCGGGGCTGCAGGTCGATCCCGAGGTTCTCGAGATGCTCGCGATCCACCTCCAAGACTTCCAGATCGATCTCCACCTCGCCCACCCCCCGGTCGTTGGCTGAGAGGAGCTTGCGGGCCAGGTCGATCTTGTCCGGCGTGTCCCGGACGACCAGGGCGTTCAGCTTCTCGTTCACGAAGACCTGACGGGTGTTGAGAATGGTGCGCAGGAGGTTCACGGCCACCTTGGCATCGGCGTCGGTGAGATAGAACGTCTGGACCGTAAGGCTGTCGTATTGCTGGCGCTTGCCTGGGTTGTCGGGCACCACGATCACGGTATTGGGTGCGACCCGCTTCGCGAACAGCCGGTTGGAGACCAGGATGAGATTGAAGGCCTCCCGCAGGGGGAGGTCCTTGAAGTAGGTCGTGATCCGCTTGGCCGGCAGCGATTCGTCGGTGAAGATATTGACCCCGGCGGTGCGGGCGAAGACCTCCAGAACCTCCTTGATGTCCGTGTCCCGGAACCGCAGCGTCACCGGCTGGGCGGAGAACATCTGCCTGGCCGCCAACTCCTCGTCGGTTTCCTCCTTGGGCGGGGGCCCGGCCGCCTGCAAACGGAGCGCGATCTCCCGTTGCATTTGCAGCGCACGCGGGTGGTCGGGATCCAGGCGCAGAGCGGCGGCCACTTCGGCTTGGGCCGCGCGCCATTCGCCCTTCTCCATCCGGGCCTGGGCAATGGCTAGTCGATCCTCCACTTGCCGCTGCACGGCGACCCGGGCGAGCCCGGCCTGGGCCGCCGTGTTATCGGCGTCGTAGCTCAGGGAGCGCTGGTAGACGATGGCGGCCTCGTCCAGACGGTTGCGGCTCAACAGGTCTTGCCCCTCTTTATACAACGCCTGTGAGGCCTGCTTCATGGACATGGCGAGGTTTATGCGGACCTCGATGTTCTGGGGCTCCTGGCGGATCGCCTCCATGTAAAACTGGACTGCTTCCTCCCAGCGACCGGCAGCGCTCAACTCTTGTCCACGTTGCAGGGACAGTTCCGGCGCGCAGCCGAAGAGCCAACTGCCCAGCACGAGGATCAGCCAGAGGTGGCTGATTGCGCGGCTGTGTGAGATACACGTGGCCATGTCTGACCGTCCTCCGCTCCGCCCCTCACCGTCTGGGGGCGACCGCCGCCTCCGTCGCCAAAGGCAGGCGCGCCTGTTTGTCCCCGGTGAGGGAGGAGACTAGGACCGCCTCTTCCGTGATCGTCTGAATTCGGAAACGGTCCGAAATCGTGGCTCCTGCCTCTACCGTAAACACCTCTGGTCCCTGGATGATGAAGGCCATCATTTTCTTCCCAGCCTCGAGGTACCCCACATAGCGAAGCCGTTTGGCCTCTTCCTGGAAAGGATCCGGAGGCGGTGGCTCCATGGCAGCGGTCGGCGGCACCGCCGCCATGGCAGGGCGTGGCGGCGGAGGCGGGGTGCCGAAGATGTTCTGGACCTCCGCTGGATACGCTTGAGGCGGGAGATCCAACAAATCCCGCTTCAGGCGAGGCAGCCCGCCACCCTCAGCCGCTGGCTGGCGCGGGGACGTTGCCGGGGTCGCCCGGACCTCCGGTCCCGCCGAGGATCCCCACGGCGAGCGGAAGACGAGAATCAATCCCCAGGCAGCGACCAACGCGACCAGAATGAGCAGGTTCCGCTTCCGCGAATCCATCCGTCCGCACTCCGCCCCACGTCCCTGCTATCGGAGGTAGACCCCCAATTGCATTTGCACCTGGAGCTCCGAGGTGCCTTTCGGATCCCTCAGCAGGAGGCGTTCGATCACGAGGTGTCGGCGCATCGCCGCCAGCTCATAAATATAGCGACGGATCTTGCTGTACTGTCCTTCCACCGCCATGACCACCGTGACCTTCATGAGACCGGCATCCTTGACCTCGGTCGGCTTGTAATCGACGGTCGGGACAGCCACGCCGAGCGAACGCGCCAGCCTGGGAAGCTGGGCGACGATCGCCATCAGGTCCGCCCGGGGGGGGAACCCCTGGCCGTAGGTCTCGACTTCCTTGAAGGCGGTCAGCACAACCTCGCTGGACTCTCCCTCTCTCTGGAGGGTTCGAACCCGTCGCTGCAAGTCCAGGAGTTGCCGCTCTTGTTCTTGTCGCTGCTCACGGGCCGGCAATACCAGGAGGGCGAAGACCAGGCTATTTGCCAATAGGAGCGCTAGGGCGATTCGCCAGAGCCAGCTTCCCCCGAGATCACCCAATCTCACTTCTCGCCCCCGTGGTAGACCAGGCTCACGGTGAAGTCCAGCCCCCCCGAATTGCCTGTCTGGTCCTTGCGCTCCGATTGACGGAGCAAGTACACATCGCGAAAAGCGGTCCGTTCCAGCAAGCCGCGCATGAGGAGAGTGAGATCCTCAAAGGACCGCGCCGTCCCACGCAGGCTCACCCCCCCGCTCGCCAGATCCGGTTGAATCTCGCTGAGGGACACCGCGGGAGGAACGGATCGTTCCAGTTCCACCAGCAGACCCATCCAAGAGAAGGCCGAGGCTTCCAGGATCTGGTTGTACACCTTGACCCGTGCCTCGTATCGTTTCATGGCCCCGTCGGGCACGCCGGCCAGGACGTTGCGCACCTCCTCCCGATGCTTCCGGAGTTCCCCTTCCATGCGGGCGAGGCGCTGGGCGAGCGCCTTCTGCTCGCCGCGGCCAGCGGCCCATACAGCGAGGAGCCCGACCAAGAGCAATCCGAGCACCGCGACGGCCCAGATGCTCAAGAGCCGGTCGTGCCGCGTCCGGCGGTAATTCGTGCTGGCGAGGTTGAATCCCGTTATCAGCATGGCCGGATCGCCGCACCGATGGCCGGCCCCCAGCGGGCGAGGTCGTCCGGGTGGCCTTCGGTGCGAAGGGCAGCGCACAAATCCAGCGCCGTGGCGGGAACCCCCAGCCACTCCGTCAGCGCCGACGCCACCTCGGCTGTCCAGGTGCCTACGCCGGCCAAGGCCACCTCCTCGACGGGTTCCAGCCCCTCGGATTCCTGGCAGAACGTGAGCGAGTCGCCGATCTCTCGGAACAGGCGAGAGCGATCGGCGGCTGTCCACCCATCCGCTCCTTCGTGCAAGGTCCGCCAGAACCGCGGCTGGCCTTCCTGCACCAAGAGGAGCGTGGTCCACGTCGTGCCAAAGGCTAACAGCCCGACCGTCCGATGCTGGAGGGCCTCCGAGGCCGCCTGGGCCAGGATGATGCTCCGGGCATCCAGGAGGGCGGGGCGGAGGCCGGCATCCGTCAGGGCCCGCTCGTACTCCGCAAGAATGCGCTCTCGCGCCAGCAGGCAGACCGCCCGTACCCGCCCGTCCTGTCCAGATCCGAGTGGGTGGAAGTCCAATCGGGCTTCGTCGGCGGGGAAGGGAAGTAGCTCGCGGACCTGCCAGCGCAGGAACCGCTGGGCATCCTCACGCTTTGCAGGCAATTCGTCGCTGGCGAGCGTCCGCAGGCTGAAGATCGGATCTGGCAGGGCGACCCGAACCCAGCCCTGACAACCGGCATTCCTGGACAGTTCGCGGAGGAGCGTGCTCAAGGCGGTGGCATCCGCCACGTTCCCCTCTTTCTGGGAGGGACGGATGAGCCCGGATGGCACCGCGACCTCCGCTCGTCGGTGCAGGCGGAGCTGTCCCCGCGTGATCTCGGCGCGGCATAACCGCAGTGTGTCCGGTTCGATCTCTAGACCCCAGGCCATGCGCCTCCCAATTTCGAAATTCGAATTTCAAAATTCGAATTTAAAATCCTATTCTCCGAAGGTCACGCGATTGATCTCCGCCACAGTCGTGATCCCGGCCCGGGCCTTGTCCAGCGCGGCTTCCCGCAGCAGGAGCGTCCCGCCCGCCTGGGCCGCCGTGGAAATCTCACTGGATGGGCGCCGGTCGATGATCAGGGTCCGGATGGCGTCAGTGATCTCCACCAGCTCGGCTACGGCCGTGCGCCCCCGGAACCCGCTCCCGTGACACGCCTCGCAGCCCACCGCCTCGTAGAACGTGTGCGCCGCGTCCCGCGCGGGGTTCAGCCCCAGCTCCTCCAGCGCCTCCCGGGGGTAGCGGGTGGGGCGCCGGCAGGCGCGGCACAGCACCCGCACCAGCCGCTGGGTGAGGATGCAGTTGAGCGAGGAGAGGAAGTGGTAGGGCTCCAGCCCCATGTTCAGGAACCGGCCGATGACATCCATGACGTTGTTGGCGTGCACGGTAGTGAAGACCAGGTGGCCGGTCAGGGCGGACTGCACGGCGATCTGGGCCGTCTCGGAGTCGCGGATCTCGCCCACCAGGATCTTGTCCGGGTCGTGGCGCAGGATGCTGCGTAGGCCGCGGGCGAAGGTGAGCCCCTTCTTCTCATTCACCGGGATCTGCACCACCTCGCGCAGCTGGTACTCGATGGGGTCCTCGATGGTGATGATCTTGTCCTGGCCGGTGTGGATCTCCGAGATGGCGGCGTAGAGCGTGGTGGTCTTGCCCGAGCCCGTGGGGCCCGTCACCAGGACCATCCCGTGGGGGCGGTGGATGTGGCGGCGGAACCGGCGCAGCAGCGCCTCGCTGAGGCCCAGGATGTCCAGCCGCAGGTCGGCCAGCTCCTTGGTGATGGCCTCCTTGTCCAGGATGCGGATCACCACGGCCTCGCCGAAGTTACTGGGCAGGATGGAGACGCGGAAGTCGATGGAGCGGCCTCGCACCTTCAGCTTGAAGCGGCCGTCCTGGGGGATGCGGTGCTCGGCGATGTCCAGCTCGGCCATGATCTTGATGCGGGAGACGATAGTGGCCTGGTGGCGCCGGTCCATAGGTTCCAGGGCCGGGTGCAGCATGCCGTCCATCCGGTACTTGACCAGGACGTACTTCTCGTCCGCCTCGATGTGCACGTCGCTCGCCCGCCGCTCCAGGGCGGTGAGCAGCATGGTGTCCACCAGGCGGATGGTGGGGCTCGCGTCCCCGCCCGCCGCCTCCAGGGAGAGGGCCCCCTCCTCGCTGTCCGCCTCGACCAGCTTGAAGTCCTCGGTGACGGCGTTCAGGATCCGCTGGGAGGCGTCCACGCGGCCCAGACGCTCCAGCAGGGCCGTGCGGGTGGCCAGCACCAGGGCCACCGGCCCCCCCTGCCACTGCAGCAGGTCGTCGCGCAGCACCACGTTGCCCGGGTCCGCCACCGCCACCACCAGCCGGTCGTCCTCGTGCCGGAGCGGCAGGAACAGGTCGCGGCGCATCCGCTCCAGTGGGAAGGCGTCCAGGACCCCAGGCTCGACCACGGCGCTGGCCAGGTCCGCCAGCGGCAGCTCGTACAGCAGGCTCAGGCACTGGGCCAGCGCCTCTTCGGAGAGCTGGCCCGCCTCCACTAGGTGCCAGCCCAGCCCGCTCCGCGAGCCGTTCCGCGCCGCCAGCACGCGGTCCAGATCCGGGCGGCTGAGGTGTCCCTCACCGACGAGGACTTCCTCCAGGGTCCGATATCGCGGCATGTGTTCTCTCGACTTGGGTCCCCGGCCGCTTAAGCTCCTAATGGACAACCGCCGACAGGTGGAAAATCGGCAGGTACATGATGATGACGATGGTCGCCACCATCAGGCCCATGCCGATCATGATGATAGGCTCGATCACAGCCGCCAGCGCCGTGAGCCGGGTGTCCATCTCCGCATCGTACAGGTCGGCCACATGCCCCAGCATTTCCTGGAGGGAGCCGCTGCTCTCGCCTACGGTGACCATTTCCAGCAGGAGAGGAGGGACCACGCCCGAGGTCCCCAACGCGTCGGCAAGCGTGCTCCCAGCCGTCACCCGGGAAATCGCAGGCTGGAGTGTATCCGCCAGGTATGCATTCCCGAGCGTGCCAAAGGTTGCCTCCAGGGAAGGGAGCATGGGGACCCCGCCTCCCAGGGTCATGGACAGGGTGCGGGCGAAGCGAGAATACAGATAGCCCCGCAGCAGATCCCCTACGAAAGGCAGGTGGAGGGTCCAGCGGTCAATCTGGCGCCGCCCGGCCGGCGTCCGCCACCAGCGCCACAGCCCCAGGAGCAGCAGTGCGAGGATTACACCGGCGACCGGCAGGATGGCCCGGAGGTGCTGCGTGAGGACGACCAGGATCCGGGTTGCGGCGGGAAGATCCGCCTCCATGTCGCCGTAGATCCGAGTGAAGGTGGGGACCACGTACGTCAACAGAAAAATGATGACGCCTCCCGCGAGCAGGAACAGGGCGGCGGGGTAGGTCAGGGCCGCGCGGAACCGCTGCCGCAGCGCCATGATTCGCTTCTGGTAATCCAGGTAGCGCGAGAGCGCATCCACCAGATTTCCGCTTTGCTCGCCGGCCTGGAGCGCACCCGTGTATAGCGTGGAGAAGATCCGGGGGTGCTGGGCCAGGGCAGCCGAGAGTGCCGCGCCCCCCTTCACCGCCTCGCGGGCCTCAGCCAGGACGGTCCTGAGTTTAGGCTCCTGGGTCCGTTCGCCCAGGAGATCCAGGGCTGTGAGGATGGGCAAGCCGGCCTTGATCAGGGCCAGCAACTCCTGGTTGAACACCACGAGGGCCTGGAGCTTGACACCCCGACGGCCGGGACGGAAAGCGGGGAGCCGCCCCCCGTTCCCGGCGGAGCCATCGATGGCGAAGACGAAGTACCCCTGGGCTTCCAGAGTTCGCCGGGCGGCCTCGGGGGTTGCCTCGTCAACCTCCTGGGTGCGGAGTGAACCTGTCGGTGTTCCGATTTTGCAAGAAAATCGCGGCATTGCCTCCCTACCGGCTAACAAACGCAGATTGTAACGATCACTGGCCGAAATACGCAAGGGAATTATCGTACGAGCGAGGCGTCATCGTACGCGGCGGGGTGCCAGTTGGAAAGGCGAGCCTTGGCCTCAGCTCCTCCCCGGGGAAAGGACCACGTTTAAGGATCGTCGCGACACCTCCACCGGGGGTTCTGCGCATATGACCCCAGCGGCCATTTCGAGGGCTCGCGTGCCGTACTGAGCCAGTTGGCTGCTGTGGGTGACCATCACGATCGTGGCACCTGTGGTGCCGTGAATTTCCCGGAACAGTTCCATGACTTCCCGCTCCGTTTGCTCGTCCAGGTTACTGGTTGGCTCATCGGCGAGCAACAGCTCTGGCCGGTTCATCAGGGAGCGGGCGATTACCACCCGCTGCTGCTGACCGGCAGACAACTGCCGGGGGTAGGCATGGCACTTGTCTGACAGCCCCACGGTGTCCAGTGAGCGGGTGGCTCGTTCGTATACGGCGCCGTTGCCGTGGCCAGGTCCGAACATGGTGGGGAGCACGACATTCTCGAGAACGGTCAGCGAGGGCAGCAAGCTCGGAAACTGGAAGACGAAGCCGATCTTCTGGTTCCGGACGAGGGCCTGCCGAGGATCCGGCAGGTCCCAGAGGTTGACGCCGTCCAGCAGGACTTCGCCGGACGTAGGCCTCGTCAGCGCAGCGGCGAGATTGAGCAGTGTCGTCTTGCCTGAACCGGAGCGGCCAGTGATCACCACGAACTCTCCGCGACCGACCTCCAGGGTTACGTCCCTCACTGCAGTGAGCGGAGCCCGCCCGTTCATGGAGTAGACCTTTGTCAGGTTGCAGCACGAGAGCATGGTCATTCCCTCATGGCTTCGGCCGGCTCCTGGCGGCTGATCCGGTAGGCCGGAATCAGCGCCGCCAGAGCAACGCTGAGCAGGGCAATCACGAGGCCGCCTCCGACCAGCACCAGAAGCCCGGGCAGAGACGGCAGCAGGAACGGGATCCCCAACGAGGTCACGAGCAGATGCTGAAAGAGATAGACGGCCAGCGCGGCGAGGGCGACACCGACCAGGCCTCCTCCCAACGCCAAGAGGGCAGCTTCCGCCAGCACCGACCGGAAGATGAAGTTGCGGGTGGAGCCCAGCGCTCGGAGCACGCCGATTTCTCGCCGTCGCTCATTGGTCGCCATGCTGAATACCAGCCCGATGAGGACGACCGCAAGGGCCCACGTGATCCCCAGGATCGCGAGAAACCCCCGGAGAAGGCCGGTCATCTGCTCGCGGAACGAGAGGAACAGCTCCGGACTCGTGATGGGGGTCACACCTGG
>Ga0335084_10006678_pt1 | contig 11476 bp, 7 predicted proteins | sample Lox_Sample_44_FD_206721 | JGI IMG/M metagenome (GOLD analysis project Ga0335084, IMG submission 206721) | Soil microbial communities from Loxahatchee National Wildlife Refuge, Florida, United States - Lox_Sample_4.4 | ecosystem: Environmental > Terrestrial > Soil > Wetlands | place: USA: Florida...
CTGCTCGGCCAGCCAGCGCACGTAGCGCCGCACGCCGGTGGCGACGTCGGCGAACGCGTGGTCGCAGCCGGCGGCACGCAGCGCGCTCAGGTCGGCCTGCGTGAAGCACTGGTACTTGCCGACCAGTGCCGCCGGAAACTCGATGTACTCGACGGTGCCCGCGGCCACCAGCTCGGCCAGCGGCAGCGGCGGCTGGCCCGCGCGCTCGCGCCAGCCGTTGACCACCGCGTGCGCGACGTCGTTGAAAGGCTGTGCGCGACCACTGCCGACGTTGAAGATGCCGTTGACGCCGCCGTGCTGCAGGAACCACAGGTTGACCGCGACCACGTCGTCGACGCTGACGAAGTCGCGTACCTGCTGGCCCGGCCCGTAGCCGCCGTACTCGCCGAACAGGCGCACGCGTCCGCTGCTTCGGTACTGCGTGCTGTGGTGGAACGCCACTGAAGCCATGCGGCCCTTGTGCTGCTCGTGCGGTCCGTAGACGTTGAAGTAGCGCAGACCCACCACCTGCGCGGTGCAAGTGCCCAGCATGCGCCGCACCACCTGGTCGGTGAACAGCTTGGAGTAGCCGTACACGTTGAGCGGCCGCTCGTGCTCGGGCGACTCGCGAAACACCGCGCTGCCGCCGTACACCGCGGCCGACGAGGCGTAGATCAGCCGCGTGCCCTGCGCCTGGCAGGCGTCGAGCAGATCCTTCGTGCAGCGGTAGTTCTGCGCCATCATCAGGCGGCCGTCGTGCTCCATCGTGTCGGAGCACGCGCCTTCGTGCAGCACGGCGTCGACGCGGCCGAAGTCGCCGCGCGCGAAGCGCGCATAGAAGTCGCTCCTGTCGAAGTAGTCGGCGAAGCGAGCGCCCAGCAGGTTGGCGTACTTCGAGCCGTCGTGCAGGTCGTCGACCGCGACGATGTCGTCGATGCCCACCGCGTTGAGCCCGCGCAGCAGGTTGGCCCCGACCATGCCGGCGGCGCCGGTGACGACCACCCTCACGGAGCCCCCTTGGCGCGATGCGCCTTTCTCCCGAGGGGGAGCGAGCAGCTCGGGAGCGGCCCGTCGCTGCTCACGGAAACAGCTCCTCGTAGGTTACGCTGGCGGTGCCGAAGCGGCTGACCACGATGCCGGCGGCGCGGTTGGCGACCGGCACCGCGTCGCGCGCCGACAGCCCGGCGGCGAGCATCGCCGCCATCGTCGCGATCACGGTGTCGCCGGCGCCGGTGACGTCGAACACCTGCTGCGCCTGTGCCGGCACGTGCAGCGCGCCCTGCGCGTCGAACAGCGACATGCCCTCTTCCGAGCGCGTCAGCAGCAGGTTGTCGATGCGCCACTCGCTGCGCAGCCGTCGCGCCAGCACGGCGAGCTGCTGCTCGTCGTCCCACGGGCCCATCGCGGTGGCCAGCTCGGTGCGGTTGGGCGTGATCACGCTGGCGCCGGCGTAGCGTGCGAAGTCGCGCCCCTTGGGATCGACCAGCACCGGCTTGCCGGCGCCGCGCGCCAGCTCGATCATGCGCCCGATGTGCGTCAGGCCGCCCTTGCCGTAGTCGGAGAACAGCACTGCGTCGTGCTCGGCCAGCACGCGCCGGTAGTCGTCGAGCATCTGCGCCAGCACTTCGTGGTCGGGGCGGTTCTCGAAGTCGACCCGCAGCAACTGCTGCGAGCGACCGACCACGCGCAGCTTGATCGTGGTGCGCAGCGCGGGGTCGCGGCCGAGCACGTTGCCCACACCCGCCTCGCCGAGCAGCCGCACCAGCGCGCGCGCGGGCTCGTCGTCGCCCATCACGGTGAGCAGCGTCGCCTGGGCACCGAGCCGGCGCACGTTGAGTGCGACGTTGGCGGCACCGCCCAGGCGCTCTTCCTCGCGCTGCACCAGCACCACCGGCACCGGCGCCTCGGGCGAGATGCGCTCGACGGCACCGAACCAGTAGCGATCGAGCATGGCGTCGCCCACCACCAGCACGCGGGCGGCCTCGACGCGGGCACGGGGCACGGCAGCCATCAGGTCGCGATCATGCCCGATGCGGCGGCCGCGACGCGCGGCCGCAGCGAGCGCCACGCCCGCAGCACGTCGTCGACGCCGAGGGTCATCACGACGGCGCCGTCGGTGGGTGCGCGCGGGCCCAGCACCTGCACGTTGCCGCTCGCCGAGCGCGGCTTCCAGCGGCCCCAACCCGCCCAGCCGTACAGCACGACCAGCGGGCAGTCCATCGCGCCGGCGATGTGCGCCGGACCGGTGTCGACCGTGATCATGCTGTGGGCGCGCGCGCACAGCGCCACCAGCCGCTGCAGCGTCGGCTTCATCGCCGCGATGTTGACGATGCGGCCGCCGGCCGGTGGCGCGCCCGCGGCGTCGACGATCTCCTGCACCAGCCGCGCCTCGCGCGACGACCCGCACACCAGCGCCGCCGCGCCGGGCACGTCGGTGAGCACCGAGCGGATCACCGCGGCCCAGCGCTCGGCAGGCCAGTGCTTGTCGTGGGTGGCGGTGCCGATGCGGCCGCGCTTGTGCGTCTTCTTGTGGCCCGGCTGCAGCAGCACCAGCGGCCGCCCGCCCAGGCCGTGCTGCTGCAGCCACTGGCGCGTCTGCGCGTGCCACTCGTCGGGAACGTAGAGCCGCGGGCGGGCCGGCACGTCGGGCTGCCGCGCGGGGCCGGGGGTAGCGGGCGCGTCGAGCTGCGCGACGTCGAGCCACCAGTCGGCCCAGTGGACATCGTTGCCAGGCCAGTGCTGCCAGGCTCGCACCAGTTGCTCCTCCGGGATACCGGCGCGCCGGACGATGCCCTCGGCAAAGTGGTCGGGCTCGCACAGGTAGATGGGCCCGCGGTGCGCGCGCAGCCACGCCTGCGCCGACCAGCGCGACGGCGTCATCCAGTACGGCGTGCGCCGGCTCCACACCAGCCGCAGCTCCGACAGCGCCGGATCGGCCTGCAGCAGCACCGGCGTCCAGCGCCCGGACGCCAGCAGGTGCACCGGCTTGCCGTAGCGCTGCCACAAGGCCTCGAGCAGCACGGTGAGCAGCACCACGTCGCCGACGGCCGGGAAGCGGATGACCAGCGGCGCGTCGGGGTCCGCGGTGCGCGGTGAGGTCAGATCGGTGCTGCGAAACGGCATGCTCGTGCGGGTCGCTGCAGCTGGCCGCGCCCGGGCGCGCAGTCTATCCGTGCGCCGCAACGACCTGCGCCCGCCGCGTGCGCAGCGCCAGCAGCTCGTTGCCGACCAGCGCCGCCAGCACCAGCGTGCCGCCGGTGAGCGCGGCGTTGCCCGGCGCTTCGCCGGCACCGGCCCAGGCCCAGGCGACGCCGAAGATCACCTCGAGCAGCGCCAGCAGCGCGATCTCCGGTCCCGGCAGCACGCGGGTGAGCCGCACCGCGAGCAGGCAGGGGATCGCGAGCTGCACCACGCCCAGCAGCGCCAGCAGCGCGAGGTCGTGGCCCGAGGTGCGCAGCGGCCATGCCAGCGGCAGCGTCGCCAGCGACGACAGCACGGCACCGATCCAGACCGCGGGCAGCATGTCCTGCGCCGGCTCGTCGGGGTCGCCGCTGCCGTGCGCGATGTGCTGCAGCAGCGTCCAGTTGGCGGCGCCGGCCAGCGGCACCGCCAGCGCCACCGCCATGCCGGCCAGCGCGCCGCTGCCCAGGTGCAGCTCGTGGCCGAACATCCAGCCGATGCCGATGCCGGCCAGGCCGATCGCGATCCACGTGCGGCGCGGCAGCTTGTGGTGCAGCACGATGCGCGCGAACAGCGCGGTCACCAGCGGCCCCACCGCCATCGTGACCAGCACGTTGGCCACCGTGGTCAGCGTGATGGCCACCATGAAAGCGGTGAACATCACCGCCCAGCACAGCCCCGAGGCCCACAGCGGCCAGCGCGCGCGCAGCACGTCGCGCCACCACGCAAGGCCGCGCATCGCCGACAGCGCCGCCGACAGCGCGAGCACCGTGAACGCGCTGCGCCAGAACGTGACCTCGAAGCTCTCGGCCCCCTGCAGGTGCCGCGTGACCACGCCCGCGATGCTCCACATCAGCGTGACCAGCACCATCAGGGACACCGCGCGCGAATGACTCATGGCTTGAATTCAGAGGGCCGTGCAGCGGCCCGGATGTCTCTCATGATGGAGCCCCCTCGCGGAGGGGGCTCGGGGGAGCTAACGCAACGGCGAAGCCGAGGCATTCGGCTGCGCAGCCGTCGCCGTCAAGCAGCCTCCCGGGCGGCACGCTTTCGATCGTGTTCCTTCAGATGTCTCTTGCGCAGCCGAATGCTCCGAGGCGTGATCTCCACCAGCTCGTCGTCGGCGATGAACTCGACCGCGCTCTCCAGCGTCAGCTCGATCGGCGGCGTGATCTTGATCGCGTCTTCCTTGCCCGAGACGCGGAAGTTCGTGAGCTGCTTGGTGCGCACGGCGTTGACCACCAGATCGTTGTCGCGGCTGTGCACGCCGACGATCATGCCCTCGTAGACCGGATCGCCGGCGCGCACGAACATGCGGCCGCGGTCGTCGAGCTTGCCCAGCGCGTAGGTAACGATCTCGCCGCCTTCCTGGCTGATCAGCACGCCGTTCTTGCGGCCGCCGATCTCGCCCTTGTGGGCCTCGTAGCCGTCGAAGATGTGGCTCATCAACCCGGTGCCGCGCGTGATGTTGAGGAATTCGGTCGAGAAGCCGATCAGCCCGCGCGCCGGCACGCGGTAGTCGAGTCGCACGCGGCCGCGGCCATCGCTCTGCATGTCGGCCAGCTCGCCCTTGCGCGCGCCCAGCTCCTGCATCACCGCACCCTGGTGCTGGTCCTCGACGTCGACCGTCAGCAGCTCGATCGGCTCGTGCCGTTCCGGTCCGTTGGGGCCATCGATCTCGTGCAGCACCACGCGCGGGCGCGACACCGCCAGCTCGTAGCCCTCGCGGCGCATGTTCTCGAGCAGGATCGTCAGGTGCAGCTCACCGCGGCCCGACACCTCGAACACGCCGTCTTCGTCGGTGTCCTTGACGCGCAGCGCGACGTTGCTCTGCAGCTCGCGGTCGAGGCGGTCGCGGATCTGCCGGCTGGTGACGAACTTGCCCTCGCGGCCGGCCAACGGCGAGGTGTTGACGCAGAAGTTCATTGTCAGCGTCGGCTCGTCGACCTGCAGCAGCGGCAGCGGCGCCGGCGACTCCAGGCTGGTGATCGTCATGCCGATGCCGATGTCCTCGATGCCGTTGACCAGCACGATGTCGCCCGGCCCGGCGCTCTCGGCGAGCTGGCGCTCGAGGCCCTCGAACGTCAGCACCTGGTTGATGCGCGCCTTGCGCGGCACGCCGTCGACGCCCTCGCAGACGGCAACGTCCATCGCCGGCCGGATCGTGCCCTGGTTGATGCGGCCGACGCCGATGCGGCCGACGTAGCTCGAGTAGTCGAGCGACGCGATCTGCAGCTGCAGCGGCGCGTTCTCGTCCCCGGCGTGCGCCGGAACGTGCTGCAGGATGGCCTCGAACAGCGGCGCCATGTCGGTGCCGACCTCGCCCGCCTTCAGCGTCGCCCAGCCGTTGAGGCCCGACGCGTAGATCACCGGAAAATCGAGCTGGTCCTCGCTGGCGCCCAGCTTGTCGAACAGGTCGAAGGCGGCGTTGATCACCTCGTCGCAGCGCGCGCCGGGGCGATCGACCTTGTTGACGACGACGATCGGCTTCAGGCCGAGCGCGAGCGCCTTGCGCGTGACGAAACGCGTCTGCGGCATCGGGCCTTCGACGGCGTCGATCAGCAGCAGCACGCCGTCGACCATCGACAGCGCGCGCTCGACCTCGCCGCCGAAGTCGGCATGGCCCGGCGTGTCGACGATGTTGATGTGCGTGCCCTGCCAGCGCACCGCGCAGTTCTTGGCCAGGATCGTGATGCCGCGCTCGCGCTCGAGGTCGTTGCTGTCCATCACCCGCTCGGCGACCTGCTGGTTCTCGCGGAAGGTGCCGCTCTGGCGCAGCAGTTGGTCGACCAACGTGGTCTTGCCGTGGTCGACGTGGGCGATGATCGCGATGTTGCGGATCTGGGTGTTCATCGGGGGAATCAGGTGGCGCGGGCCGCGCGGACTTCGAGGGGGCTCAACAGGCGATCGGCGATCAATTCGCCCGCGCTGATGTGCGCGCTGCCGAGAAACGCGTCGGGATCGCGGCCGTAGACGCGTACGGCGCTCGCGTCGGCGCCGCCGATGCGGCGGCGCAGGCCGGCCAGGAAGCGGCCGGCGTCGTCGGCATCGAGCCGCACCACCGGCCAGTCGGCGAGCAGGCAATCGGTGGGCTCGAGCAGCGCGTCGCGCTCGGCCTCGGGCATCGCCTCGAGCGCGTCGGGCGTGATCGCGCCGCGCACGTCGAGGCGCCCGGCGCCGGTGCGGCGCAGCGCCGCGAGATGCGCACCGCAACCCAACGCGAGGCCGATGTCGTCGGCCAGCGCGCGGATGTAGGTGCCCTTGCTGCACGCCACGTCGATCACCAGGTGCTCGCCGTGCCATTGCACGACGTCGATGCTGTGGATCGTCACGCGGCGTGGCTGGCGCTCGACCTCGACGCCGGCGCGTGCGTAGTCGTACAGCGCCACGCCATCCTTCTTCAGCGCCGAGTGCATCGGCGGCAGCTGTTCGATCGTGCCGACGAAGCGCCGGCATGCCGCGTCGATCGCGGCCCGCGAGACGTCGACCGGGCGGCGCGCGATCACCACCGTCTCGCGATCGCCGGACGCGGTGCGCTCGCCGAGTTGCAGCGTCGCGCGGTAGCGTTTGTCGGCGTCGAGGCAGGCCTGCGCGAACTTGGTCGCCGCGCCGAAACAGATCGGCAGCAGGCCCTCGGCCAGCGGGTCGAGCGTTCCGGTGTGGCCCGCCTTCTCGGCGCGCAGCAGGCGCTTGGCACGCTGCAACGCGGCGTTGCTGGTCAGGCCGACCGGCTTGTCGAGCAGCAGCACGCCGTGCACGGCGCGGCGCGGCAAGCGGGGCCGGCCGGCGTTCATGCGCCCTCGCCTCCGTCGTGCGGCGCGTTGGCCTTGCGGATCAGCGCGCTCATCTCGGCGGCGCGCTCGGTGGTCTTGTCGAAGTGGAAGTGCAGCGTCGGCACCGTGTGGATCGCCAGCCGCTTGAACAGCCCGTTGCGCAGGAAGCCGGCCGCCTCGTTGAGCGCCGCCTCGCACTCGCGCGGGTCGCCGACCAGCAGCGAGAAGTAGACCTGGGCATGCGCGTAGTCGGGTGACACCTCGACGCTGTTGAGCGTGACCATGCCGACGCGCGGATCCTTCAGCGCGCGGATCAGCTCGGCCAGGTCGCGCTGGATCTGGTCGGCGATGCGAAAGCCGCGGTTGGGGATGGATTTCTTGTGGCGCATGGATACGGTGCCCCCACGCTCCCTCCGGTCGCTGCCCCGCGAGGGGGCTCACGCGGCGGACCGGCGGAGCCGGATCCGCGCGTGACCCTGGGGAGGCCCCGCCGCAGCGAGGCCGGACTTCACAACGTGCGTGCGACTTCCTTGATCTCGAAGAACTCGAGCTGGTCGCCCTCGGCAATGTCGTTGTAGTTCTTGATGTTGAGGCCGCACTCGAAGCCCTCCTTGACCTCGCGCACGTCGTCCTTGAAGCGCTTGAGGCTGTCGAGCTCACCGGTGAACACCACCACGTGGTCGCGCAGCACGCGCACGCGCGCGCTGCGGCGCACCGTGCCACTGGTGACCATGCAGCCGGCGATCGCTCCGATCTTGCTGATGCGGAACACCTGGCGGATCTCGGCGTTGCCGATGATCTCTTCCCTCTGCTCCGGCGCCAGCATGCCGGCCATCGCCGCCTTCACCTCGTCGACGGCGTCGTAGATGATGTTGTAGTAGCGGATGTCGATGCCGTTGTTCTCGGCCAGCTTGCGCGCGCCGGCGTCGGCACGCGTGTTGAAGCCGATGATCACCGCCTTCGACGCGATCGCGAGATTGACGTCGCTCTCGCTGATGCCGCCCACCGCCGCATGCACGACCTGCACCTTGACCTCGTCGGTGGACAGCTTGGTCAGCGACTGCGCGAGTGCCTCCTGCGAGCCCTGCACGTCGGCCTTCAGGATCAGCGACAGCGTCTGCGCCGCGCCCTCGCCCATGTTCTCGAACATGTTCTCGAGCTTGGCGGCCTGCCGCTTGTTGAGCGTGACCTCGCGGTACTTGCCCTGGCGGAAGGTCGCGATCTCGCGCGCCCGCCGCTCGTCGGCCAGCACCATGAATTCGTCGCCCGCCTGCGGCACTTCGGTCAGACCTTGAATCTCGACCGGAATCGACGGCCCGGCCTCGTTGCTGGGCTTGCCGTCCTCGTCGAGCATGGCGCGCACGCGGCCGTAGCTGGCGCCGGCGAGCACGATGTCGCCGCGCTTCAGCGTGCCCGACTGCACCAGCACGGTGGCCACAGGGCCGCGGCCCTTGTCGAGCTGCGCCTCGATCACCAGGCCCTTGGCCATCGCATCGGTCGGCGCCGTCAGCTCGAGCACCTCGGCCTGCAGCAGCACCTGCTCGAGCAGCGCGTCGATGCCCTGGCCGGTCTTGGCCGACACCGGCACGAACGGTGAGTCGCCGCCGAACTCCTCGGGCACCACGCTCTCGGCGACCAGCTCGGTCTTGACGCGGTCGGGGTTGGCCTCGGGCTTGTCGATCTTGTTGATCGCCACCACGATCGGCACCCCAGCTGCCTTGGCGTGGCTGATCGCCTCCTTGGTCTGCGGCATCACGCCGTCGTCGGCCGCCACCACCAGGATCACGATGTCGGTGGCCTGGGCGCCACGCGCGCGCATGGCGGTGAAGGCAGCATGGCCCGGCGTGTCAAGGAAGGTGATCATGCCGCGCGGCGTCTGCACGTGGTAGGCGCCGATGTGCTGCGTGATGCCGCCGGCCTCGCCGGCCGCCACCCGCGTCGAGCGGATGTAGTCGAGCAGCGACGTCTTGCCGTGGTCGACGTGGCCCATCACGGTGACCACCGGGGCGCGCGGCGTCTCTTCGCCGGTCTGGCCGGCGGTCTCTTCCTCGGTGAAGGCCTCGGGGTCGTCGAGCTTGGCGGCCAGCGCCTTGTGGCCCATCTCCTCGACCACGATCATCGCGGTCTCCTGGTCGAGCTGCTGGTTGATGGTGACCATCTGGCCGAGCTTCATCAGCTGCTTGATCACCTCGCTGGCCTTGACGCTCATCTTGTGCGCGAGGTCGGCCACGCTGATCGTCTCGGGGATGTGCACCTCCTGCGACACGAACTCCGCCGGCGCGGTGAACGCCGGCGAATCGTCGCTGCGGTCACCCTTGCGCGCGCCGCGCGGCGAACGCCAGCCGGCGCGCCCGCCGCCGCTGTCGCCGCGGGTCTTCAGCGCGCGCTTCTTCGCGGCATCGTCGGCCCAGCTCGACGACAGCTTCTCGGACTTGACCGACTTCTTGTCGCCGGGCTTGGCGGTTGTCGTCGTGCCCGGAGCGGCAGTGGCGCCGGCCGCAGCCTTGGGCTTGTGGATCGTGCCCTTGATGCCTTCCTTGCCGACCTCGCCAGGTTTGCCCTCCTCCGGCTTCTTGGCGGTCAGCACCTTCTTTGGCGCCGCCATCATCGCGCGGATCGCCGCGGCCTCGGCCTCGGCGGACTTGCGGCGGTTGTCGGCCTCGGCCTGCCTGGCGCGTTCGGCGGCTTCGGCGCTGCCGGACTTGACGACGCGCAACGCCGGCTTGGCAGGTGCCGCAGGCGCGGCGGTGGCCTCGGCGGCAGGCGCCTCCGGCGCCGGCGTGGGGGCCGCGGCGGCTGCTTCGGCGGCCTTGGCCGCTGCCTGCGCGGCGGCTTCGCGCTCGCGCCGCTCCTGCTCCTCGCGCACGCGGCGCTCGGCGTCCTCGTTCTGCCGGCGCAGCAACTCGGCCTGGCGCACGGCCTCGGCCTCGCGGCGTTGCGCCTCGGCTTCGTCGATCACCGGCGCGGCGGGCTCCTCGGCGGCAGCGACCGGCGCCTCTTCGCGCTTGACGAAGACGCGCTTCTTGCGCACCTCGACCTGGATCGTGCGCGCCTTGCCGGAGGCGTCGGCCTGCTTGATCTCGCTGGTGGACTTGCGCGTCAGCGTGATCTTCTTGCGCTCGGCGCTGCCGGTGCCGTGCGCGGTGCGCAGGAACTCGAGCAGGCGCTCCTTGTCGGCGTCGGTGAGCTTGTCGTCGGGCGACTTCTTGGCCACGCCGGCGGATTGCAGCTGCTCGAGCAGTGCCGTACTCGGGCGGTTCAGCTCGGCGGCAAACTGGGCAACGGTGGTCACGGCCATTTGAGCGGGGTTCCTTGGGCTTTGAGGGCGTCTTCTGCGGTCGGCTGGGACTCAGGTGCTAAACCAGTGCTCGCGCGCCTTCATGATCAACGTCTTGGCCTGCTCCTCGCCGACGGCGGTGAGCTCCTGCAGCTCGTCGACCGCGAGGTCGGCCAGGTCGTCGCGGGTGTTGACGCCGCCCTCGGCCAGCTTGCGGATCAGCTCGGGCGTCAGGCCCTCGAGGTCGCGCAGGTCCTGCGACACCTCCTCGACGCGCTCCTCGCGCGCGATCTCCATCGTCAGCAGCGCATCCTTGGCGCGGGTGCGCAGCTCGTTGACGGTGTCCTCGTCGAACGACTCGATCTCCAGCATCTCGGTCAGCGGCACGTAGGCCACCTCCTCGAGGCTGGTGAAGCCTTCGGCGATCAGGATGTCGGCGACCTCCTCGTCGACGTCGAGCTTGTCGACGAACAGCTTGCGCACCGAGTCGCTCTCCTGCGCTTGCTTGGAGGCCGATTCCTCGGCGGTCATGATGTTGATGCGCCAGCCGGTCAGTTCGGAGGCCAGCCGCACGTTCTGGCCGCCGCGGCCGATGGCGATCGCCAGGTTCTCCTCGTCGACCACCACGTCCATCGCGTGCTTCTCCTCGTCGACGACGATCGACTGCACGTTGGCCGGCGCCAGCGCGCCGATCACGAACTGCGCCGGATCCTCCGACCACAGCACGATGTCGACCCGCTCGCCGGCCAGCTCGTTGGTGACCGCGTTGACGCGCGAGCCGCGCACGCCGACGCAGGTGCCGATCGGGTCGACCCGCTTGTCGTGCGACTGCACCGCGATCTTGGCGCGCGAGCCGGCGTCGCGCGCACAGCTCTTGATCTCGAGCAGGCCCTGCTCGATCTCGGGCACTTCCTGCGCGAACAGCTCCTTCATGAACTCCGGTGCCGAGCGCGACAGCATGATCTGCGCGCCGCGCGCGGTGGGGTCGATGCCGAGGATCACCGCGCGCACGCGGTCGCCGCTGCGCAGGTTCTCCTTGGCGATCATCTCGCTGCGCTTCAGGCGGCCCTCGACGCGGCCCGACTCGACGATCAGGTCGCCCTTGTCGGCGCGCTTGACGGTGCCGACGAAGATCTTGTCGCCACGCGACAAGAAGTCGTTGAGCAGCTGCTCGCGCTCGGCGTCGCGGATCTTCTGCAGGATCACCTGCTTGGCCGCCTGCGCGCCGATGCGGCCGATCGGCACCGAGTCGATCGGCTCCTCGATG
>Ga0335084_10006679_pt1 | contig 11474 bp, 12 predicted proteins | sample Lox_Sample_44_FD_206721 | JGI IMG/M metagenome (GOLD analysis project Ga0335084, IMG submission 206721) | Soil microbial communities from Loxahatchee National Wildlife Refuge, Florida, United States - Lox_Sample_4.4 | ecosystem: Environmental > Terrestrial > Soil > Wetlands | place: USA...
CGCGGCCGCCACCGCCCTCATATTGGGTCCGAGTCTGCGCCAGGGGCTTCAGGCCTCGCCGGTCAACCGGAGTTCGTTAGGCTCGGCTGATCGCGGCCAAGCGCTCTCGGCGTGCCGCCGGCCTACCGCTCGCAAGCCAAGGTGGTACAGCTGCACTGGTCCACGAGGAAGGACCTCGAGGACATTCTTCGGGAACACCAGCCTTGACTGCGCGAGAGATCGTTCAATGGTGACCACCGCCCTCCGCCGCTCCTTCATCGCCTTCCACCTGACGCTGGGGCTCACCCTGCTCTTCCTGAGCCTGCGCACCGTACTTCAAACCCTCGGCCCCGAGGCAAGCGGTGCCGGCGCGCATGTCGCCGTCCTCGGCACCATCGAAACCATCGGCGCCGCGCTGTTCCTGCTTCCGCGGACCCTGCGCCTGGGCGGCGCCTTATTGCTGCTGACCATTGGCAGCGTCGCGGTGCTGCACGCACTCTCCGGTCAGTTCCGGGGTGACCTCCTGATCTACGCAGTCGGGACCTGGTTTGTGATGGTGCACGGGCCGGGAGCGGGAGCGATAGGACTGAGGACTGAGGGATGAGGACTGAGTGGCCGAGGTAGGAGATTGCTTTCTCGGCGCCGGCGGCGCCTCCTCGCAATTACAATTGGACTCAGTCCTGAGCGCTGAGTCCTGAGTCTTGAGGGTCTCAGAACTCCGAACCCCGAACTCCGAACTTCTTGCGGGAGGCCGCATGCCCGACCTGAACACCGCGCTGGCGGGGAACCGCGCCGCCCTGAACGACCTCCTGGTCACCGCCGAGCGATCCGCCACAGCCTGGACCACGCCCCGGGCGCCAGGGAAATGGTCGCCGTCGCAGCTGGTGGAGCACGTCGCCCGCTCGCTGGAGGAAGCGGGCAACGACGTGTCGGGACAGCCGTCCAAGTTCCCGTCCGTTCCTCGATTGGTGCGGCCGCTCCTGCGCCGTTTCCTTTTCAATCGCGTCCTGGCGAGAAACGACTTTCCCAAGGCCCGAACCAATCGGCCTATGGACCCGGCCAGCGGACCCGCCAGCCCGGAGGAAGCCCGGGTCAGGTCGGAGGCGGCGTTGGCCCGGTTCGAGCAGGCGTGCCGGGCGCAGGTCGCGGCTGGGCGCCTGGCCCAGAGCAGTCTCTTCGGAGCGGTTTCAGTCGAGGACTACGCGCGGTTTCAGGAGCTGCATACCCGCCACCATCGCCAGCAGCTGCCGGAGGGAGGCTAGCGGGGAACCGGCCGTCTCACCGGCCAGCCTTCGTCGGAGGGATTCCCGATTCCCGTCCGGAGCGTAGGTTAGTTCCGAAATAGGATGCGGGTGGGGGTGAGCTAGCAGCTGAATCACAAGTTAGCCGGACTCTCCACCTTCAGGGCTCGCCACCATGGGTATGTTCGACGGCGTTACCCAAATGCTGCTGAGACCCACAGCCTCGGGGTTGAAGGTTTTCACCCTTTGGGGCCGCCCTCCTCGCCGTTTCATTGTGTCGGCGGAGCGGGAAGCTGCGCTAAAACGTCTTGAATCCCGGTTCTATGTCGCGGCCCTTGTAATACTCGTTGGGTCAATGCAACTCGTACCCTGGGGCTACGTTATGGGACTCGGGGTGCCCCTCATGGTTGCGGCGCACTTGATCCTTCTAGCACGGTTCGCCAAGACTCTCCAACCAACTGACGAAGCACCACTTCCGACTACTCCGGCGCAACTTGAAGCCAAATATGCTCGGGCCACCGGCCGAGGAGTCCAGCTCTTTGCTCTGATCGTCTCCGCAATGTTCGTGGCGTTGGGGTTCTACCTCCTTCTTCATAACCCACACGCTATCGTGGGCTGGTTCACCATCGCGTTTTTTGGCTGGGGAACCTTGGCCGCCTGGCGTCGGCTCAAGCTCGTGGACCGGCAATCTTGATGGAGCCGGCTAACCAGCGCTTGCACCTGACGGGCGCTGTACCCTAAAGAAAGCCGTCCGTCTGTGGACATTCAGACTTGTCGCCCGCAGGTGAAGCGCGGGCGTTAGGCAGCGCCACAGCCCACTTGCTCACCCTCCCGATATGAGGTCACCATGCGTTGCGTCAAGGTCGCCATCGCTCTCAGCCTCCTGGCGCCAATCCTCCATCATTGCGCGCTTGCCCAAGATGTTCCAGGAGGTATGAAGCGTCTGACCGTTACTCCCCAGCGCTCTGACGTAAGGTTCACTCTCACGCCGACTCAAAACATCTGGACGTTCCTACTTCTCGACAGCAGCAATGGGCGCGTTTGGCAAGTCCAGTACGCCGTGTCCGGTAGCGGCTTTACCGGGCGTCTCTCGGTCAATGAAGACGCGTTAGCGCCCCGGACGTCCGCCCATGTTGGGCGGTTTACCCTTCAAGAGACGCAAAACGTCTTCACCTTCCTTCTGTTGGACCAAGACGATGGCCGAGTGTGGCAGATTCAGTGGTCACTTGAGGAGAGCCAGCGGGGTATCGTACGGGTGCTCTCCGAAACTGTTCCCTGAACAGAGCAGGCGCTCATCGCCTGAGGAGAGGCAACGTGACAATGCTCGACGCCTTTCTGGCGCACGATGTCGAAGGTTCGGCGAGTGCGCGTTCGGCAATGGCGCTGCCTAATCAGCGCTTGCTGCTCACGGTGAAGCCCGCGCCCTGGCAGACACCGTATAGGAATCCCCTATGACCAATCCAACGGCCGAGACCTCACCCAGCACACGAGGACGCATCCTCGCTGCGCTCTATGTGTTCGTCATCCTCGCCGGCATCACCGCCCAGGTCTTCATCGCCGACCGGCTGGTCGTTCGCGACGACGCCGCGCTGACGGCAGCCAACATTCTCGCCAACAAGTCGCTCTACCGGCTCGGCTACACGATCTTCATGCTCGAGATGATCGCGCAGGTCGGCGTGTCTTTGCTGTTTTACGACCTGCTGAAACCCGTCAACCGGAGCGTCGCGCGCGCCTCCGCGGTCCTCGGACTGACCGGCAGCGGCATCAAGACGATGGCGCGCCTGTTCTACTACGTGCCCCTGATCCTGCTCGGGGGAGCGTCGTATCTCTCGGCCATCCCGCCGGCGCAGCTGGAGGCGCTGGCTCTCGCCTTCATCAAGATCAACAACCAGGGGGCAGCCATCGGAATCATCTTCTTCGGGTTCGAGGGGTTGCTCCGGGGCTGGCTGCTCTTCAAGTCCGGATTCCTCCCGCGCTTTCTCGGGGTACTGTCGATGGTCTCCGGACTCGGCTGGCTCACCTTCCTCTGGCCGCCGCTCGGCTCCCAGGCGTTCATCGGGGTCGCGCTCTTCGCGATCGCTGGAGTGTTCGCAACGAGCGGATGGCTCTTCATCCGCGGTGTGGACGACGTGAAGTGGAGAGCGCGCGCCGCGCTGGCGGCAACCTCGATCTGGCGGTAACTAGGCTCGGCTGCGGCTCGCGGCCATCGGTGCCGGCTGGCTGCCGTCGGTCTCGGCTGGCGGTGATCGGCTTGCTCGAGGCAAACCGCTGGCCGCAACAGACGCAGTAGCGAACTCCACTGGCGCGTGTTGGCGGGCGTTAGGCGGCCGGAGACCTCTTCAATGCACCCATGCCCTTGCTGCGGGTTTGAGACTCTCGAAGAGGCACCACCGGGCACTTTCGACATTTGCGAGGTGTGCGGCTGGGAAGACGACAACGTGCAATTTCACGATCCCGACTATCGGGGTGGAGCGAACGCGGAGTCGTTGCGACAGCATCAGAATCGGTGGATGTCTTTGAACGCCCGAGTGGGAGAGGGCATCGAGATCTCCGGCCGACATTTCACTCGGTCGGGCGACTGGCGGCCGTTGCCGCCATCCGGGCGCTGAGCACCGGGCTCCAGAAGGCGGTAGACGAATGTCGTTGCTTCTCGAACTTGCCGGCGGGATTGGAGCTGGCTGCCTCGTTATCTGGGACACCCTTCTCGCATTGATCTCAGCCAGTGAGGAAGAACCGTCGAGGCGCCACCCAACCGGCGCTTGAAGCCCGCGACGCGTTAGATGCCTGATTCAGACTAGCTGACAGGCCGTCCCACCGACCAGCGGCCCGGACCGTACGCCGCGATCATCAGCAGGCCACCCATCATGCCGAGATTCTTGAAGAAATGGGTCTCGTTGGTCCCGGCGGCCATGCCCGTCAGGTTCCAGAAATCGTGCAACTCGACGCTCACGATGCCGAGGTAGACGAGCATGATGGCGGCGGCCTGGCGGGCCTTGTAGCCGGTCACGAGACAGGCCGTGCCCACCGCCTCGATCACCAGCGCGGCACCGAGCAGCGGAGCGACCATCGTCATACCGTGGGACGCCATGTAGTCTTCCTGGCCGGACCAGCCCCGCGCCTTGCCCAGTGCCGCGATCACGAACTCGGCGCTCAACAACAGGCGCGCCGCCAGCGGTAGCAGCCTGTCGAGCAGCCAAGCGGGAAGCCGCCGCGTCCCCCTAACCGACTCCCCCAACTCATTGGTCATGCCCGACCTCATTCGGTATGAGGCGACAGGATGGTTCGGCTTAATTGCCGGATACTACGTCCCCTCGACAGAGGAGATTCGGTTGGGGGGCGGGGTCGGTGGAGATAGTCGATGAGGGAGTGGTCAATGGATAATTGTCGATGGTCACTGGGGGAGCCAAAGGCCTATCCCGCAGTGCCGTGTCTAATGCCTGGTTCGGGGGGGATCGGGGGCGCCCTGACCCCCCTCGGATAGGATTCCCGATTGCCGTCCGGAGCGTAGGTTAGTTTTGGAAAGCTGCGGGTGGGCGTGGGCTCGCCGCTAAACCACAGCTTAGAGTTACCACAACTCGTCGACTCATAGAGAAGCTCCCGCGCCTATCCACACCCGTGCGCTCAGGCACACGGGCCGCAACCTTCGAAGCGAGCCTCTTACACACTCTCTTCGATACTAACTTTCGCCTGGCGGTGGAACACATACTACCATGACTCGCAACGGATTACGGTGGCGGAAGGTGGACCTTCACGTTCACACCCCGGCGTCGAAGGACTATGCTGGGCCGACGATCACGCCAGACCAGTTCGTCGCCAGAGCGCTTGCCAAGGGGTTACACGCTATCGCAATCACCGATCACAATTCCGGTGAATGGATCGACCCCATGATGGCGGCGGCTAAGGGCACGGCTCTCACGATTATTCCGGGAGTCGAGATCAGCGTCCCCGGTGGAAAGAACAGCAGCGTCCACATTATCGCGCTGCTCGAGTGCGACGCAACCACCAAGACGGTCGAGAACCTTCTGTCAAGGCTCGGCTTCGGGGCAAGCGATTATGGGAGCCTCGAAGCATTGTCGTCGATGGCGCCTGATGCCGTAGTCGAAGCGATTCACGAAGCAGGCGGGCTCGCTATCCTTGCGCACGCAGATTCATCCAAGGGTGTGCTGGCGGACATGGTCGGGCAGGCGCGCAACAAGGTGATGAACTCTGAGTACCTCGCGGCAGTAGAGGTCTTGAGCGTTGTGAAGACGGCGCCCTATTGTTCCGGAAAGGATCAGAACTACAAGCGCAAGTTGGCGTACTATCGCGCCTCAGATAACCACGTTCCAGGCGCCGGATCTGGGCATTCCGTAGACGGCGTCGCCGCGCGGTACAGCTGGTTCAAGTCCGATGGCCTTTCGCTCGATGCGCTCAAGCAGGTATTCAACGACCCGGACCAGCGAATCAAGTGCGACGAGGAGTCGGCAGCAATTCCGGACCGCATGTATCCCCGCATTCTGAGCCTTACCGTTTCTCAGGGTTTTCTGAAGGGAATGGGCTTCGAGTTCCACGAGGGGCTCAACTCCGTAATTGGCGGCAAAGGGGTGGGGAAGTCACTGCTCATTGAGTTCTTGCGGTTCGGCCTTGGACAACCGTCGCGAATCCCTGACATCGCTAAGGACATGCACGGGAAGCTTGCGCAGCAGCTGCAACCAGGAGGCCAGATTGTTGTACGTGTGCAGCTCGAGGCTGACCAGCAGATCGACATCCTGCGTACGTACGACGGCGGCGTGAACCCGATAACAGCGACATATGCAATCTCCGGGAAGAAGGTGCCAGGTGACATCGCGCAGCTCTTTCCCGTGCTCGCCTATAGTCAGACGGAGACGCTGGAGATCGCAAAGGATCCGAATGCGCAGCTGTCTCTGATTGACTCGTTTCTGGACCTCGCTACACTCGAGTCACAAATCGCGGCCCTCGATGAGTCATTGTTGAAATCGGACATTGCGGTCGCTGAAGCGGAGGCCGCGAATGAACAGCTCGCGAAGGCCGAGAAGGAACTGGAGACCCTGGAGGAGAAGATTGGGCAGCTGGATCGGGCGCTGAAGTCAAAGGAATTCGATGCGCTGCAGGAGTTGAAGCCGAAGTCGGATCTAATGACAAAGGTAGAAGGGTTTGCCGAGGAGATCGAAGGCACGGTTGCCGGCGTCGCCGATTCCTTGAGGCAGTGCCTCGTGCCCAAGGTGCCGGCCGCCCTTGCGGGAGATAGGGAGGTCGCGAAGCTTATCGGTGAGCTAGACGTCGAGCTCAACAAGTTGGTCACGAGCGCTAGACAGATCGCGACGGGTGGAGAGAAGCTTGCAAAGCGTGCGCGCGATGCGTCGGGCGCGTGGGACAGGGCAGTGAGTGCGAAGAAGAAGGAGTATGAGAAGTTCGTCAAGACACAGGGTGGTGAACGGCCGGCTGTCCTCGCGAGGAAGATGGCACTGGAGAAACAGAAGCCGGGTTTGGCAAGAAGTGTCCATATTCTCAAGTCTCGGATTGCATCGCTGCCAAAGTTGCGAACCGAGCGCACCAGCTTGTTAGCAAGGCTAGACGCGGAGATAGAGAAGCGTCACGAGATGCGAAAGCAGAAGTATGCTGATCTTACGACGGCGTCACATGGCAGACTTGAGCTTTCCCTTACAAAAGGGGGTGAGCGGGGCCCATATGTCGAGCTGCTGTCCCGGCTCAAGACGGGATCTAAGCTGCAAGAGGCGACCGTCGAGCAGATCTGCGCGAAAGTCGAGCCCCGGGCGCTCTTGGAGTTTGTACGTAACGACAACGCCGCAGGGCTAGCGAAGGGGGCGGATATAGCGGGTGCGTCGGCGACGACGCTCGTCGGCTATCTGCGAGCGTCTGCCGACACGAAGGGATTGCTTGGACTCGCTCATGGCGAATTGTTGCGCGATCGGCCGAGGATCCGATACAAGAAGGATGATGGGCAGTATTACGACTTAAGTGACTTGTCCGTGGGTCAAAAATGCACAGCACTCCTGATCATAGCCCTCGCCGATGGCACGCGTCCGATCGTTATAGATCAACCGGAAGACGCGCTCGACATTACGTCCGTCTACCAAGACGTGACGCTGCAGCTTAGGGAACACAAGCAAACTCGGCAGTTCATCGTGACAACGCATAATCCCACCGTGGCAGTTGCTGCCGACAGCGATCAATTCCACGTTCTCAGCGCGACTGCGTCGCAGGCAAGCCTCACGACAGAGGGAGCAATAGATCGCCTGGTCGTGCGTAAGGCCGTGATTCAGCACCTCGAGGGGGGCGAGGAGCCGTTCGCGCTCAAGACGAAGAAGTATGGATTGGGCCGCTAACGTGCTCCCCGCACAGCCTGGGACGTGAATCAGGGAGGGCGCGACTTGGGACCTGCACCCGCCGGGCGGGAGACCCCTTACGCTAGACTCCTCACTCCCGACCCGCCTTGGGAGCCCGCCCGACTCCGGCCAATCTATGACGTCATCCCGCTGGGACGGTGGAGACGCGCTCCCAATGTCCCTACCCACCTCTCAGGCCGCCTCGGTCTGGATCAGCATTGGCGAGTCGGACTGCGCCAGCCTCTCGAGCTCATCACCGCAGTTCGGGCACCGGGGCGCAGGCCCTGACATGGTCCAGAGCTGACTGTCCACGAAGCCGACCGGTCAGCTGGCCAGGATCACGGGGTGTAAGCGAGCGCGAAGGGGTGCGCTCCACGGCCGGTAATCGGGCACCTATACCACGGCCACTCATAGACCTCTTCGTGCCTCACGACCATCTCGAGGCTCGCGTCACGGTAACCTCCGGCGTTCAAGCGTGCGCACTCGACATCGACTCTACCTGATATCGGCACTGGTCATCGCGGCCATCCTCCTGTCCATCCGGAGCGGGGCCCATCATCCCGCCTACGGCTTCTTCATTCTGGTCGGCGGGATTGGAGCGGCGGTACTAGTCGGCCGCCTCGCCTGCTATTTGCTGGTGCGGTGCCCACACTGCGATTCCGAAGGGGTACTCTTCTTCGCGCACGGAATCCCAGTGCTCTCGAAGCGGTGCCCTCGCTGTGGCCAGGACGTAAACGCGGGGCCTGATGCCCTCGTACGGCCACCGGGCCACCTATAGACGCCCAGAGCGGGATTGCGAGGCCGGTTGCATCACGCCTCAGGTACAACCTCACTTCAATACAATGCGCCACTTCCTGCTCTCCGTCTCATTGGCATGCGTAATCACGCTGGGTGCGAGCGCTCAAGCAGCACCAGCAGAAACCCCTCAAATGAGTTCCTGTACAGCCGCGGATAGCTTGCTTGGAGAATCGGAGAGGCGCGCAGGCGCTGTAGTGGACCGGCTATACCACGAAGACCGGGACGAGACCTGGCTCGGGACCTTAATGGGTGTTCGGAAGACCCCGTACTGGCTCATGACTACTGTCGCTTACGTCGGGAACGGCCCAATTCCATCTGACAGCGCGGCCTGGCTCGGGGCACAGGTCGGCCTCAGCCTCTTTGTTGGTGGCAAGGTCGCCAAGAGCATTCCGTCGGGGGATTCTCTCCCACCAATCAGTGCCGTGATGAACGATACCATCCCTGTCACCGTCGATACCGTAATTGTTGGGAAGTACCGGGGCCCCAAGCAAGGCACGCTGTTACCAATTACGCTGAAGATTCCATTCGGCGAACTGATCCAGGTGGCCCGCGCCCAGCGGCTTCAGGTCAATCTTGGGAAGCAGCGGTACCCCATTTCGCGAGACGACCTCCGAGACTTGCGCGGGGTCGTTGGCGTGGCACTTTGTACCGGCGCGAGGACTGAATGACAAGCCTCCGCTCCACCACTACAGAGAAGATCGGGTGATGCTCCGGGGGCGTTCGCTCTGGCTCGGCGCCGTCACGGCAATACTTCTCACCGCCCCACTCGCGGCTCAGAACATCGTCCTGGTTCGCCAACTCTCCTTCCCACTGATGGACTTCGGCCTGATCGCCGACTCGGTTTCCGGAGCGCAAGTCGTTGCGGCGCCTGGAGTGAACAGCAACGTGGGCGGGAACCACGCCAAGTTCGTCTGGCTCCGATTCAGCCCCGACAGCCTGATTCCATGGCTGGATGTGGCCAGGACCTATCTCGAGACGGCCCCTAATGCCTCGACTCCCGATGGCATTCGCTGGGCGCCGACCCTATCGCCTGTGAAAGGCTCTGGCGGCCTCAGTTTCGGCAGGATGGTGCGCCGCGGCGAATTACGGGATCAGCGCTACCTCATGGTGTCCGATTCGGCGAACCAGTGGAATCTCGAGATATCTGCGTACCAGGTAGGGGACCTCTTGAGCGGGCTCCTCGAGGTCGCCTCTTTATCCACGCTGTCCCCAGATTCGCCACACCGCGACAGCGATCCGGTCGATGTGGACGTCAAGCCTTCCTACAAGTCGAAGCTCTCCTCGCACACCCTTGGGCTGAGCGGCCGAGTCCTGTTCCTGGTCGTGGTCGATAGCACTGGAGTCGCCGACATGAGTACATATGCAACCATCATCGCCTCGGATAGCCTCTTGGAGGCCGATGCCAAGCGTGCGGTAGCAGGCGCACGCTTCAATCCGGGCATGCGGGCTGGACACCCGGTGCGGGTCCTCGTTTGCCAGACGATTACGTGGCACTGAGTGCGCTACCTCCCATGCATTCTTCCCCTCCTCGTCGGAGTCAGGGGATTGCTTCGGCCCTCCGGGCCTTGCAATGACATATGATAACTCGGAACCCAGAACTCAGAACCAGAACCCCGAACTCCAGCTTGGCAGCGCGATGAGGTCCCGCGCATCTTGGTAGTCATGCTGGATCGCCTTCAGCAGGCCCTTTCCGACCGCTACACCATCGAGCGGGAGCTCGGCCACGGCGGCATGGCCGTGGTCTATCTCGCCCAAGACCTCAAGCACCACCGCCGAGTCGCGATCAAGGTCTTGAGGCCGGAGCTGGCCTATGCGATCGGGCCCGAGCGATTCCTGCGGGAGATCGAGATCGCGGCCCGCCTCACCCACCCGCATATCCTGCCGCTCCACGACTCGGGCAACGCCGACGGTGCGCTGTATTACGTCATGCCCTACATCGAGGGGGAATCGCTCCGCGACCGGCTCAAGCGTGAGGGCAAGCTCCCAGTCGACGAGGCGCTGCGGATCACGGCTGAGATTGCCGACGCCCTGACCTACGCCCACGAGGCCGGCCTGGTCCACCGGGACATCAAACCCGAGAACATCCTGCTCCAGGCCGGGCACGCCGTCGTCAGCGACTTCGGGATCGCCCGGGCGGTGTCGGCGGCGGGTGGCGACAAGCTGACCGAGACCGGCCTCGCGGTCGGCACCCCGGCCTACATGAGCCCGGAGCAGAGCCTGGGCGATAGCGGGGTCGACGCCCGGAGCGACGTGTACAGTCTGGGCTGTCTCCTGTTCGAGATGCTGACCGGCCGGACGCCATTCGCCGGCAGCGCCCAGGCCATGGTGGCCGGCCATCGCACTGCCCCGGTCCCCACTCTATCCTCGCTCGGCGTGTCCGTTCCGCCAGCAGTTCAGGCCACGCTCAACGCGGCGCTGGCCAAGGAGCGGGACCAGCGCCCCGCTACGGCGCGGGCGCTGAGTCAGGCGCTCACCGGCGACGGCACCACCCGGACCACCAGAGTTTCGCCCCGGACACGACGGGTGGCGCTCACGGCGGCGGCCGCCCTCGGGGTCGCGTTGGCCATCTGGTGGGGAGTCACCCGCTTCGGCACCGGCCGGACGCCAACGATCACCGCCGTCGCGGTGCTCCCGTTCGCGGACCTCTCCAGCAGCCCGGACAGCTCCTACCTCGCTCCAGGAATGACCGAGGGGTTGGTCGCTGACCTGGCGCAGGTCGCGTCACTCAAACTCAAGTCGCGCTCTCCGGAGGCCGCCGGCCGGGCATCGTCTCTGTCGCAACTGGCCGGCGAGCTGGGCATTGATGCCGTGGTATCGGGCTCGGTGCGCCGAGCGGGCGATACGGTGTGGGCCCGCGTGAGCCTGCTCCGGGCCCGGGACAGCAGCGTGCTCTTCGCGAAGGAGTACCAGAGCAGCCTGGGCCGGCTGCCGGACCTGCAGCGCGAGATCACCACCGCGATCACCGGCTCGATCGGGGTTCGACTGCAAGGCAACGAGGAAACCCGCCTGGCCACTCGCCGCGAGGTGGACCAACGGGCCTACGAGGCCTATCTGAAGGGTCGCTTCCTCATGGACCGCGAGGAACTTGAGCAGGCCCGGGCGCAGTTCG
>Ga0335084_10006680_pt1 | contig 11474 bp, 9 predicted proteins | sample Lox_Sample_44_FD_206721 | JGI IMG/M metagenome (GOLD analysis project Ga0335084, IMG submission 206721) | Soil microbial communities from Loxahatchee National Wildlife Refuge, Florida, United States - Lox_Sample_4.4 | ecosystem: Environmental > Terrestrial > Soil > Wetlands | place: USA: Florida...
GATGCGGGCGCTGGGCTTGCGGCGCGAGCCGATCCTGGAGGGCTTGCGCAGCTATCCCGGTCTTGCCCACCGCCAGGAGCTGATCGCCACCATCGCCGGCGTCCGCTACATCAACGACAGCAAGGCGACCAATGCGGATGCCACCGAAAAGGCGCTGGTCTGCTACCAGCCCATCTATTGGATCCTGGGCGGCAAGCCCAAGGAAGGCGGCATCGAGAGCCTGAAGGCGCTGTTCCCGCGCATCGCCCATGCCTATCTGATCGGTGAAGCCTCGCCCGCCTTCGCCTCGACCCTGGATGGGCAGGTCGCGGCCACCGAATGCGGCACGCTCGACCGCGCGGTCGCGGCCGCTCATGCGCAGGCTCAGGCGGATCACCGTCCGGGTGCCGTGGTGCTGCTCTCGCCGGCCTGCGCCTCCTTCGACCAGTTCGCCAACTTCGAGCAGCGCGGGGACGCCTTCCGCCAGCTGGTACTGAAGCTCGGCAATGGCGGCAGCCAGCGGAGGGCGTCATGACGACCTTCGCCCGCAACGATCGCAGTATCCTCGGCCGCTGGTGGTGGACGGTCGACCGTTGGACGCTGGCCGCCGTCGGCCTCCTGATCGCCATCGGCATGATGATGAGCCTGGCGGCGAGCCCCGCCGTGGCGACCCGCATCCGTCTCGACAGCTTCAGCCTGGTTCGCCACCACTTCGCGCTGCTGCCGGTGGCGATCGCGATCCTCATCGCCACCTCGCTCATGAGCGTGCGCGCGATCCGGCGTTTGGCGACCCTGGGCTTCTTCCTGTTCCTCGGCCTGACCGTCCTCACCCTCTTCATGGGGCAGGAGATCAAGGGCGCCACCCGCTGGCTCGACGTCGGCGGCTTCTCCCTGCAGCCCTCCGAGTTCGTGAAGCCCTGCTTCGCCGTCCTCGCCGCCTGGATGTTCTCGGCCCAGCATGGACCGGACCGGATCCCCGGCAATCTGATCTCGATCCTGCTGTACCTGACCGTGGTCGGCGTGCTGATGGCGCAGCCCGATCTCGGCATGACCGTGGTGGTGAGCTGCACCTGGTTCGCCCAGTTCTTCCTGGCGGGCTTGCCGCTGCTCTGGGTCGGCGCGCTCGCCGGCATCGGTGTTGTCGGCCTGATCGGCGCCTATTTCCTGTTCCCGCATGTGACCGAGCGCGTGGACGGCTTCCTCAATCCGGCCGCGGGCGATAGCTACCAGGTCGATCGGGCGCTCGATGCCTTCCGCAATGGCGGCCTGTTCGGCCAGGGTCCGGGCGAGGGCACCGTCAAGATGGTGCTGCCCGACGCCCATGCCGACTTCGTGTTCGCGGTGGCGGGCGAGGAATTGGGCGCCATCGTCTGTCTCTTCATCGTGGCGCTCTTCGCCTTCGTGATGGCACGCGGCATCGCGCGGCTGCTGCAGGAGCGCAATCTCTTCGTGCTGCTGGCGGCGGCGGGACTGCTGGTGACCTTCGGCCTCCAGGCCGTCGTCAACATGGCGTCGAGCCTGCATCTGATGCCGACCAAGGGCATGACCCTGCCCTTCATCAGCTATGGCGGCTCCTCGCTGCTCGCCTGCGCACTGTCGATCGGCATGCTGCTGGCGCTGACGCGCCGACGCGTGGGGCTGGGGGAGGAGTGATGAGCGCGCTTGCTCCCATCCTTCTCACTGCCGGCGGCACCGGAGGCCATATGTTCCCGGCCGAGGCGCTCGCGGCCGCCCTGCTGAAGCGCGGCCGACGCGTCATGCTGGTGACCGACAAGCGTGGGCAGGGCTTCGGCGAGCGCCTGCCCGAGGTCGAGACCAGGCGCATCGAAGCGGGTGCCCTTGCCGGCAAGCGCCTCAGCGACCGGCTGGGCGGGCTGCTGCGCCTGGCCCAGGGATATTTCGAGGCGCGGAAGATCGTCCGTTCGGCGAAGCCGGCCTTGGCGGTGGGGTTCGGCGGCTATGCCTCGGTGCCCGCCATGCTCGCGGCCTCGCACGCCCGCGTGCCGCTGCTGCTCCATGAGCAGAACGCCGTGATGGGCCGCGCCAACCGCCTGCTGGCGCCGCGCGCGAACAAGATCGCCACCTGCTTCGAGCAGGTGGGGGCGCTGCCGGCCGCCGCCCGCGGCCGCGCCGTCGTCACCGGCAACCCGGTGCGCCCGGCCATCGCCGCGTTATCGCACAGTATATATGTGGCGCCACAGCCCGCAGGCGCGCTGGAGTTGCTGGTGATCGGCGGGAGCCAGGGTGCTCGCATCCTCTCGCAAGTGGTCCCGGCCGCGGTCGAACGGCTGGGGCCCACGGAGCGTGCCCGGCTGCGGCTGGCCCAGCAATGCCGTGCGGAAGATCTCGAGACCGTCGCCGCGACCTATCGCCGGCTCGGCTTTGCCGCCGAGCTCAAGCCCTTCTTCGCCGACATGCCGGCGCGGCTTGCTCATATCCATCTCATGATCGCGCGCTCGGGCGCTTCGACCGTCGCCGAGCTGCAGGCGGCCGGCCGGCCGGCGATCCTGGTGCCCTATCGCTATGCCGCGGACGACCATCAAACCGCCAATGCCCGCGCCATGGCGCAAGCCGGCGCTGCCTGGGTGATGACCGAGTCCGAATTCACGCCCGAAGCCCTGGCGGCGCGATTGGCGTCGCTGCTGGCCGACCCGCAACAGCTGGCGGCGGCCGCGGCCGCCTCGCGCAAGCTCAGCCATCCCGACGCGGCCGAGCGGCTGGCCGATCTCGCCGAGGAACTGGCGCCCCGGGCCGCCGGGAAGGAGGCCGCATGAGGGCCCTTCCCCTCGACATCGGCATCCTGCATTTCGTCGGCATCGGCGGCATCGGCATGAGCGGCATCGCCGAGATTTTGCACAATCTGGGTTACCGGGTGCAGGGCTCGGACGCGGCCGACAGCGCCAACGTCAAGCGCCTCCGGGCGCTCGGCATTCCGGTCGAGATCGGACACAAGGCCGAGAATCTGGGCCCAGCCGAGGTGATCGTCGTCTCCTCGGCGATCAAGCCGGACAACCCCGAGGTCGTGGCGGCACGCTCGCGTTTCCTGCCCGTCGTGCGCCGCGCCGAGATGCTGGCCGAGCTGATGCGACTCAAATGGTCGGTCGCGATCGGCGGCACCCATGGCAAGACCACGACGACCTCGCTGGTCGCCCAGCTCGTCGATGCCGCCGGGCTCGATCCGACCGTGATCAATGGCGGCATCATCAACGCCTATGGCACCAATGCGCGGCTGGGGTCGGGCGACTGGATGGTGGTCGAGGCGGACGAGTCCGACGGCACCTTCGTCAAGCTGCCGGCGACCATCGTCATCGTCACCAACATGGACCCCGAGCATCTCGACTTCTACGGCACGGTCGAGGCGATGAACCGGGCGTACGAGGAGTTCGTCAAGAACATCCCGTTCTACGGCTTCGCCACGCTCTGCATCGACCATCCGGTGGTGCAGGCCATGATCCCGCGGGTCTCGGACCGGCGCATCGTGACCTACGGCATGAGCCCGCAGGCCGCGGTGCGCGCGGTCAATGTCGAGATCGGGCCTTCGGGCGCCACCTATGACGTGATCATCCAGGACCGCCACCAGCAGGAGGAGCGGCGCATCGAGCGCCTCCATCTGCCGATGCATGGCGCGCACAACGTCCAGAACTCGCTGGCCGCCATCGCGGTCGCGCATGAGATGGGCATCGGCGACGAGATCATCCGCAAGGGCCTCGGCTCCTTCGCCGGCGTCAAGCGCCGCTTCACCCGCACCGGCGAGGCCGGCGGCATCGCCGTGATCGACGATTACGGCCATCACCCGGTCGAGATCGCGGCCGTGCTGCGTGCCGCGCGCGGCGCCACGCAAGGCCGCGTCATCGCCGTGGTGCAGCCGCACCGCTTCACCCGGCTCAAGAACCTGTTCGAGGAGTTCTGCACCTGCTTCAACGACGCCGACCATGTGATCGTGGCCGACGTCTATACCGCGGGCGAGGCGCCGATCGAGGGCGCCAACCGCGACGCGCTGGTGGCGGGCCTGCAGAACCACGGCCATCGCCATGTCTCGGCGCTGCCGGGTCCCGAAGCCTTGCCCGCCATGATCCATGAGCTGGCGCAACCGGGCGATCTCGTGGTCTGTCTCGGCGCCGGCAGCATCACCTATTGGGCCAATGCGCTGCCCGAGCAGTTGAAGGCGCTGCAGGCGAGCCAGCCGAAGCCTCCCCAGGGGCCGAGCAACAAGGGAGCGGGCGAATGATGGCCGCGATGAAGCGCCCCACCGATCCCTTGGCCGGACTGCCGCAAGTGCGCGGGCGGCTCACCGCCGACGCGCCCATGGCCGGCATCACCTGGTTCCGCGTCGGCGGGCCGGCGCAGATCATGTTCCGCCCGGCCGATCGCGACGACCTCGCCGCGTTCCTCGCCGGCAAGCCCAAGGACCTGCCGGTGACGGTGATCGGCGTCGGCTCCAACCTCTTGGTGCGCGATGGCGGGGTGCCCGGCGTCGTGATCCGGCTCGGCCGCGAGTTCGCGCGCATCGCCGCCGACGGCGACCGGATCAATGCCGGCGCCGCGGCGCTCGATCTCAATGTCGCGATCGCGGCGCGCGATGCGGGGCTGGCCGGGCTCGAGTTCCTGTCGGGCATTCCCGGCACGATCGGCGGAGCGCTGCGCATGAATGGCGGCGCCTATGGCCGCGAGATGACGGATGTGGTGATCGAGGGCGAGGCGCTCGACGGGAGCGGCCGGCCCCATCGCCTCATGCACAAGGATTTCGGTTTCTCCTATCGCCATTGCGATCTGCCCGAGGACTGGATCTTCACCGGCGCCCTGCTCCAGGGCCGGCGCGACGATCCGAAAGAGATCCAGGCGCGCATGGCCGAGATCCAGAAGGCGCGCGAGGAGAGCCAGCCGATCCGCACCCGCACCGGCGGCAGCACCTTCGCCAATCCCTCGGTGCCGGCGGCGCGCGGCCGCAAGGCCTGGCAGCTCATCGACGAGGCCGGCTGCCGGGGCCTGCGCATCGGCGGCGCGCAAGTTTCCGAGCGCCACTGCAATTTCCTCATCAACACCGGCGATGCGACCGCCGCGGACATCGAGACGCTGGGCGAGGAAGTGCGCCGGCGCGTCAAGGAGAAGACCGGCGTGACGCTCGAATGGGAGATCCGGCGCATCGGTCGGCCGGCCGGCAACGGCCCGGAGGTGCGCGCATGAAACGCGTCGCCGTACTGATGGGCGGCGCCTCCGCCGAACGCGAGGTCTCGCTGGTGAGCGGCAAGGCCTGCGCCGAGGCCCTGCGCACCGAGGGCTATGACGTGACCACGATCGATGCCGGCCGCGACGTGGCGGCCTTGATCGCAGCGCTCGACCCGCGCCCCGACGTGGTCTTCAACGCGCTCCACGGGCGCTACGGCGAGGATGGCTGCATTCAGGGCGTGCTCAATCTCATGGGCATCCCCTACACCCATTCGGGCCTCCTCGCCTCGGCGCTCGCCATGGACAAGCCGATGGCCAAGCGCATTTTCGCCGCGGCCGGCTTGCGCTGCCCGGGCGGCCAGCTCGTCACCCGCGAGGAATTCGCCAAGGGCGAGCCGGTGGCACGGCCCTATGTGATCAAGCCCTATAACGAGGGCTCAAGCGTGGGTGTGCGCATCGTGCGCCAGGGCGACAACCTGCCGCCGCTGGCATCCGAATGGCCTTATGGCGAGGCGGCGCTGGTCGAGCCCTATATCGCCGGGCGCGAACTGACGGTCGCGGTCATGGGCGACCGCGCGCTCGCCGTCACCGAGCTCCAATCCAAGACCAGCTTCTACGACTACGAGGCCAAATACACCGAAGGCATCACCAAGCATCTGGTGCCGGCCCCGGTGCCCCCGAAGGTTTACGAGGCGGCCATGGCGATGGCACTCGCCGCGCACCGGGCGTTGGGCTGCCGCGGCGTCTCGCGCGCCGACTTCCGCTACGACGACACCAAGGGCGGCGGCCCGAAGCAGCTCTATCTGCTCGAGGTCAACACCCAGCCCGGCATGACGCCGCTGTCGCTCGCGCCCGAGCAGGCCAAGCATGTCGGCATCTCGTTCGGTGCGCTGGTGAAATGGATGGTGGAGAACGCGCAATGCGACGCATGACGGTTTCCGCCAAGGCCCGTCCCGGCGCGCCGCGCGCGAAGGCGAAGCCGCGCCGCGACCCGCGCAGCCTGCGCCGCCAGCGCCTGCGCCGCTGTGCCGTGATCGCCGTCGCCTTGGCGGCGGTCGCGGGCGCGGGCTGGGCGCTGTGGCCCTCGGGCTGGATCGCCCACCAGCAGACGGCGATGGGCGACGGGCTGGTGGCCTTGTCCGGCCGCATGGGCCTCACGCTCCGGAGTGTCACGGTCGACGGCCGCCAGCAGACGCCGCCCGACGAGCTGTTGGCCGCGATCGGCGCCGATCGCGGGGCGCCGCTGCTGGCGCTCGATCCCGAAGCGATCCGCCGGCAGGTCGAGACGCTGCCCTGGGTCAAGAGCGCCAGCGTGCACCGCGGACTGGATGGCAACCTCACGGTCCATATCGATGAGTTCGCGCCGTTCGCGCTCTGGCAGCGCGACGGCAAGTTCTATCTCGTGGATCGCGAGGGCGAGGCCATCGCCGCTTCCGATCCCGGCCGCTTCAGCCAGCTTCTGGTCCTGGTCGGCGACAACGCCCCGCAGCATGCGGCCGATCTGGTGGCAATGCTGGGCCTCGAGCCCGAGCTCAAGGCGCGCGTGCGCGCCGCGGTCTGGGTCGGCGACCGGCGCTGGAACCTGCGCCTCGACAACGGCGTCGACGTGAAGCTGCCCGAGGCCAATCCGACCGCGGCCTGGCTGGAGCTGGCGCGCCTCGAGCGCGAGCAGGGCCTGCTCAACCGCGACCTTTCGACCATCGATCTCAGACTGCCGGACCGCATGGTGGTGCGGCTGGCGCCAGGCTCGGAGCCGGCCGCCGCCAAACCCACGGCACCGGGGAGCGACACATGACGTTCGGGGAAACGGACGGCGACCTGAAGCCAGGGGCGGCCGGCAGCGAAGCACAGGGGCGTTGGGAATGAGAAAGCCGAGAATGGCGTCACGCAGCGGCACGGTGGCCGCGCTCGACGTCGGAACCAGCAAGATCTGCTGCTTCATCGCCAGGCTGGAGGAGGACGGCCGCCCGCGTGTAACCGGCATCGGCCACCAGGTGTCGCGCGGCGTGCGCGGCGGCGCCATCGTCGATATGGAACAGGCCGAGGCCGTCATCCTGGGTGCCGTCCATGCCGCGGAGGAGATGGCGGGCGAGACCATCCATGAGGTGATCGTCAACCTCTCGGGCGGTTACCCCGCCTCGCAGACGGTGGGCGTCGAGGTCCAGATCGCGGGCCACGAGATCGGCGACGGCGATCTGCGCCGCGTCCTGGAGCAGGGCGGCATGCTCGACGCCCATGGCGAGCGGCGCCTGATCCACTCGATCCCGATCCGCTACTCTATCGATGGCAGCAGCGGCATCCGCGACCCGCGCGGCATGTTCGGCGAGAGGCTGGGCGTGGACATGCATGTCGTGACGGCACAGGCCGGCGCCGTGCGCAACCTTACCAGCTGCATCGCCCGCTGCCATCTCGAGATCGGCGCGCTGGTGGTGTCGCCCTATGCGGCCGGCCTCGCCTCGCTGGTCGATGACGAGCGCGATCTCGGCGTGACCGTGATCGACATGGGCGGCGGCGCCACCACCATCTCGGTCTTCTTCGACGGCAACGTCGTCTATACCGACATCGTGCCCGTGGGCGGCGCCCATGTGACGAACGACATCGCGCGGGGCCTCTCCACGCCGCTGGCCCATGCCGAGCGGCTGAAGACGCTCTATGGCAACTGCATGCTCTCGCCTTCGGACGAGCGCGAGATGATCACCGTGCCGCTCGTCGGCGAGGAGGACGCGGTCGAGGGCAACACCATCGCCCGCTCGATGCTGGTCGGCATCATCCAGCCGCGCATCGAGGAGACCTTCGAGCTGGTGCGCCAGCGCCTGGAGCAGAGCGGCTTCGACAAGATCGCCGGCCGACGCGTCGTGCTCACCGGCGGCGCCTCGCAGCTCGCGGGTCTGCGCGAGCTGGCCTCGGCCGTTCTCGACAAGCAGGTGCGCATGGGTCGCCCGATCCGCATCGCCGGCCTCGCCGAAGCGACCGGCGGGCCCGCCTTCGCCACCGCCGCCGGACTTCTGGTCTATGCGCAGCAATCCGCGCTGCGGCTGCCGCGCACCGAGGGCCGTCATCAATCGCAACAAGGAGAGGCCGCCGGCTTCATCGGCCGGCTGGGCAACTGGCTCCGTGTCAATTTTTGAGTTCACCCCATACCGGGCCCCTGGCAAGGCCCGGCATAACCGGCGCCGGATCAACCGGCGCCGACACACCCGTGTCATGAATGGAGGCCGTACATGACGTTGAACCTGTCACTGCCAAACAACCCGCATGAGATCAAGCCGCGCATCACCGTGATCGGCGTGGGCGGCGCCGGCGGCAACGCCGTCAGCAACATGATCCGCTCGAATCTCGAGGGGGTCGAATTCATCATCGCCAACACCGACGCGCAGGCTCTCGCCCAGTCGCAATGCGCGCGCCGGATCCAGCTCGGCCACGGCATCACGCAAGGGCTGGGCGCGGGCTCGCGTCCCGATATCGGGCGCGCTGCTGCCGAGGAATCGATCGACAGCGTGATCGAGGAGCTGGCCGGCTCGAACATGGTGTTCATCACCGCCGGCATGGGTGGCGGCACCGGCACCGGGGCCGCTCCCGTCGTCGCCCGCGCCGCGCGCGAGCACGGCATCCTGACCGTTGGCGTCGTCACCAAGCCCTTCCACTTCGAGGGCCTGCACCGGATGCGTCTCGCCGACAGCGGCATCCAGGAACTGCAGCAATATGTCGACACGCTGATCATCATCCCGAACCAGAACCTGTTCCGGATCGCGACCGAGAAGACCACCTTCGCCGATGCCTTCGCGATGGCCGACCAGGTGCTCTATTCGGGCGTGCGCGGCGTGACCGATCTGATGGTGATGCCGGGCCTGATCAATCTCGACTTCGCCGATATCCGCTCGGTCATGACCGAGATGGGCAAGGCGATGATGGGGACCGGCGAGGCCGAAGGCGAAAGTCGGGCCGTGACCGCGGCCGAACGAGCCATCTCCAACCCGCTCTTGGACGATGTCTCGATGAAGGGCGCGCGCGGCGTCCTCATCAACATCACCGGCGGGCCCGACATGACCTTGTTCGAAGTGGACGAGGCCGCGACCCGGATCCGCGAGGAGGTCGATCCCGAAGCCAACATCATCTTCGGCTCGACCTTCGATCAGGACCTCACCGGCAAGATCCGCATCTCGGTCGTGGCGACCGGCATCGAAGCCGTCGGTCAGGCCATGCCGCGTCCGGTCAGCCTCAGCCTGGTCGCGGCCGGTGGCCGTGTCGTCAGCGCGCCGGCCCACCAGCCGGCCGAGGCGGCACCGGTGCTGCGAGCCGAACGCCGCGAGATGGCGGAGCCGGCTCCGGCTGCCGTCATGAGTGCCCAGCCCGCCACCGCCGGCGCGCTCGCCATGGCGATGGAAACGCAGCCGGCCATGCCGGCGCCGCGAGCCGCCATGCCGGCGCCTGCCATGGCAGCTCCGGCGATGGCGGCACCGGCGACGTCGTCCATGCCGGCACCGGCGGTTTCCCGTCCGCCGCAGACCGATGCGGGCATGTCGCTCGCCCTCGATCTGGCGGCGGCGGCGGCACCGACGGTCGCCACGCCGGCGCCCGCCATGGTGCCTCCGGCGCCGCCAATGGCCGCTCCACGGATGACTGAGGATCGGCCCTTCATCGCGCCGGCACCGGCCGAGCGGGCGGCGGCAGCCGCACCGCGTCCGACCATGCCGGCCATGACGGCGCCGGCGGCAGCGACCATGGCGGCGCCCGCGATGACGGCGGCACGGGTTGGCGCTCCGGCGGCAGCGCCGGAGGCACCGCGTCGCGGCACCAACCTGTTCGCGCGGGTGACGGGCAGCAGCGGATTGTTTGGACGGGCGCCCAAGACGGAACCGGCATTGCCGCCGGCTGCCGCCCCGGCCCCTGCTCCAGCCGTCCGCAGCGAGCCGGCACCGCGTCTACAGACGCCCGCGATGCCCGCCCCGCCGGCGGCTCATCCGGTCGCACAGCCGCGTGCCGCGACCACGCCGCCAGCACCGCAAGCGGGCGAGGCCCAGCAGCGGCTCGCCGGACTCGACCCGAAGGATCGCATCGCCACCACGCGCGCCGAGGAAGAGTTCTTCGAGATCCCAGCCTTCCTGCGTCGGCAAGCCAATTGAGTCCCTCGGCCAAACTTCCGCCACGGGATTGATTGACTTCTGACACGGGTGTCACAGCTTTTCCCCGGGCGCCATCGCCTTTTCGATGGCCCCGGGGCTCTTTCTTCCTTTAGGCTGGCGGTCGAATCGGCACCGCAGGCCAATCGTCTTCGCAAGACCGGTCGCCGAGATCACCGCAAATCGCCGCCGGGGACAGCCTTTCCTCTATGCCCGACATCAATGCCGGTACCGCTGGGTTCGCGCGCCAGCATACATTGCGTAACAGCGTGACTTGTTCCGGCATCGGATTGCATAGCGGGCGTGCGGTGCGCATGAGCATCCATCCCGCCGCGGCCGGCAGCGGCATTCGCTTCGTCCGCACCGATCTCGATCCTGAGATCGCCGTCATTCCGGCCGACTGGCGTCAGGTCTGCGACCTGCCGCTCTGCACCGCGCTCAGCAACGCGGCCGGGACCCAAGTCGCCACCGTCGAGCATGTGATGGCCGCGCTCGCCGGCTGCGGCGTCGACAATGCCGAAATCGCCGTGGATGCCCCCGAGCTGCCGATCATGGATGGCAGCGCCGAGCCCTTCCTGTTCCTGATCGAATGTGCGGGAACGGTCGAGCAGCCGGCACCCCGCCGCGCCATCGCGCTCAACAAACCGGTGGTGGTCGAAGATTGCGAGCGCCGCGTTGCGCTCCATCCGGCTGACGCCTTCAGCATCGAGATCGAGGTGGATTACGGTATCGTTGGCCTGCCGCACCAGCGCTACAGCGGCCGGGTCACGGCCGACGGGTTTCGGGTCGATATCGCCCGCGCGCGAACCTATGGCTTCCTCTCCGACGCCGAGGCGCTGCGCGCCGCCGGCCTCGCGCAGGGCGCCTCGCTCGACAATGCCGTGGTGATGGCCGACGGAAAGGTCCTCAACGAGGGCGGGTTGCGTTACGCCAACGAGCTCGCCCGCCACAAGGCGCTCGACGTGATCGGCGACCTCGCCTTGGCCGGGGCGCCGCTCCTGGCCCGCTTCGAGGGCCGGGGCTCGGGCCACCGACTGCATCACCGGCTGCTGGCGGCCCTCTTTGCCGACGCCGAGGCCTGGAGCTGGGTTCCGATTCGCGAAGAGCCCGAATTGCAGGCTTCGGCGGCCGAATAGCGCGATCGGCCCGGCTCGGGACATCGGCGGGCGAGAAGCAGCCGGTGCCCGGTCGCGATTGCGGCCGACCGAA
>Ga0335084_10006681_pt1 | contig 11473 bp, 10 predicted proteins | sample Lox_Sample_44_FD_206721 | JGI IMG/M metagenome (GOLD analysis project Ga0335084, IMG submission 206721) | Soil microbial communities from Loxahatchee National Wildlife Refuge, Florida, United States - Lox_Sample_4.4 | ecosystem: Environmental > Terrestrial > Soil > Wetlands | place: USA...
TGTCGCACGAGCGCGTAAGCGTCGGGCGTCTCGTCCACGCCGGTGCATCGATCAGGCCGCGGGCTTGGCTCCTTTTGCATCGTCTACACGACCACCTGGAAGGCTCCCAGCGCCCCTGCCACCCACAGCGTTGGCCAGGCGGACGAAGTCCGCGAGCGAGAGATCCTCGGGCCTGAGGCGAGGGTCGATTCCCAACTCGGAAAGCTGGTCCGCATTGGCGTAGGCGGCGAGTGCGTTGCGCACGGTCTTGCGCCGCTGTGAAAATGCCGCTGCCACTAGCTCGCCAAGCTGTGCCTCATCGCGCGCGGCCACCGGAAGCGACGCATGCGGAGCGAGGCGCACGAACGCCGAATCGACCTTCGGTGTCGGACGAAATGCGCCGGCCGGCACATTGAACAGCTTCTCCACGCGGAAGCGATACTGGAGCATCACCGATAGGCGCCCGTAGCTCCTGCTCCCTGGGGCCGCGGCCATGCGGTCCACGACCTCACGTTGCAGCATGAAGTGGCAATCGCGCACGGAAGGGGCAAACCGCGCGATATGGAACAGCAGCGGCGAAGAGATGTTGTATGGCAGGTTGCCGACCAAGCGCAGGCCGGTGCCCAACGTGCCGAAGTCGAACCTCAGCGCGTCGCCCTGGTGGACGACCAGTCGGTCACGGGGATATTGGACGGAGAGGCGCGCGCACAGATCGCGGTCGATCTCCACCACGTGCAGCACCTTGACACGCTCGAGCAAGGGTGCCGTGACCGCGCCACGGCCAGGTCCGATCTCCACCACCAGATCTTCCGGGCGAGGGTCGAGCGCCTGGACGATGCGGGCTACGCACGAACGGTCGACCAAGAAGTTCTGTCCGAACCTGCGCCGGGGTCGGTGCACGATTGCTGGCTGCGCGGTCGCCACCCAACTTACGGCGTCCGCACGCGCTTCCGCGGTGTCACACACGCCACCTGAACAGCGAACGCGCTGGGATGACACGCTCGATCCTCGCCAGGTCTTTGTGGCCCCTTGGCTTCGGCCTATTTCTCCTCGAGGTGATACTCCACATAGGCCTTGTCTCGCTGCTGCCGCACCCATTCCTGCCACTGGTCCTCAGACTTGCGCTGGCGCAGCGCCTGGCGCGCGGCTAACCGTTGTCGGTCCTTCGTCATGTCCTGCTCGCGGCGTTCGAGGACCTGGACGATATGCCAGCCAAAGGCGGTCTTGAAAGGGTCGCTGATCTGCCCCGGCTTGAGGGCGTCCATCGCGCGCTCGAACTCTGGCACCACATCGCCCGGCGTGACCCACCCCAGGTCGCCACCCCGGGCAGCGCTCGTGTCGTCGGAATGCAGCCGGGCCATCTCGGCGAAGTCGGCCCCGTGCTCCACCCGATCCTTGAGCTCGATGAGCCGGTTGCGGGCGTCGCTTTCCGACACGACCTCGTTGAGACGGATCAGGATATGTCGGGCATGGGTCTGCGTCACCACGACCGGCGTGTCGGACCCGCGCTTGTCCGCTAGCTTGAGGATGTGGAACCCGGCCGGGCTGCGCACCACATCGCTCACTTCTCCCACTTTCATCCCCTTGAGCACATCGAGGAAGATCGTCGGCAGGCGCGCCGCCGGCCGCCAACCCATATCACCGCCCTGAAGCGCGTCGGGTGCGTCGGAGAAGCTTGCCGCGACTTGCCGGAAGTCGGCTCCCTGCCGAAGTTGGGCGAGCGCAGTGTCCGCGCGCGCGCGCCGCGCCTTCACCTCGTCCGGCGTCGCCCGTTCAGGCACGCTGATGAGGATATGCGCGAGGTTGTACTCATCCACGGCGGCGTCGCCGCGATTCTGCTGGCTACGCAGGACGGCTTGGATCTCGTCGTCACTCACTACGATGCGCGTGTCGACCTCGCGGTCACGCAAGCGCGCGATGAGCATCTCGTCTCGCAAGTGCTCGCGGAATTCGTTGAGCGGGATCCCGTCGCGCTGCAGCGTCTCCCGCAGGCCGTCGGGCGTGAGCTTGTTGTCCTGGGCGACGCGCTCGAGCGCGCGTTCGAGATCGGGGTCCGATACCCGCAGGCCAGTCTGCTGGGCGTACTGCAACAGCACGCGCTTGCCGATCATCCGCTCGAGCAACTGCTTCTCGAGAACATCCTTGGCCGGCAACGGTGTCCCCTGGCGTCGGAGCTGTTCTACGGCCATGCGGCTCTCCCGGTCGAGCTCGACACGGGTGATGACGTCGGTGTTGACCACGGCGACGATGCGGTCGAGGTCCGTGATGGAGCTCGCTCGGTCCTGTGCTCGCGCGGCCCACGAGACCGCGGACAGCGCGAGCACGCAAAGCACCAATCGGCGCACACCCTTCATGATCGATCGTGCATTACTGCTCGTCCATGCCCGGATAGTAGTCTTCCGTGCCGGTCGGGCGCAGGTTCGGCTTGGAAGAGCCGCCTATCGTCTGACGCAACTGGTCGATGCGACCGGTACCCAGGTGCGACAACCCACCCAGTTCCAGCTGGAAGAAGAACGCAGTGGTCTGCTGCTCCGGCGCGGTGACGAAGCGATGCGCCAGAAAACGGGCTGTCCAGCACTCCGCATTATATTCCAGCCCGAGGAGCGCCTCCAACAGACCGCTGGGCTGCAGCGAGTAGTTCCATCGGGCCAGCCCGGTCCAGCGGTGAGTCAGCGGCCACTGCGCGGAGAGGTCGATCTGGTTCAAGTAATCGCGCGTGAAGCGATAGCCGATGTTGAGGACTTTGCCCGGCTCGGGCCGATCCCGGACGGCGATGTCGAACCGCTCGAACTGCCCCGTGTCCACACCGTACGCTAGCCCAGAGTTCAGCGACCACGTCCGTGTGAGCTGGCCGGAAAACGCGGCAAGCAGGTCCGAACGCGATGGCGTACCGGTCCCCGTCACGGACGGCGGCGGACCGTTGACGGTAGGCGGGGGATTGTCGGGCGCCGTGCTGCTCAAGGTCACCAGTTCCGGCTCGAAGTAGTAACGTTGACCGATCAGGGCGCGGAGCAGTTCCGCCCCACTGTTCGGGTTGATCAGCTGCGTGGTCACCGCCGCCGTGATCTGGTTGGCGTTGTTGATGCGGTCGCCGCCGCTGAAGATGTTCTCGCTGAAGATGCTGGTGAAGTCGAAGTCCTTGAGGAAGGTATCGAAGATCGGTAGCTGCTCTTGATTGCGGAACGGGATATACAGGTAGTAGACCCGGGGATCCAGCGTCTGCACATAGTCGCGCCCGAACAGCTGCGTCTCGCGCTCGAACTCCATGCCGCTGTCGACGCTGAAGATCGGCAGCGACCGGACCTGGGTCGGTAGCTCGCCGTTCGGATAGTTGTACTGCGTGTAGCTGAAGCCGGCCTTGGGCGTGATGTAGAAGAAGTCCCCTCGCAGCGGAAAGCTGACGTACGGGTAATAGATCTGGCGCCGTCCGTTGAGGAAGTTTGGGTGCTCGAAGTTGTCGAGCGCGCCGGAGAAGCCAAGGTCCGCGCCGACCACGTTCTGCTGAGACGCGGTCAACGTGATCTGCGGCGCCCGGGCGTACGGCGGCACGGTGGGCGCAAGCGGATCTTCCAGTGTCTGGAAGTGCTGGTAGCGGAAGCTCGTCGTCCACCATCCGCCTTCATAGCGGACCCATAGTTCCTGGGGCAGCACGGTCTGGGAGGTCACCGCGATGTTGTCGGAGAGGTCGCGGAAATAGTTACTGTCCGACACCCTCTGGATGTTCAGCCCGCCGTAGAACCCATAGCCGAAGTTTTGGCGGTGCTGGAGTGAGAGTGCATACCGGTTCGTACCGGTGACACGGTCGTCGGGCAGATAATCGAGAGCCAGCGTGCCTCCGAATTGCGGCTGGAGGTAGCGATACTCGTTCCCGAGCAGCACGCCGCGCTTGGCCATCACGCGAGGAGTGAACGTGTAGTCCATCGTCGGCGCGATGTTCCAGTAAAAAGGCACCGCGAACTCGAAGCCGGTGGTCTGGCTGCTGCCGAAGACAGGAGTGAGCAGCCCGGTCTTGCGTCGGCCCGACAGCGGGAAGTCGATCCACGGCGTGTACAGGATCGGGACTTGCTTGAAGTAGAGCGTGGCGTCGTTCGCGTCGCCGACGTCGCGCAATCGGTCGAGGTTCAGCCGCTTCACTTTGAGGTACCAGTCATCGTCGCCCACGGCGCAGTTGGTATATGTTGCCTGCAGGGCGCGGACGCGGTCGCGGTCGCGAATGATGACTTTTTCTGCCTCACCGCGCGCGTGATACTGCCGCAGGTGATAGGTGACGTGGTCGATGTACCCCGAGTCGGTGTTCAGATCGAAATAGGCTTGATCCCCAGTGATGGTGTTGCCCAGCTCCTCGAAGCGGACATGGCCTGTCGCCGTCACCACCTGCGTGGGGAAGAGGTACCGCAGTTGATCCGCGAACACCGCCTCACCGCGCCGGCGCAGCTCCACATCGCCGTACGCGACGACTTCTTTGCCCTGTGTGCCCTCGAGGCGATCGGCCTCGAGGAAGACCGGCAGATCTTCGTTCGGCCCCGTGGCCACCGGGGGCAGCAGCGTCTCCTGCAACTTGAGTTTGAGGCCGAGACTCGTGTCGCCGCTCACAGGCGCGGCCTGCTGCGCTCTCGCGTTTGCAGCCAGGAGTGCAAGCACCGTGAGCACGATCAGTGCACGGCAGGGGGGCATCGTCGCTTGTTGGTGTCGATTGACGATAAAATCGCACAAATCATTTGCCTGGGCAACGCGATCCCTTGAGCCGCCTCCAGACACTCGATGCATGGCTGCGCCAGCGCTTGGCGGGCGAGCCCTTCGAGCTCACCCCTGCGTCCGAAGACGCGAGCTTCCGTCGGTACTTCCGTCTCAGCACCCAGGAAGGCACGCGCATCGTGATGGACGCGCCGCCTGACCACGAGGACTGCCGGCCGTTCGTGAAGGTCGCGCGCCTGTTCCGCGCCGCCGGTGTCCATGTCCCGGAGGTGCTGCTGGAAGATTTCGACAATGGTTATCTGCTGTTGTCGGATCTCGGCAGCACCACGTACCTGCAGGCGCTGAACGAGGCTGCAGCGGCGAGTCTGTACGCCGCTGCCAATGATGCCCTGATACGTATCCAGCTCGCCAGCCGGGCCGGGGTGTTGCCGGACTACGACCGTGAAGTGCTGCTGCGCGAGATGCGGTTGTTCCCGGACTGGTACGTGGCGAAACATCTTGGAATCAACCTCACCGCTGCCCAGGCTGCCGTGCTGGACGCGACGTTCGAATCGATCCTCTCCAACAACCTGTCGCAGCCGCGCGTGTACGTGCATCGCGATTACCACTCGCGCAACCTCATGGTATGCGACCCCTGTCCCGGCATTCTCGACTTCCAAGACGCGCTCTACGGGCCGGTCACCTACGACCTCGCGTCCCTGTACAAGGACGCGTATATCGCATGGGACGAGGAGCACATCCTCGACTGGGTTGTGCGCTACTGGGAGAAAGCGCGCCGCGCGGCCCTTCCCGTGACCACGGACTTCGGCACGTTCTATCGCGACTTCGAGTGGATGGGCATCCAGCGTCACATCAAAGTGCTCGGCATCTTCGCGCGCCTGTTTCACCGCGATGGCAAGGACCGCTACCTGCAGGACCTGCCGCTGGTCATGGCGTACCTGCGCAGGGCCTGCGAGCGCTACACGCAGCTTAGCCCGCTGCTGCGGCTGCTCGACGAGCTGGAGCACCGCGCGCCGGCGGTCGGCTACACGTTCTGACGCCTCAGCCCCGATGCGCGCCATGATTCTCGCCGCGGGTCGCGGCGAACGGATGCGGCCCCTGACCGATCACACGCCCAAGGTGCTGCTAGAGGCCGGCGGGAAGCCGTTGCTGCAATGGCATGTCGAGAAGCTGGCGCAAGTCGCGATCGAACCCATCGTCATCAACCATGCGTGGCTGGGCGAGCAGATCGAGCGCCGTCTCGGCGACGGCAGTCGATTCGGCACCCGCTTGGTATATTCCCGCGAGCGCGAAGCGCTGGGCACAGCTGGCGGCATCGCCAACGCCCTGCCGTTGCTCGGCGACGAACCGTTCTTGGTGGTCAACGGCGATGTGTTCACCGATCTGGATTTCGCAAGTCTGCGGCCGCGCTTGCAGGCGCTGCGCGCAGGGCATCTGCTGGCACACCTGCTGCTGGTGGACAACCCGCCGCATCACATGGCGGGCGACTTCGCCCTGACCGGCGATCGCGTTCAGTCGCAGGGCGAGCCCCGCCTTACATTCAGCGGCATCGGGCTTTATCATCCCGATCTGTTTGCGGCTGTGGCCCCGGGCCAGCCGGCGCCTCTGGCGCCTCTGCTGCGTACGGCGATGGCACGCGCTGCGGTCACCGGCGAACGCTTCCCCGGGCTGTGGGTGGATGTCGGGACGCCCGAGCGGCTCGACGACCTCAACCGACGCCTCGCCACCGATGGAGGCCTCACATGATGTACCTGCCCGATGCCTTCCGCGAGTCGCAGTCCGACGCGCTGTACGCCTTGATCGACGGCTACGGATTCGCGACGCTCGTCTCCCCCGACGCCGATGACCCGCTGATCACGCACCTGCCGCTACTGGTGGACCGCGGCCGCGGGCCTAGCGGCACGCTCATCGGCCACTTCGCACGCGCCAACCCGCACTGGCGCCGGCTCGAACAACGCCCGCGAGTGCTCGCCGTCTTCCACGGGCCGCATGGCTATGTCTCGCCGTCCTGGTACGGCGAGCATCCCAGTGTCCCGACCTGGAACTATGCGGTCGTACACGCCCACGGCCGCGCGCGCCTGCTGCAGGACCCCGACGCGGTGGAGTCGATCGTTCGCCGCCTTGTTGCCAGATACGAGGACCCGCGCCCGCAGCCTTGGCCCATGAACCTCCCAGACGAGTACCTCCGCCGCATGCTGGCCGGCATCGTCGGCCTGGAGATCGAGCTCACTGAGGTCACAGGCAAGTTCAAGCTCAGCCAGAACCGCACGCTTGAGGACCGGCGGCGGGTCGTGGCCGCGTTGCAGAGCGGTCCGCCAAACGACCGGGAGCTGGCATCGCTCATGTCTCGGCTGGTCCTGCCCGGACTTGAGAGCGATCGCTGAGTCCGACGCTGGGCTCCCCAACGCCGCCCGATCGGTTTGGGCGCACGCCTTGGAGCACAGCGATCCCTGCGGCCTCTCGCACCGTCCTTGCCCCTGGCGCGACTCGACCCGTCCCCAAGCGCCGAGCGCGGCCCCAGGCGGGGAGATCTCGCCGGGCCGCGGCTTATAATCCGTGCTATTGGAGCCCAGTCCCATGTTTGACATCGCACTGTACCGGCAACGGCGCCTGCAACTTGCAACGCAGATGCAGCGAGGGGTCGCGGTGATCGGAACAGCGCCCGAGCAGGCACGAAACCGCGATGCGCACTATCCGTACCGCTTTGACAGCTACTTCCATTACCTCACAGGCTTCCCTGAACCCGAAGCCGTGCTGGTCATCGTTGCCGGCGACGCTGCTCAGAGCCTGCTCTTCTGCCGGGACAAGGACGTCGAGCGCGAGGTGTGGGACGGCTTCCGGCACGGCCCAGAAGGAGCAAGAGACCGGTTCGGAGTCGACGCCGCCTACTCGATCAAGCAGCTCGATGAAATGGTGCCGAAGCTGCTCGCGGATCAGCCCGCGATCTTCTGCGACGTGGGCGAGACCCAGGAGTGGGACGGGAGGGTAATCCAATGGCTCAATGCCGTGCGCGCGAGGGCCCGTGCCGGGGTGTCGGCGCCGGGCGAGATCCGCGACGTGCGCAAGCTCCTCGACGACATGCGCCTCAGGAAGGACGAGCATGAGCTTGACGTGATGCGCCGCGCGGCGAGCATCTCGGCGGGCGCCCACCGGCGCGCTATGCAATTCACGCGCCCCGGCCGGTACGAGTACGAGGTCGAGGCCGAGTTACTCCACGAGTTCCGCCGCAATGGCGCACAAGCCCCGGCCTACACGCCGATCGTTGCCGGCGGGGCCAATGCCTGCGTGCTGCACTACGTGGCCAACGATCGCCCCTTAAACGACGGCGAACTGCTGCTCATCGATGCCGGCTGCGAGCTCGACGGCTATGCTTCGGACATCACGCGCACGTTCCCGATCAACGGGCGCTTCTCCGGTCCCCAGCGCGAGGTCTACGAGCTGGTGCTCGCGGCGCAAGCGGAGGCGGTCCGCCATGTCAAGGTCGGCAGCCACTGGGAGCAGCCGCATGAGGCGGCGGTACGCGTGCTGGCACAAGGTTTCATCGATCTCGCGCTGTGCCAGGGCAGCGTCGACGCGGTCATCGAGTCGGGCGCGTATAGGCAGTTCTACATGCATCGGACCGGTCATTGGCTGGGCATGGATGTCCATGATTGCGGCGATTACAAACGCGATGGCACCTGGCGCGTCTTGGAGCCCGGCATGGTGTTGACCGTCGAGCCCGGCTGTTACATTCGACCCGGCGAACACGTGCCGCAGCAGTTGTGGAACATCGGCGTGCGTATCGAAGACGACGTCGTGGTCACCGCCGCAGGATGCGAGGTGGTCACCGCCGATGCGCCGAAGGCCATCGCCGATATCGAAGCGCTGATGCAGGGCTAGCTCGCTCACTCGCGTGTGACAGCCTCCGCACAGCACGAGATCGTCATTGTTGGCGGCGGGCCGGTCGGTGCTACGCTCGCGCTGGCACTCGCTCAAGGCGGCCGCTCCGTGCTGCTGCTGGAATCACGCGACGAGCCCTCCCGGACGGACGATCCGCGCGCACTCGCGCTATCTGCCGGCAGCCGCTTGATTCTGGAGCGCGTCGGCGTGTGGCAGGACATCGACTCGCTCACGCCGATCGCTACGATCCACGTATCGCATCGGGGCGGGTTCGGGCGCACGCTGTTGACCGCCGCCTCGGCGGGGCTCCCGGCGCTCGGCTACGTAACGCCCTACGCATCACTGCAGAAGGCGCTGAGCCAAGCGCTCGATGCTTCGCCCGGGGTGAGGGTGCTCGCTGGCACCGCCGCCACGAAGCTCACGGCTGGCGAGGAGAACATCGAGATCGTGCCGGATGAGCCCAGCGCCGCTGTGCAGGCCAAGCTCGCAGTAATCGCGGACGGCGGATCCAACCTGGCTGGCATCGCAGAAGTCGAAATACGCGATTACGGGCAAACCGCATTGGTGAGCCGCGTCGTCGCCTCGAAGCCGCATCGCAACGTCGCCTTCGAGCGCTTCACACCCGAGGGTCCGCTGGCGCTCTTGCCGCACGGCGCCGCCTACGCGCTGGTATGGACGATGGCGCCCACCGCCGCAGAGGAGCTGTGCGCAGCCTCCGAGCGCGAGTTTCTGGAACGCTTGCAGCAGGCCTTCGGCCAACGCGCGGGAACGTTCTTGCAGGCCGGTCCACGCGCCGCGTTTGCGCTGCGCCTGCGTGTTGCAAAGCGCCTGCCGATCGGTCGCACCTTGCTTCTGGGCAACGCGGCGCAAGCTCTGCATCCGGTCGCCGGACAGGGGCTAAACCTCGGACTTCGCGACGCCTGGGAACTGGCCGAGTGCATCCACGCACGAAGCGGCGATCCCGGCCGAGTCCAGCTGATCGACGCCTATGCCCGCACGCGCCGACGCGACCGTGCCGGCGGCATCGGGCTCACCGATGCCTTGGTCCGCGTATTCTCCAACGACCTGTTCCCGTTGCGAGTGCTGCGCGGGTGTGCGCTCACCCTGCTCGATTGCCTTCCGCCTGCTCAGCGCGCCTTCATACGTCAGATGGCGTTCGGGCGTCCGCTGTAGCGCCGCACGTCGCGGCGCGGATGCCACAACAAAGAAATTTCTCCTGGCGCGCTGCTGTGGTTGCGCTAGAATTGCACGCTCGCCCATCCGGCAGCCGCGCACGCCGCCGATGCAGATCGGTCCCTACAAACTCCGCAACAACCTGCTCGTCGCGCCAATGGCGGGCGTAACGGATCGCCCCTTCCGCCAGCTGTGCAAACGCTTGGGCGCGGGTATGGCGGTGTGCGAGATGGTGACGAGCGACCCCAGCCTGTGGGGCACGCAAAAGACTCAGCGGAGGATGGATCACGCGGGGGAATCGGAGCCCATCGCTGTCCAGATCGCGGGGGCCGACCCGGAGATGGTGACACAAGCAGCGCAGTACAACCTAGCGCGCGGGGCGCAGATCATTGACATCAACATGGGCTGCCCGGCCAAGAAGGTATGCAACCGGGCGGCGGGCTCGGCCTTGCTGAGAGACGTCACACTGGTGGGTCGGATCGTGGATGCGGTGGTCAAGGCGGTGCCGGTGCCCGTCACACTCAAGATCCGCACAGGCTGGGACAAAGACAGCCGCAACGCGGTGCGCGTCGCGCACATCGCGGAGTCCGCCGGGGTTCAGGCGTTGGCGATCCACGGGCGCACGCGCGCCTGCGGCTTTTCCGGCGACGCCGAGTACGACACGATCCGTGAAGTCAAGTCACAGGTGCGCATCCCGGTGGTGGCAAACGGCGACATCACCTCGCCGAAGAAGGCGAAGGAGGTGCTCGCCCACACCGGCGCCGATGCCATCATGATCGGCCGCGCAGCCCAGGGCCACCCCTGGATCTTCCGCGAAATCACGTATTATCTGGACACCGGCCGAAGCCTGCCGCCGCCGCAAGTCGGAGAGGTTCATCGGGTCCTGAGCGAGCATCTGCGCGAGCTGTATGCGTTCTATGGCGCGCAGGCGGGCGTTCGAATCGCCCGCAAGCACGTCCACTGGTACACGCAGACTCTGCCCGGGAGCGCCGACTTGCGCCAGAGCATCAACCGACTCGAGACGGCGAGTGAGCAACTCGCTGCGGTAGACGAATTTTTCCATCGGCTGGCCCAGCACATCGAGCGGCCCGCCTTCAGGGAGCAGGAACTCGCAGCATGAGCAACGACAACGAGATCGCGCGCTGCGTGCGCAAGACCGTAGACGGGTACTTTCGGGACCTGGGCGGCGAAAAGCCCGCCGGCATCTACGATATGGTGCTGAGCTGCGTAGAAAAGCCGTTGATCGAAGTGGTGCTGGATCGCGCTGGCGGAAATCAAACGCAGGCGGCCGAGCTGCTCGGAATGAACCGCAACACGCTACGCAAGAAGATCAGGACCTACGGCATCAAATAGACGTGCGCTCGGAGCTGCCAGCCGGCGCTAGCCGCGACGCGCGTCGCCATACGCCTTGCCGCTCACCTCTCCGGCATGCCATCGAACAGACAGGCGCTGATCAGCGTCTCCGACAAGACGGGCGTGGTCGAGCTCGCGCGCGAGCTACGGCAGCTCGGCTTCTCGCTGCTTGCCACCGGCGGTAGCGCGAAGCTGCTGGCGCAAAGTGGCCTGGAGGTACTCGAGGTCGGGGCATACACCGGATTTCCGGAGATGCTAGACGGTCGTGTAAAGACCCTCCATCCCAAGGTACACGCAGGCATCCTCGCACGGCGCGATTTGCGCGAGCATATGGATGCGATGGTGCGCGCCGGACTGCCGCTGATCGACGTCGTGGTGGTGAATCTCTACCCTT
>Ga0335084_10006682_pt1 | contig 11473 bp, 10 predicted proteins | sample Lox_Sample_44_FD_206721 | JGI IMG/M metagenome (GOLD analysis project Ga0335084, IMG submission 206721) | Soil microbial communities from Loxahatchee National Wildlife Refuge, Florida, United States - Lox_Sample_4.4 | ecosystem: Environmental > Terrestrial > Soil > Wetlands | place: USA...
GCGCGTCGACGGCCTCGATATCGGCCGCGACTATCGCGCCACGCGCGCGCGCATCGGACTGGTGCCGCAGGAACTGCACACCGACATGTTCGAGAAGGTTGCGAGCACCGTCGCGTTCAGTCGCGGCCTGTTCGGCCGCCCGCCCGACCCGGGCTACGTCGAACGCGTGCTGCGCGACCTGTCGCTGTGGGACAAGCGCAACGACAAGATCATGACGCTCTCGGGCGGCATGAAGCGGCGCGTGCTGATCGCCAAGGCGCTCGCGCACGAGCCGCAGGTGCTGTTTCTCGACGAGCCCACCGCCGGCGTGGACGTCGAACTGCGGCGCGACATGTGGGCGCTGGTGCGCCGGCTGCGCGAGCGCGGCGTGACCATCATCCTGACGACACACTACATCGACGAGGCGGAAGAGATGGCCGACCGCATCGGTGTGATCAACAAGGGCCAGCTCATCGTGGTCGAGGAAAAGACGGCGTTGATGAAGAAGCTCGGCAAGAAGCAGCTCACGCTGCACTTGCAGGAACCGATGCCCGCGATCCCCGCGGCGCTGAGCGGTTGGAACCTCGCGTTGAACAACGGCGGCGCCGACCTCGAATACACGTTCGATGCGAGCGAGGAGAGCAATGCCATCCCGGCACTGCTGCGCAAGATCGGCGACCTCGGCATCGGCTACAAGGATCTGAACACGCGGCAGAGCTCGCTCGAGGAGATCTTCGTGAACCTGGTGAGCGAGCGCGCATGAAATCCACCCTCGACGTTCCGGCGTTCAACCGCTACGCAGTGCTGGCGATCTACCGCTTCGAGATGGCGCGCGCTGCGCGCACGCTGTGGCAGAGCCTGGTGACGCCGGTGATCACGACCGCGCTCTACTTCGTGGTGTTCGGCGCGGCGATCGGCTCGCGCATGAACGAAGTCGACGGTGTGCAATACGGCGCGTTCATCGTGCCGGGGCTCATCATGCTGTCGCTGTTCACCGAAAGCCTGTCGAACGCCTCGTTCGGCATCTATCTGCCCCGCTTCACCGGCACCATCTACGAAGTACTGTCGGCGCCGGTCTCGCCGCTCGAGATGGTGCTCGGCTACGTGGGCGCCGCCGCCACCAAGTCGGTGGTCCTCGGCCTCGTCATTCTTGCGACGGCGACGTTCTTCGTGCCGGTGCGCCTCCTGCATCCCGCGGCGATGATCGCGTTCCTGGTGCTCACCGCCACCACGTTCAGCCTGTTCGGTTTCATCATCGGCATCTGGGCCAAAGGCTTCGAGCAGTTGCAGTTCATCCCGATGCTGGTCGTCACGCCGCTCACGTTCCTCGGCGGCGCGTTCTACTCGATCGACATGCTGCCCGACGGCTGGCGCTCGTTCAGCCTGGTCAACCCCGCCGTGTACCTGATCAGCGGTTTCCGCTGGAGCTTCTACGGCAGCGCCGACGTCGCGGTGGGCGTGAGCCTGTCGATGACGCTGGGCTTCCTGGTGATCGGGCTGGTCGCTGTCTACTGGATCTTCCGCACCGGCTACCGCCTGAAGACCTGAAATCGATGTCCGCGCAGACGCCAGCCGCGGGCCGCCGCGAGTGGATCGGGCTTGCCGTGATCGCGCTGCCCTGCATGCTGTACTCGATGGATCTCACGGTGCTGAACCTCGCGGTGCCGTCGATCAGCGCGGATCTGAAGCCGAGCGCGGCGCAACTCTTGTGGATCGTCGACATCTACGGATTCAGCGTCGCCGGCCTGCTGATCACGATGGGCACGCTCGGCGATCGCATCGGCCGGCGCCGCCTGCTGATGATCGGCGCCGCGGCGTTCGGCATCGCATCGGTGCTGGCCGCGTTCTCGACCAGCGCGGCCATGCTGATCGCGATGCGCGCCGTGCTCGGCATCGCTGGCGCGACGCTCGCGCCGTCGACGCTTTCGCTGATCCGCAACATGTTCCATGACGCACACCAGCGCAGCATCGCGGTCGGCGTGTGGATCGCGAGCTATTCGGCGGGCGCGGCGATCGGGCCGGTGCTGGGCGGCGCGCTGCTGCAGTACTTCTGGTGGGGCTCGGTGTTTCTCGTAAGCGTGCCCGTGATGGTGCTGCTGCTGGTGCTCGCACCGGTCCTCCTCCCCGAGTATCGCGACCCGCGGGCGGGAAGGCTCGATCTCGTGAGCGCGGCACTTTCGATGGCGGCGGTACTGGCGACGATCTGGGGCATCAAGCGGCTTGCCGAGCACGGTGTCGCATGGCTGCCGCTCGCGGCGATCGCAGCGGGCGTGTGCATCGGATACGTCTTCCTGCGCCGGCAGACGCGGCTCAGCGATCCGATGCTCGACCCGCTTCTGTTTCGCGCAACGACGTTCCGCGCAGCCGTCGCGGTTTACGCACTCACGACCTTCGTCGCGTTCGGCACGTTCCTGCTCATCGCGCAGTACATGCAACTCGTGCTCGGCTTCTCGCCGATGCTGGCCGGACTCTGGGGCTTGCCGACCTCGGCCGTGTTCATCTTCGGCTCGCTGACGAGTCCGTGGATCGCGCGCCGGATCAGGCCTGGCTACGTGATGGCGGGTGGGCTTCTCATCGCGGCGGCGGGCTTCGGCCTGCTTGCGCGCATCGACGCCACGTCGAGCGTGATGCAACTCGTGACCGCGTTCATCGTGTATTCGCTCGGTCTCGCGCCGGTCTTCACGCTGGCGAACGATCTCATCATCGGATGCGCGCCTCCCGAGCGCGCCGGCGCGGCGTCGGCGATTTCGGAGACGGGCTCGGAGTTCGGAGGAGCGCTGGGGATTGCGATACTCGGGAGTGTCGCGACCGCCATCTATCGCGGCGCGCTAGCGGACAAGGCGCCGCCGGGCATTGCGCCCGATGTGCTCGAAGCGACGCGCAGCACGCTCGGGGCGGCGGTGTCGGTGGCGCAGAGTCTGAGCGAGGATCTTCGACACGCGCTCGTCGACGTGGCGCGCAATGCGTTCGTCGAGGGGATGCAGGTCGATGCGGGGATTGCGGCGGTGGTGGCGGTTGCGACTGCGATGGCGGCGGCGGTGGTGCTGGGTCGTCACTCGGAAAGCGGGTCGCGTGCGCAAGCGCGAGGTCTGAGCGACCGCGCGAGTCACGGACTCGATCGGTAAGTAATGCGGAGCGAGCAAGACGCGACAATTCCGCGTCGAGCTTGTCACCTGTCAGCGGTCACCGCGCAGTTGCGCAGCGATCGCGACGTTGCGCCGCAACTTCGGCGCCGCGCGCAACGCGAGGTTGCGTTGTCTGACGGGATTGAGAATCTGACGGGATTGAGAACTGACAAGTCGCAAGCACTCCTTACCGAGCGTTCCTGCGGTCCCTATGCCGTTTGCAGCAACTTCAAGCCCACGGCTTTGCCGGAACCGGACCCACGAACGCCGCGGCGCGTGCGCCGTTCGTCTTCGGTTAGCGGCCGCCAGCCGAAGCGCCGCCAGGTCGCGTCGACGGCAGTAGTGTTCGAGGGGACGTACCTGAATGATTCATCGAGAATGGACTTCGAGGGTTTCATCGTCATGTCTCCGAGTGCCCCGCGATTGGCGTGCCTGCAGTCTCGGCATGAGCCATGACGCCAGAGTTGCGCCATGCCTGCCGCCGTATTTCATCCGTAACGGACCGCGGTCGTCGCCCCTCTGTGAACGCATCGATCCTGCGCTCCCCGTTTGCGCGCTCTACACTGACGGCGTAGCCGGTAGAAGGTTCATCGAGGCGGGTCCGGAAGCCTTCCATGCATGCGATGGTGCTTGATGCGCCGCGACGGCCGCTTCGCCTGGAGCAGCGCTCCGATCCGAAGCCCGGTCCGGGCGAGGTGCGCGTGCGCGTCGAGGCATGCGCGGTCTGCCGCACCGACCTGCACATCGTCGATGGGGAGATTCCGCTGCCGCGCCTGCCGCTCGTGCCCGGGCACGAGATCGTCGGTGTGGTCGAGGAAGTAGCCGACGATGTCGGCAACGCGATTGGCGTTGGCATGCGGGTTGGCATCCCATGGCTTGCGCACACCTGCGGTCACTGCCCGTACTGCAACACGGGTCGCGAGAACCTGTGCGACACCCCGCTGTTCACCGGGCACGGGCGCGACGGTGGGTTCGCCACGCACGTCGTTGCGGACGCCGCGTACTGCCTGCCGCTCGACCTGGCCGGCGACGCAGTGCATCTCGCGCCGTTGATGTGTGCCGGCCTGATTGGCTGGCGTGCGCTGCGCATGGCCGGCGAGGATTCACGCGAGCTCGGACTCTACGGTTTTGGCGCCGCCGCGCACCTCATCGCCCAAGTCGCGATCCATCAGGGCCGCCGCGTGCATGCGTTCACGCGCGCAGGCGACGCGGCCGGGCAGGCTTTCGCGCGATCGCTCGGTGCAGCGTGGGCCGGCGACTCCGAACAGTCGCCGCCGGTCGCGCTGGACGCGGCGATCATCTTTGCGCCGGTCGGGGCGTTGGTGCCGCTCGCACTGCGCGCGACGCGCAAGGGCGGCCGCGTGGTCTGCGGCGGAATCCACATGAGCGACATTCCGCAGTTTGCCTATCGGCTGCTGTGGGAAGAGCGGCAGATCATCTCCGTCGCGAACCTGACACGCGCCGATGCAAGAGACTTTCTGCACGAAGCAGCGCACGTGCCGCTGGAGGTCAAGACGACGGTGTATCCCCTCGAGCGAGCGAACGATGCACTGGACGACTTGAGAAGCGGTCGTATCGAGGGAGCGGCGGTGCTGGTGCCATAGCGACGCAGCGCTTGACGCGTGTCAAGGCGCCGCAGTCGCAAAGGTGGTCTGCTTCGAGACGTGGAAGCGAAGTGGGACACGATCGTCGTCGGATCGGGCATCGGTGGCCTGACCGCGGCAGCAGCGCTGGTGCGAAGCGGACGGCGAGTGCTCGTGCTCGAGCGGCATTCGCAGGCCGGCGGGCTGACGCAGACTTTCGTGCGCGAGGGATTCCGTTTTGGCGTCGGCGTCCATTATCTCGGCGGCTTCGGACGCGGACAGCCGAGCCGGCGCTTGTTCGATGCGTTGCTGGGCGATCGCCTGCCCATGGCGCCGATCGAAGGCGCGTATGACCGCGTGTCGTTCCCTGGCTTCAGCATCGAGTTCGAAGCGACCGCCTCGCGTTACGGCGAGGCACTGCTCAGGGCGTTTCCCGACGAGAACCAAGGGATCGCTCGTTACCTCGAAGCGCTTGGGCAGGCGCAGAGCGCGCTCGAAGCGGTGTTTGCGGCGCGATGCGCGGCGCCTGTCGCAGGCTCGGCGAAGCTCTGGATGAAACACCGCGCGATCGACCGCTGGGTCGAGCGCACGACACGGGAAGTCGTCGACGAATGTGTGGGCGCGCCGCAGGCGCGCGCCGTGCTGGCCGCACGCTGGGGCGACTATGGCAGCCCGCCCTCGGAGGGCTCCTTTGCCCTGCACGCGACGGTGATGCGCCATTACCTGGACGGCGCCTGGTATCCGGTGGGCGGGTCCGGTGCTTTCGCGCGTGAGTTCGGCGCAGCGATCGAGGCGGGCGGCGGCGCGATCCGCACCAACGCCGAGGTGGCGGCGATCGAAGTGCAGAACGGCCGCGTGAATGGCGTGCGCCTGGCCGATGGCGAGGTGATCGCCGCTGAATGCGTGGTCTCCGACATCGGCATTCGCAATACGCTGCGCCGGCTGCCGTCGCCCGAAGTCGACTATCAATGGGCCGCCGAGGGGTTCGCCCTCGAACCGTCGGTCGGTTTCATCGGCCTGTATCTCGGGCTCGAAGGCGATATCGCCGCGCGCGGCGCGACGCCGGCCAACGAGTGGATTTACGACAGCTGGAACGTCGATGCACTGTGGCGCGATCCCGCGAACGAACTTCGCGCGCCGGCCCTGTTCGTGTCGTTTCCGTCGCTGCGCGATCCATCGCACGTGCCGGGTCCGCGCATGCAGCACACGTGCGAGCTGGTTGCGCTCGTCGACTGCAACGCGTTTGCCCGTTGGGACCGCTCGAACTTCGAGGGCGCGATGCATCCCGGCACCGTCAGCGCAGCGCGCAGCGAGAGCTACCGCGCGTACAAGGCGCAGATCGAGCACAACCTGCTGACGCAGTTCAGCGCGCGCTTTCCGGAGCTGGCTGCATGCGTGCGGGTCGTCGAGTCCTCGACTCCCATCTCGGTGGCGACCTACACGGGCGCCGAGCATGGTGCGATGTACGGTCTGCAGACGACGCCGCAGCGATTCCTGGCGCCGGCCCTGCGTCCGCGTACGCCGATCCGCGGCCTGTACCTCGCGGGCCAGGACGTCGCGACACCGGGAGTGATCGGCGCGGCGATGGGCGGCATGATGGCTGCGGCGTCGATCGACCCGGCGCTGTGGAAGTTGATTCGCGGATGACCCAGGAGAACTTCATGTACGAACGGATTCTTGTTCCGGTAGACGGCAGTGCCACCTCCGACCTCGGTCTCGCCGAGGCTTGCAAACTCGCAAAGCTCACCGGCGCGCGGCTGCTGCTTCTGCATGCGGTCGACCTGGCGGCGGTGATGGTTGCGCCGGAAGCCGCCGCGTTCAGCGGAAAGCTGTTCGATACGATGCGCGAGGCCGGCGAGGAGGTGCTCGCCAAGGCAAAGGCGACCACGCAGCGCGCTGACCTCGCGGCCGAGACGGTGCTCCTCGATACGACCTCGGGCCGCGTCAGCGACCTCGTCGTGGAGCAGGCGAAGAAATGGCGCGCAGACCTGATCGTGATCGGCACGCATGGGCGGCGCGGCGTCGGCAGGCTCGTTCTCGGCAGCGATGCCGAGCAGATCGTGCGCATGGCTCCGGTGCCGGTGCTGCTGGTGCGCGGCTCCGGCGCGCAACCCGCCGCGTGATGCACCGCCTGAGCGCCGTCATTCGTCGAGCGGTGCGCCGACCCCGTAGGGCGCAGGGACGAGCATTACGATGCGGTGAAACAGCTCGTCGGGGTCGGTCTCGGCCGTCGTGCCGGCGAGCGGATCCCGATGCTCTGCGAATTCCGTTTCGATCGCGACCCAGTCCTCCGCGGTGAGAACGCGCAGCGCGAGCGGCATCACTTCGCGCTCCTCCTTGCGCATGTGCTCGTAGTACCGTGCGACATACTGGTCGGCCGCACTGGCGAACGCCTCGAACTCGGCGTCACCGCGTTCCTCGTATCGCAGGAACGCCTGTTCGAGGTCGCGGATCGCCTTCTCGCCTGCTTCGTGTTCGCGCGCCAGTTCGGCGAGGACCTTGTCGGCGGCGTGCGTGCGCGCGCGGATGCGCGGGAACAGCACTAACTCTTCCTTGCGATGGTGCTCGCGCTCCGGAAAGACATCGAGGTAATAGAGCATCGCGCGAAAGACCTTCGGGTCGATGCGCCTGCCGCGCTGGCGCACTTCGCGCACGAGCGCCGACATCGCGTTGAGGACCGCGGCGAGCGAAGCGTGCTCCTCATACATCTGTGCCAGGAAGAGCTGTGCCATGAGCGATCTCCGGTTTCCTTGCGGAAAGCAGAGCACAACGGCCACACGTTGGCGTTGATGCGCATCAAGCACCAGCGTGATTGAGTCGACCGCGCGATATGTACGAGCACATCCTGCTGCCCACCGACGGATCCGCGCTGTCACGCGAAGCGACACGGCGCGGCGTCGCCTTCGCGCGCGCGCGCGGCGCGCCCGCGACGGCATTGCATGTCACCCCGGTATTTCGCCCGAGCGAGTTGCATGCGCACGCCATCCTGCGCGAGGTATACGAGGAAGAAGTCCGTTCGCGCGCAGCGGCGCATCGCGTGCTCGACGTGGTGGTTCGCATCGCACACCACGCCGGCGTGGCGTGCGAACCGATGCATCGCGTCAGCGACAGGCCCTGGGAAGCGATCCTTCAGGCGGCGGCCGAGGAGGGCTGCGATCTGATCAGCATGGGGTCGCATGGCTGGAGTGGCGTGCGTGCGCTTGTGCTTGGCAGCACGACGAACAAAGTGCTGGCGCACGCGCGGCTTGCGGTGCTGGTGTGGCCCCCACCCCATCCCTCTCCCGCTTCGCAGGGGAGGGAGCAGCTCCCTCCCCGGCCTGCGGGGGAGGGTCGGGGTCCGGGCAGCCGTTTCAACTGAAACGCCGCCCGCGGGAACCTGAAACCGCTTCACAACGTCAGGTCCCGATAGTGCCGGCCTCGCTTGATCGAATTCGAGAGGGGCAGACACCATGCGCGCGACGCGTCTCGCAGTACTTGTCCTTGCAGCATTTGCGACGCTCGCAGGATGCTCCACCACCTCGCAGACGAAACACCTCGATGCAGGCGATGCGCTCGGCACGGCGCCGCTTGCGTCCATGCCTGCCACCGCGACGGCGAGTGCGACGCTTTCGATCGCCCGCTGGTGGACGGCGTACGACGACGACAACCTCGATCGCCTGATCGCCGAGGCGCTTGCGCACAACCAGGATCTCGAAGCGGCGCTCGCGCGTGTGCGCGAAGCACGGGCGGTGTTCGACCAGGCGCGCGCCGCGTCGCTGCCGACGCTGGACGCAAACTGGCAGAGCTCGCGCGCGCGGCAGTCCGTCGCGGGCCCGACGCCCATTCCGCTCGGATTCAGCCGGCACAACACCAATCACCAGGCTACGCTCGATGCCAGCTACGAAGTCGACCTCTGGGGCAAGCTCTCTTCGACGACCTCGTCAGCGCGCTATCAACTGCTCGCGACCGAATGGGCACGTGCTTCCGTGGAGTGGTCGCTGACGGCGCAGGTCGCCGAGACCTACTTCGCTCTGGCGGCGCTCGACCGGCAGATCGAAATCAGCGAAGCGGTCCGCGCCAGCCGCCAGGCGACGTTGCGCCTGCGCACGCGCGAACGTGAAGCCGGAACCGGCAACGAGTTCGACCTCCGCCGCGCCGAGTCCGAGCTGACGAGCACCGACGCCAGCATCGCAAATCTCGCGCGGCAGCGCGTCGCGCTCGAAGCGTCGCTGACGCTGCTGCTCGGCCGCACGCCGCAGCAGATCGTCACCGGGCAGCTGGTGCGCCGGCCTCTCGACGAGCGCGTGGCGCTCGCGAATGTGCTGCCGCAGGGTGATGCCGCGACGTTGCTGCTGCGCCGTCCCGACATCAGGAGCGTCGAAGCACAGCTCGCGGCGGCGAATGCCGACATCGACGCCGCGCGCGCCGCGACGTTGCCGGCGCTGCGCCTGAGCGGATCGATCGGCAGCGATGCGCGCTCGATCTCCGATCTGTTCAGCGGGCCGGCATTCATCTGGTCGATCGCGGCAAGCGCAACGCAGTCGATCTTCGACGGCGGGCGGTTGCAGGCGCGCGTGCGAGAAGGCGAAGCGCGCGGCGACCAGGAGCTCGCCGCGTATCGCAAGACGGTCGCCGCGGCGGTGCTCGATCTGCGCGAGGCGTATTCCAGCCTCGACATCAGGCACCAGGCGCTCGAGGCCGAGCATGGCCGCGTGGCGGCGCAAGCGCGCGCACGCGAGCTCGCGCAGCTCGGCTACGACAGCGGCGCCTTCAGTTACCTCGATCTGCTCGATGCGGAACGCAACTGGTACCAGGCGCAGCTCGACGAAGTCGACGCGTATCGCGACCAGCTGTTCGGCCAGATCGCTGCATTCAAGGCGCTCGGTGGCGGCTACGACACCGCCGGAGCGCCGGACCAGGTTCGCAAGTAAATCCCAGGAGATCAATGCTTATGGAAACTTCCGCCCCCACCCTGACCCTCCCCCGCACGCGGGGGAGGGGAAAAGTCTCGAAGCGCACCATCGTTATCGCCACCGCGGCGGCCGTCGTGGTCGGCGCTGCCGGCGTGTTCCTCGCACCCGCGCGCAACACCGCGGCAGCGCCCAAGCCGCAGGCGCCGCAGCCGAGCATCACGGTCGACGTCGTCGTGCCCGCGGCGACGACCTTCGCGCGCAATCTCGCTGCAACCGGCACGGTGCGTGCGCGCGACGAGCTTGTGATCGGCTCGGACGCATCCGGCGTGCGTTTGCTCGAGGTACTCGTCGACGTGGGCAGCACGGTGCAGCGCGGCCAACTGCTTGCGCGCGGCGACGATGCGACGCTGCAGGCGCAACTCGCGCAGCAGGATGCGCAGATCAGGCAGGCGCAGGCCGAACTCACGCAAGCGCGTGCCAACGTCGAACGCTCCGAGCGCATCCGCGATTCGGGCGTTTACAGCATCGAAGCGCTGCAGACGCGCCAGACCAACGCGGAGGCCGCAGCGGCCAAGCTCGAACTTGCGCGCGCGCTGCGGCGCGAGCTCGAAGTGCGGATCGCGCAGACGCGCGTCGTCGCTCCGGCCAACGGCGTGATCTCGAAGAAGATGGCGACGGTGGGCGGCGTCGTGCAACCCGGCAACGAGTTGTTCCGCCTGATTCGCGACGGCCAGATCGAATGGCTGGCCGAACTGCCGAGCCACTCGATCGCGCGGGTGCAGCCCGGCACGAAAGCACGCGTCACACTCGACGACGGCGACTCGGTCGATGCGACCGTACGCATGGTCGCGCCGACCATCGACGCCGCCACGCGCAACGGACTCGTGTACGCGACGCTGCCCGCCGGCACGCGCCTGAAGCCGGGCGCGCTCGCGAAGGGTGAACTCCTGCTCGCCGACGCGCAGGCGTTTGCGCTGCCGGAGACGTCGGTGCTCACCCGCGACGGTTATCCATTCGTGTTCATCGTTGGACGCGACGGCCTCGCGCGACTGACCCGCATCGAGACCGGGTCGCGCCAGCGCGGCATGGTCGAAGTGATGGGCCTGAGCGGCGATGCGCGCGTCGTCACGACCGGCGCCGGGTTCGTCAAGGATGGCGACCTGGTCCGCCTCGCATCCGATCCTGCCCAGCCGCAACAAGCGACCACCGAACCGGCGCGCGCCGCGGGAGATCAATCGTGAACAACATGTCGGCCTGGGCCATCCGGGCGCCGATTCCTTCGATCGTCATCTTCATCCTGCTGACGTTCGCGGGAATCGTCGGATTCAAGAAGCTCGGCATCAACCAGTTCCCCGATGTCGATATCCCGGTCGTGACCGTCACGGTCGGCGATCCTGGCGCGGCACCGGCGGAACTGGAAACGCAGGTCACGCGCATCGTCGAGAACGCGGTGGCGACCGTGGGCGACGTGACGCACATCATGTCGACCGTCACGGATGGCACATCGGCCACCTCGGTCGAATTCATCTTCGGCAAGGACATCGATCGCGCGGTCAACGACGTTCGCGATGCGGTGACCCGGGTGCGCGGCGAACTGCCGGGTTCGATCAACGAGCCGGTGATCACACGCACGACCACCACCGGCGGCCCGATGCTGACCTATACGGTGCACGCCGAAGGGCGCAACGCGGCCGAGCTGTCGTGGTTCATCGACAACGAGGTCGCCAAGACGCTGCTCACGGTCAAGGGCGTCGGCCAGGTGAAGCGCCTGGGAGGCGTCGATCGCGAGATCCAGATCGTGCTGCGTCCGGACCGGCTTGCTGCCTACGGCATCACCGCCGCGGAAATCAGCAAGCAGGTGAAGGCGATCAACGTCAACGTGCCGGGCGGCAAG
>Ga0335084_10006683_pt1 | contig 11473 bp, 8 predicted proteins | sample Lox_Sample_44_FD_206721 | JGI IMG/M metagenome (GOLD analysis project Ga0335084, IMG submission 206721) | Soil microbial communities from Loxahatchee National Wildlife Refuge, Florida, United States - Lox_Sample_4.4 | ecosystem: Environmental > Terrestrial > Soil > Wetlands | place: USA: Florida...
GTGCACGAGTCGAAGGCATCCTGGAGAAGGTCTACTTCGAGGAGGGGACTCCGGTAAAGAAGGGAGAGCTTCTATTCACCATCGACAAGCGTCAATTCGAAGCGACTGTCCAATCGGCAAAGGCCGCGCTCGCCAAAGCCGAGTCCGACCTGGCGCAAGCGCAGCAGCTAACCGATGTGCTCCAGGCTAAAGCCCAATTGGCGGACGCCCAGGCCACGCACAGTAAGACCCAGCAGGACCTCGCGCGCATAATGCCCCTGGCCCAGGAGAAGGCTGTAACCGAGCTTGAGCGAGACGCAGCCATCGCGGCCGAGAAGTCCGCGCAGGCCAACGTCGACGCCCGCCAGGCCAACCTCACCAATATCGAGGCCTCGGTTACTTACACCATCCAGCGAGCCGCCGCCGAAGTATCTGCCGCCAAGGCCCGAGTGATTAACGCGGAGCTCGATCTGAGCTACTGCAGCATCTACTCCCCCCTCGACGGCATCATCGGATTCAAGCAAGTCGACGAAGGGAACCTGGTCGGGCGGGGAGCGGCGACTCTGCTGGCGACTGTATCTAAGTCCGATCCACTCCTGGTCGACTTCAGTCTCAGCGAGATCGAATACCTAAAACTTACGGAAGCGGACCCCGGAAGCCGACGCGAGCGCTCCAGCAAACTCAAATTCGAGTTGATTCTTTCCGACGAAAGCGTCCATCCGTATCCCGGGAGCTTTAAAGTAGTCGATCGTACGGTTGATCCGACCACCGGAACGCTGAAGGTTCAGGCCATCTTCCAGAATCCCAAGAGCTATCTGCGGCCCGGGCAATTTGCCCGTCTGCGCGTCGCAGTCACCGAGCGAGAGAACGCTGTCCTTGTCCCGCAGCGTGCCATTCAGGAGCTTCAAGGCGCTAAGACAGTCCTGGTCGTCGACGCGCAAAACAAAGCTTCGTTGCGCACCATCACTATTGGCGACCGCGCGGACAAGGACTTCATTGTGCTTCAGGGGCTCAGCGCCGGCGAGCGCGTGATCGTCGAAGGCATGCAGAAGGTGAGACCGGGAAGCGAGGTCAACCCGTCAACCGCGGCCGCCGGAGCAGAACCGCAAAAGTAGGCGAGGAGAATTGAGCCATGTCGAACTTCTTCATCCGGCGCCCGATTGTCGCAATGGTCATTTCCATTCTGATGGTCATGCTCGGGATCGTCGTCCTTCGGGGGTTGTCCGTCGAACAGTATCCGTTCCTGGCCCCTCCGAACATACGCGTGACCGCGACCTACCCCGGCGCGTCCGCCGAGGCCGTCGAACAGTCGGTGGCGACCCCCATCGAGCAGGAGATCAACGGCGTCGATAACATGATCTACATGAAGTCGTCGAACACCAGCGACGGCCGCATGCTGCTCGACGTCAACTTCAAAGTCGGGATGGACCAGGACACGGCCAACGTCCTGACCCAGAACCGGGAAGCGACGGCCGCCGCCCGGCTTCCCGCCGAAGTCGTACAACAAGGCGTCACGGTCAAGAAGCAAAGCCCCAGCATCCTCATGGTGATCTCGCTTTACTCTCCCACGGACGCCTACGACTCCAACTTCCTGATCAACTATTGCGGCATCAACCTTCGCGACCAGATCCTTCGCATTCCAGGCATCGCGCAGGTCGACCTGTTTGGCGGAACCGATTATGGGATGCGCATATGGATAAAGCCAGACCGGCTGGCGAAGCTCGGCCTGACCCCTTCGGACGTGATGTCGGCGATCAAGGAACAGAACCTTCAGGCGCCCGCCGGAAAGGTCGGCGCCGCGCCCACTCCGAAGGACCAGGAGTTCACCGAGACGCTCAGCACCCCAAGCCGCCTGATCACAACCGAGGAGTTTGAAAACATCATCATTCGTCAAACCGCGACCGGCGCCGTAGTCCGGGTCAAGGACGTCGGGCGAGCAGAGCTGGGCTCTCAGGACTACAACTCGCTTGGCCGGCTCAACGGCAAGCCGGCTGGCGCGATGGCCGTCTACCTGCTTCCGGGGGCAAACCAGCTCAAGGCTGCCGACACGATCTACGAGACGATGGAACATGCCAAGACGCTGTTTCCGCCTGGCGTGGATTACAAGATCGTCTACGACACCACACCGGCGGTCGAAGCCTCGATCCACGAAATCCTGAAGACGTTCGTCGAGGCGCTGATTCTGGTCACGATTGTGGTCTTTGTCTTTTTGCAGAACATCCGGGCGACGATCATCCCGATGATCACTATCCCGGTCTCTCTGATCGGAACGTTTATCTTCTTTCCGCTCCTGGGCTTTTCTTTGAATACGCTTTCGATGTTCGGCCTCGTGCTGGCCATCGGCATCGTGGTTGACGACGCCATAGTCGTCGTCGAAGCGGTTATCCACCACATCGAACATGGACTTGAGCCGAAAGAAGCGACCTTTCAGGCGATGAAGGAGGTCTCGGCGCCGGTTATCGGCATCGCGCTGATTCTCTCCGCTGTCTTTGTCCCCGTCGCGCTCCTCGGTGGTTTGGTCGGAAGCATGTATAAGCAGTTCGCACTGACCATTGCGATCTCGGTGCTGCTGTCGGCCTTCAACGCGCTGTCGCTGACGCCCGCACTGTGCGCGCTGATGCTCAAAAAACCGCGACCTGCGCGCGGGCCGCTCGGTGCCTTCTTCCGCGGGTTCAACAAAGTATTTGACGTCACCACGAACGGCTACGTGCATACGGCACGGCTGCTTGTACGCCGCGGCATCATCACCATCGCGATAGTGGGCGGAGTGATAGCAGGAGCCGTGTTGCTTGCCGGTAAGATTCCGGCTGGATTCATCCCTGAAGAAGATCAGGGCCTCTTAGGCATCAATGTTCAGCTCCCTCCGGGAGCATCGCTCGCGCGCACCAGCGACGTGCTCAAGAAGGTTGAAGACATTCTCGCGAAGACCGAAGGGGTCGACTCTTACGCGACGGTCGGCGGGTACGGCCTTGTCACGAATACCTATCAGCCCAATTACGGAACGCTGTACGTTCGCCTGCACCCCTGGGAAGAGCGGAAAACCGCGGCGCTGAAGGTTAGAGGAATCATGGCCAACCTGCAGGTGCACTGTGCGAAAATTCCGGAGGCGGTCACCTTCCCATTCAACATACCGACCCTTACCGGGTTCGGGGCAGCGGCAGGCTTCAACTTCCTGATTCAGGATCGCAGCGGCACGATGACCGTGCAACAGTTGGGTGACCAGGCCCGAACGTTTATCGAGGCGAGTATGCAGCGGCCGGAGCTCGCCAGAGTGTTTACGTCGTTCGACCCAAACTATCCCCAGGTCAAGGTAGAGCTGGATCGCGAGAAGGCGCGCACCGTTGGCGTACAGGTCAACGATGCGTTCCAGACTCTGTCCACCGCGATGGGCGGCGCGTATGTCAACGACTTCAACCGCTTCGGAAGGCTTTATCGGGTGTATGTTCAGGCCGAGGCGGCCGACCGCCTGAAATCCCAGGATATCGGCAACATATATGTCCGATCGAAAACGACCAGCGCGATGATTCCGCTGTCGACGCTGGTCAACATCAAGGACTCCACCGGAACGGAGCTCACAACGCGATTCAACATGTTGCGCTCGGTCGAGCTTCAGGGCGGGCCCGCGCCCGGTTATTCGTCCGGTCAGGCGCTTGCCGCGCTCGAGGAGACCTTCGCCAAAACAATGCCCAAGGAGATGGGCTTCTCGTATTCTCAGTTGTCCTACCAGGAGAAGGTAGCCCCGCCGGCCGGGCCGACTTTCATCATGGCAATTCTCTGCGTGTTTCTGTTGCTGGCTGCGCTGTATGAAAGCTGGCGGTTGCCCTGGGCGGTCCTCCTCGGATCGCCGCTGGTGGGCCTGGGCGCCTTCTTCGGGTGCTGGCTGATGGGCTACGACAACAACGTGTACGTGCAGATCGGGCTCGTCATGCTTATCGGGCTCGCCGCGAAGAACGCAATCCTGATAATCGAGTTCGCCAAAGCGAAACACGAGGAAGGTGCGTCTCTCGAGGAGGCGGCTCTTACTTCAGCCCGGCTGCGTTTTCGACCCATTCTGATGACCGCGTTCGCCTTTATCCTCGGCGTCGTGCCGCTGATGCTTGCCAACGGGGCCGGAGCGGGAGCTCAGAACGTGATGGGCACCGGCGTGTTCTGGGGCATGCTCGTCGCCACCGCGCTGGGGGTGTTCATCATCCCGGGCAACTACACCTTCATCGAGAGCCTGGGCAGGCGGAAGAAGGGGGCTCTCGCGCACCCTCCTCCCGAAGCGATCGCGCAAGCAGTGGGAGGTGACGCCCATGACTAAACGATCGATAGTTGTGCTGATGATGGTAGTGTTGGTGACCGCGTGCAAGGTCGGTCCAAATTACAAAAAGCCGCAGGTGCAGGCTCCAACAGTCTATCGCGGCGTCGCCGACCCCGCAGCCCAACCCGATCCCCAGACGCTGGCCGATACCAAATGGTTCGACGTCTTCAATGATGACAGGCTGCGCGAGCTGATTCGCGCGGCGCTGATCGGCAACTACGATTTACGCGAAGCGGTCGCGCGCGTAAACCAGGCGCGGGCCAGCTATGGCATCACCCGTTCCGATCAGTTTCCAACAATATTTGCCAGCGCCGAGATCGAAACGGATCGCCGATCGAGAACCGGCTCCGTTGAACTGCCGGAGCCTCTTAAGCAACAGCGTACGTTCGGAACGGTCCTGCTGAACCTCCTTACATTCGAGGTTGATATCTGGGGGCGTTTGCGAAGAGCGACCGAGTCGGCGAAAGCCGATTTGCTGGCGAGCGAAGAGACGCGCAAGGCGGTGATAACCACCCTGGTGAGCGACGTCGCCGCAGCCTATTTCAATTTGCGTGAGTTGGATTACGAGCTCGAGATTTCAAAGCGCACCCTTGTGTCACGCCAGGAATCCCTTCGAATCATCAATCTGAGACAGCAGCGCGGCGTGTCAAACATGCTGGAGGTCCGGCAGGCCGAGCAACTCGTCTACAGCGCCACCGAGGTGATTCCGGCGCTTGAGCAATCGATCGAGCAACAGGAGAACTTTCTCAGTTTTCTGCTCGGCAAGAACCCGGCACCGGTCGACCGCGGCCGCGGCCTTACAGAGCAGCAGATGCCCCCGAGCGTTCCGCCAGGGCTGCCTTCAGACCTGATCGGGCGCCGGCCCGACATTCGCGCCGCCGAGCAGGGTTTGATTTCGGCAAACGCACTCATCGGAGTCGCCAAGGCGGCTTACTTTCCGCAAATCACGCTGACTGGGGCTCTCGGGTATCAAAGTACCGCCCTAAACAGTCTATTCACCAAACCGAGCGGCGTGTGGAGCTTTATTCCGTCGGTGACACAACCGATCTTCACCGCCGGACGCATCAAGTCGAACGTGCGATTTACGGAGGCCCAGCGAGAGCTGTTTCTTGTGCAGTATGAGAGGGCAATTCAAAACGCTTTTCGTGAAGTGTCCGACTCTCTGATCGCCTATCGCAAGGTCAAGGAAGTTCGTACTCAACGCGAGCTGCTTGTTACCACGCTTACGGATCGGACGCGCCTCGCTTACATGCGATATACCGGCGGCGTATCGAACCTCCTTGAAGCGCTCGACGCAGACAGAAATCAATTTGACGCCGAGTTGAGTCTCGCGCAATCGCGCCGCGACGAGCTGTTGACCGTCGTTCAACTCTACAAGGCGTTGGGAGGCGGCTGGCAACAGTAACTTTAGTCCTGGAGATGATATGAAGACAAAAGAGGTAGTAAAGCGGGCGAAGCCGCTCGCAGATCCGTTTCGGGTCACGGATGGAGCGAGTTTTCGGCTCAAGAACATCGACCCCAAAGACACGCTTGATCTGAAATCGGAGGACAAGCCGCGAGCCAAGGAGGCGCTCGAGACAGGCATCGGGGCTCTCGCCAACCTGCAGGACATGCTGTACGCGCAGGATCGGTGGGGAGTGTTGCTCATATTTCAGGCGATGGACGCCGCCGGAAAAGATGGCGCCATCAAGCACGTCATGTCGGGCGTCAATCCGCAGGGGTGCCAGGTGTACTCTTTCAAGTCGCCCTCGGCCGAAGATCTCGACCATGACTTCCTTTGGCGCTGCATGAAGTGTTTGCCCGAGCGCGGGCGAATAGGGATCTTCAATCGCAGCTACTATGAAGAGACCCTGGCCGTGCGAGTGCATCCCGAGTTCCTTGAAAAACAAAAGCTCCCCGTCAATCTTGCCGGCGACGACATCTGGAAGGGCCGCTTCAAGGACATTCGCAATTTCGAACACTACCTTGCGCGGAACGGAGTTGCGATTATCAAGTTCTTTCTCCACCTGTCGAAGGGTGAACAGAAACGTCGCTTTCTTCAACGGCTGGACGATCCGGACAGGAACTGGAAGTTCTCTGCAAACGACGCGAAGGAGCGCGAGTACTGGAAGGACTACATGGACGCGTACGAGGATACGATCCGTAATACGGCGACGGAATATGCGCCCTGGTACGTCGTGCCCGCCGACAACAAGTGGTTTACGCGAGTTGTCGTAGCAGCAGCGATCATCGATTTACTGGGGTCGCTCGATCTGGCGTACCCGAAGGTCGGGAAGGAGAAACTCGAGGAGCTCAAACTCGTCAGGCAGGCGCTGACAGGAACTAGCGCCGAAGACGAGACGGAGAGTAGTGCGGTTCCCGCATGACAGAGTCAGCCCCCGGCTCAACATCGCTCTGGAGTGGGGTTGCACGCATAGCCCCGGGACTGGGGCTCCTGCGATCCTACGAGAGCTCGTGGCTGCGCCCGGATTTGGTCGCCGGCGTAACGCTGGCCGCCTACCTGCTACCGTCGGGTATCGGAGACGCTTCGCTTGCCGGGTTGCCGCCGCAGGCCGGTATCTATGCGTGCATGTTTTCAGGGCTTGTCTTCTGGCTCTTCTGCAGCTCGCGCCACACGGCTATCACGGTCACATCAGCCATATCGCTTCTCGTTGGCTCGTCGCTTGCCGCACAAGCCGGAGGCGATGCATCGCGTTTCGCGGCGCTCGCTGCGTGCACCGCGCTGCTCGTAGCGGCCATTGCGTTTATCGCCTGGCTAATCAGAGCCGGCGCCATTGTCAACTTCATTTCTGAAACAGTGCTGGTTGGCTTCAAGGCAGGCGTTGCGCTCTATCTGGCGAGCACACAGTTGCCCAAGCTGTTCGGTTTCAAGGGCGGGGAGGGTAACTTCTGGGAGCGCACCGGCCACTTCTTCAAGTACCTCGGCGACACCAACCCTGCTTCGATCGCCGTAGGCCTCGGAGCACTCGCGGTACTGGTGCTGGGCAAGGTGTTCTTGAAAAACAGGCCGGTAGGGCTTTTTGTCGTTATTGGCGGCATCGTGATCGCTTCGCTGATGCATCTCGACGCACACGGTGTGAAACTGCTCGGAGAAGTGCCGCAAGGCCTGCCCCCCTTGAAACTCCCGGCCGTGCACTCGAGCGATTTCAACGACCTGCTGCCGCTGGCGATTGCCTGCTTTATGCTGGGGGCGGTCGAGACGGCTGCGATCGGGCGGATGTTCGCCGCCAAACACGGCGGGCGGTTTGACGCCAACCAGGAGTTCCTGGCGCTGGCCGGCGCGAACCTGGCAACTGGACTCGGCCAGGCATTCCCGGTAAGCGGAGGGATGTCACAATCGCTGGTCAACGAAAGCGGCGGCGCGCGCACGCCGGTCTCTGGTCTTGTGGCTGCCGCGATCATCTTGCTGGTGAGCGTCTTCTTTGCCGGTTCGCTGCGCACCCTGCCACAGCCCGTGCTGGCCGCCATAGTGCTCGTAGCGGTTGCCGGGTTGTTCAAGCTTTCCGAACTGCGGCATCTGTGGCGAGCCGACCGCGCCGAGTTTGTCGTCGCCATGGCGGCCTTGGTCGGCGTGCTCGGTTCGGGCCTGCTCCGAGGCGTACTGATTGGCGCGCTCATTTCGCTTGTGCAACTCCTGCACCGCGCCTCGCGACCCAACGTCGCCTTCCTCGGTCGCATCCCTGGCACGCACCTCTTCACAGATATGTCGCGGCACTCTGATAACGAAGCCGTTCCCGGCATGCTGATCTTCCGCGTCGAATCGGGCCTGCTCTACTTCAATATTGATCATGTGATCGACGCGGTGCTGAATCGTGTGCGCGCCGAGTCGACGCCACCCACACTGGTGCTGTGTGACCTGTCGAATGCGCCCTACGTCGACATGCAGGGCGCGCAGACGCTCGCGGGATTGGCCGATAAGCTGGCGGCAACCGGCATACGACTGCAAGCCGTCCAGGCACGCGCCACCGTAAGAGATCGCTTGCGGGCCGAGGGGCTGGACGAAAAGCTCGGCGGCATAAACCGGTTCAGCACGGTAGACCAGGTGGTCGAAGACTTCGTGCGGCAACAAGGGGTGGGACGAAGCACCACCGCCGACTGATCTTTTTTCGTGGCACAGCCTGTAAGTTTTGCCAGTATGAATCACCGCCCGCGCGGCCCTATGATTTGATTGCGTTTTGGATGTTGACGAGTTTGGCGTGGTCGGATTCACAGATTGTATTCGAAGGATACGAGACGCGTGCTGACTGAATTGCCAGATCCGGTGGCGTATCAGAGCGATGCGACAGACGCGCGCGACGCGGCGCCGCTCGCGGTCCGTAATATTGGCATGCGAGGTCTGCAATTCACCGAGACGCCCGCGAACGAGCGAGGGCTTCCTTCAGTCAACCTGCGCAGCAGGTGGGCCCTGATGCTCCTCGTTCCCCTCTTCGTAATCCTAAGCGCCCGGTTGACGTTTGCCGTGGAAGCGGGACCCGCGACAGCATCGGCGACGTTGGCGACGGCTGCCGAAACGGTAACCCCCGGGGCCCCCGCTGAACCCGAAGAACACGGCTTATCGCAAAAGGCCGTCGAGATCGCCCGCCCCTTCGGTTTCCCGATCACCAATTCCATGCTGGTGAGTTGGATTGTCGCGGTCTTCCTCATCATTCTTGCCCGGGCCGCCACGCGAACGATGAACCAGGTTCCCGGTGGAGTGCAGAACCTTCTGGAGTGGCTGATTGAGGGACTCTATGGTTTTCTCGAGGAACTGCTCGGTCCGCACCTGACCAAGCGCACATTCTGGTATCTCGCAACAGTCTTCATTTTCATTCTGGCTTCCAACTGGATGGGCCTGATTCCCGGAGTGGGCACGATAGGATGGGGTCACGCGACGCCGCACGGCTTCGTGGTCGATCAGCCGTGGTTCCGGGGCGCCAATGCCGATGTCAACCTGACCTTGGCGATGGCGTTGACCTTCTTTGCCTGCTGGATCGTCTGGGCCCTTCGCGAAGTTGGTCCGCTCGGATTCTTAAAGGAACTGTTTGCGCCCAAGGGCGAGAGCACTGGACCGTTGAAGGTGATTCTGGTGGTGGTGTTTTTTGCAGCCGGGTGCATCGAGATCGTTTCAATTCTGTTTCGGCCGGTCTCATTGAGTTTTCGTCTTTATGGCAACATCTTTGCGGGCGAGAACATGTTGGAGACGATGGGCAAGATAGTCCCCGGCTTAGGCTGGTTGTTACCGATTCCATTTTATTTTTTGGAGTTGCTTGTAGGTCTGGTACAGGCGTTGGTCTTCATGTTGTTGACGGCTGTCTTCACCCTGCTGATTTGCCAGCACGAGGAGGCGCCGGAGGCCGCGCACGATTGAATCTGATGACAACTCGGCGACCCTACCGTGCTCAATCACGGGTCGGCGAGAAAGGAGCGACAAACCGATGATCGGAAATCTGCACGTAGGTCTGGCGGCGCTTGGAGCAGCGCTTGCTGTAGGTCTGATCGGCATGAAGGCTTCGGAAGCCGTCGGACGCAATCCCGGGGCGTCAACGAAGGTCATGGTCCAGTCTATTCTGGCCATTGCCTTTGCTGAAGCGATCGTGTTCTACGCATTGTTCCTGGTGAAGTAAGGAGCAAGAACGCTGGGCGCTGCGGGCTCACCGCCCGGAGTCTCAGCTCTGCGAGTGTGCGACTATGAATGTTCTAGCCTTGCTGATGGAAGCGGAGAGTGGCGGGCAGATCCAGACGATCGCCCGGACCTTCGGTGTGGACTGGACTCATCTTATTTCCCAGGTGATCAGCTTCTCCATCGTTTGTCTGGTTCTCTACCGGTTTGCCTATCGACCCGTTCTCAAGATGCTGGATGACCGGCGTCAACTCATCGCCCAGGGTCTGAAGAATACCGAAAAGATAAACGCCGAGTTGGCCAAAACCGAGGCCCAACGCCAGGAAGTGATGGCGCAGGCCAATGCTCAGGCCGCCAAGTTCATAGAAGAAGCGCGCGACGCGGGGGCTCGTCTTCGAGAGCAGGAAACCCAGAAAGCCATCGCCGCCGCCGAACAGATCATTGTTAAAGCGCGCGAAGCAGCCGCACAGGATCACGCCCGCATGCTTGCCGATCTCAAACGCGAGGTCGGCCGGCTGGTCGTTGACACTACCGCCGTAATCACCGGGAAGATTCTTACAACTGAAGATCAGCGGCGGCTGGCCGAAGAAACGGCAAGACAATTGAGGCCCTCGTGATGGAAAGCGGCGCAGGATGAAAACGAGCAGACAAATCAGGCGTGAGGCCAGGCAGCTGTTTCAGCTATGCCTCGTCAATGGATCTCTGGACGAGCATCGTGCTCAGCAAGTCGTTCAGGGAGTCCTGCAAGCCAACAGGCGCGGCAGTCACGCCATACTGTCAAACTTTTTGCGTTGGGTGAAACTCTACCGCGCCCTGCACTCGGCCCGGGTCGAGAGCGCCACGCCGTTGCCTGCCGACCTGCAAGCCAGTGTTCTGGCGGGCCTCGACCGGGCGTACGGTCCGGGGCTGAGCACCTCATTCTCCGAAAACCCGGCTTTGATCGGCGGAATGCGGATCAGAGTGGCCAGTGACGTCTATGACGGCAGCCTCAAAGGGAGGTTGGCGGAACTGGAGAAGCGCTTTTGAAGCCGGTCGTGACCGAAACCGCACGGGAACGATTCTTAGCGGTTAGTAAATTTGAGGGGAGATACAGATGGCTGACCTCCTGACGGAACTTGAAGCTCAAATCGCCGGCGCCAAGACAACAGCAGCCAGGCAGAATGTCGGCGTCATCCGCGAAATCGGTGACGGCGTCGCTAAAGTTGAAGGCCTCACCGATGCGATGCTCAACGAGATGATCGACCTCGGCCACGGCGTCACCGGCCTGGCGCTCAACCTCGACGAGACCGAAGTCGGCGTGGTGATCCTGGGCGACTATACGCAGCTCGAGGAGGGCGATGAAGTACGCTGCACCGGCAAGCTGCTGCAGGTGCCCGTTGGCAAGGGCCTGCTCGGACGCGTAGTGAACATGCTGGGAGAGCCGGTCGACGGCAAGGGTCCGGTCAATAGTGACGTCGCTTATCCGGTGGAGAAACTCGCTCCCGGCATCATAAGACGCAGCCCGGTAAGACAGCCGGTGCAGACAGGCATTATGCCGATCGACGCTATGATTCCAATCGGGCGCGGCCAGCGCGAGTTGATCATCGGCGACC
>Ga0335084_10006684_pt1 | contig 11472 bp, 12 predicted proteins | sample Lox_Sample_44_FD_206721 | JGI IMG/M metagenome (GOLD analysis project Ga0335084, IMG submission 206721) | Soil microbial communities from Loxahatchee National Wildlife Refuge, Florida, United States - Lox_Sample_4.4 | ecosystem: Environmental > Terrestrial > Soil > Wetlands | place: USA...
GTACGAGATGCCGGTGAGGTCCGACATGATGAAGGCGACCGCGCCCATCACCGGCGGCAGCATCGCGCCGCCGCTCGACGCGGTGGCCTCGATCGCCGCCGCGCGCTCGGGCGGGATGCCCATCTTCTTCATGATCGGGATGGTGAGCGGCCCGGTGGTGGCGACGTCGGCCGTCGGGCTGCCCGACACCGAGCCGTAGAGCCCGCTCGCCGTGACGCAGGCCTTCGCCGCGCCGCCGCGCATGCGGCCGGTCACCGCGCCGGCGAGCTCGAAGAAGAGCTGCCCGCCGCCCGACTTCTCGTAGAAGCTGCCGAAGAGGACGAAGAGGAAGGCGTAGGTCGCCGCCACCTCGAGCGGCGAGCCGAAGATGCCGTTCTCCTGCACCGTCATCATCTCGATGAAGTACGGCACGCTGAAGTTGTCGTGGCGCAGCGCGCCCGGCATCCAGCTGCCGAACGCGGTGAAGGCGAGGAGCAGCAGCACGAGGGAGGTGAGCCCCCAGCCGACCGAGCGGCGGCACAGCTCGACGACCAGGAAGACGAGCGTGAAGCCGACGATCACGTCGCCGGTGGTCGGCTGCGAAAAGCCGCGGCTCCAGTTGAGGAAGCGGTCGTTGAAGACGATGTAGTAGAGCGCGACCGCGAGCGAGGCGGCGGCGAGGACGATGTCGGTCCACGCCAGGTGCTTGCGCTCGGGGCGCGCGGTGGTGGTGAGGAAGGCGATCGGGAAGGTGATCGCGATGAAGATGGAGATATCGAGGTGGAAGTAGGCGGTGAAGGCGCGCGCCCACGTCGCGAAGCCGGCGAGAAAATCGAGCTTCAAATCGGTGGCGAGCCAGAGCGCCGCATTGCCCGCCAGCTGCGCGAGCGCGCCGATCCACAGCACGTAGAGCGCCGCGGCCACCGAGCCGGCGCGGATCAGGATCTCCCAGGCGCCGCTGGGACGGTGGCGGCTTCCCTCCCGCAGAGACCTCAGCAAGCTACTTCACCAGCCCCTTTTCCCGGTAGTAGCGCAGAGCGCCGGGGTGGTACGGCAGGTTCGCCGGGTTGACGGCCATCTTGGCCGCCGTGAACGAGGTCTTCAGCGATCCGCCGATCGCCTGCACGCGCGCCTCGTGCTCGGCGACGGCCTTCACGTACTTGTAGACCACCTCGTCGGGCACGTGGCTGCCCGCGAGCAGCGCGACCCACATGCGCACCGTCGGGTAGTCCTTCTCCAGGAAGGGATAGGTGCCCTTCTCCACCATGTCGGCCCTGTTGTGGAAGGTGTCGGCCGCCTTCTGGACGGTGGCGCGGTCGCCGTCGATCCAAAGCAGCGGCCGCTTCGAGGCGATGTCCTTCACCAGCGAGTCGCCGAGGTTGCGCGCGTTCATGAAGACGTCGGCTTTGCCGTCGGTGATCGCGTCGAGGCCGATCTGGCTGTTGCCGAGGACGAAGTTGCCGCCCCATTTCTCGATGTCGTTGATGCTGAAGCCGTAGGCCTTCATCACCTCGTACGGCCCGCCGATGGTGGTCTGCGGGTTGTCCGGCCGGTTGATGGCGAGGCGCATCTTCGGTTTCTTCGCCGCGATGTCGGCCCAGGAGCGGATGCCGTTGGCATCGGCCCATTCCTTGGTCATCAGGAAGTGGATGAACTGGTTGTCGTAGAGCTGCATCACGTAGCTGAACTTGCCCTTCAGCGGCTTGCTGTAGGGCGCCTGGCCCTCGTTCGCCAGCTTGACTTCCGTTCCGGTGGCGGTGGCGGTGAAGTCGGCCTTGCCCTCGGCGATCTCGAGCACGCCGCCGCCGGGCGAGTTGGGCTTGAACGACACTGCCGAGCCCGGATACGCGTCGCGCACCACCGCGTTCAGGCCCTCCACCATCGTGCGCGGGTAGCCGCTCGGCGTCGCGCCCGTCACCGTCGCCGTGATCGGCTTCGCGTCGTTGAAGTCCGCGGCCGCGGGCGCGGCGCAGGCGGCGAGCACGGCCGCCATTGAAACACTGAACAGGTTCATGTCTGTCACTCCTCCTCGGTGGGCGATAATAGCCGCCAGCATGCGCGCGGTCGAGATCAGCCAGCCTGGCGGACCGGAGGTCCTGCGCCCCGTCGAGCGGCCGCAGCCGGCGCCCAAGGCGGGCGAGATCCTCATCAAGGTCGCCGCCGCTGGCGTGAACCGCCCCGACGTCCTGCAGCGCACCGGCAACTATCCCGTGCCGCCCGACGCCTCGGATCTGCCCGGGCTCGAGGTCGCGGGCGAAGTGGCCGGGGTTGGTTCTTCTGCAAACAGATACCGTGTTGGGGAAAAGGTTTGTGCCTTGGTCCATGGCGGCGGCTACGCCGAGTACTGCGTCGCGCCGGAGGTTCAAGCGCTGCCCGTGCCGAAGGGCCTTTCGCTCGTCGAGGCGGCATCGCTGCCCGAAACCTTCTTCACCGTCTGGTCGAACGTCTATTTCCGCGGCGCCCTGAAGCCCGGCGAGAGCCTGCTCGTGCAGGGCGGGACCTCGGGCATCGGCGTGACGGCGATCCAGATGGCCGCCGCCACCGGCAACCGCGTCTTCGCCACCGCCGGCTCCGACGAGAAATGCGCCGCGTGCGTGCGGCTCGGCGCGGAGAAGGCCTTCAACTACAAGAGCGGCGATTGGGCCGCCGAGCTGAAGGCGGCGACCGGCGGCAAGGGCGTGAACGTGATCCTCGACATGGTCGGCGGCGACTACGTGCCGAAGGAGCTGAAGTGCCTCGCCGACGAAGGGCGTCTGGTCTTCATCGCCTTCCTGCGCGGGCCGAAGACCGAGCTCGACATCAACGAAGTGATGCGGCGGCGGCTCACGATCACCGGCTCGACGCTCAGGCCGCGGCCGGTGGAGTTCAAGGGCTTCGTCGCCGCCAACCTGCGCGAGAGGATCTGGCCGCTGATCGAGGCCGGCAGGATCAGGCCGGAGATCTACAAGACTTTTCCGCTCGAGCAGGCCGCCGAGGCGCACAAGCTGATGGAAAGCTCGCAGCACATCGGCAAGCTCGTCCTTACCCTCTAGCCTCGGCTTTCAGCCACTCGACGAACTCGCCGACCTCGGGCCGGCTCGCCGCGCTCCTCGACATGACGGCGAAGTAGGCGCGCGCCGGATCGGCCTGGCTCTTGAAGGGCGCCACCAGATCGCCCGCGGCGAGCAGGTCTTTCACGAGCGGCGTGCGGCCGAGCGCCACGCCGTGGCCCGCCACCGCCGAAGGGATGATCTGCTCGTAGCCGGAGAAGATCAGCGTGCCGGCGGGCCGCAGATCGGCGATGCGCTCGACCTCGAACCAGGTCTTCCAGTGCAGCCACGGGTGGCGCACGTCCGGATCGTCGTACTGCAGGAGCACGTGGTTCTTCAGGTCGGCGGGCTTGTCGAGCGGCGTTTTCTTCAGCAGCTTCGGGCTGCACACCGGGAACACCTTCTCGCCGAAGAGGCGCGTCGCGTTCGGCCCGGCGAGCGAGGCCGGGCCGTGGCGGATGGCGACGTCGAGCCCGTCGCGCTCGAGGTCGATCACTCTGGTGTCGGCCGTGATGCGCACGTCCACCCCGGGATGCTCGCGCGTGAAGCCGGCGAGGCGCGGGATCAGCCAGAGCGCGGCGAACGACGCGGTGGTGGTGACCGAGAGCGGCTGGCGGCGGCCGGTAGACGCGCGCAGGCGCTCGGTCGCAGTGCGCATGGTCGAGATCACCTGCGCCGCCGCGGCATAGAACTGCTGTCCCGCCTCGGTGAGCGCGAGAGCGCGGTGGCGGCGCTGGAACAGGGCCGCGCCGAGCTGGTCCTCCAGCTCCTTGATCTGCCGGCTCACCGCCGACTGCGTGAGGTGCAGCTCCTCGCCCGCCTTGGTAAAGGACAGGTGGCGCGCCGCCGACTCGAACCCGACCAGCAAGTCCAGGGCCGGCATCACATTCCTATTTGGCATTCCGAATCCGCATGCGAGACCTGAGAATTTACCGTTTGAGCGTGCCCCGCGAAGGATGCATCCTGCGCATGCAAAACGCAAGGAGACGCCGATGAAGATCGAGCTCGAAGCCGGGGCCGTGAAGCTGAGCCCGAACCAGACCCTCAGGCTGCGCGACAGCGCCGGCAGCACCGTGTGCGTGACCGAAGGCTCGGTGTGGATCACCGAGGAGAACCAGCCGCGCGACATCGTGCTCGTGCCGGGTGCCTGCTATCGCCTGCGCCATCGCGGCCTCGCCATCGTCAACCCGCTCGGCGGCGGCGCCGCCGTATCGATCTCATAGAGATCTCGCAAAGGAGAGACCATGAACCTCACTTACCGCGCCTACCTCGACCACCCCGAAGTGCGCGCGCGCATCCAGCTGGAGGCGCACCGCCGGCGCCTGGACGAGATGGACCGGCTGATCTTCAAGCCTCTCCTCGCGCTCTTCCGCCGGTAGCCGCCGCCATGCCGCTCGTACGCATTTCCGTCCTGCAGGGCCCCGAGGGCTTCGGCCGCAAGGTCGGCCAGGTGGTGTACCGCACGATGGTCGACGTGATCGACGTGCCGCGCGACGACAACTTCCAGGTGATCACCGAGCATTCCAGGGACACACTGGTCTTCGACCGCACCTACATGGGTATCGCGCGCACCGACGGTTTCGTCGCCATCCAGATCACCCTCACCGAGGGGCGCAGCCTGGAGAAGAAGCGCCGCTTCTACCGCACGCTGGCCGAGCGGCTCGAGCTCGAGCTGAACGTGCGGCCGGAGGACGTCTTCATCAATCTGGTCGAGGTGAAGAAGGAGAACTGGTCCTTCGGCAACGGGCTCGCGTCGTACGTCCCGGAAGAGGCGCTGGTCGCGTAGGAACGCGAACCAGCCGGTAGAACGCCGCCGCAGGACTTAGAATGCGCTCCTCCCCACGGAGAGCGCATGTTCAAGGAAGGGCTGCTCAAAGGTAAGCGGATCCTCGTCACCGGCGGCGGCACCGGGCTCGGCAAGGAGATCGCCGCGCGCTACGCGGAGCTCGGTGCCGAGATTTGGCTGGCTGGACGCCGTGGTGGAGTGCTGCAGGACACCGCCTCCGAACTAAAAGAAAAATACAAAGCAAAAATCGAAACGCATTCCGTCGATATCCGCGACGCCGCGGCGGTCGACGCGATGGTGCAGCGCATCTGGGACGAGAGCGGCCCGCTCACCGGCCTGGTCAACAACGCCGCGGGCAACTTCATCAGCCCGACCAAGGACCTCTCGCCGAACGGCTTCAACGCCATCGCCAACATCGTCTTCCACGGCACGTTCTACGTCACGCAGGCGGTCGGCAAGCGCTGGATCGCGGGCGGCCATCCCGGCACCGTGCTGTCGATCCTCGTCACCTGGGTGCACACCGGATCGCCGTATGTCGTGCCCTCGGCGATGTCGAAGGCAGCCCTGCACGTGATGACGAAGTCGCTGGCGGTGGAATGGGGCCGCCACGGCATCCGCCTGAACGCCATCGCGCCGGGGCCGTTCCCGACGGAAGGAGCTTCCAAGAGGCTTCGCCCCGGCGGGAATTTTTCCGATGGCAGCAAGATGAATCCGATGCGCCGCGTGGGCAGGATGTCGGAGCTGCAGAACCTCGCCACCTTCCTGATGGCCGACGGCTGCGAGTGGCTGACCGGCGAGACGGTGGCGATCGACGGCGCCGGCTATCTCGCGACCGGCTCGGGCGCCTATTTCACCGAGCTCGACCAGCTCTCCGACGCCGACTGGGAGAAGATGCGCGCGATGATCAAGGCGCAAAACGACAAGGACCGCGCCAACCGCAGCGTGTAATGGCGGCACCGATTCCACGTCCCGCAGCGACCATCGTGCTGCTGCGCCCCGGCGGCGCCGGCGCGCAGGCGCTGATGATCCAGCGCGCGCAGAGCGCCGCGTTCCTCGGCGGCGCGTACGTCTTCCCCGGCGGCGCGCTCGACAAGGAGGACGGCGACCTGCGCTTCCTGCGCCGCGTGGTCGGCCTGACCGACGCCGAGGCGAGCGCGCGGCTCGGGCTGGCGGAGAAGGGCCTCGCCTACTGGGTCGCCGCGGTGCGCGAGTGCTTCGAGGAGGCGGGCGTGCTGCTCGCGCTCGACGCCGAGCGCCGGATTATTTCCGCGGCGCGCGCCGAGGCGCTTTCGCGCAGCCGCAAGCGCTCGTTCCTCGACCTGCTCGAGCGCGAGAACCTCTTCATCCCGGCCGACCGCATCGCCTACTACGGCCACTGGATCACCGCGCCGGGCCGCTCGCGCCGCTTCGACACGCGCTTCTTCGTCGCCGAGGCGCCGCCGGGCCAGGACGGCTCGCACGACCCAGAGGAGACCGTGCACCACCTGTGGATCCCGCCGCAGACCGCGCTCGAGCGCGGCGAGCGCGGCGAGATCGAGCTGGTCCCCGCCACGCAGCACACGCTGCGCGACATGGCGCGCTTCGCCGAGCCGCGCCTCGCCTTCGAGTTCGCGCGCGACCAGGAAGAGATCGAGGTGAACCGCGCCTGCTGGGCGCAGGGCGAGGACGGCGCGAAGCTCTTCCGCCGCGCCGACGCGGCCTACCACGAGATCCACTGGAGCGATCCCGGGGAGACCGGACAGACGAGCTACGAGCTCGCGCCCGGCGTGCCGAAGCGCCTCGATGCCCGAGTCACGCGACTGATCGCGCCCAACCCCGGCATGATGACCGGCCCCGGCACCAATACCTACCTGCTCGGCGAGCAGGATCTCGCGGTGATCGATCCCGGCCCCGACACCGACGCCCACATCCAGAAGATCCTCGAAGCGGCGAAGGGCCGCCTGAAGTGGATCCTCTGCACGCACACGCACCTCGATCATTCGCCCGCCGCGGCGCGGCTGAAATCGGTGACCGGCGCGACGGTGCTGGGGCGGCCCGCCCCCGCCGGGCAGGACGCGAGCTTCGCGCCCGACCGCGTGCTGAACGACGGCGAGCGCGTGTACCTCGGCGGCGTCGGGCTGCGCGTGATCCACACCCCGGGCCACGCCTCCAACCATCTGTGCTACCTGCTCGAAGAGACGCGCATGCTCTTCACCGGCGACCACGTCATGCAGGGCTCGACAGTGGTGATCAATCCGCCCGACGGCGACATGCGGCACTACCTCGCCTCGCTCGAGCGCCTCCTCACCGAGGACCTCGCCATCCTCGCGCCGGGGCACGGCTACCTGATCGGCTCGCCGCACCAGGAGCTGCGCCGCCTGGTGGCGCATCGCCTGGCGCGCGAGAAGAAGGTGATCGGCGCGCTCGAGCGGCTGCGCGCCGCCTCGCTCGAGGAGCTGGTGCCGCTCGTCTACGACGACGTGCCCGAGCGCAACCACAAGGTGGCGGCGCGCTCGCTCACCGCGCACCTGGAGAAGCTGGTCGCCGAGGAGCGCGCCCGCGCCGACGGCGGCCGCTACGCGCTGGTACAATGAATCACAAGTCGGAGGCGCCATGAGCTCGCACGAGAAAACGCTCAAGCTGGTCACCAACCTCGACCGCGCGGCCATCGAGGCGCGCCTCGCCGACGTGCGCAAGGCGGCGCAGGACGCCGGGCTGGCGGACATCGCCGGGCTCCTTGGCGGCACCGAAGGCGCGGCGCGCGCGCAGATGGAGGAGAAGGTGAAGGCCGCGCTGAAGGCGCTCGCCACCCGGCCGGAGCACAAGAGCCTCACCGCGCAGCTCGAGCTCGTCGAGATCAACCTCCCGAACCTGAAATAAGAAAATTAGCAGTTTCGATTACGACCTGTTCACGATAGGCGGCGGCTCCGGCGGCGTGCGTGCGAGCCGCGTCTCGGCGGCGTACGGCGCGCGCGTCGCCGTCGCCGAGTCGGGCAGGTTCGGCGGCACCTGCGTCAACGTCGGCTGCATCCCGAAGAAGCTGTTCTCCTACGCGGCGCACTACCGCGAAGACTTCGAAGTGGCGAGAGGCTTCGGCTGGACGGTGGGTGAACCGCGCTTCGACTGGAAGACGCTGCTCGCCAACAAGGACCGCGAGATCGCGCGTCTGAACGGCGTCTACGAGCGCCTGCTGACGAACTCGGGCGTGCAGATCGTCAGGGGCAAGGCGGTCGTCAGGGACGCGAACAGCGTCGAGGTCGACGGCAAGACCTACTCGGCGCGCCACATCCTCGTCGCCACCGGCTCGTGGCCGGTGCTGCCGCCGATCCCCGGGCGCGAGCACGCCATCACCTCGAACGAGGCGTTCCATCTGGAGCGGCTGCCGCGCCGCGCGCTGGTCGTCGGCGGCGGCTACATCGCGCTCGAGTTCGCCTCGATCTTCCACGGCCTGGGCGTGCACACCACGCTTTCCTATCGCGGCCGCCGACTGCTGCGCGGCTTCGACGCCGAGCTCGGCGAGCGCATCGCCGAGGAGTTCCTCGCCAAAGGCATGAACCTGCATTTCGGCGCCGAGCCGGCCGCGATCGAGAGGAAAGCCAATTCCCTGAAGATCCGGTACTCGGACGATTCGTTCCAGGAGGCCGACCTCGTGCTGTTCGCCACCGGGCGCAGGCCCAACACCGCCGGTCTCGGCCTGGAGCAGGCGGGCGTGGAGCTTGCTCCGGACGGCGCAGTGGTCGTCGACCAGTACTCGCAGAGCAGCGCGCCTTCCATCCATGCCATCGGCGACGTGACGAACCGCATCAACCTGACCCCGGTCGCCACCGCGGAAGGCATGTGGCTCGCGCGCACGCTGTTCCGCGGCGAGCCGACGCCGGTCGACCACGAGAACGTGCCCACGGCGGTGTTCGCCAACCCCAACCTCGCCACCGTCGGGCTCTCGGAGGAAAAGGCGCGCGAGCGCTTCGGCGCGGTCGACCTCTACAAGGCTTCCTTCCGCGGCCTGAAGCTCACCGTGACCGACAAGAAGGAGCGCACCTTCATGAAGCTGGTCGTCGACCGCGCCAGCCAGCGCGTGGTCGGCGCGCACATGATCGGCGCCGACGCGGGCGAGATCATCCAGGGCATCGCCATCGCGGTGAAGCTCGGCGCCACCAAGGCGCAGTTCGACGCCACCATCGGCATCCACCCGACGGCGGCGGAAGAATTCGTGACGATGCGGGAGAAGGCGGCCGGCTGAGCGACGAAGGCGCTGCGGTATTCGGTCACGTTCCGCACCATGCCGAGGCGGCCGGCCGGGACCGCCGGATAACCATTCGCGGCGCGCTTGGCGTATCGTGGCGCGCGGGGAGGCGCCATGAAGCGGATCGTCATCTGCTGCGACGGGACCTGGAACAGCGCGGACCAGGAGTCGGACGGCGTGCCCTGCCCGACCAACGTCGTCAAGCTCGCCTACCGCGTCGCGAAGCGCGATCCGAACAGCGTCGGGCAAGTCGTCTACTACGACCAGGGCGTGGGCACCGGCAACCCGGTGGACCGCATCTCGGGCGGGGCGTTCGGCGACGGGCTCGAGGACAACATCCACGACGCGTACCGCTTCCTCGTCGCGAACTACGAGGAGGGAGACGAGCTATTCCTCTTCGGCTTCAGCCGCGGCGCGTTCACCGCGCGCAGCCTCGTCGGCATGGTGCGCAAGTGCGGCATCCTCGGGCGCCCCTACTACAACCACTACAAGGAGGCGACGGAGCTCTACCACAACGATGAGCACCCGAAGGATTCCGGCCCGACGAGGTTCCGCGAGCAGTACTGCCTCTACGGCAACAAGGACATCGACGTGCGCTGCATGGGCGTGTGGGACACCGTCGGCGCGCTCGGCATCCCGCTGCGCGGCCTGCGCTGGCTGACGCGCCGCGAGTACCAGTTCCACGACACCGAGCTCTCCGGCACGGTGAAGGAGGCCTACCAGGCGCTCGCCATCGACGAGCACCGCGGCTCCTTCGAGCCCTCGATCTGGGACTACAAGCCGAAGGACTGGCAGCACATCGAGCAGGTCTGGTTCTGCGGCGCGCACAGCGACGTCGGCGGCGGCTACGCCGAGCAGCAGCTCTCCGACATCGCGCTGCAGTGGATGATGGACAAGGCGCAAGGCGCCGGGCTCGCCTTCGACGCGCAAGCCGTCGCCGCCAACCCGCTCACTCCCAGCGCGCTCGGCGTGATCCACAACTCCAAGACCCGCTTCTACAACCTCGCGCCCGACTTCGACCGCGCCATCGGCCAGACAGGCAAAGGCGACGACGGCCGCGAGCACGCCGACCCGACGCAGTCCCTCCATCCCTCCGTCCTCGAGCGGTGGGACAAGGACGCAAGCTACCGGCCCAAGACGCTCGTCGACTACTTCAAGCGCATCCGCGATCCGCGCGCCGGCGCGGCGGCGGCGGTCGAAGCCGGGACGCCGGTCGCAAGAGATGTCGGTTAGCACACCACGACGCTACCGGGAGTTCGTGCGATGAGCCTGCCGAAACCGACCGCCGCCAATCCCTACGCCCCGCCGCGCGCCGCGGTCGAGGCGCCGCCGCCGCAGAACTGCTGGCGCGAGGGCAAGATCCTGGTCCTGCGCCCCGGCAGCGCGCTGCCGGCGCGCTGCGTGAAATGCAACGCGCCGGCGACCCAGCCGATGCGCGAGCGCCGCATCTACTGGCACCACCCGGCGCTGCTCCTGCTCTACCTGATCGTGGCCGTGATCGTGCGCAAGAGCGCCAAGGTCGCCATCGGCATCTGTCCCGATCACCAGTTCCGCCGGCGCATGTTCCTCGCCGTCGGCTGGGGCGGCGTGGCGCTCTGCACCCTGGCCGGCTTCGTCGGCGCGAGCGCCAACCGCGGCGAGCTGATCGCCTTCGGCATCCTCGGCGCCCTGCTCGCCATCATCGTGGGCATGGTCGGCTCGCGGATCGCCTATCCCGCGCGCATCACGAAGGAGGAGATCCGGCTGAAGGGCTGCGGCGCGCCGTTCCTCGACAGCCTGCAGAGCCGCTGATTCCAGGGCGAGCGCCGGTGAAGGCTTCCTGGATCCTGTGGCTCGCGGCGGCCTGCGCCTGGAGCCCGCTCGCGCGCGCGCAGACCGACGTTTTGATCGAGGTCGACACGGGCCGGAAGGAAGGCATGTTCACCAAATCGCCGGTGTTCGAGCGCGCGATCCTCGCCATGCCGGCGAAGCCCGCCGACACGGCGCTGCTGTTCTTCCGCGGTTACCCCGGCATCGCGCGAATCCAGTCCGCGGCGGACAAGCAGCGCAACCTGCAGCCGTTCATGCGGATGAACCAGCAGATCTTCGCGAACGAAGGCATCGCGCTGGTGGTCGTCGACTGCCCGACCGACCAGTGGGGCGCGGCCGGCGCCGTTGCAACCAGCTGCTTCGACGACTACCGCATGTCGAAGCTGCACGCGGACGACGTGAGAGCGGTCATCGCGAGACTGAAGTCCGAGCACGGCCTGACGAAGATCTACATCATGGGCCACAGCCTCGGCACGATCAGCTCGCGGTGGCTGGCGAGGAACCTCGGCAACGAGATCAGCGGCAGCATCCATTCCGCTTCGATGAACGTGCCGACCCGCCAGGGCTTCGCGGTTTCCGTCTCGGGTTTCCCCTACGACTCCATTCCCGCTCCCGTCCTTCACGTCCACAACGAGAACGACGCGTGT
>Ga0335084_10006685_pt1 | contig 11470 bp, 8 predicted proteins | sample Lox_Sample_44_FD_206721 | JGI IMG/M metagenome (GOLD analysis project Ga0335084, IMG submission 206721) | Soil microbial communities from Loxahatchee National Wildlife Refuge, Florida, United States - Lox_Sample_4.4 | ecosystem: Environmental > Terrestrial > Soil > Wetlands | place: USA: Florida...
TATAGTCCTCGCGCGGATGGCTCAGCACCTGCTCGGTCGGCCCATATTCGACGAGCTTGCCTTGGCGCATCACCGCCACCTGCTCGCAGAGAAAACGCACGACCGCGAGGTCATGCGAAATCAGGACCAAGGTCAGCCCCATCTCACGGCGCAGCCGATCGAACAGACCCAGGATCTGCGCCTGGATGGTGACGTCGAGCGCCGAGGTGACTTCATCCGCGATCAGGATCTCAGGCTCGAGTGCCAGCGCGCGGGCGATTCCGACGCGCTGGCGCTGCCCGCCCGAGAGTTGCGTGGTGCGCCGCTCCAGGAGATTGGGCGGCAACTCCACTTTCGCCATCAGATCGGCCAGGCGTTCCGGAATCTCCCGATCGGCGCAAAGGCGATGCTGGCGCAGGGGCTCGGCCAGCGTCGCAGCGACCGTCATGGCCGGATTGAGCGACAGGAACGGGTCCTGGAACACCATCTGCATCTTGCGCTGCTCGGCGAGGGGGCGATGCTGGAGCAGTTTTTCGATCGGCTGGCCGTCGACCAGGATGCGGCCGGCCTGCGAGGCGACCAGCCCGATCAGCGTTCGCGCGACGCTGCTCTTGCCCGATCCCGATTCGCCGACGATGCCGAGCGAACCGCCCTGCGGCAGGATGAAGGACACGTCGTCCACAGCGGCGACGAGATGAGGCGGCCGGCGCAAGATCCACCCCGTCAGGCTCTGGGCCGACCGGAACTGTACCTTGAGCCCCTCGACCGACAGCCGCGGTGCGGCTTGAGGCGAAGCCTCGGCCGGCCTTCGCGCCGCCGGCTTCATCAGCGAGGGCTGCGAGGCGATCAGCCGCCTGGTGTAGTCGTTGCGCGGGGCGGTCAGGATCTGTTCGACCGTTCCGGCCTCCATCACGGCGCCGTCCTTCATCACCACCACCCGATCGCACATCTCGGCGACCACGCCCAGATCGTGCGAAACGAGGATCAGCGACAATTGCCGCTCCCGCCGGATCCGGCGCAGCAGCGCCAGGATCTGCGCCTGTACCGTGACATCGAGAGCCGTGGTGGGTTCGTCGGCGATCAGCAGATCGGGTTCGCAGGCGAGCGCCGCCGCGATCATGACGCGCTGGCGCATGCCACCCGAAAGTTCATGCGGATAAGCATTGGCCCGGCGCGCCGGATCCGTGATCTGCATATCGCGCAGGAGCTCGACCGCGCGGGTCTTGGCCTCGCGCCAGCTCGCACCCCGGTGCAGCACCATGGCCTCGCCGACCTGACGCCAGACCGGCATGATCGGATCCAGATGGGTCGAGGGATTCTGGAAGATCATCGCGGCCTTCTCGCCGCGAAAGCGCTGCAGCGCGGCGTCGTTCATCGCCAGCACATCCTCGCCTTCCACCAGGATCCGGCCGGAGCGAACGGCGGCATTGGCGGCGATCAGTTTCAGGATCGCACGGCAGGCGACGGTCTTGCCCGATCCCGATTCGCCGACGATACCGAGGGCCTCGCCGCGCTTGACCGCGAAGGACACGCCCTTGAGCGCCTGCACGGCGCCATATCGTGTGGCGAAGTCGATCGCGAGGTCTTCGACACGGACCAGCTCTTCGGAGGGGGCCTTCTCCGACATCGTCAGGGTCCCGTGTCGAGCAGCCGGGCGAGCCCGTCGGCGATGAGCGAGAGCCCCAGGGCCAGCGAGCAAATGGCGAGACCGGGGAAGAAGGCGATCCACCACGCGCTGGTGAGATAGTTGGCGCCCTCGGCGATCATGGCGCCCCACTCGGGCGTGGGCGGTTGGACACCCAGCCCCAGGAACCCCAGCGAGGAGCCCAGCACGATCGTCAGAACCGCATCGGTCATGACGAAGACAGCCGAGGGCACCATCGCGTTGGGCAGCACATGGAACAGCATGGTGCGGGCATGGCTGAAGCCCATGCCGCGCGCGGCCAGCACGAAGTCGGCGTTGCGCAGCACCAGGGCCTGGCTGCGCACGAGACGCGCATAGCTCACCCAGTTGACCAGCGTCAGCGAGATGAAATAGCTCTTCAATCCCGGTCCCAGCACGGCGACGATCGCGATCACCAGCACGAAATAGGGGAAGGAGACGGTGATCTCGAAGATCCGCATCAGGACCATGTCGATGCGTCCGCCGAAATAGCCGCCCAGCATGCCGATGATGGTACCGACGATGATGGGCCCTACCACACCGAAGAAGGCCATCATCAGATCGGCGCGCGCGCCATAGAGGATGCGCGTGAAGATGTCACGACCCAAGGCGTCGGCGCCCAGCCAATAGGTCTCGCCGGGCGGCTTCAGCATGTTGATGACGTCGACCTTGATCGGGTTGAACGAGGTCAGCAGCGGCACCGCCAGCGCCAGCACGATCCAGAGCAGGGTGATGCCGCAGCCCACCTTGAGCGTCGCCGGCAGCAGGCTCCAGATCCGCCCGACGCGGCTTTGCGGCCGGCCGGCCGCGATGGCGCTCACAGCTTCACCCGCGGATCGAGCATCACCGTCACCACATCGACGATGAAATTGGTGATGACGATGCCGCAGGCGAGCACCAACGTTACCGCCTGCACGACGAAGTAGTCGCGCGTAAGGACTCCGCGGATCAGCGCCTGGCCCAGCCCCGGAATGTTGAAGACGTTCTCGATCACGACCGTGCCGCCGATCAGGAATGAGACCACCACGCCCATCAGGTTGACGGTCGGGAGCAACGAGTTCCAGAACACATGACGCCCGAAGATGTAGCCCTCGGGCAGTCCCTTGGAGCGGCCCGCGGTGGCATAGTCCGCGTCCATCTGCTGGATGAAGGTGGCCCTGAGGTTGCGCGTCAGGATCGGCGTCACGCCGATCGCAATCGTGAGAGCCGGCAGGAACAGGTGGTAGAGATTGTCGAGAAGGGACGGCGCATAACCCGACACCGGGAACAACTTGAACTTGAGGCAGAGCCCCAGGATCAGCATCAGCCCGACGAAATAAGAGGGCACGCCGACGCTGCCGACGCAGACGAGGCGGATGGCCTGGTCGAGCCAGCGCCCGCGGCTGCGGGCGGCGGCGGTGGCGAGCGCCAGGGTGAAGGCAACAGAGAGAGCGAGCCCATAGAGGATCAGGAACAGGGTCGGCGCCATGCGCTCGATGATCACCGGACCGACGGGGCTGCGATAGATGATCGACTGCCCGAAATCGCCGCGGACGGCATTCAGCAGGAAATAGAAATATTGAACGAGAACCGGCTGATCGAGCCCATAACGAGCGCGCACGAAGGCGATGGCGTCCTCGCTCGCCTTCGGCCCCAACATGATCCGTACCGGATCGCCCGGCGTCATCTGAATCAGGACGAAGGTGATCAGGCTGATTCCCAGGAGCACGGGGATCAGCTGGATCGGGCGCTTGAGCAGAAACGCAAAGCGGTCCATGCGGTGTCGGTTCGGCGGCGCGAGAGGAGGCCCGCGCCCGGGCCCGAACCGACTTGGGGGACCGGTCCAGACCCAGGCGCGGGAAATAAGCCTAGACCAGATCGGTCTGATCGATCTCGGAGAATTGCAGACCGATATTGAGAATCAGGTCTTTGACCTTCGGGCTGTAGCCGTTGAGCCAATTGGGGTGGAACATGGCCACCTGCGCCACCTCGTCGACGCAGATCTTCTGAATCTGGGCATAGAGGGCGCCGCGCTTGGCGGCGTCGGTCTCGCCCGCGGCCTCGTCGATGAGCTTGTTGACCTCTTCGTTGTTGTAGCGGGTGTAGTAGGACTTGTTGTCGCCCGCACCCCAGGCGCACCAGCGCAGCGCGTTGTCCGGGTCGCGCGTCTCGTTGTACCACCAGTTGAGTTGGGCCTGATAATCGCCGTCGATCAGGCGGGTCCAGACGCTGGTGGAATCGATCTTCGAGACATTGACCGTGATGCCGACCTCGGCCAGCTGCGCCTGGATCAGCACGGCCGTCTTTTCGTCATCGGCGATGCCGGCGCTGACCAGAAGCTCGAAGCTCGGATCGGTCACGCCGGATTCCTTCAGGAGCCCTTGCGCCTTCGCCACGTCGCGCTGGACCACGGGCAACGACTTGTCGAAGTAGTTGAGCGCCGGGCTGAAGATCGAGGTCGCCGGCTTGCCTGTTCCCAGCGTCACCGCATCGGAGATCGCCTGACGGTCGATGCCATGGTGCACGGCCTGCCGGAACTTCAGATTGTTGAACGGCGCCTTCGAATGGTTGATCAGCATGTCGTAGGTGACGCTCGAGGCCTCGGGATCCGCCCGAAAACCGGCGGCCTTCAATTCGGCTTGCCGTGCTGCCGGGTAGGTAATGCAGACATCGAGCTCGCCCGCCTGCAGCATCGAGACCCGAGTGTTGTCGTCGGGCACATAGCGGAACTCGATCCCGTCCAGATGCGGCAGGCCCTCGCGGTAGTAATGCTCGTTCTTGGCAAGGGTCACGCGGTCCCCCGGCTTCCAGTCGACGAATTTGAAGGGGCCCGAGCAGACCGGCGCCTTGGCGAAGGCATCGTCGCCCATCTTCTCGACCGCGGCCTTCGGCACGATACCGGTGTTCCAGATTTCGGTCAGGGTCAGGAAGGGCGTGAACTTGCGGTCGAGCGTCATGACGACCGTCTTGGCGTCCTTGGCCTTCGCTTCCTTTAACGGCTGGAACGGCCCGGCATAGGCCGAATCCTTCTGGAAGCGCATGCGGGTGTAGCTGAAGGCCACATCCTCCGCCGTGATCGGCGAGCCGTCGGCGAACTTCGCGTCGCGCAGATAGAAGGTGTAGATCAGCCCGTCGTCGGAGATGTCCCATTTCTCCGCCAGACCCGGTCCGACTTCGCTGCGGTCGGCGTTGGCTTGGAGCAGGCGCGCGAACATCATGCCCTGGATCATGATGTCCGAGCCATAGACGGTCTTGATCGGGTCGAGCGTCAGCACGTCCGATCCGTAGCCCATGCGCAGGATCTTGCTGCCGCCGGCACGGGCGCCGAAAGCGAGGCCAGGCAAGGATGCCAGGCTCGCGGCATAGGCGGTAGCTTTCAAGAATGATCGGCGATCCATGATGTGACTCCTCCTGTTTTGGTTTGTTGTTCGTTGTCCGTCGTTAAGTCCGATAGACAGTTCGGCTTTATTCGGCCTCTTTCTAGATCGCGGTGACATGCGACGCCGGTCGGTGACGATCCCAGCGGCAATCCTGCTCGAGCTGCCGGGCGAGGCGCAGCAGCAGATCCTCGCGCCCGAAGCCCGCGACGAACTGCACCCCGACCGGTAAGCCTGCCGCCGTCCAGCCGAGCGGCAGCGAGATCGCCGGCGAGCCGGTCCCGTTGAACAGCGCCGTGAAGGTCTCCTTCGGCGCCAGATCCTCGAACACGCTGTCGACGTCGCGCCCCGGCCGGTCGGGATTGTAGGTCCCGACGGGCTCCGGCGTTATGGCCGCCGTCGGCGTGACGAGGATGTCGTATTTCGCCAAGAACTCTCCGACCGTCCGCGTCACCTGGTCATAGACCGCGAGCGCCGTGACGAGGCTGGCCGCAGAGAGGATCTGCCCATGGCGATAGACCGCAAGGGTCGTCGCCTGCAACTCCCTCTCGTCGATCGGCTTGCCAAGCGCCAAGGCCAATTCGTCGAGCGAGGGTGTCGTGGTTGCGGCCCAGATCACCTTTTGCGCCTTCAGGAAGGCGGCGTAGTCGAATTGCGGGCTGGCCTCCTCGACATGATGGCCAAGGCCCTCGAGCCGGATGCCCGCTTCCTTCGTCGCTCGAACCACCTCAGGCTCGAGCGGGTAACCGGACCATGACTGCACACACAGGGCGGTACGCAAAGCCTTCGGTGGCGGCGTCTCGATCGCCTTCGCATAGCTCTGGGCGGGCGGCGCGATCTCGTAGCCGTCGCCTGGCACGGCGCCCGAGGCGAGATCGAGGAGCGTGGCGCAGTCGCGCACGCTGCGTGTCAGCATGAAGGACGTGGCGAGTCCGAGAAGCGGCGCGTTGGAGTCCGGCGCGCCGCTGACGCGGCCGCGCGAGGGCTTCAGGCCCACGAGACCGCAGAAGGAGGCGGGGTTGCGGATCGAGCCGCCGCCATCGCCGCCTTGGGCGAAAGGCACGATGCCGGCGGCGACCGCCGCCGCCGAGCCGCCGCTCGAGCCGGCGACGCCGCGGGAGGGATCCCACGGATTGCGGGTCGAGCCATAGAGCGAGGTTTCGGTGGCGGCGGCGATGCCGAATTCCGAGGAGGCGGTGCGGCCGAGATTGACCAGCCCGCCTGCCCGCAGGCGCTTCCAATAGACACAGTCGTGCGGCGAGCGGAACTCACGGGCAAAGACGCTGCCGAATTGCGCCGGCCGTCCGGCCTCGATCGGGAAATCCTTGGTCAGGGTGGGGAGCCCGCGATAGGGTCCAGGGCCCGGTCTATCGCCCAGCCTTTCGAACGCGTCCTCGTAGATGTCGACCACGGCGTCGAGCTTGGGGTTGAGGCTGAGGACGGCCGCGATCATGGCTGTGCCCAGCTCGCGCGGCGTGGTTTCGCGCCGCTCGATCAGGGCCGCGAGCCCCAGACCGTCATAGGCCGCGAGCTCCGCCGGTCTCACGCCCGAGCCCTCGATCGCAAGCCGTCACATGTCACCGAAGTCTCCGAAATAATCCTGCAGCGCCGTCAGATGCTTGATGCGCGCCGGCACGCGCTCGCCCAACCGCTCGATCACCGATTCCAGCAGCAGCTCCAGCAGCGCCACGGTGCTGACGGTGCTGTCCCAGAAAACCTCGCCCTCGCCGGGATCGGTCAGCGAGACATCCGCACCGTCCGCCCAGGCGCAATAGATGTCGGTGATGGCGATGACCTTGATGCCGGCAGCCTTGGCGCGCTCGGCCAGAGGCGCAGCTTTGCGCGCATAACGGCGCGATTCGATGATGACGAGGCAGCTCCTGCGGCCCTCGCCGTCGAACAGATCGACGAAGGTGCCGTCCTCGCCATCGAGGAACCGGACGCCCGGCCGCGCATAGTCGAGCTGCGAGGCGAAATAATGGCCGATGCCCCGCAAGTTCTGGAACGAAACCACGAAGACACGGGGCGCGTCGGCGATGAGCTTGACCGCCTTGGCCCAGGCCGGGGTCGAAGCCTGGCCGAAGATCCGCGTCAGGTTTTCGATATGGGCCTGGAGCTGGCGGCCCTGGATGCCGGCGCCGTTGGCCTTGCCATTCGGAGGCTCCTTCACCTGCCAGGCGGAATTGGGGCCGCGCGCGCGCAGATCCTGCGTGAGCTCGCTCAGCTTGCGATAGCCCAGTCGGCGCAAGAAGCGTCCGACCGTGACGGCGCTGACACCGACCCGTTTGGCGATCGATGCGGCGGTCTCGAATGGCAGATCCTCGAGGTGGGCCTGGAAGTAGCGCGCCAACAGCGTCTCGGACTGGGTGCGCCAGTGCGATTTGGAGCCGAGCTTGCCGAGTATCTGGTCCTGGCTCATCCGGAAGGGCCGCTGATGTAATCGCAATAACAATCTTGCAAAAATGTTATCGGTGTTACATCGGCCGAGTCAAGCGACCAACCGGCCGCCCGGCGGACGAAGGCGCCCGCGCTCGCCGCCGTCTGGTCTGAATGCCGCCTGAACGGCGACGGCCGAAGAGAGGAAATCTCAATCGCAGATCGATGAATTTCTCCGCAGGAATTCGGAACCGGTGTCGTTGTGGTATAGGATGGCGACAGGATGGCTCGCTTCGGCAAGACGTCAGGGCGAATTGAGGGGCAGACAATGCGCATCGCGGCCGGGATTTCCGTGCTGCTGGGTTCGGCGGCGTTGCTGGGATTGGTCGGCTGCGCGCCCATCTACAGCGGCTACGACTACAACCCGACCGCGGCCGCTCGCGGCTATCGCTTCCCGGAGCGCGTGGGCGACGCGGCGGTGCGCGGCCAGGCGCTGTGGCGCCAGGATGGCGGCGGGCTCATCACCTGCGCCGGCGACGAGGTCTATCTGTTTCCCGCCTCGGAATATGCGGAGCATCAGCTCACACAGCTCAGATATGGCGAGCGTCTCGATCTGTCGCGCCAGCCGGGCTTCCACAAGCAGCTCTGCGACGCCCAGGGCAATTTCAGCTTCCGCGATCTTGGCGCCGGAGACTGGTACGTGGTGTCGAGATTCGTCTGGTACGAGAACGGCCAGCCGCAAGGCGGCTGGCTCGTCACCACGGTCGATCTGGCGCCGGGCGAGCATGAGCGGGTGATTGTCACCGAACGCAATCTCTACAGCCCGCGCGATGTGCGCGCCAATCTCGACGACCGCTCCCTGCCGCCGCCGGATTATCAGGATCCTCACCACCCCTGGCCGTCGGGCCAGAACTCGTCCTATGGCAACAACAATGCTCCCACGAGCAACCCGCCGCCTCAAAGCCCGCCGCCTCAAAATCCGGCGGTGACGGGCACGCCCTCGGCTCCGCCCGCGGCCCCGGCTTCGGCAACGCCGTCGCAGGGTACGGCACCGACGCCGCTAGGCGCGACGCCGGCGGACCAGACACCGCCCTCAACCCCGACGCCGGATACGGCGTCGACATCGCCGGCGCAAACAACGCCGCCTGATACGACGCCCGATATTGTTCCCGCCCCGGCCGAGCCGACCACGCCGTCCACGGGCGAGGCTTCGACGCCGCCAAGCGGCTCATCTCCTCCGCCCGAAGCGGCACCGGGCGAACCGCCGCCGGCGCCCGCAAGTGCAACCGCAGAACCCGAAGCCACCACCCCGCCGGAAGCCACGGCCCCGGCAGAGCCTGCCGCGACGCCGGCACCGGCTGCAGCTTCCGACACCATCGCCCCAGCCGCAACGGCGCCAACCCCCACGGAACCGATCAAATCATCGACGCAGGAAGCTCCGGCGCCGGCCGCTGAACCCGCGCCACCGCCGGCCACGGTATCGAACGAATCAGCGCCGCCATCGGCCGAGCCCGGGAAGGAGCCCGAAAAGGCACCGGCCGAGACCGAAAGTGCGGTGCCGGCGACCGCATTGGGGGAATCCGCCCCGGCGGCAGCCACGACAACTGAGATTGCGCCGCCCGCGGCTGCAAGCGAGCCGGCGGCCGCGCCCGTATCGTCCGCGGAGCCGGCTGCGACCGAGGCGCCGCCACCTGCGGCGGCCCTGGCCCCCGCGAGCGAACCGCTGCCGCCCGAACCCGCGACGACAGCGGCAACCGAGCCGGCGGCCCCGGCGGCCGAGCCGGCTGCGGCGCCGGCGCCCGCGGAGCCCCCGCCGGCGCCCGATACGGACCCTCATTCGTTGGGCGCGATCGACGCGACCTCGGTGACCGAGCCAGCGGCGACGCCCTAACCGCTCTAGCGGTTCTTCTGACCGGCCGGTCTCATGGCGGCAAGCCGCGCCCGGTCCCTTCGGGCCTCGACGATCAGCCATGTCTTGAGCGCCGCGACCTTCGGGCGCCGCAGCGCCGAGGCGCGTCCGACGATCCAATAGGCGTAAGGGCAGCGCAGTGCCGTCGCGAAGGGCCGGACCAGGCGGCCGGCGAGCAAGTCCCAAGCGACCAGCACCGTGCGCGCCATGACGACGCCTTGCCCGTCGACGGCGGCATCGATGGCGACGCTCGCCTGGTTGAACTCCATGCCTCGCGAGAGATCGAGGTCGGGGGCCCCAGCCGCCTTCAACCAGCGCTGCCAATCCTCGCGCGCCCCGTGATGGAGAATGGCCAGACCCCGGAGATCGGCGGGCGTACGCAGTTTCGTTTCCTCCAGGAGGTGAGGGCTGCAGACCGGGAAGAACTCCTCATTCGCCAGCTTCTCGACATCGAGCCCCGGCCAATCGCCGTCGCCGTGACGGACTGCGAGATCGACATCCTCGCGCGAGAAATCGACATGAGCCAGCGTCGCCTGCACGCGCAGATCGATGTCCGGCTGTTCGGCCGCGAACTGTCCCAGACGGTGCACCAGCCATTTCGCGGCGAAGTTCGGCGACACGCTGAGCGTCAGCGCGCCAGCCGCCTCGCGGCGTCGCAACTCTTGCGTCGCCGTCGCGATGCCATCGAAGGCACGGGTGAGGAAGGGTAGATAGAAGCGCCCGGCCTCGGTCAGGCTGACGCCCTGGGCCTGGCGATGAAACAGCGCCACGCCGAGCTGCGTCTCGAGCGTCTTCACCTGGTGGCTGACGGCGCCTTGTGTAACGCCCAGCTCCTCGGCCGCGCGAGCAAAGCTCTCCTGGCGCGCGGAGGCTTCGAAGGCGCGCAGGCCGTTGAGCGGAGGGAGTCGTGACATCATCGCCGCGGAGAGCGAAAAAAATTGAGCCTAGGCCCAGGAAGATTGGTTTGCCTATGTTGACGCTGCAAGGGTATCAGGAAGCCGCGGTCGCGAGAAGGCGCAAATCTTTTGAGCCTAAAACGAACCGGGCCGCGGGAGGTCACGATGCGCCATTCCGATTCCGTTTCGATCGACAGCCTGGCCGCCAGCCAGACCCGGACGCTTCGACCCCTGGTGATCGATGTTCGCAGGGCGGCGCGCTATGACGAGGCGCGCGAGGTCATCCCCGGCGCGATCTGGCGCGATCCCGAGACCATCGAGCGATGGTGCGGCGGGCTCGAGCTGGCCCGGCCGGTCGTGGTTTATTGCGTGCACGGCCTTGAGGTCGGACGCGACGCCGCTGCCTATCTGCGCGACCGCGGTTATCCTGCTTCCTTTCTCGAAGGTGGGATCGAGGCCTGGATCGCTGCCGGCAAGCCGGTCGCGCCCAAGCCCGCGGCGCCGACGCTTTGGGTGACGCGCGAGCGCCCGAAGATCGATCGCATTGCCTGTCCCTGGCTGATCCGTCGCTTTGTCGATCCCGATGCCCGATTCCTCTATGCGCCGCCGAGCGAGGTGACGAAGGTCGCGGCGGACACCGGCGCTGTTCCCTATGATGTCCCCGGTGTTGATCTCTCCCATGTCGGCGAGCGCTGCTCCTTCGATCGCTTCATCGAGAGGTTCAAGCTTGCGGACCCGGCCTTGGTCAAATTGGCCGATATCGTGCGCGGCGCCGATACGGGCCGGCTCGATCTCGCGGCCCCGGCGGCCGGCCTCTTCGCAATCTCGCTCGGCCTTTCGGCCAACATCGCCGACGACCAGCAAATGCTGCGCTACGGCATGGTGGTCTATGATGCGCTCTATGCCTGGATCGCAGGGCTCCAGGCCGAGACCCATGGTTGGCCGCCGGCAGCGGCGGCCTGAGGAGCGCTGGCGGACAATGAATCGGCCTGTTCTGGACCGAAGCGCCGCGGCCTCGGGTCACGGCGTCTCGTTTGCCGAGGCTTTCCGCGTCTGGCTGCGCGTGGCGGCGCTCAGCTTCGGCGGGCCCGCCGGCCAGATCGCGGTGATGCACCGCATCCTGGTCGAAGAGAAGCGCTGGATCTCCGAGGCGCGGTTCCTGCACGCCCTCAATTACTGCATGCTCCTGCCGGGCCCCGAGGCGCAGCAGCTCGCGACCTATGTGGGCTGGCTGATGCATCGCACGCGCGGCGGGCTCATGGCGGGCGGGCTCTTCATCCTGCCCGGCATC
>Ga0335084_10006686_pt1 | contig 11469 bp, 13 predicted proteins | sample Lox_Sample_44_FD_206721 | JGI IMG/M metagenome (GOLD analysis project Ga0335084, IMG submission 206721) | Soil microbial communities from Loxahatchee National Wildlife Refuge, Florida, United States - Lox_Sample_4.4 | ecosystem: Environmental > Terrestrial > Soil > Wetlands | place: USA...
GAACACCTGTTTTCTAAGAAAGCCAACCGCCGTCAAACTGGATGCCGTTCAGAAGGAACTCGAGAAAATGAACCTTGGTCTCAAGGTATGGGACTGTTACAGGCCTTTGGCTGTCCAATGGATCTTCTGGAAGATTCTTCCTGATGAGCGATACGTGGCGAACCCGGAAACGGGCTCCCGTCACAACCGGGCATCCGCAGTGGACCTGACACTCGTCGACTCCCGGGGAAAGGAACTTCAGATGCCGACGGGGTTCGATGATTTTAGCCCCAGGGCGGATCATCATTGTCGAGACCTCCCGGCCGAGGCGATCAGGAATCGGGAGCTTCTCAAAAGCCTGATGGAAAAGGCGGGATTTATTTCTCTACCCGAGGAATGGTGGCATTATGATGATGAAAATTGGATGCAGTTTGACCTGATGGATATACCCTTTCGAGATTTATCGAACCATCAGAATTAGATGTTTACGCAATAACGCCTGCGAGTTTGTCTCGAACACTTTCCGAAAAATCTCTCCTCCCCTTGTGGGAGGAGATTGAGAGGAGGGGGGACACAATTCTTTTTGTCCACCCCCACCCGCACCCTCCCCCCCTCGAAGCGGGAGGGGATGTAAAGGGAAATTTTAAATATAGTTGGCTTGCTTCTTGAACTATGAACCTTTCCCTACGGAGAATTTCGTCTGAATACGTTTCGGCTTCCCTGTCAGGTTATTTCGAAGGGGTGGGCGCGAAGTAGTTACGCGTGGCCGCAGTCACCCGGGGGGCCAGGATGATCAGGGCGATCAGATTCGGGAAGATCTGGAGCCCGTTCATGGTGTCGGCATAGTCCCACACAGTCCTCACCTCGGTGATGGCACCGAAGAAGATCAAACCGCAGTAGATCCAGGCGTAGATTTTGAGGACGTTGGATCGAAAGATATATCCGAAGCAGAGCTCACCGTAATAGGACCATCCTACCAGGTTTGAATAGCCGAACAGGAACGAGCTCACCGCCACCATCCAGCCTCCCACCACCGGAATGCTCGTGTTGAAAGCGGAAGCCACCAGGGCGGTGCTCATAGTCCCGGTTGTCCACTTCCCTGTGATCGTGACCACGAGCGCGGTCATCGTACAGGTGACGAACGTGATGATGAACACGTCCACGGTGGCGATCAGGCCCTGACGCACCGGATCTCGGCTTCGGGCTGCTCCGTAGGCCATCGCGGCCGTCCCCAGGCCAGCCTCGTTCGCGTAGAGTCCGCGCGCCGCGCCGAGACGGGCAGCGAGAAGCACCGAGGCGCCGGCGAATCCGCCGACCATGGCCGTCGGAGTAAAGGCGCTCTTCAGGATGAGGGCGACCGTCTGTGGCAGCAGCTGAACGTGGGTGAGAATCACGTAGAGGGAGCCGCCGACGTACAGGAGTACTTTTAGCGGAACGAGCTTTTCGGCAAATCGGGCAATGCTCTTGATTCCTCCGATGACGACCAGCCAGGTGGCGATGGCAATACCGGCGCCTGTGAGCCACTTTGGAATGTGAAACTCGGTGTTCAACACCAGTGCCATCGAGTTGGTTTGGGCCAGGGGACCCGTCGTCATGGCCGCCATCCCCGCCAGGAAAGCGAACATCCAGGCGAGCACGGGCGATCGGACGGCGTTTCTAAGGTAGTACATCGGCCCGCCGGCAACGCTGCCATCCGGTAGCTGCTCACGGAACGTCAGCCCCAGGACCGCCTCGCTGTACTTCGTCGCCATGGCGAAGAGGCCGCTGGCCCACATCCAGAAAATGGCCCCCGGCCCGCCTACGGCAATGGCGGTGGCCACGCCGGCAATATTGCCGTTTCCGATCGCTCCGGCAAGCATCGTCATCAGCGACTGCCAGGGAGAGATGTCCCCCGGAGGCGAGGAGGCTTTTCCTTGGGTTTGTGACGGGGCCTCTATTCCCTGCAGGGCGAATCGCCAGCCCAACCTGAACCGGCGGAGGTGCGAAAACTTCAACCTGAAGGAAAGGTAGATGCCGGTCCCCACCAGGAGGACCACTGTGGCCGGTCCCCAAACCAGTGCAGCTGCCTGCGCCCAGAACTCGCTCATACGATTGACTCACCCCCCGTGGAGCCCCTTCCAGATCACCTTGCCTCCCTTCGTGACGCACACTTCAGACAACAGCTTGCGTCCGTGCACTTCGAACCGTTTGCCTTCACCGATACCTTGGCCCGGCTGATGGCCGAAGCCACAATGATCAACGGTACGAACTTGCATGGGGATGGGTTGAATGTAAGGGAAATGGGGATGTCTGTCAAGCCAAAAGGGTGCCTGTCATCAAATTTCACGTCATCAAATTTCGGTTGACACCGCCGGAGAAATTCGATAACGTCAAAAAGAAGCAGATTTGATAGGAGGTGGGGAAAATGAAGAGGATGCTTGCTCTTGTTCTCATGAGCGTCCTCATTTTGCTGGCGAGTTCTTCTTGTCTCCCTTTGAGGAAAGGAGAGCTCAGACTATTGGACATGCAGATTTACGATCCCGCAAGAATCCGAACAAATGGCCAATTTTGGATTCGGGTCCATTTCGAAGCAGACGGTCAGCCTGAGATCCGCAAAGCTTGTTTCTATTGGTTTGGGGATGGACCGTACTGCGTTGACGTAAGGTATGTGGAATATGGATCTTTTGCGTACTTCGACGTACCCCTGACCGCCCGTTATGGTTCCTCTGTCTTGCAATGTTATGTTGAATATCTTCGAGACGAAAAGACAGTACGGAGTAATGCTTTGGCCCATTCTGTCAACGTTATCAACCCCTGAACAGGCTGCTGAAAAACACCCCTCCTTGCCGGCCCCGGTCCCGCACTATCAATAGACCGAGGGCGGGGCAGGCAGGCATCTGCGGCGTTGTCCGGCCGCCTCACCCTACGGGACAATGGAGAAATCTATCGGTTCTCGTGGACAAATTCTCTGACCAAGCGGGCCTTTGTTTCTAGCGATCCGGCACTCCGATCTAAATCCTTCTTCTCATCCTGAGATAAATCCAGTTCGATGATCCTGCCAATTCCTTGTTTGCCGAGGATCACAGGAACGCCCATGCTTATCCCTTTATAACCGTACTCCCCCTCCAGAACGGCTGAACACGGAAAAACCCCTCTCGAGTCGGTCGCGATCGACTCCACCATCTGCGATATGCCCGAAGCCGAAGTCCAACCCGCTGTGCGATTAATCCCTAATTCGACGTAGGACTTGAGCATCTGGGGAACATCCAGCTTCAATCGTTCCTTCGCTTCATCGGATAAGGCGATTGGTCGTTTGTTCACTCTCACGGAACTAAAGATAAGAGCCAGCACTCCCGCATGTTCTCCCAGCGCCAGCGCTTCGACCTCCGTTGATTTTTTGGCCAATTCCTTCGCGACTGCCTGCTGGAAACGAAGCGAGTCGTTTAAGTCGTAACCGAGCAATTTTGTGCGAGCTATTTTTGTTGACATAAGTGACAGAGCAAGATTGATCGAATCCGCAGGATTTGTGGCGGTGATCACAATTGCTTCCGGGCAATAGGTATCTATCTTTCGGATGGTGTCCCGCATAAGCGGCAAGTTAGCACGCAGCATGTCCAGATGCGAAAGGCCCGGTTGGTGGGGAATTCCTGCAACGACGATCACAATATCCGATTGATTCAAATCCTCATCGTTACCGACCCTTATTCTGGTGGTTTGCGTCCCGACGATGGCGGTGGTGATATCCATGAGATGAGCCATAGCCAGCTGGCGGTTAATGTCCAGCAAAACGAGCTCGTCCGCTAAACCTTTGAGTGCAAGCGTGTAAGCCGTGCAAGAACCGAGTGTTCCTCCACCTCCGATGATGGCAATCTTCATAACATTTCCCTCCTCAGGATTCGGGAATAAGTCACACCGATTCGGTAAACTGACCTAACTTACAAAACAACCATAATATCAAACAACAGTGTTTGTAAAGCAAGGGTGGGAGCGTCGTCAGGATCGTCGAATCATTTTGTGCGGATTCACAGAATCGGAAGGCCTGTCTGGTTTGGCTATGCCGGATTAAGGCTTGTAATACATGAGCTCCCGTGCATCGGCGGAGACTTTCCCGATCAGTTCCTGAATCTCCTTTTCAATCATAGGAGAGAAGGATCGTGCGAACTTTACGTTTTCTTCAAGCTGTTCCACGTTATCACATCCAATGACCGCCGTTGCGACAGACTGAGAGAGGGCAAAACGGAAAAAGGGCTCCATGGTTTCAAACCATGGCAACCTATCTGCGAAGCCTCTGAAATAGACCTTCATGCCGATAATACCCATCCCCTTCTTCCTGGCCGGAGGGATGACTTCCGCTACATAGCTCTTGTGAGCGGGTTCCGCCGGATTCACAGGGATCAGAACCGTATCGAAGTCGAATTGCTGGAGGCACCGTTTGGTGATAAAAGGATCGTGATGGCCTGTCACACCGATAAACCGGACCAGACCCTTTTCCTTTGCTTCCACAAAGGCTTCAAGGGCGCCCTGGGGGCCGAAGATCTCCTCCATTTCTTCCTCTGTCCTCACGTCATGAACCTGCCACAGGTCAAGGTGGTCCGTCTTCATGTTTTTGAGCGTTTCCTGAAGATGGAGCTGTGCTCCTTTCTTGTTTCTCGCGTGGGATTTGCTGGTGAGGAAGATTTCCTTTCTCCTCTCCTCCAAGGACCTGCCATAGTAGGATTCGCTTCCGGAATAGGCCCGTGCCGATTCGAAATAGTTGATCCCGAGATCGATGGCCCGATTGATCAAATCATACGCCTCCCTTTCGTAGCCGTAAGTCCTTAGGACCCCTTCTCCTCCGAGACCCAGGATCGTAACGTCCACGCCGGTCCTACCCAGTTTTCTCTTTGGAATTTCCATGAAATCAGTATATCACAAAAAACGGAATACCTGAGGATAACAAGGAGTAACGGGGTACACTGCTAAGATCGAGAAATCATTATACAGAGACCCCGAATTGAGACGTATTCCCCTCAAGGAAGGTAAATAGCCTGAGGACCGACCTTGTGCTCCGTGCTAGAGGGCGCCGTTCCAGAGGGGGGGCAGAAAATAATTTCAAAAAAGGCCTTGCATTTTGATTTAAGTTTAGTATAATTCCAAAATAGTAATCATAACTATCTGGTCAGTTTATGAAGATGGAAGCTGAAGAGATTGAAAAACGAGTCCATAGATTTCCCGAGGTCTGCCGGCGTTATGGTGTCAAGGCCACACACCAGCGTTCAGAGATCTATCGTGAGCTTGCGGGCACGAAAGAGCATCCTGACGCGGAAACGATCTATAAGCGGGTGCGGGAGCGGATCCCCGCCATTTCGCTCGACACCGTGTACCGAACGCTCAGGCTGCTCGAAAAGAAGGGGCTCATCTCGCGCGTGGGGTCCCTTGGAGAGAGAACGCGTTTTGATGCAGATACAATCCGTCATCACCATTTCGTCTGCACCGAATGTGGATTCATAGGAGACATTTATAACGAGGAATGGAATGACTTTCGGCCTCCGAGTGACGTGAGGACCATGGGTACAGTAAATTCAATCCATGTAGAGTTAAGAGGCCTCTGCAAAACATGCCAGAAGAAACAGCGGATTAAGGAATAGCAAAATTTTTTTTGGAGTTGAATGGTAATTATTACTATTTAGTAATTAATATTTTTTACACGCATTGAATGATGGCGGCTGGGAAAAGGAGGGGTTGTAAGAGGTTGGGGAAGAGGTAGAACGATTGACGAAGCTTTCCGACAACAGAACTCGACGGAAACAGCCTCATAGGTCAGCGCAAGAAAGTTTCTCCAATACGAGATAATCTTCTTATGCTAAAATAGAAAAAACAAAAAAGCGGAGGACCCGGTCAAGCCGTTTTCTCCGAAACCCTATAAAGGCTTCAGGCCAAACAGAAAGGAGGTAGAACCTTGAATACAAAAGCCAGAGTTTTCAAACCAACACTATGGTCGGCAGCGATTGCGGCGACTCTCGTGACCTGTGTCGCTTTTGCCACGCCCCTCGGCCTGCCACCGTTGGCGGTGCCGGCCGATAATCCGATTACCCCTGAGAAGGTGAAGCTCGGGGACAAGCTCTTCCACGACAAGCGGTTCAGCAGCACAGGGGAGGTTAGCTGTGCCAATTGTCACGATAAGGAGAAAGGTTTTACTGACAACCTCCCGGTGTCAGAGGGAATTAACAAACTCAAGGGGACACGAAACGCCCCCACTGTCATCAACGCAGCTTATCTTCACACCCAGTTCTGGGATGGCCGTGAACCTACCCTCGAAGCCCAGTCGGCCCAGCCTTTCCTGAACCCCGTGGAGATGGCCCTTACTAATCACGAGCCCATCCTCAAAATCGTGCGAACGGACCCGGAGTATGTGGACCTTTTTAAGAGGGCTTTCGCCAAGACTGGAAACGCGATTACCATGAAAGAGGTGGAACAGGCGATCGCTAGCTTCGAAAGGACGCTGATCGCAGGCAACTCCCCCTTCGACCGCTATTTCTACGGGGGAGAGAAAAGCGCTATGAACCCTGCGGCGATTCGCGGCCTCGATGTTTTTATCAACCAAGGCCGGTGCGTCTCGTGTCACGTGATCGAGCAGACTCAGGCGCTCTTTACGGATAACCGGTTTCATATGATCGGATCCGGCGCCAAACAAATGCCTAAGAACCTGGATGATTTGGCGGCTGCTGTTGAGGACGTCAAGAAGAGGGGAACCGACATCGCTGTGCTGAGCAATGAGAAGACGTCTTCCCTTGGCCGTTACGCCGTGACCCGTGATCTGACGGATATCGGTGCTTTCAAAACCCCGACCCTTCGAAACATTGCTCTCACTGCTCCCTACCTTCACGACGGCAGCCTCAAGACCTTGGAGGAGGTTATTCAGTTTTATAACAATGGTGGGCGAGAAAAGGAGACCGACCCGGTACCGGAGCTTCTAAGCGGTGGTATCCGTCCGCTTAACCTGAACAAGGAGCAAGAAGCCGATCTCGTTGAGTTTCTGAAGGCCCTGACCAGCCCTGAGTTCGCCCAAAAATGAGGCACACAAGCATAAAATCGAAAAGGAGGGAGCAACAATGAAGATGGACCGCCGTACATTTCTTAAGACCACGGGCGCAGCGGCAATGGCGAGTGCCCTACCCATAAGTCTGGTAGCGATGGCCTTTGGCGAGAAGAACCCTGCCAAGGATTTCAGCTTTGCATACATCTCCGATGCCCACATCCAGCAGATCGAAGGGAGTAAATTCGTTCGCAATTGGGACATGGGTCTTACCCGAGCCGTCCAGGAGGCCAACCTGCTCACGCCCCGCCCTGACTTTTTCTTCTTCGGTGGTGACCTGGCTCAGCTGGGAAAGAAGGAAGAGATGGACCACGGCTTGGAGATCCTGTCCAAACTGCGAGGCAAAGCCTACTACGTGATCGGAGAGCACGATTACTATCTTGACCTTGGGAAGTACTGGGAGTCTAAAATCAGCCCCTTGTGGTACAGCTTCGATCACAAGGGGGTTCATTTCATCGTGCTCAATAGCATCCTGACCTATGACAAGTGGACCCATAAAAACTGGGCGGACCCCATGGACCGGATGCTGGCCATGGCGCGCCTTGACAACCCGGAGGGTTCGCCTTTCCTGGTGGGGGAAAAGCAGCGTGCATGGCTGAAGAAGGATCTGGAGAAGGTTGACAAAAGCACTCCGATTGTCCTCTGTTCCCATTCCCCGATTCAGAAGATCTACAAGGGGTGGAACTTCTGGACGGAAGATGCTGAGAGTGTGCAGACGCTCCTCAAGCCTTTTAACAAGGTGACGGTGATCTATGGTCACGTCCACCAGATCCAGTACAACCAGGTTGGAAATATCAGCTTCCACGCCGTGATGGCCACGGCGTGGCCCTGGCCTTACCCCAAGTCCTACGTCCAGGACCCGAGCCATCTCCCCAAGCTGACGGTCCCCATAAACCGCGCCGATCCCTTCTTCGAGAGGGATGCCACAGGCTGGCAGTTCATGAACCTTCGTACGGGCAATGTGGACATGCACTACCAGCTTCCTGACAACGAGAACCGAAGTGTGGTCTTTAACCGCAAGACCGGCCGCCCGCAAGATGCGAAATATCAAAGCGTCGGCAGCCGGATTCCGCCCCAAACACACTATTAAAGCATGCGAGGAGGGATCCAATGAAAGATATCAGAAAGTATTCTGGAGTTCTGTTAATCGTGTTGATAGCAACGGCCGTGCTGGCGATAAAATTCCCAGTCCAAGCCGATGAGTTCACCAAGGAAGATGAGACACGCTGGACGAAGGAGTTCGTGACGGTCGTAAACGAAGGCAGCAAGCTTTTCCACAGCTCCAGCCTTGGGAAAAATAAAGTTTCCTGCGACCAGTGTCATCCGAATGGGGCCAACACCCATCCGGAAACCTATCCCAAATTTCAAAAGCAGATCGGAAGGGTCATTACCCTGTTCGAGATGGTCAATTGGTGCCTTCGTAACCCGCTCGAAGGTGACCCCCTGGCTGCGGACGACCCGAGGATGGTTGCTCTCCTCGCGTACATCCACTACGAGCGCCGGGGTGTGCCGCTAGCGCCGGGGAAACACTAATAAGACAAGAATTTCGGCGAATTTAGAAAGGAGATGAGCGATCATGAAAAAATCAGCGTGGATATCTGTTTATGGATTTCTCTCCCTGCTGCTGGCCGTTGGAATTTCCTGGGCTGATGAGCCTGCATTCTCGTCCCTGAAGATAGGGCGTGACGCTCCGTGGTTCAGCCTGCCTTCCTCTCAAGATCGGCTGGTGGATTACGCCAAAGACTATTTGGGGAAGCATCATCTGGTGATGACGTTTTTCCCGGCGGCCTTCACCCCGGCCTGAGCGGGGGAGATGGAGGCGCACAATAGGGAGATTTATCTCTACAAGCGCCTGAACGCCCAGGTACTGGGCGTGAGTATGGATGATCCCGTTACCAACAAGCTTTTTGCCAAAAGTCTGGACTTGCAGTTTCCGCTTCTTTCAAATCCTCTTCCCTGGTTGGGAATGAGATACGGGGCCTATTCCCACAAACCGCCCTTCCTCCCGGACGGCTCTCCAATGTGGTTTGGCCGCCGGACCGTCATCATCGACAAGAATGGAATCGTTCGTTACATCAAGAATGGATCCCCGGATATCAGGGAAATTCTCTCTTTCCTCCTGACGCTGGAAAAAGAATTCCGGGGCATCAAATAAGGAGGAGCCATGAAAACAAAATTCAAACCGAAAGCGGCTTTTGGAACGTTGGCAGTGATGGCCGTGGTGGCCGGGCTCCTTGGCGGCTGTGCCACCACGGGGCCAGAGAAAACACGGACTTTAGTTCCCACAGGTCAAGGGACAGTCATCTACCTCGAGAAGTATGAGTTCAAGCCTCCCATGGGAGGTTGGTCCATGATGAAAAACGTTGAGGGAGGGGATTTCGAGCTGGGCTTTTTTCGGTTCGAAAAAGGAGAGTTCCCAAGCCAGACCACCTTTATGTATGACGATCAGCCCTACGGAAGTTCCCAGGATCTGGAGAAAAGGGCTGACTATTATTGCACCAAGTTTCTCTTCAATAGCGGGATCGATCTGGAGGTCAAGAAGAGGGAAAGACTCACGATCAATGGGAGAGACGCTTTAGCGCTGTACATGGAGGGGCAGAACAACATCGCGAAAGAAAAGGCGAGATCCAAGGTGTACCTGATCAAGAAGGGGAGCAGGATCGTCTCTTTCGTCTGCACCCAGTGGCGTCCCTTGAATGCCTCCTATAGTGAAGAGCCCTTTGAGCAATACGAGGCCTTTGTTCAAAGTTTTAAATTCGCGAAAAAAGACTTCTACGAGAGCTTTGAAGAGGAGCTGAAAAAGGCTGGACTTTAGGTAATTGCTCAGCAAACTTCAATAAGAATAAATCGAACCATCCAAACAAAGGAGGAATGAAATCATGTCGAAGACGGAAAGTTACTTGAAGGAAGCATTTGCAGGAGAATCCCAGGCAAATCGAAGGTATCTGGCCTTTGCGGCCAGGGCGGACCAGGAAGGGTTTCCTCAGGTGGCAAGGCTTTTTCGGGCGGCGGCTGAGGCAGAGACGGTTCACGCTCACAGTCACCTCCGGGCTCTGAATGGGATTCGGTCCACCAAGGAAAATCTCCAGGAAGCGATTAACGGCGAAACCCATGAGTTTAAGAAAATGTATCCGGAGATGATCGAAGCGGCGAAGGCAGAGGCGCAAAAGGTAGCGGAGAGAAGTTTCAGCTATGCCAATTCAGTGGAGAAAGTCCACGCCGAACTGTACCAGAAACTTTTGGATGGTCTTGGAAAGTCCAAGGAGAATTATCCCTATTATGTCTGCCCTGTTTGTGGATACACGGCAGAGAAACAGGCCCCTGATGCCTGCCCGGTGTGTGGAAGCAAGGGGGCCATGTTCAAAAGGGTCGAATAAAACAAGGCAAGCCATAACAACCCCTAACGGCGGGTAGAGGGCCTTCCCGACAGAAAAAGACCCGGAGACCGGTGAAGGACTGAGTCGCACGATGGGGGAATTCAAGACCAGAAGGCTTGACCGTACAAGGTTTAATCTGCGTAGAGACAAAAATCGATGTGAGTCCGTTCGTGGAGGTGAAGGATGAACCCTAAAGCACTTCAAAAGTTGGGATATGGTCTGTACGTGGTTTGCTCCAAGAAGGATGGCAAGTTTAACGGCCAGATTGCAAACACCCTCTTTCAGGTCTGTTCCGAACCGCCGGTGATCGCTGTGGCCATCAACCGGCAGAATCTGACGCATGAGTTCATTGCCCAAAGCAAGGTGTTCACAGGGTCCATTCTGTCGCAAGAGGCCCCCCTGCCTTTCATCGGCAACTTTGGATTCAAGTCGGGGAGGGAGCTCGATAAGCTCAAGGGCGTCCAGTGCAAGCTGGGTGAGACGTCGGTTCCTATTGTCCTAGACCATACCCTTGCTTACCTTGAGGCAAAAGTCCTCAGCCAAATCGAAGTTGGAACCCACACGGTCTTCTTGGGAGGGATCGTGGGAGGCGATGTGGTGAAAGATGGGGAACCCATGACTTATGCTTATTACCATCAGGTCAAGAGAGGCACCACCCCTAAGTCGGCCCCGAGCTATGTGGAAGAATCGAAGAAGGCTGTACCGGGTACCCTCAAATACAAGTGCAATGTCTGCGGTTACATTTATGACCCGGAGAAGGGCGATCCCGATGGAGGGATAAAAAAGGGAACACCTTTCGAGGCAATTCCACACGGTTGGACCTGCCCCGTCTGTGCTGCAGCCAAGGATATGTTTGCGAAGATGGAGGAATGAAGAACCGTGCCCTCTCTGTTTCAGTTTAAAGGTACAGACTGCCCTTCTGCCATCCCCTTAATAGACACAAATTCAATTGATGGAATGATAAGAAAGGGTGATAAATTTGAAACCGCCTTGTTGGCGCGAACTCAGGTCTCCTGTTTCTCAAGTCTGACCGCTTGAAGGGTGCCAGCTTCTTCTCCC
>Ga0335084_10006687_pt1 | contig 11469 bp, 8 predicted proteins | sample Lox_Sample_44_FD_206721 | JGI IMG/M metagenome (GOLD analysis project Ga0335084, IMG submission 206721) | Soil microbial communities from Loxahatchee National Wildlife Refuge, Florida, United States - Lox_Sample_4.4 | ecosystem: Environmental > Terrestrial > Soil > Wetlands | place: USA: Florida...
AGGCGCGGGAACGCGCGCTCCAGCGGGACGAAGACCAGCGCCAGCAGCAGCAGGTTGAGCAGGAACCAGTCGAGGCCGAGGTAGGCCGGGGTCTCGCGCATGGCGCCGACCGGCGTGTCGGCGCCGCCCACGAGCGCGGCGGCGACGGCCAGCGCGATGCCGGTGAGCCCGAGCGTGCGGTGGCGGCGCAGCAGGACCGAGAGGACGCCGAGCCCGAAGCCGGCGACCAGGAAGGCATGGATCAGCAGCCGCACGATCGGCAGCGGATAGAGCGGCCGCGCGTCCGGCGTGGTCAGGAGCCACGGGAACAGCAGGCACAGCACGCCGCCGTAGGCGAGCCCCGCGAAGGTGACCGACAGCACGCCGCTGATCCAGCCGCTGCCGAACCGGCGTCCGGTGCCGGTCCCGAGGCGCGCGGCGCTAGACAGCCGTGTACCCTCCGTCGACGGGCAGCGCCGCCCCGGTGACGAACGACGCCTCGTCGCTGGCCAGGTAGAGGATGGCCGCCGCCACGTCGTCCACGCGGCCGAAGCGGCGCAGCGGGTAGCGCGGGAGCATCTGCTCGCGCCAGGCGGCGTCGGCCATCAGGAAGGCCGTCAGCGGCGTGTCGATGTGGCCGGGGCACACGCAGTTGACGCGGACGGCCGGGGCCCACTCGGCGGCGAGCTGCCGCGTGAGGTTCACGACCCCGCCCTTCGAGCCGGCATAGCCCGGCGAGCGCGAGCTGCCGACCAGGCCGTAGATGGACGCGAGGTTCGTCACGCTGCCGCGCCCGCTCGCGGCCAGCGCGGCGCGGGCGGCGTGCGACACCTGCCAGGTGCCGGTGAGATTGATGGCGACGATCTGCCGGAACTCTTCGCCCGGCGACAGGTCGCGCTGCGGCCCCACGCCGGCCGAGTTCACGAGCGTGGTGAGGCCGCCCAGGCGCTCCACCGTGGCCGCCACCATCCGGGCGCACGCTCCCTCGTCGGTGACGTCGGCGGCCAGGGCGAAGGCCTCGCCGCCGGCGCCCTTGATGGCCGCCGCCGTCTCGTCCGCCGCCGCCGCCGCCCGATCGACGCACGCCACGCGCGCGCCCTCGACCGCGAACCGGATCGCGGTGGCACGCCCGATCCCCGAGCCGCTTCCGGTCACCAGCGCCAGCGCGCCACGCATCCGAGCCATTCGCATCACCCTCGCGCCCGCGAAATCCGGGCCCGAAATCGCCGGCTCGACCCGGCCGCGTCGAGGATACAATGGCGGCCCGAGCCGAAGCGAGCCCGTACACGAGGAGAGCGGCACATGGAATTCGAGTACTCCAAGAAGACCAAGATGTACCAGGAGCAGCTCACCGACTTCATGAACAAGTTCGTCTACCCGAACGAGGCGGCCTTCCACCAGCAGCTGGAGTCGCAGGCGGACCGGTGGATGGTGCCGCCGATCATGGAGGAGCTGAAGGTCAAGGCGCGCGAGCGCGGCCTCTGGAACCTGTTCCTGCCGGAGAGCGAGCGCGGCGCCGGCCTCACCAACATGGAGTACGCCCCCCTGTGCGAGATCATGGGCCGCTCGCCCATCGCCCCCGAGGTCTTCAACTGCTCGGCGCCCGACACCGGCAACATGGAAGTGCTGGAGCGCTACGGCACGCCGGAGCAGAAGAAGCAGTGGCTGGAGCCGCTGCTGGAGGGCAAGATCCGCTCGGCCTTCGCCATGACGGAGCCGAAGGTGGCCTCGTCGGATGCCACCAACATCGAGTCGTCCATCCTGCGCCAGGGCAACGAGTATGTCGTCAACGGGCACAAGTGGTGGACGTCGGGCATCGGCGACAAGCGCTGCAAGATCCTCATCTTCATGGGCAAGACCGACGCCAACAACCCCGACCGCTACAAGCAGCAGTCCATGATCCTGGTGCCGGCCGACGCGCCGGGCATCAAGATCCTGAGAATGCTGACGGTGTTCGGCTATGACGACGCGCCGCACGGCCACGGCGAGGTGCTGTTCGAGAACGTGCGGGTGCCGCTCGGCAACATGCTGCTGGGGGAGGGGCGCGGCTTCGAGATCGCCCAGGGGCGCCTCGGTCCCGGCCGCATCCACCACTGCATGCGCCAGATCGGCGTGGCCGAGCGCGCGCTGGAGTACATGTGCAAGCGCGCGCTCACCCGGGTGGCCTTCGGCAAGAAGCTGGCCGACAACGACATCACCACCGAGCGCATCGCGCAGTCGCGCATCGAGATCGACCAGGCGCGCCTGCTCGTGCTGCACGCCGCCTACATGATGGATACCGTCGGCAACAAGGCGGCCCGCCAGGCCATCGCCGAGATCAAGGTGGCGGTGCCCAACATGACGCTGGCCGTGCTCGACCGCGCCATGCAGGTGCACGGCGGCGGCGGCGTGAGCCAGGCCTTCCCGCTGGCCTTCTGGTGGGCGCACTCGCGCACGCTGCGGTTCGCCGACGGGCCCGACGAGGTGCACCGCCGCCAGATCGGCCGCCTCGAGCTGCGGAAGCACTCCTAGGAGACGGTCATGCCGAAGATGACGGGTGGCGAGGCGCTGGTCAAGCAGCTGCACCGGGAAGGCGTGCGCGTGGTGTTCGGGCTGCCCGGCGTGCAGCTCTACGGCGCCATGGCGGCGCTGCGCGACGAGAAGGACATCCGCTTCATCCTGACGCGGCACGAGCAGGCCACCACCTACATGGCCGACGGCTACGCGCGGGCGGGCGGCGGCTTCGGCGTGGCGCTGGTGGTGCCGGGCCCCGGCGTGCTCAACGCCGGCGCCGGGCTCAGCACGGCCTACTCGTGCTCGTCGCCGGTGTTCCTGGTGGCCGGCCAGGTGCCGAAGCGGTACATCGGCAAGGACGTCGGCGTGCTGCACGAGATCAACGAGCAGCTCGACGTGGTGGCGCCCATCACCAAGTGGCGCAAGCGCGTGCTCGAGGTCCGCGAGATCCCCGCCGCCGTGAACGAGGCGGTGCGCCAGCTCAAGACCGGGCGCCCGCGGCCCGTGCATCTCGAGATCCCGCCCGACACGCTGGAGGAGGAAGGCGAGGCCGAATTATTGCCGGCGGTCCAGGTCCAGCGAGCGGCTGCCCCGGACGCCGAGATCGAGCGCGCGGCCCGCCTGCTGCTCGGCGCCACGCGCCCCGTCATCTACGCCGGCGGCGGCGTCCACGCCTCCGGCGCCCACGAGGCGCTGGCGGCGGTGGCCGAGTACGTCCAGGCCGGCGTCGTGCAGTCGGCCGAGGGCAAGGGCGCGGTCAGCGATCACAGCGATCTCTCGCTGGGCGCCACGCTCTGGCCCCGGAACCCGCTGCGCGAGTACCTCGACGCCGCCGACGTGGTGTTTGCGGTCGGCTCGCGCTGCGCGATCGCCGCCTTCCAGCCCTCGCAGAAGATCGTCCAGCTCGACGTGGACGCCGCCGAGATCGGGCGCAATCACCCGGCCGAGGTCGGCCTGGTGGGCGACGCCAAGGCCACGCTGGAGCGGCTGCTCGAGCGGCTGCGCACCGACGCGCCGCCGCGGCCCTCGCGCAAGCGTGAGCGCGAGGCCCTGCGCGAGGCGCTGGCCGCGCTCGACACGCAGGAGCCGAACGCCTCGATCCTTCGCGCGCTGCGCGCGGGCACGCCGGAGGACGCCATCGTCGTCGCCGGCATGACGCAGATCGGCTATTACTCGCGGCCGTTCTGGCCGGTCTACCGCCCGCGCACCTACCTGACGTCGTCCTACTCGGGCAACCTCGGTTTCGAGGTGCCGACGGCGCTCGGCGTGAAGGTGGCGCGGCCCGAGCGCACCGTCATCTGCATCACCGGCGACGGCGGCTTCATGTACAACTCGCAGGAGCTGTCCACCGCGGTGCGCGAGAAGATCAACGCGGTCATCGTGCTGTTCAACGACGAGGCCTACGGCAACGTCGCCCGCGACCTCGACGAGGCGTGGGGCGGCCAGCACGGCGCCGCCGTGACGAACCCGGACTTCATGAAGCTGGCCGACGCCTACGGGGTGGTCGGGCTGCGCGCCACCAAGCCCACCGAGGTCGGCGATCTCGTGCGCAAGGCCGTCGGGATGGACCGTCCCGTGCTGATCGAGGTCCGCGTCGGCCGCATGGCGCGCCCGGCCTTCTTCGCCCCGATGAAGGCGCCCGACAAGTACCAGAAGCGGTAGGGCGGACGCCGGGCCGGCGCGCGGGGAGGCTCGAGCATGTCGCGCGGGCCGATCCTGGCGCTGGTGACGGTCGCGCACGGGCTCGGCGCGCTCTCGGTGCTGGCGGTGGCGCCGCTGGCGCCGTTCCTGCTCGACGCGCTGCACCTCACGCGTGCCCAGGTCGGCTGGTTCCTGCCCGCCGTCTACCTCGGCGGCGTGCTGATGTCGCTGCCGGCCGGCTGGCTCACCGATCGCCTCGGCGTGCGCGCGACGCTCGGGCTCGGCCAGCTCGTGATCGGCGGCGGCGTCATCCTCGCCGCGCTCGGCGCGAGCCTCGCCGCGTGCCTGGCGTGCCTCGTCGTGGCCGGCTTCGGCTTCAGCGTGCTGAATCCCTCCACGGGCAAGGCCGTCATCGAGTGGTTCCCGGCCCGCCGGCGCGGAGTGGCGATGGGCATCAAGCAGACCGGCCGCACGCTCGGCGGCCTCGGCGGTGCGCTGGCGTTGCCGCCGCGGGCGCTCGCCGTCGGCTGGCGCGGCGCGCTCGGCGCCGCCGGCGCGCTGTCGCTCGTCTCGGGGGCCCTCGTCGCGCTCGTCTATCGCTCGCCGGCGGGGACGGCGGTGACGCCGGCGCACCCGCGCGCGCGGCTCGGCGAGCTCGGCGTCTTCCTGCGCCGGCCCGGCGTCCTCGTCGTGTTCTTCTCGGGCTTCTTCCTCTCGACCGCCCAGTCCTCGGTGCTCGCCTACCTGGCGCTCTACACGCGCGAGACGTTCGCGGTCTCGGCGGTGGCGGCCGGCCAGTGCCTGGCGCTGGCCCAGATGGGCGGCACCGGCGGGCGGCTCGCGTGGGGCGCGATCAGCGACCGGCTCTTCGGCGGCCGCCGGCGGCCGGGCGTCGTCGTCAACGCGCTCATGGGCGCCGGCGCCTACGCGGCGCTGGCGCTCGGGGCGTGGCTGCCGACGCCGCTGCTGATCCCGCTGGCGATCGTGGCCGGCGCCGGCGCCTTCGGCTGGGTCGGGCTCTACTTCGCGCTCGTCGCCGAGATCGGCGGCGCGCGCTACGCGGGCCTGCTCACCGGCGTCGCGGTAGCCTTCGCCTGGAGCGGCGTGCTGGTGGGGCCGCCGGGCTTCGGCCTGCTGCTCGAGGCGACGGGCGCCTACACCGCGCCGTGGCTCGGGCTCGCGGCGATCTCGCTCGCGGTGGCGCTCACGCTGCCGCGGCCGCGCCCGCTCGTGCAGCGCGACGGGCACGCCGGCGCGCTGGACACGGCGGGCGCCGCGCCGCTGACCCGGTGAGGCCTCGCGCCGGCGAGCGGAGAAACCTCGGCGCGGGCGCGGGCGGGGCGATCGTGCGGTTCAGCCGCCGTGTGACGGGCGGCGCGAGCCGGCGCGGTCGTCGCTGACGCGACTAGGGTCCGGGAGCGGTTCGCGCCGGCGCACGCCCGTTCCGGCGCCGGGGCCCGCCGGCACCCGCCGCGGCCGGAACACGGGCCGGGCGATGCACCAGCTGACACCAGCGGCGGTTGTCGTCGCCGCCCGCCTCCGTGCTGCCCGAGAGGAAGGCTTCCGCCCGCACCGCTCCGTCGTCGGCGCCGTTCCACGCGGGCGTGTGCGCCGCGCAGTAGCGAACGTCGAGGATTTCACGGCAAGGATCGGCATCCGGCTCACAATCGGGGCAGTAGGGACGAGCGACAGCGGGGGTGTCCGGAAGGAAGTCCGTCACCGGTCCATGGCGCGGAAAGCCGTCGCCATAATCCGCCTCCCACTCTAGCGTAGTGAATGCCCAATACGAAGTGTTTTTCGTCGCCTGGGGCCCTACAGGTTGAATCTCCAGCGGCCCCCCGGCGGTTCCCGCCGGGGGCCGGGCGGGCTTGCGAGGCCCGGGGAGGCCGCTTATGCTGCGCGCGGCGCGGCGGGCGTCATTCGCGCGGCCGGCGTGCCGCACCGGTCGTCAATCACGCACGGACGGAGGGCCTCACATGAGGACGTCTCGTCTCCTCGGCGCCGCGCTGCTCATCGCCGGGCTCGCGCTCGGCCTCGGCGGGTGCCGCTACTACTGGGTCAAGCCGGAGGTCACGCCCGAGACGTTCGCGCGCGACAACGACGCCTGCCTGCAGGAAGCCCGCTCGGCCTCGCCGGCCACCGCGCGCTACAACATCGTCAACCAGGACATCTACCGCGCGTGCCTGACGACGCGCGGTTACGACCGGCAGAAAACCACCGAAGGTCCCGGCCGGTTCCGGGGCTACGAGGGCGACGACTAGAGCGTGTCGGCCGACCCGGTCTTCTTTCAAGATCTCGCGCTCGTCCTCGCCGCCGCCGTCGCCGGCGGCGCGCTCGCCTGGCTCCTCCGCCAGCCGCTCGTCCTCGGCTACGTGCTGGGCGGCATGGTGGTCAGCCAGATCACCCCGGGCACGCCGCTCGCCGACACCAACAACCACTTCGAGGTGTTCGCCGAGATCGGCGTCGTGCTGCTGATGTTCTCGGTGGGGCTCGAGTTCTCGCTCAAGGACCTGTTGCGCGTGAAATGGGCGGCGCTCGTGGGCGGGCCGATCGGGACGCTCTTCAACATCCTCCTGGCCGTGGGCGTCGGCGCGCTGCTCGGCTGGCCCCCGCTGCAAGGCCTCGTCATCGGCGTCGTGATCTCGGTGGCCAGCACGATGGTGCTCGCACGCCTGCTGCTCGACCGGGGCGAGCTGCACACGCGCCATGGCCGCGTGCTGGTCGGCATCAGCATCATGGAGGACCTCGCGGCCGTGGTGTTGATGGCGCTGATGCCCGCCCTGGGCGCGCTGGCCCCGGACCGCCTGCTGGCGATCGGGCGCGGCCTCGGGGTGGCCGCGCTGATCCTGGTGCCGTTTCTCCTGGTGGCCGCCCGCGTGGTGCCGGCGCTGCTCACGCGGGTGGCGCGCACGCGGGACGAGGAGCTGTTCCTGCTCGTCGCGCTCGCGATCGCGCTCGGCACCGCGGCCGTCACGCAGGCGGTCGGGCTGTCGCTGGCGCTGGGCGCGTTCCTGGCCGGGATCCTCATCGGCACCTCCGACTTCGCCCACGAGACGCTGGCCCGGCTGCTGCCGCTGCGCGACACCTTCGGCGCGTTCTTCTTCGTGACCATGGGCGCGCTCATCGACCCGATCCGGCTGCTGGGCAACCTCCCGCTGCTGGCCGCGATGCTGGCGCTGATCGTCGTCGGCAAGCTCGTCGTGCGCACGGGCACCGTCTGGATGTTCGGCGAGTCGCTGCGCACGGCGCTGCTGACCGGCATCGGCCTCGCCCAGATCGGCGAGTTCTCGTTCGTGCTCGTGCAGGCGGCCCGCCAGGAGATCCACGTCGGCCCCGACGTCTACCAGGCGACGCTGGCCGCCTCCCTGCTCTCGATCGTGATCAACGCCGCCCTCGTGCGCACGGTGCCGCGCTGGCTGGGCGCGCTGCAGACGGCCGGGCGCCCGGCGGCCGAGCCCGCCGCGCCGCCGCCCGCGCTCTCGGGCCACGTGCTCCTGTGCGGCTACGGCCGCGTGGGCAGCGCCGTGGCCGAGGCGCTGGAGACGTTCGGCGTCCGGTACGTGGCGCTGGAGAACGACCCCGACGCGGTGCGCGGGCTGCGCGAGCGCGGCATCCCGTGCTTCTACGGCGACGCCACCCGCCGGCGGCTGCTGCGCGCGGCGGGTGCCGAGCACGCCGCGCTGGCCGTCGTCGCCCTGCCCCTGGCCGGCCAGGCGCGCGCCGCGGTGCGCCAGATCCGGGTGCTCAATCCCGCCGTTCCGATCCTGGCCCGCACGCACGACCGCGCCCATCACGAGGCGCTGCGCCAGGCCGGCGCCACCGAGGTCATCCAGCCCGAGCTGGAGGCGGCCAGCACGCTCATCCGCCACGCGCTGCAGCGGCTGGCGCTGCCGCGCGAGCGCGTGCTGGCCTACCTCGAGCACTTCCGCGACGCGCTGGAGGCGATGCGGCCGGCCGAGGGCGGCGGCGAGCGGCTGCCGGAGCTGCGCGAGGTGACGCTGGGGGCGGGCGCGCTGACCGATCGCACGCTGCGCGACGCGCGCGTGCGCGAGCGCTTCGGCGTGTCGGTGATGGCGATCACGCGGGCGGACGGCACGCTGGTGCTCCACCCGCCGGCGGACACGCTGCTGCGCAAGGGTGACCGCGTGGGGCTCTTCGGCCTGCCCGAGCAGGTCGAGGCCCTGCTCGCGTACGCCGAGCGCCGCGAAGGCGCGCGCTAGGGCGCCGCGGGCGGGGGGGCGCCGGGGCCGGGGCCGCCGCCGCGACGGCCGCGATGACGGCGGCGCCCGCGGCCGGGAGCGCCGGGCGCGCCGGAGCCCCCGGCGCCATCCGAGGCGACGGGCGGCGGCGACGGCTCGCGGCGCGGCTCCACCGGGGGACGGCCGCGGTCGCCGCCGCCCCGGTGGCCGCGATCGGGACCGCGGCGCCCGCCGCCGCGATCGTCGCGGCCGCGGCGGGCCTCGAAGCGCGCGCGGCGCTCCTCGGCGTAGCGGCGGCGCTCCTCGGAGGTCGGCTTGATCTCGGGCAGGATGAGATCGTCCTCCGGCCACTCGACGGTGATCTTCTGGGCGATGAACTTCTCGATGCCCTCGAGGTTCAGCGCGCTCGCCTCGTCCACGAGCGCGATGGCCTTGCCACCGGCGCCCGCCCGGGCCGTGCGGCCGATGCGGTGCACGTAGTCCTCAGGGTCCTGCGGCAGGTCCCAGTTGACCACGTGGGTGACGGCCTCGATGTGCAGGCCGCGCGAGGCGACGTCGGTCGCCACCAGCACCGGCAGCAGGCCTTCCTTGAAGTCGTTGAGGATGCGCAGCCGCCGCTTCTGGTCCACGTCGCCGGTGAGCGCGCGCGCCTGCCAGCCGTTGCGCGTGAGGCGGTCCTCCAGCCGGCGCGCCTCCTCGCGGGTGTTGGCGAAGATCAGGATGCGATCGCCGCCCTCGCGCCGCAGCAGGCCGAGCAGCAGGCCGAACTTCTCCTCGCGGCCGACGTGGTAGAGCAGCTGCTCGACGCGCTCGGCCGTCTTCTGCTGCGGCATGATGGTGATCTGCGTGGGGTTGTTCATGAACTCCCACGTCAGCTCCAGCACGCGGAAGGACAGCGTGGCCGAGAACAGGAACGACTGGCGCCGCTCGGGCGGCGGCAGCCGGCGCAGGATGAAGCGCAGGTCGGCGATGAAGCCCATGTCGAACATCCGGTCGGCCTCGTCGATGACCAGCACCTCGACCCTGCGCGGCGACCACACGTGCTGCTTGAGGTAGTCGATGAGCCGCCCCGGCGTGCCCACCAGCACGTCGCAGCCGGCCGCCAGCGTGTCGCGCTGCTTGGCGTAGTCGATGCCGCCGTACACCGCCTGGATGTTGAAGGGGGTGAAGCGGCCGAGCTGGTGCGCGTCGGACTCGATCTGCACGGTCAGCTCGCGGGTGGGCGCGATGATCAGCACGCGCGGCGAGGTCGGCGTGGAGGGCGGCGGCGCCGGCGTGCGGAGCAGCCGCGTGTAGGCGGCGATGAGGAAGGCCGCCGTCTTGCCGGTGCCCGTCTGCGACTGGCCCGCCACGTCCCTGCCCTTGAGGGCCAGCGGCAGCGCGCCCTCCTGGATGGGCGTCATGGTGACGAAGCCCGCCTCCCGGATGCCCTCGAGGACCGGGGCCGGCAGGTCGAGGCCGTTGAAGTCCACTAGGCGCGCTCGGACGCGGCCGGCTCGGGGGCCGGCGCCGCACGCTTGCCGAACACGCGGGCGCAGATGATGCCGATCTCGTAGAGGATGATGATCGGCCCCGCCATCAGCGTCTGGTTGAACGCGTCCGGTGTCGGCGTCAGGATCGCACCGGCGATGAACGCGCCCAGGATGGCGTACTTGCGGTGGGTGGACAGCATCTTCGCGCTCACCACGCCCATGCGGGAGAGGATCGTGATGGCCAGCGGCAGCTCGAAGACGGCGCCGAAGGCCAGCGTGAACTTCAGCAGGAAGTCGATGTGGTTCTCGATCGTGATCATCGGCTTGAGGCCGGGCCGCGCGTAGCCGAGCAGGAACGAGATCGCGCTCGGGGTGACGACCTTCAGCGAGAAGACGCCGCCGAGGATGAACATCACCGAGCCCAGGATCACGAAGGGCGCCGCGTACTTCTTCTCGTGCTCGTGCAGCCCGGGCGCGATGAACGACCACACCTGCCACAGGATGGCCGGGGAGGCGATGAAGAGCCCGAGGATCAGCCCCACCTTCATCTGGACCCAGAAGGCCTCGGCCGGCGCCGTGAAGACCAGCTCGTAGCCGAGCGCGGTCACCGGCTTGGCCAGCCAGTCCACCACCCGCTCGCTCCAGATCAGCGCGATCACGGTGCCGACCATCAGCGCGATGAGGCTGCGCACGATGCGCGTGCGCAGCTCGCCCAGGTGCTCGAGGAACGGCATCTTGTCGTCGACGGAGCGCCTGGCCATCGCTACCAGGAGGCGACGAAGTGGCGAAGGGCGCCGACGCCGCGGCCGGCCTGGAAGCCCTCGCGGATGGCGGCGGTCACGTAGGCCTTCGCTTCCCGCACGGCGTCGATGAGCGCCCGGCCGTGCGCGAGGCCGGCCGCGATCGCCGCCGAGAACGTGCAGCCGGTGCCGTGCGTGTTGTTGGAGTCCAGGCGCGGGCCCGGGAAGCGCGTGAACGCGCGGCCGTCCCACAGGATGTCGGTGGCGCTCTCCTCGAGGTGGCCGCCCTTGACCAGCACGTGGCGCGGGCCGCGCGCGTGGATGCGGCGGGCCGCCTCCTCCATGTCTTTCTCGGTCGCCACCGGCAGGTCGGCCAGCACGGAGGCCTCGTGCAGGTTGGGCGTGACGACCTCGGCCAGCGGCAGCACGGCCTCGATGAGCGCGGCGCGGGCGTCCGGCTGGAGCAGCGGATCGCCCGACTTGGCGATCATCACCGGGTCGAGCACGACGTGGGCCTGCCGGTGCGCGGCGAGCCGCGCGGCCACCGCCTGGATGATGGGCGCCGTCGAGAGCATGCCGAGCTTCACGGCGTCGGCGCCGAAGTCGTCGAGCACCGCGTCGATCTGGCGGGCCACGAACTCCGGCGGCAGGTTGTACACGCCGCTCACGCCGACGGAGTTCTGCGCCGTCACGGCGGTCAGCGCGGACATCCCGAACACCCGGAACGCCGAGAACGTCTTGAGGTCTGCCTGGATGCCTGCCCCGCCGCCGGAATCGGACCCGGCGATGGTCAATGCCTTCGGAACGCCCATAGACCTTCGCAGTATACGCCTATATACATGGGGGCCCCGAGATGGCCCCCAAACCCCCCACCCGCTCGGAACCGCGGCGGCGAAGCCGTCGCGGTCCTCGGTCACGGGGTGCGTGACGTCGGGGGCCCCGAGA
>Ga0335084_10006688_pt1 | contig 11469 bp, 10 predicted proteins | sample Lox_Sample_44_FD_206721 | JGI IMG/M metagenome (GOLD analysis project Ga0335084, IMG submission 206721) | Soil microbial communities from Loxahatchee National Wildlife Refuge, Florida, United States - Lox_Sample_4.4 | ecosystem: Environmental > Terrestrial > Soil > Wetlands | place: USA...
CACCCCGATGACGGGATATGCGAGAACGGTCATGCGTGCAAGCGCCTCTGGAATACCCAGCAGTGGTGGCAGCTTCAGCGGCATCTGGTAGAACTTGCTCTCCGATTTCCCCAGGATGCCGGCGAAGAGCAGGACCTGCGCCCACGAGATCGCGACGGCGAAAGCGGCTGAGTAGAGCACGAATGCGGCGCCCAGCAGGCGAGCGATGGAACGCCGCCACCATACGCCGGCGCCGAGCCCGAGGGCGGTCCCGAGGGGAACGGCGAGCAGGTGCAGGTAGTACCCGCCGAAGCCACTGCCCTTTCCCGTGAGCGCGATGAGCACCAGCATGTGGTACACGAAGCCGGCGACGACCGGAGCGGTCAGCCACAGCGGGAGCCACTCGAGCCCCGTCGGCCGGAACCGGCGCAGCGCGGAGAGGTACGCGGCAGCGGCGAGCAGCACCGCCAGCGCCATCGGGACCAGGTAGATGTACGGGGGTCGCGCGAGCGACCAGGTGCTCGGCCACGCCAGACGAGTGGCGAAGCTCGCGGCGAAGCGCACGAGAGCTCCCACCGTGAAGCGCTGCTCGAGGCCGCTGGCGAGGCCGCCGGCCTCGTTCAAGTGGAGGATGTCGATCGATCCCACCACGACTCCGTATTCGCGCCAGTTGCCGATGTACCACCAGCCGGCGATTGCCCCGATCAGCGCCGCGGTAACGAGCAGCCGCAGCGAGAGCCGGGCCAGCGCGCATGCGCCTCCGAGCCAGAACTCGCGCATGCACCAGAAAGCGCCGAGCCCGAGCGAGACCGGGATGAAGAATGCCTTGGTCAGCCAGCCGAGTCCCAGGAGCAGCCCGAGGCACCAGGCGTATCGAAAGGTCGGGCCGTGACCGAGCGCGCGCACGGTGCTCCACCACACGGCCGCCACGATCAGCGCGCACAGGGAATCATTCCCGAGCCTTGCCATCTCGGGAAACCATCCGGGAAACACGAGGGGCCAGGAGGCTACCCCGAGCATCAGCCAGTCGTGGTGGAGCGCGCCGCCGCGCAGCGTCGGGATGGCGGTCGCGCACCCGTAGACCCCCACGACCAGCGCGAGCCAGGCGAAGAGATACGTGACCGCCCGAAGGACGAAGAGCTGCGCTCCCCAGCTTAGCCCTCGTGTGAGCGCATAGACCGGCGAAAGCACTGCGTAGTAGAGCGGTGGATGCTGTGCCTCCCAGTTGACTCTTGGGCTGGCTGTGTAGTGCCGGGCTGCGAACGGCCGCCCGTGAACGGCGGAGCGACCCTGTGCTACAACACCGGGGGATGCCTCGAAGAACGACCGGTAGGAGTAGCGACCCGGCTGATCTCCACCTGGTTCGTTGCGATAGCGCACCGGCGCCGATTGGCCGTAGCTCCAGACGTCCTCCGAGAGACGCGCTCGGCCGAGCCGAGGCACCTCGTGGGCGTCGGCAACCTGCTGGAGCGAGGAGTAGTGCGCTTCCTCGTCGAAGCCCTCCCACGGCGGCAGAAGGGCCACATGCGCGAGGCCGAGGATTCCTTCCCCGCCCAGGAGGCACACGACGGCCAAGCGCACGACCGATCTGCCGGCTGGGCGCCGCCGCCGTGTCACGGCACGGATGAACCGCAACATCTCGCGCCGATCCTGTCTGAGCCCTCGTGAGATGTCAAACGAAGGCATGGGTGAGGCGACCGTCCGGGAGCACGCAGGGTTCTCCAGGGCAGTATGGCACCCATCCCTTTCACGGCCACGAAATGCGCTCGCGTCACTGCCGATGTCGCCTGAGCTCTCTCACAGCAGGAGATCAGGGACGGATCACGCCGCACTGTGGACCCATGGCCTGGTCCGGGCCGGCAGCGAGCCCCCGGTCAGCCGGGAGCGTCTCAGTGTCCGGAGTGGTGGGCCTCCAGGTAGCGCTCGGCCTCGAGCGCGGCCATGCAGCCCGTGCCCGCGGCGGTGACCGCCTGGCGGTAGGTGAAGTCGGCGACGTCCCCCGCCGCGAAGACGCCCGGCACGGAGGTCTGCGTGGTTCCGGGCGTGACCTTGACGTATTCGTTCGGGTGCAGATCGATCTTGCCTTTGAAGATGGCCGTGTTGGGCTGGTGCCCGATTGCGACGAAGAGCCCGTCCACCGGAGTCTCCCACTGGGCGCCGGTCTTGAGGTTCTTGAGCCGCACTGCGGTCACCTTGCCCTTGGCGGGGTCGAGCACGTCTTCCACGGCCGTGTCCCAGACGAACTCGATCTTCGGGTTCTTGAGCGCGCGCTCCTGCATGATCTTGGAGGCGCGGAGCGAGTCGCGGCGGTGCACCACCTGTACCTGGCGTCCGAGACGCGAGAGGTAGAGCGCCTCCTCCATGGCGGAGTCCCCGCCGCCCACCACCATGATGTTCTGGTCCTTGAAGAAGAAGCCGTCACAGGTGGCGCAGGTGCTGACACCGCGCCCCATCAGCTTGGACTCGTTGGCCAGGCCGATGAGCTTGGCCGAGGCGCCCGTGGCGATGATGACCGTGTGGGCCTCGAGCGCCGCGTCGTCGGACTTGACCTTGAACGGGCGGCTGCTGAAATCCACCTCGGTCACGTCGTCGCCGATCATCTCGGTGCCGAAGCGCAGCGCCTGCGCCCTGAAGGTTTCCATGAGCGGCGGGCCGTCGATGCCGTCCACGAAGCCGGGGTAGTTCTCGACCAGCGTCGTCAGCATGAGCTGGCCGCCCGGCTGGATGCCGGTGAACATCACAGGGGCCAGATTGGCCCGCGCCGCGTACACGGCCGCCGTGTACCCCGCGGGCCCCGAGCCGATGATCACAACCTTGCGTGTCGGCGCCATGTCCTCTCCTCTCCTGCTCGTTGGTCTTCGGCCCTTGAGATGCGCAGAACCGGGCCCCAGATGCTACACGCTCAAGATGCGCTCCAGCTCGGCGAGATCCCGTATCTCGAACTCTGGAGCCCCCACCCCTTCCGGCAAGGGGCTCGAGTCGCGGTTGATCCAGGCCGCCGCCATGCCGACGCTCTGGGCGCCCGCGACGTCGATGTCCGCGCGGTCACCTACAAACAGCGCGTCGCCGGCAACCGTGCCCATGCGCCGGAGCGCCAGCTCGAAGATAATCGGCTTGGGCTTGCGCCAGCCGACCTCGTCGGAGACGACCACGGTCTCGAAGAGATCAGCCACCGCTTCACGCTCGAGAATGTGCCTCGCCATCGGCGTGTAGTCGAAATTTGAGACCACGGCCAGCTTGTGGCGCCTTTTCAGCCCGCGCAGCAGGTCAGCATGGTGCTCGGGAAAGACCACCGCCTTCGAAAGTTCTCTCATGTGGGTCGCCAGCAGCATCTGGAGAGCCTCAGGCGGCACCATGCCGTGGTCCAGTCCCAGCCGCCCGAACATCATGCCGAAGCGTTCGGGCGCCGTCACCTCCCGATGGCTCTCGCCCCGCATGCGCTCGGCCTCCTGCCAGCTCCAAAAGAGGGCGTCGACGAAATCCTCCAGTGAGAGCCCCGGAGCGAACGGCTGGAAGGCGCGATGGAGATGTCCCGCGGTGGTGCGCCGAGCCTTGCCATTGATGCGCAACTCTGGCAGCCGCGAGCGATCAAGCAGGACGAGGGTGTCGAACAGGTCGAAGAGGACTGCGGACGGCGTCACGGCAGCGGCTTCCTCTGTCCATATCCCTCGTCGAAGCCGTGCCAGAAGCGGACCGCGTCCTCTCCGTGCTTCCAGCAGAGGTTGACCTGCTGGGCTCCCGCCGCCCGCGGCACCAGCCCGGGGAAGTCCACGAGACCCATCTCGAGGTCCTTGGTCACGCCGCCCAGATCGAGGACCTGCTTGAGCACCTGCTTGACCTCGATCGCGTAGCCGTCGAGCCTCTCGGCGCGCGCCTTCCAGTCGCGCTGGTCCACTGTGGCGCCGCCCGAGGCGCGGATCCGGTCTCGCTCCTCGCTCTGTGCTTCCTGGAGAGCGCTCGCGCGCCGGTGAAGATCCATGGCCTCGCCAATGAGATCGGTGAGCCGCGGGATCATCGCGTTGATCTCGGCCGCGGTGAAGAGTCGCCGGCTCATCGAGACTCCACGAAGATCGCGTGAACTTCCTTCGGCCCGTGGACACCGCGCGTGAGCGTCAGCTCGATGTCGGCTGTGCGCGAGGGGCCCGTGATGAAGTTGATGACGGCGCCCGACATGCTCCGCGCCGGATCGACGTGGAGGGCCTCCAGCATGACCCCCGTCTGCTCCAGCGATTCGACCAGACTGTCGCGCCCGAAGACGGCCACATGGGTCGCCGGCAGGAGCGAGGTCGAGCGCGGCCGTCCCGTGCCTGAAACGAGCACGAGCGTCCCGGTCTCCGCGAGGGCCCAGTCGACGCCCGTCACGCCGATCTCGGCGCGCGCGGCAACGTCCCGGTGGGTCGCGCGCGCCGCCGCGTCCGGGTGGCCGTCCGGAGCCACGGACACCGCGAGCCCCTCGCAGCCCAGGCTCTCGCGAAGATCCAACCCGAGCGCGCCCGGATGCCATGACAGCACGTTCTTCGCCCGGCGCTCGTGGGCGATGCGGCGGATCACGCCGGGAACCTCGCCGATGCTCGACACGCGATGGAAGACCCCTGCGACGCCCTCGTACTCCTCTCGAAAGCGCTCGAGAGCCTGGGGCCAACGCTCGAGCATCTGGCGCCTGACGACTTCCTCGGCCTGCCGCGCGTCCGCGGAACGGGGCACGGGCGACGCGTCGAAGAGACCCCGGGTCTTGGCCATCTCCTGACGAATGCTTCCGAGGAACTCGGCCCGGGTCGTCATGGCCGATCGAGGTCCTTCGTCTGCCGGAGCCCGGGCCAGCGCTCGCTGAAGGTGCGCGACGCGATCGGCGGCAGATCGCGGGTGCGCGTCCACTGTCCGAGGAACAGCGGGAGCCCGCTCAGCCTGCCGCTTCTGACGAAGGGCCTCTGGGCGACGCGACCGAGCCTCGCGCCGAGGCGGAAGAGCCCGGGCGACGTCATGATCCGCCGGGCGAATCGGAAAATCACCCGCTCGGGCCACGACGCGATCCCTTTTCTCTGGAGCTCAGCGCGAAGATCCACGAGCATGCGCGGGATGTCGATGCGCACCGGGCAGACGTCCTTGCACGCGCCGCAGAGGGAAGAGGCATGCGCCAGGTCCTTGACCGAGGCCGCCCCCTTGAGCATAGCCGTCAGCAGGATGCCGATGGGGCCGGGGTACGTGTAGCCGTACGCGTGACCGCCGATCTGACGGTAGACGGGGCAGACGTTCAGACAGGCGCCGCAGCGCAGGCAGTAGAGCGCCTCGCGGAGCGTGCCGGCGATCTGGCGGGTCCGGCCGTTGTCCATCAGGATCAAGTGGAGCTCCTCCGGCCCCTCCGTCTCGCCAGGCTGGCGGGGCCCGCGCACGAGGGTCGTGTAGGAGGACAGCTTCTGTCCCGTCGCGCTCCGCGCGAGGATGGCGAGGAAGACCATCAGGTCTGTCATGGTCGGAATGACCTTTTCCATGCCCATGACGGCCACGTGGATCCTCGGCAGCGAGGTGACCATGCGCCCGTTGCCCTCGTTGGTCACGAGCACGATCGTCCCCGTCTCGGCCACCGCGAAGTTCGCTCCGGTGATGCCCATGTCGGCCTCGAGGAACTTCTGCCTGAGCTCCTTCCGCGCGACGGCGGTCAGCACCTCGGGATCGGCCTCGAAGCGTCCCCCCAGCTCCTTCGAGAAGAGATCGGCGACCTGTCCCTTGGTCTTATGGATGGCGGGGGCGATGATGTGCGAGGGCTTCTCGTGCGCAAGCTGGATGATGTATTCCCCAAGGTCGGTCTCGACCGGCTTGACGCCCGCCGCCTCGAGCGCCTCGTTGAGCTCGATCTCCTCGGTCGCCATCGACTTGCTCTTCACGGCCATCCGGACACCCTTGTCGCGGCAGAGGCGCAGCACGATGTCGCGCGCTTCTTCCCCCGTCGCCGCCCAGTGGACGTGGCCGCCCAGCCGCTCGATGTTGTCCGCCAGCCGCTCGAGGTGACGGTCGAGCTGCAGGAGCGTCCCCTCCTTGATCGCGCGCGCCCTGTCGCGGAGCGCCTCGCCCTCCGGAAAACCCGCGAAAGACTCCCTGCGGAGGCCGATGAACTTGGTCGTTGCGATGCCGAGCGCCTCCTGCAGGTGCGCGTCCTCGAGCGCGGCATGCGCCCGCTGCGGAAAGGGAGTCCGGAGGCTCGCGTCGCTCACGCGCCCGTCTCCGGGGCCAGGACCTGCGCGAGGTGAAGGGCTCGCACGCGCGATCCCCGCCGCGTGAGCCCGCCGCCCATTTGCATGAGACATCCCGCGTCGCAGGCCACGAGACAGTCGGCGCCCGTGCCCTCCGCGTTCGCGATTTTCTTGTCGAGGACGGCGCTCGACACTTCGGGCAGCCTGACCGAGAAGGAGCCGCCGAAGCCGCAGCACTCGTCCGAGCCGGGCAGCTCCACGAGCTCGCAGCCCTTGACGCTCCTGAGCAGCGTCCGCGGCGCGCGCGACTCGCCGAGACCCCGGAGCAGGTGGCAGGAGTCGTGGTAGGCGACCTTGCCCCTGAAGGAGGACTCGACGCTCGTCACGCCGAGGACACCTACCAGGAACTGCGAGAGCTCGTAGGTCCTCTTCGCCATGGACTCGGCCGCCGCTTTGAGCGCCGGATCGTCCTTGAGGAGTCCCGCGTACTCCGTCTTGACCATCCAGGCGCAGGAGCCCGAGGGCACGACGATGTGCTCCGCCCCGGCGAAGAGCCCGATAGTGCGCTTGGCGACGAGGGCCGCGTCGTGGTGATAGCCCGAGTTGAAGAGCGGCATCCCGCAGCAGGTCTGCCCCGGGGGAAACTCCACGGTCACGCCCAGGCGCCGCAAGAGCGTGACCATCGCCACGCCCACCTCGGGGAAGAACATGTCCCCGAGACAGGTGATCATGATCGAGGCCCTCACGGCCTGGCTCCTGGGCCGTGGGGAGGCGGCGGCGTCACGACCACGAGGACCAGGAGAGGGTTGGTGCCGTCGTTGACGAGGCCGTGCTCGACTCCGGCGGCGGCGACAAGCGCCTCGCCGGCGGCCACGCGCTCTTCCTTGCCTCCGAGTGAGAATCGGCCGGCTCCCTCGAGCACGTAGTAGATCTTGTCCTGGTCGGCGTGGGTGTGGGGCTTCTGGGACTGCCCGGGCGCCACGCAGTACAGGTCGAGCTGCGCGCGGTCCGTCGTCGCCAGCGCGATCTTGGCCAGCTTGCCGGCGTCGAGCTTGACATGGTCTTCGATTCGGATCTTCATGCGTCCCTCAGCGCGCGCGCGAGAAGGTCGACCGGGTGGACGACTTCCAGCTCCACGCCCATGTCCCTCGCGTGCTTCGCGATCTGCATGAGACAGCCCGGATTTCCCGCCGCCACGATGCGCGCGCCGGTTTCACGGATGCGCTCGACCTTCATCCTGCCCAGCGCCTCCGCCATGGCGGGCTCGGTGAGATTGTAGATCCCCGCGCTGCCGCAGCACAGGTCCGAATCCTTGATGTCCACGACGGTCAGCCCCGGGATCCGCCGCAAGAGCTCCCGAGGCTGGGCGCGTACCTTCTGCCCGTGGGCCAGGTGGCAGGCGTCGTGGTACGCGACGGTCTCCTCGAGCCTCCCCAGAGGAAGATCCGAGTCGACCAGCACCTCGCTGATGTCCCTGACCTTCCCCGAAAAGTCCGGGCCGGCCCCTTCCGGGAGCCAGTGGCCGTACTCCTTGAGCGCAGAGCCGCAGCCCGCCGCATTCGTCACGACCAGATCCACGACGTCGCCGAAGACGGCCATGACGCGCGAGGCCAGCCCGCGGAATTCATCGAGCCTTCCCGCGTGGAGGTGGAGCGCTCCACAGCACCCCTGCGCACGCGGCACGACCACGTCCCATCCGGCGGCCGAGAGCAGCCGAGCGGTCCGGGCATTGACGTCCGAATAGAAGAAGCGCTGGACGCACCCTGTCAGAAGTCCCGCGCGCCCACGGGACTTGCCGCGCGCCGGAATGTACTCGGGCAGCGAAGCGCCAGACGACACCGCGGGCAGCAGCGCCTCCATGGCCTTGAGCCTCCTCCACGGCGCCAGCATCCCGGACCCGCGCACGAGGGCCTGGAGCCCCGACGCCTGGTAGAGGCGGAGCCCCCAGAGAAGCGGCGCCAGCCGCGCGGGGTACGGAAAGGTCTCGAGCGCCCAGCGCCGCGTGGCGTGGTCGCTCTCGGGCGAGCGAACGCCCTGCCGCTCCAGCTGGCCGCGGGTCGCCTCGAGGATCTGTCCAAAGGGGACTCCGGAGGGACAGGCCGTCTCGCAGCCGCGACAGCCGAGGCAAAGGTCGAGGTGGCGCGCCAGGACCGGCGTGAGCCCGATGCGGCCTTCGGCCGCCGCGCGCATGAGGTAGATGCGCCCGCGCGGCGAATCCATCTCCTGGCCGAGGACGCGATAGGTCGGACACTGAGGAAGGCAGATGCCGCAGTGAACGCAGGCTCTCAACCCCTCCGTGGATGGCGCGTCGGTCGTATCGAATGCGCCGGGCCCGGCCGTCACCGCGCTCACAGGCCGCCCACGAAACGCCCGCGGTTCAGCACCCCGCGCGGATCGAACTCCGCCTTGAGCCGGCTCATCGCCGCGAGCGAGGGCGCGGGCACCGGTCCCCAGACGTCGGCGGCGCGCTTGAGAGCGAGGGGCGCCCGCTCGACCACGAGGCTCCCGCCCTCGGGCGCCAGGGCCTCTCGGAGCGGCGCCACGATCTCCCTCGCCCACGTGTCAGGAAGGGGACGGGTCTCGACGCCGGCGCGAAGAATTCCATTGCCCGCCTCCCCCACGAGAGACAGCGCGAGGCCGTGGCGGGACGCTAGGCGCTCCAGCTCGCCGGCCCAGAACGGCAGGCGCCTGATCTCACTCGCGAGCTTCACCACGGTGGGGACGGCCAGCGCGCCGCCCAGTCGCATCCAGAATCCTTCCTCGAGCACCGAGACGCGGGCGCCGAGCCGCGTCGCCATCGAGCCCAGCAGGGCGCCCTGTGAGACCACCGCCTCGGCCACCGTGGCGACCGACACGGCCACGGCCGCCGCCATGCGCTCGCTCCCGGCTCGCTCGAGGGCCACGGCATTGAGCCACGCCAGGCGCTCAGGCTCGAGGCTTGAATCGAGGACGGCGGCGACGAGCGCCGCCGCGGCCTCGCCCGAGGTGAAGGAGAAGAGCCATGATCCGGAGGCCGGCTGGACGGGATGGAGCCTGAGCGTCGCCTCGACGATGACGCCGAGGGTGCCGAGTGAGCCGGTCAAGAGTTTGGGGATGTCGTAGCCGGTCACCGACTTGACGACCCTGGAGCCGCCCCACGTCAGGGTGCCGTCCGCCTGGACGAAGCGGGCCCCGAGCAGGAGGTCCCGCCCAGTGCCGTAGCGGAGGCGCCGCTGGCCGCTGGCATTCGTCGCGAGCACGCCGCCCACGCTGCGCGAGTCCCCGCTGTAGGGATCGAGCGCAAGCATCTGCCCGTGTTTGGCCAGCTCGCGGGCCAGCCGCTCGAGCGTGACGCCAGCCTGCACGGTCACCACCATATCTGCGGGGACATAGTCGAGGATCGTGGTCAGGCGCGAGAGATCGAGCACCAGGTCCAGGCGGGACGGTGGCGCTCCAAGTTCGACCGCCGAGCCGCTGCCGCGCGGGGCGACAGCCAGCGCCTCGGCGGATGCGAGGGAGAGCACCCTGCAGACCTCGTCGGGCGATCCCGGCCGGGCCAGCCAGCGAGGGGTCACGTCGTCGATTGCCGCGGCGGCAAGGCTGGAAGGATCGGCGACGAGGTGCCCACCGCCGACGATGGCGGCGATCGCGTCTCCGAGCGCCGCCGGAGCCGAGACAGCCACGCCTAGACCCAGGCGCCGGCCGGAAGCCGGGGGACGGCCGGCCTGAAGCCTTCGCCGCAGGCCGGGTGCGAAGGCAGGAGCTTTCCGGGATTCATGATTCCATCGGGGTCGAAGACTCGCCGGAAGCGCGCCATGAAGCCGAGGTCGGCATCGCCGAACTGGAGGGGCATGCTCGAGGCCTTGTCGAGCCCGACGCCGTGCTCGCCCGTGACGCTGCCGCCCATTGCGAGGCACGCGCGCAAGAGCTCGTCGTTGGCCAGCATCGCCCGCTCGAGCTCGCCCGGCTCGAGGTCGTTGTAGAGGATCATCGGGTGGAGGTTGCCGTCGCCCGCATGGAAGACGTTGGCGATGACGAGGCGGTGTCGCGCGCCGATAGCCTGGACCTCTCGCATGATCTCGGGCAGGCGCGAGCGCGGCACGACGGCGTCCTGGAGGATCCAGGAGGGTGACATGCGCCCGACCGCACCGGCCGCCTCCTTGCGCCCCTTCCAGAGCAGCGCCCGCTCGGCCTCGTCCTGGGCCACGCGAACCTCGAGAGCGGCGTGATCCCGGCAGATCTGCACGATGCGCGCCGCCTGGGCCTCGATCTCGGCCGTGGGACCGTCGAGCTCGATGAGCAGCACCGCGCCCGCGCCCTTCGGATACCCCGCGCCGACGCCCTCGTTGATGGCGCGGACGAAGGTCTCGTCGATCATCTCGAGCGCCGAGGGAATGATGCCCGCCGCCACGATGGCCGATACCGTCTCCGAGGCGTCGTCGATGGCGGAGAAGGACGCCAGCAGGGTCTTGACTCCGGCGGGCTCGTGAAGGAGCCGCACGGTGATCGCCGTCAGGATCCCGAGCGTCCCTTCGCCACCCACCAGCGCCCCTGTGAGGTCGTAGCCCGGGTGGTCGTGCGCCTTGCCGCCCACCGACAGGATCTCTCCCGCGCCCGTGACGACCTCGAGCCCCAGCACGTGGTTGACCGTGATGCCGTACTTGAGACAGTGCGGGCCGCCCGCATTCGTCGACGCGTTACCGCCGATGGAGGAAACCATCTGGCTGGAGGGGTCCGGAGCGAAGTAGTAGCCGGCGTCACGTGTCGCCTGGGACAGCCACAGGTTGACGAGTCCGGGCTGGACTGTGGCGCAGCGGTTGGCGAAGTCCAGCTCGAGGATCCGGTTCATCCGGGTCAGCGAAACCATGACGCCGCCGACGGGCGCCATCGCACCGCCGATCAGCCCCGTGCCCGAGCCGCGCGGCACGAGAGCCACGTGCTCGCGCCGGCAGAGGCGCACCAGCTCGACCACCTGCGCCGTTGTCTCGGGAAGAACCACGGCATCGGGCGCGCCCTTGTAGAAGGTGTGCATGTCAGCCTCGTAGACCATGCGCCCTTCCGCGGTCGACACCACACCACCAGCGCCCAAGATCCCTTCGAGTTCTCGAAGAACGGCAGGACTCAACGCCATGGCATCCTCATTGGTGCGGTCCGTACAGGGCGTCGAGAGGGGTCCAGATGCGAAGCGGCGCTCGAAGGCAGCAGGCGAGGCGTAGCCCTGCTACGTTGAGCCCGCTGCCGCGGGCGCCAACGAAGCAGATGGGCCCCTCTCGGCGGCCCGCGCTACCCGATCTTCCACGTCTCGCCCGACATCAAGAGCTTC
>Ga0335084_10006689_pt1 | contig 11469 bp, 14 predicted proteins | sample Lox_Sample_44_FD_206721 | JGI IMG/M metagenome (GOLD analysis project Ga0335084, IMG submission 206721) | Soil microbial communities from Loxahatchee National Wildlife Refuge, Florida, United States - Lox_Sample_4.4 | ecosystem: Environmental > Terrestrial > Soil > Wetlands | place: USA...
CCAGCGAGGCGTATCCGCTGTAGACCTCCTTCGCGGGATCGGTGTCGGTCACGCGCACGCCACGTGAGACGGTGCTCCCGAAGTCCGCCGAGCCGCCCACCATCACGTCCATGTGACCGTCGCGGGACGGCTGCTCCCAGATCGCGTAGAGCGCGTCCTGGTCCCAAGCGGCGAGCCCCGGGCCATTCTCACCGTGCGAGTGGAGGCCGGCGGTCTCCGGGACCACCGCAACGGCCTCGGCGAATTCGTCGCCGCCGTCGTCCGACGTGAGCAGGAAGAGCCCCCACGCCTCGTCGTGGCCCCCCAGGGCGAGCATCTGGACCACGCCTCCCGAGCCCGCCGAGAGATCGACGACCATCCGAGGGTACTTGAGCTGGAGGCCGGGGCGAGCCTTGACCGGGCGCGGGGCGTCCTCGAACCGGTATCGAGGACGGTCTGCCCGGGTGGTGTCCCCCACCTGAACCGTTCCGCTTCCGCCCTGGGAGGCCGGCGTGGCACAGGTCACCAGCACCGCGCATCCAGCCAGCGCCACGACCCCTCCGGCGGCGCTCCTCGAGGAGCGGCGGTGGGGCACCGGTCTGCGACGACTCGGGAGCGATCCAGAAGCGGTCCCTGCAGTCATGCGTGAGGTAGACGCGCGACCCGGTGATTCGCGACACGGAGCGCGCTCGAGGCCTCGGTTGGTATCCGCCAAGGCGCGGCCGGCCGACGCGATCGCGGCGGACCCTGTCGGGCCGATCGCCCCGGGATCCCGGAAGCCTCGAGGACCTCGACCAGGGTCGGGCCCGGCTCGCGCTCGTGCTGGACACGGTCGAGGTCGGCCCGCTGCGCTGCTCGTGGGAGCGGGCTGGACACTCAACGCTTCCCCGGGGCGCCCTCGCGCTCGTCAATGACGCCTTCCTGCAGCTCGTGAAGACCGAGACGCACCGCGGGCTCGAGGGCCGTGCGCTCGGCGGGTTCTGGACCGGTGGCCGCGTCTATGGCTACCCCACCGAGACCGAGCCCAACCCGCCGGACCATGCGGCGAATGTCGTGCAAGTGGACCGCGGACATGTGGAGCGCGTAGCGGTACGAGCCGACCACCTCGTTGCCGGCGCCGACCCTCGCGTGGGCCATGCGCAGGAGCGTGCCCAGTCGTTGGCGGCGGCCTGGAGTAGCAGGACCGCGACGTCGTTCGACTCGCGGCGGAAGACGTGAAGGAGCGGAACAGTGACGCTGCGGAGGCCCACGGGCGTGAACGGTAGCGCCCTGGTCCGACGGGTCCACAAGGTCGACACGGCGACACGGCAGACGGTGACGGAGGAGGTCGAGAAGACGACGAGCTGCCGCCGCCCGGGACGAAGCCCCGCCCGAGGGCCAGGTCAACGGCGCGGCGCGGCGGCTACAACCTCCGCGCGTGACCTCTCCGGCCCAGAAGGCGGCCGAGCGCGCGCACGTTCTCGGAGCGTTTCCGGTGCATCACCTACCCACGGAGATCCTCACTGGCATGAACTTCCACGCTGCCAGCGGATGCCCATCAGCGTCAGTGACCGGTGCGAACTTGCAGGTTCGCAGCGCATTCCATGCGGCACACTGCAGGTCGGTCCTGATCCCTGGCGAAATGATCTGGAAGCCCGCCGGCGAGCCGTCGGGCAACACGACGAACTTCATGTCGAAGTACACGTTCGACACTGCGGAAGCTGGGGCGCGGAAGGCCTCCGCGAAGCATCTACGCTGCAACTCGCGGGGCTGGCCGGCCGCACGATTGGCGAACTGGAGGCCTTGCGGGACACGCTCCGCTTCGTCGAGGTCGCAGTGCGTCGCCGCCTCTTCTCTGGGGCTCGGGGGTGGGGCGGGCCTCCCGTAGATGGAGTGCTCCAGCGGCTCCACGCGGAGCCGCAGCGACTGCACCGCAGTCACCCGCACCGCCGTGCCCGACGCGTCACGTGCTGGTGCGAACCGGCATCCCTGGAGCCACGCTCGGATCGACGACGCAGTCCCGGCAGTAACCGTTGCGGGCACGACTACGTCGGACACGCTGCCGTCGGGCTCGACGACGAGTCGGATCGGCTCCTGCGCGAAGGGCTCGTCGATCTGGAGTGTACCCTCGCACGCTCCGACGATGCTGGGTCTTCTCCATCCGCCGCAGTCGCGGGCTTCGACCGGGCACGGCGTCGGGCTCTCGATCGCGAGTTCCCATCGGGGTGGCAGAACAACGTGGGGGCTTCGCGGGCTCGCGCACGACGCCAGCAGCAACACGGCGATGGCCGCTTTGCCAATTGTCGGCGTCACGGGGCCTCCTTGGCGGCGAGGGTAGCACCATGGCGCCGGGCCGAGGCGCCCAGCGAGCAGGCGGCCGTGCGGCCAGAGCGTCCGGTGCATGACCGCCAAGGGCTTCCCGCCTCTCGTCGAGCCGGACGCCATCCTCGACTCCAACGCGTACATCGACATCGTGTCGGTGCACGACCGCTGACCGCGCCCCCCGAGAAGCGCGACGAGCGGGTCGAGCGACTGCGGAACTGGGCCTTCCTCGGGATCTGCTTCCACGAGATCTCCGCTACGACGGTGGGCCTACTGGAGGCAGCGGACGTGCTGGACAAGAAGGTCCCCCCGAGCAGCAACGACCTCGCGGAGAACCACATCAAGGCGGTCGCGTGCTTCGTCTACGGCAGGGCCCTCCCCCGCTGGCACACGGGGGCGCTCAAGGACTCGCCAGAGCGGAGCCACGCCGCCGACACCAAGCTCGCGGAGATGGCGCTGCGGGAGCACGTCCCGCTCATCACCTGCGACGCTGGCCTCACGCAGCGGGCGCGTGAGATGGGCGTAGAGGTCGTCACGCCGCCTCGCGCGACGGCCTCACCTGGGCCACCTACGGCTGCTCGACAGCCCACTCGCGCGGGGCCTCGGTCTGCCCGAACAAGAAGACTGTCTCCGAGAAGATCGCGGACGAGACCGTCCTGCGCTTGCTCTCCGACGCGGTGCGGTCGAAGGACTTCAAGGCCTAGGTCCGCGAGGCCGTGGCCGCCGCGGAGCGCGACACACGGAAGAGGAGCGGCGACGACGACCGGGCGTCGGCGCTGGAGAAGGAGATCGAGGCCCAGGTCGCACTCGTGGCGAAAATGGGCGACCGCCTGATCGAGATGGGGTCCTCGGACTACCTCAAGTCGAAGCTCGCTGCCGAGGAGAAGCGCCTTCGCGAGATGCGCCGGGCGCTCGCGAAGGTCCCGAGAACCGCGCCGCCCCGCAAGGTGCCGCTCGACGAGGTGCTCGCGTTGCTGGAGCGCGTGGACGAGCTGGCGCTGAAGAGCAGGGCTCGCGCACGCGACGTGCTAGCGACCGTGATCGAGCCGGCCGTGATGGTGCCGGGCCCCGACGGTTACGAGCTGCAGCTCTCGTTGAAGCGCGAAGCGGCCGCCCTGGCTGCAGGCGACCGCTCCGGTCTGCTGTCGACGAGTTGCGGGGGCGCGAACCTCACCCCAACGATGACGCCGAACCCTGCGTTCTCGCTGCGTCCGAGGCGGCGCGCGGGCGGTGCGTAGGGCGTTCCTCCCGGTCCCCCTCCCCGACCCTCGCCCTACCCCCGGCGTCGCCGTACGCGAGGCCCTGGTGCGTGTGGGGCGTGGTGTCGAGGGGCGCCCTACAGAACCCAATAGCGAACAGCTGCCATCATGACCGCCAATAGCGAGTAGAAGGGCCAGACGGAGATGGACCCGCTCGCGTTTAGCATATCCCACGAGCCCAGGCGCACGCCTTTCCGCGGCGCGACGATGAAGGCGTCCTCTATCGTCGCTATGCCGGTATGAAGCCTTAGAACGAAGTCGTTGTACTTCGCACGAAACTCCCTCTCCAGCGCAAGGTAGTAGCCGTCCAGGATGAAGAACAGCGCCGTCGGTATGATCGATATCCACACCAGGCTCGGCTTGTTCTTGTCCGCAACGACCACGGCGATTGCGGAGACGAGGGTCACGCACCAAGTCTTGCAGGAGGTGCTGTTGGCGGCCATGCGACCGACAACTCCCTGCAAGATTCCGAGGTAGCTCGAGACCGACGGCGACTCGGCGTTAAGTGGGGCCTCCGCCATGGGCCTTAGCCGAGTAACTTCTTGAGATTGTCCCAGTTCCACTCGTAGAGACGCCCGGCGTCCGGCACCGGAGTGGGATGGCTGTCTCGGTAGCCGATTACCTGAAACATCGGGACCTGCTCGTCACGGGCCATCTGGACTTCCTTCAGCACGCCCGGGGCTCGATGGGTCTTCTCGCCCACCATGACCAAGACCTTGTCGGACCGCTTGATCGCCTCGCGGGCCTTGTCCTCCCATGTCTTCATGGGAGCGGCCTCCTTAAGCGACGTGTCGATGACCTCGAACGGCGAGTCTTCAAGCCGCGCCTGCCCGATGATGAAGTCTTTCAGCGCCTTGTCGTTGTCGAAGTCGAAGCTAACGAAGACCCTCTTCTTCGCCATATGCAGCCTCCTTTGACTGCTGTTTGCTCCTCTGGCGGCCCGCCTTCTCTTCGTGGTCGCCCCGCTAGGCGGAGACGCCTTGCGCCGTCTTTTTTCAGGGGTACCTAGCAGCCATCCCAGGACGGCCCCGCCCACCGCGCCCACCGGACCAGCGATGGCTGCGCCTAGCGCCGCGAAACCGAGCGCCCCTGCTACTTGCCACCCTCCCTGGCTGCGAGAACGTCCCATCGACCGCCGCTCGTCGTCCGTGCCTAGCGACCCGCGGATTTTACGCGGGGTGCCTGACATCTCCCCGAAGACACCAACGGCCCGGGCGTCGCCGCCCAGGCCGTTGGGGCTCGCCTACTACTTCGCGTCAGCAGGAGACGCCGAGAGCGGCGCCGGCAGCGTGCTAGGCGGGTAGAGGCTTGTCACGTCGACCCACGTATCCTTGAACAGCTTGTAGCGCCTCACGGTCCCGCAGACGTCGAGGTCCACCGTCCTGGTCATACTCAAGTCGCTTGCATCCGCACGGATGATGCGGACGCTCTCCAGGGCGCAGCCGTGATCGAACGCGACTGTGTTGGGCAACATTGAGGGAACCACGAGCGTCACAGGTGCGCCGCTGGGTGGCATGGTCACGCATCCAGCGATCACGAGCGTCAGCAAAGGTGTCAGGGCGGCGCGCTTCTTCATCATCAACCTCCGAACGAAGCATCATCGTATCCACGGTCGAGGCCCGCCGTGACCGGCGTCAAGCCTACGAGATACGAAGGGCCCGACCTCTCGGCCGAGCCCTCGCGTGCCCCAGCAGCTGGCGTCGCTCTACTTCGCCTTCTTCTGCGCCGCCTTGAACCGCTGGATTTGCGTACTCGCCGTGAAGCGGTTGACGCCCTTCGCTAGGCACGCGGCGAGGATGTCCTTGCGGGCAACCCCCGGGTTCGCCTTCGTCATCCTCTCGGTGATGGCCCACACGACCTTGACGGGGGACTCGACGGTCGAGGGGGCGCTGGGCGCCTTCGCCTTGGACTTCGCGGCGGCGGGCTTCGTCCCGGGCGCCTTGGCGGGTGAGGCGGCGGTGGCCTTCTTGGTCTCGGGCTTCGCGGCGGGCTGCTTCCTGGTCGTCATGGCGTACTCCTTCTCGGGTTCACTGCGCGTTGATCGTCCTGCGACTCGTCGTGCGTGGCTACTCGTCCCAGGCTTCGAACGTGGCGTTGCGAGGCGTCATGCGGCTCGGCGAGGTCCACACGCCGGATTCGGCCTGCAGCTCGACGCAGCCGCCGCGTGCGCTTCCCTTCGGAAGGCCAGCCGCGTAGCCGATGGCGAGCATCTCGGCGAGCGTCGCGCGTGCGGGGACGACGACCTGGAACAGTCGCGCGGGTCGCTCCGAGTAGAAGCGGCGCGCCTCGGTGCGGTGGAACCAGTCGACGACCTGAAGCCCGTGCGCCCGGGCCTCGGCCCTCGCGCCCGCCGCCATCGCCTCGCTCGTCATCAGATCGCCGCTCTGCATGACGAGAACGTCATGCGGAACGCGGCGTGATGAACTGAGAGAAGATGAGACCCGGGGCGCGGGTCAGTTCATGGCGGTAGACTGCTGCGCATGGCCACGCCGCCAGCCCAACCCGCGCTGCCGAAGTCGCTAACCGACACTGCGCGAGAGCGACTCGTCTTGCTGGAACAACTCCGGGACCGCGAGGCGAAGCCAGAGAGACGCGAGGGAAAGACGGCTAGCGAGTATCGCGCCGATGACCAGGCGTGGAATCTGCAGTTGAAGCGCCTCAGTCTGTGGGCCGCTGAGACCGATAGGGCGATAGACCTTTTCGGCGACAGGGTCGTCTCGGCAAGCCTTGGTGTGGGCTTGCGCCTTTCCAGGTCCGAGTCCGACTACGACGAGTTTCAGCGTCGGTTCATCCACTACAGAAACACCCTCCTGGCGATCATCGACACGCCAGAGAACGCTTCGAAGTATCCACGTCCAGCCACGCCGCCCCCGCCGGCGGTTCCCAGCGCACCGGCGACCGATGTGCCGAAAGCGGTCGATGACCTCGCCAGCCAGCCGCTGTGGACGATCCTTCGACGCCTCCGCTTCAAACACTGGGCGTGGTTGTTCGCCCTTGTGGTCGCGGGGTTTGCCCTCTCCGAATTGCGCGCGTCCTTGGTAGCCGCCAAGGTCGATGCCGAGCACGCCGAGGCGCTCCGCGCAGCGCACGAGCTCGCGAGCGCCTGCGCCTTCGAAAAGGCCGAGTTGAAGAAGCGCCTGGATGCGGCGCTCGCCACGCCCGCTCCCCCGTAGCTGGACGCCCGTTCAGCGTTCATGGTAGTCGGTGCGCATGTACCCGCGCCCCAAGCAGCCCACGCCGCCGCTAGACCCGCAGACCCTCGACCACATCGTGCGCCTTCTGAGCGAACGTCTTGACGCTGTCGTGGCCTACGGCTCGGGCGGCTGTCGCGTCTGCCACGACGGCGAGCTTCGGGGCGCCATCGCGATGATTCGCGGGCTGCACCCTCCGAAGTAGAGGGGGCGCCCTCCGCAGGCGCCCCCCACTCCGCCTAGCGGTTCTCGATGGTCACGATGGGCGAGACCGTCGTCGCCGTCTTGAACCTCGCCCACGGTGCCGAGTACCAGCACAGGCCGGAGACGCGCATCGTGAACTTGAGTGCCGAAAGGCCGGCGTCGAACCAAAGTTCGGTCGAGACGTCTTGCCGGATGTCGTTCTCGGTCCCGTAGGCGCGCACCGCGGCGAGGTACGAGCGGAAATCCACGAGCGTGAGGTCTCCCTCGCTACCCAGGGGAGCGGCGGCCTCCTGGAAGTAGACCGCCAGGCCGTGCAGCAGCGGGCGCGGGCCGCTCGGGTTCCAGTGCGGCACGCCGAGCGCCGACAGCTGCGGCTCGGTCTCGGGATGCGCGACCCACACCGCGGTCGACCTCGAGAACGCCGGCACGCGGGTCAGCATCTTCTGCGTGTTGGCCAGGTTGATCGTGGCCGCCGACTGCCCCGACTCCTTCGTCTGCGTGACCTTCGCGGGCGAGTTCAGGATGCCCTGGGGCTTGCCAGCGAGGCCATCGCCCGACAGCACCCAGCTATTGATGACGTGCGCGAACCGCTGCCCCACCGTCGTCTGGATGTACGAGGTCAGCGCCTCGCCGCCACCGTCGTCCATCAGATCGTCCGAAACGGGCAGCAGCACGCTGACATCGAAGCGCTCGTCCAGGTCGACCCGCTGGAGGCCAGGGAACGGCTTGCGCGCTACCTCGACCCGGTCGTGCTGACGCCCGTCGAGGAGGACGGGCGGGTCGAGTACGACTACGACATCACGCTCCGAAACGACTCGGCCGCCCTCGCAGGCGGCCGGGTCATCGATAAGAATGGTTGCGGGGGCGCGGAGGGGACCTTCTCTGAGAGTTTCGTCGCGCGGACGTGAGGCTCGGGAGGTACGCGGCGTGGTGGCCCAGCCTGCCCATTCTCTCCAAGAGCGCGCCTCCGCGAATCGTTGTCGAGCCTTATTCGCTCGGCTCCCACGCTACGACGCCGACCTTGCGCTCCACCTCGGCTTCTGCCTCGTCGAGGCTGGCATAGAACCCACCGTTGGATCCGAGCTTCCCCTCTCGAACCGGGGACCCGTACTGTACGTGGAACCACGGGCCGGGCCGGTCTGGGTCCTTCCTGACGATGTTTCCGCGGCCGTCCGCGTGAATGGCTCCGGGTTGGAACGGAACGTCCATAATCAGGACCGCGCATGGGACCGACCCGCCGTAGAGCCAAGTACCCTTCTTGACGACTCTGGGCCGGCCCGTCATGCGTCTCGACCCCTTCGACGTTCGCGTCGGTTCGCAGCCTAGCACTGCGCCGGACCTGCGGGGCGCACGGCGCGATGCGCGGAGCGCGGTCGTGACCGCGCTACCTGTCGGGATACTTCGGATCGGGAGGGGCTGGTACTTTCAGGCCTTGCTTAGCCGCGGTCACCCAGAGCCGGGCGCTCCGGGGCATCTCGGTCCATCCGTGCTCGGCGCAGGCGCCCCTCCCTTCCGACTACCGCGCCTCCGGGACTAGGTTCGTCAACGTGTGGGCGTCGCCGCGCGGCCAGTGGACCCTCCTTCTCGCCTGTGGTCTCTTGGGGGCATGCCAGCTGACCGTGATGAAGCAATCAGCCGATTGGCCGAACACTTCAGGGCCTGGGGGGTTAAGAACCCCGAAGATTGGGCTCGTTCACAGGTTCTGCACGGGATCGACCAGTACGCTCGTTTGGTGTTTCTGCGTGGCGCATGGCAGTGCGTCGTCAAGGCGGGCGACACGAGTTGGATCGACGCATACATAGGAGCCGCCGAAAGGGATCCGGACGGCCCCGGCGCGGGCGCCGGTCATGCACTCAAGCGCCTCTGTTCCGCTGGCGCGTCCCGCGAGGACCTCGCCGAACTGGTCAGAGTCATGCAGTTTGAGGTTCTTTTCGGGTTCGCGTACCTACTTTCCGACGCGGAGGCCCCCGCTTATCCGCAGGGTGCACCGCATATCGACTGGCGACTCTTTCGCTTGGACGAGGACGGGAAGCCCGTCAGCGGGATCGACAGCCTGCACGAGAGCGTGCTCGAAACAGATCCCACCGGTAACGAGATGCGGCCTACGCCATCGCGCTCGGGATGAAGGCGCCAGCACAGGAGGGGGCGCCGCCTGATGTCCCTCCCCTCTGGCTACCGCGCCTCGAGAGCGACCGCGTTCGAGGACTTCTCTGAGAGTTTCGTCGCGCGGACCTGAGGCTGGAGCCGCACCCTCTGCCACCGGGGCGGACCCTAGGTTTCGCCGACTGGCCTCCGCTCACTGCGATCGCATTCTACTTCGCGGGGGTCTGGCCGGCCTCGTCGGGCGCCGCGGTCTCCGCGGGCCACCTGCTGAACACATCCCTGGCCAGCGGCAGAACTCGCTCACGAGCGTAGCGTTCGCGCGGCACCCCAAGGTGCTCGCCCAGCCAAAGGAGGATCTCCGAAAGGCCCTGCTCGTGCGCCGTCAGACCATGATCGTCGCCGCGGAAGATCACCAGCTTCACGGGACGCCCCGCCTCTTCTAGCTTCGCGGCCAACCGCATCGAGTGCTGGACCGGCACACGGTCGTCCGCCTCGCCATGCAGCAGCAACAGCGGCGCGCGGATCTCGCCTGCCCAGTGGACGGCGGACCGCTCGACGAACTCGGCAGGACATGACCGAGGTTCGCATCCGACGGTGGCCAAGAAGACCGGGACCATGTCGGGCCGCTCCAGGTCGTGGTTGACGTAGTCAGCGACGCCTCCCACCGTTGCTGCTACGCGGATGTCGTGCTTGCCTCGGCGTGCGTCCTCGCGGAGCGCCCGGTACGTCATCATCCCGCCCCGCGAGTACCCGACCATTCCGATACGCCCAGGGTCGACCTCTGGAAGTCCCTTCAGCAAGGTCACGAGGTTGAGAACGTCCTCCACGTCATCGCCACCCAGAGAGTCTCGTCCTTCGCTTCCTCCGCCGCCCCGGTACTGGGAACCCGCCGCGACGAAGCCCGCCTCGACGTATGGGACGAGCGCCCTTGCATCGAGGGCACCGAAGTCCCGGTTCCCTCCACGATTCCAGACGATCGCGGGCAGTCGTTCAGACGTTGCTCGCGGTCGACCGAGGTACCCTTTCACCCGCAGCCCGCCGCTCCAGTAGGTCAGGGCAAGGTACTCGGAGCGATCGGTCATCAAGAGCGGGCGAAGTTCGATGATCGTCCCGTCGGCGTGCGCAGCCGTGACCTCGACTGCGTTGCCTTGCGACTTCCTTACAACAGTGGCGAGCTCCGCCCGGCATGCTGCACCCGCAGCAAGAACGCCGAGCGCGAGCAGTGCGGAGCGAGGCACGATCAGTTGCCGCCGAGCACGAGCTTGCGAACGTCCGCCTGGTGCCGCGGCCGGAAGATCGCGGGGTTCGTCGCTCCCTCGATCTCCAGCTTGTAACCCGCGCGGAGGATCGCGGCGCTCCTTGGCCCCACTGTTGCGTCCAGGTCGAGGCCGGCGAGTTCGAGGGCGGCGAGTTGGTCGCGCTCTCCACGGGAGAGCTCGATCGTGAAACTGGCGAGCGGTAGGTGGCGCGAGTTTCGCTCGCACGCTGAAAGCCACCGATCGTCCACTCCGCTGTACCGAACGGCAAGCGCCGCGCGCCTGCGCTTGCCGACGGGCGCACCCCCGGCTCCGAGGGCCACGTACGCCGCCAGGTCTAGCGGATCCAGATCCCCGACGAACTGAACGATGGCGCCGAGGCGCTTCGCGTGGCCCCTTACCACGTCGAACACTCGCCGGGATGGAACGCCGTAGCTCACGAATGCGTCAGTTCGCGGCGGGAACAGTCGCGTGCGAATCCAGACTCGAGCGAGGTACGGCTTCGTAAGGAGCAGCAGACGCGTTGCTCTCTGGCTGGCGGGGTAGAGTTCGAGGGGCCACGGTCCCGGGACCGGCGAGCGGCGCCTGCCGTCCCAAGCGAACGAGATCGCCCGCTGCCACTCTTCCCCCACCCAACGGTCCGCGCGGGCGAAGCCATGGTCGCGACCCAGCCACCGAAGTCTCGGCTGGGTGTCGAGCCTTGCTGCGATCGCCAGTTCCGCCAACTGGAGCGCCTGCACTGCATCGACGCCGCCAGCGGCTCGAACCGAGTCGTCACCGACGCCAATCACGCGGTACGGGCACCACCACACATTGAGGTCGCCACGGCGAGGCTTCCCGATCTGGACGGTCACATGCCTCGTGGTGGATCGGCCGACCGCCAGTTCGCGGACCGCGATCACCGATCCGAGCTTCATGGGTCACCCTCGTGCTTCAGCGGGGCAAAGGAAGGAACACTCCCGCATCGCCGTGGAGCATGACATGCGGCCTCTTGGCCGTCACCGAGCATCGCCACTCCCGAGGCTCGACCGAAGTGTCTGTCACCTATCAGTGTGCAACCGGGTTGAGGGGTGACGTTCTGGACCGGGCTGATGGGTGACATCCTGTTGGTGTTTTTCCTCTTGGAGGCTGAGGTCACGCCGCATCCGTCTGTGCTCCTCCCTGCTCCTGCGTTCC
>Ga0335084_10006690_pt1 | contig 11468 bp, 10 predicted proteins | sample Lox_Sample_44_FD_206721 | JGI IMG/M metagenome (GOLD analysis project Ga0335084, IMG submission 206721) | Soil microbial communities from Loxahatchee National Wildlife Refuge, Florida, United States - Lox_Sample_4.4 | ecosystem: Environmental > Terrestrial > Soil > Wetlands | place: USA...
CGTGCCGCGCGCGCGGCGGATCTCGTCTGCGGTCTGGTCGTCGACGTAGGCGAGCCCGGCCGCGATGAACGCTTCACCGAACTCGTACAGGAGGTCGAAGTAGTCCGAGGCGTAGAAGAGATTCGGTCCCCAGTCGAATCCCAGCCAGCGCACCGAGTCGAGGATCGAATCGACGTACTCCTGCTCCTCCTTCGTCGGGTTCGTGTCGTCGAAGCGCATGTGGCACGCGCCGCCGTAGTCGCGCGCGAGCCCGAAGTTGAGGCAGATCGATTTCGCGTGGCCGATGTGCAGGTAACCGTTCGGCTCGGGCGGGAACCGCGTGCGGATGCGCGCCGGATCCTTCGGGGCGCCGGCCTGCGCGCTCGCGGGACCGGGCTTGCCGCGCCAGGTACGCGATGCGTACTTGCCGGTCGCGAGATCCGATTCGACGATGGTGCGAATGAAATTGCTGGCGGCGGGCGGCGTCGCGGACATCGACGGTTTGCTTAGTCAGATCAGAGAGATGGATCGATTCTACCGCAGCGTCACCGCCAGCCGACCGCGCGCGCGGCGTTTGATCGAGATCAGGCCCGCGCCGGGCTCAGGGCGCATCATCGTTGCGACCTTGTGCCAAGACAGGAGGAGACGATGGGTTCGCCAGCGACCGACGGCACGATCACCGCGCTCCTGACGCGCGCGCTCGCGATCGAGCGCGAGGCAGCGGACCGCTATGCGGAGTTCGCCCGCTTCATGGCAGACCACGACCGCGACGAGCTGGCGGCGCTCTTCTCCCAGCTCTCCCGCCTCGAGGGCGAGCACGCACGCGCCCTCGAAGAGCGGCTCGGCCCGTCCGGTCCACCGCCGGCGATCGAAGCCGCCGATCGCTGGCTCGAAGCCGGTCCGCCGTCGGCGGCCGCGCACGAGTGGCTCCTGCGGCTCATGGGACCGCGCGAGGCGCTTGCGCTCGCGCTCGAGGCCGAGCGGCGCGCGCATGGCTTCTTCGCCGGACTCGCGGCGGGGAGCGCCGACGAGGATGTCCGCCGGTTCGCGGCCGAGCTCGCTGCGGAAGAGGCCGCGCACGCCGCCGGGCTCGAGCGCCTGCTCGCGTCCGAGCCCGATCCGCGCGTCGACTGGGAGGCGGTCTTTGCCACCGGGCGTGTGGTGCTACCGCCCGGTCGCGGCGTGGCGATTCCCGTCCGCAGGGTCAAGCACCGGGCGGTGAAGACCGCGACGAAGCCGGCCGCGAAGAAGCGGCCGACGCCGCGCCGGCCCACGCCGAAGCGCACGCGAGCGAAAGGGCGTAAACGCGTCGCCAAACCTGGCCGCAAGCGCGGCGCGAAGCGGAAGCCGGCCCGCCGCGGCTGAAGCGACCGGTCGGACCGCCCGCAACCGGACGCGCTCGCGCCGCTGGTGCACAATCGCGCGCTACGCGGATACGCGCGGCGGCTGCCGCGCGGCACCAGGAGGAGACGGTTGAAGCGGTACGACATCCTGATCCGTCGCGCCGCGCTGCGGGGACGCCCCGGCGGAGCCGCGGACATCGGAGTGGCGGGCGGGCGCGTCGCCGCCATTGCCGATCGCCTCGACGGCGCGGCCGCAACCGAGATCGACGCCGGCGGCAAGCTCGTCACCGAGTCCTTCGTCAATCCGCACCTCCATCTCTGCAAGGTCTGGACCGCGGCGATGATCGACGACGCGGCGCTCGAGGCCTATCACGGCGACGGAATGGCGAACGCCGCCGGCGCGATCGACCTCGCCGCCCGGGTGAAAGCGAAGTACGACGAGTCCTGGATCACGCCGAACGCGCGCCGCGCGGTCGCGCTCGCCGCGCTGCACGGCAACCTGCACCTCCGCGCCTTCGCCGACGTCGACACCAAGGCGCGCCTCGAGGGCGTGAAGGCGCTGCTCCGCGTGCGCGGCGAGTTCCGGGGGATCGTCGACGTCCAGGTGGTCGCCTTCGCGCAGGACGGCATCGTGCGCGAGCCCGGCGCGGCGGCCCTGCTGCACGAGGCGATGGCGCTCGGCGCCGACGTCGTCGGCGGGATCCCGTGGATCGAGCGCACCGCAGCCGACGTGACCGCGCACATCAAGACCTGCTTCGACCTCGCGGTCGAGTTCGACCGTGACGTCTCGATGCTGCTCGACGACACCGGCGATGCGGGCTCGCGGACGCTGGAGGCGATGGCGCGCGCGGCGATCGCCCGCGGCTGGCAAGGCCGGGCCCTCGCGCATCACTGTCGCGCGATGGCGCTGTATCCGGCAGACTACGTCCGGTCGCTCGCCGTGCTCCTGCGAGAGGCCGGCGTGGCGGTGGTTTCGGACCCGCACACCGGGCCGCTGCATGCGCGGGTGCGCGAGCTCCTCGCCGAAGGCGTCACCGTGTGCCTCGGCCAGGACGACATCTCCGACGCCTACTATCCGTTCGGGCGGAACAGCATGCTGGAGGTGGCTTTCCTCGCGGCCCACCTCCTGTGGATGACCAGGCGCACCGACATGGAGCGGCTCTACGACATGGTGACCGTGGACGCGGCACGCGCGATGAACCTCCCGGACTTCGGGCTGGCGGTGGGGAATCGGGCCGATATGGTCGTGCTCGACGCCCCGGACGTGCTCGAAGCGCTGCGCGAGCACGCACCCCCGGCGCACGTGATCAGCCACGGGAAGCTTGTGGACGCCGCGAGGATGCGGGCGCTGGCGACGGGATGAAACCCGCACCCTTCCGGTACGTCGCGGCGGAATCGCTCGGCCAGGCGCTGACCGCAAAGGTGGCCGGCGGGAGCGACGCGCTGTTCCTCGCCGGCGGCCAGAGCCTCGTCCCGGCGATGAACTTCCGGCTCGCGCGGCCGGCGATGCTGATCGACATCAATCCGCTCCACGAGCTCGATTTCGTGCGCACCGCGGGGGACGGCAGCCTGCGCATCGGCGCGCTCGCACGCCATCGCACGCTCGAGCGCGACGCGCTGGTGGCGCAGCACGCCCCGCTCGTGGCGGAGGCGGTCCGGCACGTGGCGCACCCCCAGATCCGCAACCGGGGCACGCTTGGCGGAAACCTCGCGCACGCCGATCCCGCCTCGGAGCTGCCGGCGGTAATGCTCGCGCTCGGTGCGCGCTTCCGCGCGCGGACGTCGCGCGGCGAGCGCTGGATCGAGGCGTCCGCGTTCTTCCGGGGGCCGCTTGCGACGGCGCTCGGGCCGGAGGAGATGCTGGTGGAGATCGCGCTGCCGGTGCTCCCGTCCCGGTCCGGTACGTGCTTCGTGGAGGTCGCGCGGCGGCGCGGAGACTACGCGCTGCTCGGCGTCGCCGCCGTCGTCACGTTCGGCAGCGACGGCGTATGCACCGCCGCCGGGCTCGCGCTCTGCAACGCCGGCTCCACGCCGGTGCGCGCGACGAAGGCTGCGGCAGCGCTCGTGGGCCGGCGCGTCGGCGAGCGCGAGATCCGCGATGCGGCGGCCGCCACGGCCGGTGAGATCGACCCGCCGGGGAACGTCCACGCGACGGCGGCGTTCCGGCGTCATCTGGCCGGGGTATTGACGCGGCGAGCGCTGGAGACGGCGGTGGCGAGGGCGGAGCGGCGATGAGCGGCGAGCGGGTCCTGATCGCGACGACGGTGAACGGCACGCGCCACGAACGCGCGGTCGAGCCGCGCATGCTGCTCTCGGACTTCATCCGCCACGAACTCGGTCTCACCGGCACGCACGTCGGCTGCGAGCACGGGGTCTGCGGCGCTTGCACGATCCTCGTCGACGGCCTCCCGGTGCGCGCATGCCTGATGTTCGCGCCCCAGGCGGACGGTTGCGCGATCGAGACGGTCGAAGGGCTCGCACCGGACCGGACGAAGCTCCACCCGCTGCAGGAAGCGTTTCGCGACGCGCACGGGCTGCAGTGCGGCTACTGCACGCCCGGCATCCTGATGACGATGAAGGCGTTCCTCGCCGAGCATCCGTCCCCGAGCGAGGACGAAGTGCGCGAAGCGCTGTCGGGGAATCTGTGCCGCTGCACCGGCTACCAGCACATCGTCGATGCGGTGATGCTGGCGGCGAAGCGGGTGGCGGGCCGATGACCACCCGTCAGTTCGGTGAACCGGTCAAGCGCAACGAGGATGCACGCCTCCTCGCCGGCCGCGCGCAGTTCATCGACGACGTGAATCTCCCGGGCATGCTCCACGCGGCGTTCCTGCGCAGCCCGCACGCGCACGCGCGGCTGAGGTCGATCGACGTCGCGCCCGCGCTCGCCCGCGAAGGTGTCGTGGCGGTGTATACGGCGCAGGACCTAGGCGATTACTGGCGTCCGGGCCCGATCATCGTTCCGCCGCCGCCGGTCGAGGGCGCGGTCTTCAAGGAGCGCACGCAGGTGCCGTTGGTGAAGGACAAGGCGCGCCACGTCGGCGAGCCGGTGGCGATGGTGGTGGCGACGAGCCGCTACGTCGCCGAGGACGCCGTCGCGGATATCGTGGTCGACTGGGAACCGCTGCCGGTCGCAGCGGAGCTCGCCGCCGCGGCGGCGCCCGGGGCGCCGCGCGTCCACGACGACCTGCCGGACAACGTCGCCGCGCACGTCCGGCAGACGAAGGGGGACTACACCGCCGCAGCGAAGCGCGCCCACCGCGTCATCAAGCGCCGGTTCGCCTACGACCACGGCTGCGCACAGCCGATGGAGACGCGTGGCGTCGTCGCGCAGTGGGACGCCGGGAGCGAGCGGCTCACGGTGTGGGACACGACCCAGGCGCCGATCGCGATCCGCAACGGGCTCGCCGGGATGCTCGGGCTGTCGGAACGGCAGGTGCGGGTGATCGCGCCGTTCATCGGCGGCGGATTCGGGCCGAAGATCATGCTGTTCTATCCGGACGAGGTGCTCGTCCCGTGGGCGGCGGTGAAGCTCGGCCGGCCGGTGAAGTGGATCGAGGACCGCGCCGAGCACTTCGTCGCAACCACCCACGAGCGCGGGCAACTGCACGACGCCGAAATCGCGGTGGCGGCGGACGGCAGGATCCTCGGCGTGAAGGACGTGTTCCTGCACGACACCGGCGCGTACGACCCGTACGGCCTCACCGTGCCGATCAACAGCCAGTGCACGCTGCTCGGGCCGTACGTCGTGCCGAACTACGACAGCACCTTCACCGCCGTCTTCACCAACACGCCGATCGTCACGCCGTACCGTGGCGCCGGCCGCCAGCACGGCGTGTTCGTCATCGAGCGGCTGCTCGACATCGCCGCGCGCGAGCTCGGGCTCGACCGCGCGGAGATCCGGCGCCGGAACTTCATCCCGCCGGACGCGTTCCCGTACTCGAACGAGATCATCTACCAGGACTTCACGAAGCTCTCCTACGACAGCGGCGACTACGCGCCGATGCTCGCCAAGGCGCTCGAGCTCGTCGGCTACGAGCGCTTCCTCCGCGAGGAGCAGCCGCGGAGCCGCGCCGCGGGGAAGCACGTCGGCATCGGGGTCGTCTGCTACGTCGAGGGCACCGGCATCGGGCCGTACGAGGGCGCGAAGGTGCAGGTGCAGACGAACGGCAAGGCGGCGGTCCTCACCGGCATCGGCACGCAGGGGCAGGGGCACTACACCAGCTTCGCGCAGATCGTGGCCGACCAGGTCGGCGTCGACGTCGCGGACGTCGAGGTGATCACCGGCGACACCGATCAGTTCTACTGGGGCGCGGGCACGTTCGCGAGCCGCGGGGCGGTGGTGGCCGGCAACGCGGTGAACCAGGCGGCGGTAGCGGTGCGGCGGAAGATCCTGCGCACCGCGGCGGAGCATTTCGAGTGCGCGGAGGCCGACCTCGTGATCGCGGAGGGTCGCGTCGCGATCGCCGGCGTGCCCGGCCGTTCGGTCGCGCTCGGCGAGCTCGCGGTGATGGCGAACCCGATGCGCGGCGCAGTCGCGGCCGGGACCGAGCCGGGACTCGAGGCGACGAGCTACTTCGGCCCCGAGAGCGGCGCGACGTCGAGCGGCGTGCACGCGATGATCGTCGAGGTCGATCCGGAGACGATGATCCCGGAGATCCTGAAGTACGTCGTGGTGCACGACTGCGGCACCATCGTCAATCCGCTGATCGTCGAAGGGCAGGTGCACGGCGGCGTCGCGCAGGGGATCGGCAACGCCTTCTACGAGCAGCTCGTGTTCGACGGCGAGGGGCAGCTTCTCAACGCGACCCTGGCCGACTACCTGCTGCCGACCGCTCTGGACGTGCCGCGGATGGAGCTCGCGCACACCATCACGCCCTCGCCGCTCAATCCGCTCGGGATCAAGGGCGTCGGTGAGGCGGGCGCGATTCCGGTCGGACCGCTGTTCGCGCAGGCGCTCGAAGACGCCCTCGGCCTGCCGTCGAAGGGCGTCGAGCTGCTGGAGATTCCGTTGAGCCCGAGCCGGTTGTGGGAGCTGGTGCGGGCCGGATCCTGAGTTCCCGCTCCCGTACCCTGCCGGGACGGGACGGCGCGTAGAGCTGGAAGGGCAGTCCGACACAACCACAAAGGAGGGGCACCCATGGCAACCCACGCGGCAACCAGCGTCTCAGGCTATCTCCCGAACGACCGGCCGGAACCGGTCAGGCTCGTCCTGCTCGGTCTCCAGCACGTCATCACGATGTTCCCCGCGACGGTGCTGGTCGCGCTGCTCTGCGGCTTCCACGTGAGCACCGTGCTGCTCGGGGCGGGCGTGTCGACGATCGTCGCGCTCGTGCTGTCGCGGAAGGGGATCGGGATGTACATCCCGCTCTTCTACGGCTCGAGCTTCAGCTACATCGCGGCATATCTCGGCCTCGCCGAGGCGCTGGGCCACCCGGTGAAATTCGGCGTGCCCTCGCCCGACGAGGTGATCTCGGTGATGCAGGCCGGCATCATCGGCACCGGCATCCTCAACATCATCGTCGGCCTCGTCATCAAGAAGCTCGGCAAGGAGCGGCTCGACCGCGTGCTGCCGCCGGTGGTCACCGGCTCGGTGGCGTGCGTGATCGGCATCGGCCTCGCGAAGGCCGCGCTCGACATGTCGTTCACCGTCGTGCCCGGGTACTGGGGCATCGCGCTCATCACCCTGATCGCGACCGTGGCGTTCTCGTACCTGCTGCAGGGCAAGGGGTTCATCGGCATGCTGCCGATCCTGCTCGGCGCCATCGTGGGCTACGTGCTGACGCTCGTCGTCGCGCCCGACCAGATCAGCTTCAAGAACCTCGCCGACGCACCGGTCTTCGTCGCGCCGCACCTCACCTGGCCGACCTTCACCGGCCCGTTGGTGGCGACGGCGATCTTCAGCATCAGCATCATGGCGATCGCGACCATCCCCGAGTCGACCGCCCACCTGTACCAGATGAGCCTGTACGTCGATCGCCTCGCCGAGGAGCAGGCGCGGCCGAAGTACCACCTCGACCGCAACATCGGCTTCAACCTGATGCTCGACGGCCTCGGCGATGTGCTCCACGGCATCCTCGGCGCGACCGCCGGCACCAACTACGGCGAGAACAATTCGCTGATGGCGATCACGCGGAACTACTCCGGGCCGGCGCTGATCGCCGCCGGCGTGATCTGCATCCTGCTCGCGTTCGTCGGCAAGCTGTCGGCGTTCGTCGCCACCATCCCGGTGTTCGTCAGCGGCGGGCTGGCGATCTATCTCTTCGGGGTGATCGGCATGCAGGGCATTGCACTGATGCAGGAGCACAAGGTCAACCTCTTCGACCCGCTGCAGCTCGCGGTTGGGGCGACGATCATGGTGCTCGGCATCGGCGGCAACATCGGGTTCCCCGGCGGGTTCCTGCCGATCAAGATCGCGGGGGTGTTTCCGCAGGGCCTGCCCGCGATCGCGACATCGGCGGTGGCCGGGATCGTTATGTGGGTCGTGTTCAGCGCGCTGCGGAAGCAGCCGCCGGTGCTGCGCGACTCGGCGAGCGTCGCCCCGATGCCTTGACGCGAGGAGAACCGTCGATTTTGCCGCGGCAGCCGTCGCCATCCTGAGGTAAGTTGCAATCTCGGCACCGAAGCAAGGCGCGTCTGGCGAGGAGAGTGCAATCGTGATGATTCGGCGATTTTTGCAGCGCGGCGGGCGCGCCGCCGTCGCGCTTCTCGCCGCCGGTGCCTGCTTCCTCGGCGGGTGCGCGACGACGCAGGTAAACGCCGAGTGGACCGATCCGCAGTTCGCCGGGCGGTCGCTTCGCGGCCAGCTGGTCCTCGTGGTGTGCGATGCAAACGACACCGCCGTACGTCGGATCTGCCAGGATCAGCTCGCCGCCCGAGTCACCGGCTCCGGCGCCACGCCGATCAACGCCCCGGCCGACCTCACGGTCGGACCGCCCCCGGCCAACGATATGACCATCGCTGCGGCGCGAAAAGCCGGGGCGAAGGCGATCCTCGGCGCGCGGGTCGGTCCGGATGCGACGATCGTCAACCCGGGGCCGAGCGTCTCGTTCGGTCTCGGCGGGTTCGGCGGCTCGCGCGGCGGCGTGAGCGGTGGCGGCGTCGGGGTCGGCATGCCGGTGGGCGGCGGTCGGGTCGACACCGCCTACGGGGCGGACCTCACCCTGACCGACGTCGAAACGGTCCGGCTGATGTGGACCGGGAAGGTGACCGCGCCGGCCTCGGGCAACATCAACACGCAGATCGCCGAGCTCACGCGGGTCGGCATCGAGGCCGCCGCACGCGCCGGGTTCTTCTGACGCCTTCTGCCCGAAGCCTTGCCCGCATGTGGGCCGGCGGATCAGCTCGCGGCCAGCCGGGCGGACACGCGATTATCGCGTCGACGCGGTCGCGGTGATCACTTCTCCTTGGGCGTGACGAACCCGATTGGTCGCTTCCTGGTTTCCGGTGGGGTAGTCAGACGACGAATCGCCTCGATGAGTCCGACGATCGCCTGATCGTGGGAAGAGACCTTCCGCTCCAGTTCATCGAGCTTCCTGGCCAGCTCCCTGTTGGCGGCGACCATTCCGCGCAGGCGCACGAAGGCGCGCACGACGTGCACGCTCATCTCCGCGGCACGGGCCGAGTTGAGCACGTTGGCGGCTTGGATGGCGCCGTGCTCGGTGAAGGCATACGGCGGAAAGCGCGGATCACGGTGCTTCTGCGAACCGGTCACAAATTGTGACCGGTTCAGTGCGTCGACCTCGGCCGCCTCGAGCCGGAACATGAAGTCCTCGGGGAAACGTGCCGCGTTGCGCCTTACCGCCTGATTGAGCGCTTTGGTCGGCACGCCGTAGAGCTCGGCCAGATCGGCGTCGATCATCACCCGCTCGCCGCGAATGGTGAGGATATGGTGATCGATGCGTGCGGGTGGCGCCAGGGCGCGTGTCTTGGCCATCGGGTTCTTACCATCGCGGTCGCATGCCGGAGGAGCTTGCGCTTTCCACTGGCTCACCCGGTGAGCTCGCCGGCAGCCGAGTCGCGTTGGTGGACGAACCGGGCTCGGTGCGCCCGCCTTCAGCGCGTCGCAGGTGGTCAGATCGCGCGCTCCCCTGACGCGGGCCTTGCGGTCGACCCGAGGCTCTAGCCGCCTGCCGCCAGCCGGGCGAAGACGCGCTTCATCGCTTCCAGCCGCTCGAGATAGTCGCGGACGTCGTGATCGCCGCACCGCTGGCCGTCGGTCAGCCTGAAGCCGCGCTTCGCGTAGACCTCGCCAGCGCCAGCGCCGCACAGGTGGATCACCGCGGCGAGGTTCTGCCGCTGCGCGAGTGTCGCGATTGCGATCCGCTGCCGCGCGAGCGTGCCGGCGACGCGGACGTCGAGGTAAGCCGAGGTCAGCTCCACGGCGTGGCTCGGCACGACACGCATGTAGAGCGCGTTGAACCAGCACGATCGGGTGTCGTGCCACGGCCCGTCCTCGGCGACGGCGTGGTCGTGGATGCAGTAGCGCTTCGCTTCGGCGAACGTCCCGTCGGTGATCTGGTACATGCCGACCGCGCTCGACGCCGGCCGGTAGACTTCGAACGGGTCCGTTGCCGCCCGCCACCGCCAGTACGTTCGCGCCACGGGGTTGCCGGTGGCCTCGAGCTGCGCGAGCGCGGCGAGGAACTCGGGCGTAATCACTGGCGTCGCGTGCGCGCGGAAGATCGGTTCGTACTGCCGCCAGGTCTCGGGCGGGGTCTTGTAGAGCACGCCGCTCACCGGGAAGAAGAGCTCAGTCGGCTTGCGTACCACCTGCACGAGGCCGTTCACGGCGAACCAGAGCGCGATGGCCGCGAGCGTGCCGATTGCGATCTGCGCCGGAAGCGGCGCGGCGCGGAACGCGCGGGCTAGGCGCCGCCGCGCCGCGAGGCGCGAGCGTTGCCGCCGACGGCCTCTGCGCCCGGCGCTTGCGTCAGTCGGCACGCATCCCGCGCTCCTTGAACACGCGCTGCCACTTGGCCGATTCGCTCTTGAGGTGCGCCGCCAGCTCGTCGGGGGTGCTGGCGATCACCTCGAGCCCGTTCTTCTGGAAGAGCGCGGCACCCTCGGGCGAGAGCATCACCATTCTGACGCGATCGGCGAGCGTTTCGATCGCCGCGCCTGGCGTGCCCTTCGGCGCGAGGATCGCGTGCCACGTTACGAACTCGTAGCCCGGCAGGCCCGACTCGTCGAGCGTAGGGATGTCCGGATAGGCCGGCGACCGCTTCAGCCCGGTAACACCCAGCCCGCGCAGCTTGCCGGCGACCACGTGCGGTGCTACCTCCGCGATGCCCGAAACGACCATCTCGGTATCGCCGGCGAGCGTGGCGAGCAGCGCCGGACCGCCGCCCTTGAAGTGCACCGCCACGATGTTGGTCTGGCCGAGATAGTTCACCAGCTCGCCCCCGACGTGCGGATTGGTCGCCGGACCCGCAGTGGCGAAGTTGAGGCTGCCCGGTTTCGCGCGCGCGAGATCGAGAAACTCCTGCAGATTGCGCGCCGGCACTCTCGGATTGATCGCCATCACCGACACCGACTGGCACAGGAGCGAGATCGGCACAAAATCGGTGAAGGTGTCGTAGTTGAGCTTGGCGTAGAGGAGCTGGTTGGTGACCAGCGGATTGGTGTTGATGAGCAGCGTGTAGCCGTCGGGCGTCGCTCGCGCGGCCTGCTCCATGCCGATGTTGCCCGATGCGCCGCTGCGGTTCTCGACCAACATCTGCTGACCCAGGCTTTCCCCGAGCCGCGGCGACAGCAGGCGCGCGACCGTATCGACGCTCCCGCCCGGCGGGAACGGCACGATGACCCGGATCGGCTTGGTCGGATAAGCCTGCGCGAAGGCGAGTTGGGGCGCAGTCGCAGCCAGGGTCAGCGCCAGCAACCGCATCAAGAGGGGGCCCGACAACCGGCGCGGGCACTTCGATAGCGAACGACGATCCCGCATGGGATCCCGCGGTGGAGCGAATTCGAGCATGAGCGCGACTCTAGCGCGAGCAGGCTTGCAATGCCCGCCCACCGCGGCTAGATTCGAACGCTCCCCCGATGACTCCCCGCCTCCGCATCGGCATCGACACCGGCGGCACGTTCACCGACATCGTCGCGGTGGACGGCGCGACCGGGCGCGTCGAGGTCACCAAGGTCCCGAGC
>Ga0335084_10006691_pt1 | contig 11467 bp, 11 predicted proteins | sample Lox_Sample_44_FD_206721 | JGI IMG/M metagenome (GOLD analysis project Ga0335084, IMG submission 206721) | Soil microbial communities from Loxahatchee National Wildlife Refuge, Florida, United States - Lox_Sample_4.4 | ecosystem: Environmental > Terrestrial > Soil > Wetlands | place: USA...
CAGGTGCTGCAGAGAACTGCTCCGGCGCCATGCCGGGCTGGCACAGCACCGCAGGACCGGATCCGACTGCGCTGAGAAGCGACTCGAAATCGGCATGAAACGCGCACAGATTAGAGTGAAAGCTCTTGTCACCCCCGGCGTGCTGCGATTGAAGCGGTCCATGATCGAGCGCATGCGCAGCCTGGTGCGCAACGGCCACGTGCTGCCCAAAAAGCAGCAGGAGAGAGAGCGCCAGCCGGAAGATCGCGCGTTTCGGAGAGTTCACGGATCGATCATATAGCATTTTTCGCTGTCTCGACTGTCCGGCTTCGGACACGGCTATGAAGTCCCCCGAAAGCGAACGCCGCGTTTGACCACAGGCTGGAGAATACGTTCCCTGCTCTCCTGGTTCCGCGCTATCGCGCAAGCCGGGCTGCAAGAAACGTGAAGGCCGCGCCCAGGCAGGTGAGGCCGATCAGGCCGGCTGCGGTGCCCGGGCGGCTCTGCGAATGTGCCTTGGGCAGAACGTCGGACGCGCCTATATAGAGAAGGAAGCCGGCGAAGAAGCCGAGGTAGAACGCCAGGTAGGAAGGCGGGACCTGAAAGAGCAGCGTGGAAGCCGCGCCCAATACTGGCGCGAGCGCATCGATGGCCAGCATGGCCGCCGAGCGGGCAGTCGTGTTGTGATGAACGAGCATCAGGCCGACCGTGTTGAGGCCGTCACAGAAGTCGTGTGCGATCACGGCGGCGGCCACGACGATCCCGACCCCTTCCGAAACCTGAAACGCCAGGCCGATGGCGACGCCGTCCATGAAGCTGTGCCCGATCAGGGCGAGGGCCGAGAGCACGCCTACCTGCGGGTGGTGGTGCGAGGCATACTCGGCCTCGTGGACGTGGTGGACCAATACGAACTTCTCGACGCTGTGAAAGAGCAGGAAGCCGGCAACGAGCGCGATCATCGCCGGGGTGGGATCGATTCCCTGCGCGAGGGTCAGTGCAAAGATATCAGGCAGTATCTCGAAACTCACGACCCCCAAGAGCACCCCCGCCGTGAAGCTGAGAATGAGGTGGAGGCGGTCCTGGAACTTGAGAGCGAACAGCCCGCCGGTAAGGGTCGAGAGGAGCGTCGCCAGCGAGAGTAAAATGGCGTTCATCGGATGCCGGTTGCGTGGTCCGCCGGCGAAGAATGCGGTGCCCGCCTATGTATCGGCCGCTGGCACAACCACGACCTCGCTCTCGTGGTCCGAATGCCCACAGCTGATCTTCTCGGGCCACATCAACTCCTCGCGCGAGCCGATCACTTCCCGGAGGGTCGAGACGATCAGCCACACGGCGATGCCGCCGGCGACCAGAGGATCGAACAGGGAAAGCCCCGAAACCGTCACGAGAAGACCGGCCATGACAGGAGCGAGCGACACGAAAACATCGCCGATATTGTGAATGTATGCGAGGCGGACCGCGGGATTGCTTTTGCCGGGACCCCGCAGCAGGCGCGCGACTCCCCAGTTCCCCGCCGCGGCCGCAAGACCCACGACGATCGGAACGAGAGCCGCAACCGAAGCGGGGTAAAGAACGCGCTCCACGGTCTGCCAGAGAAGCAGTCCGCTCACGGCCACGAGACCGATCGAGTTGAAGAAGTTCGCCGAGCGCACGAGATTGCGCGAGACGCCGAGAGGCAGAACGAAGGCAAGATAAAGGAAGGCGAGCGCCAGCTCGTCGGACAGGTTGTGAACGCTGTCCATGACGAGGCTGAGACTTTCCGCCTGGAGTCCGGCTGCCGCCTCGACGACGAAGATCGCCGTATTCAAGACGAGTGCGGCGGCGAGCGGCTTTCTGTGGTGCGCCATGGTTGCGCGGTCGATTCGCCTGGAGTATTCTCAGCGCGTTTTCATCCGGCCGAAATCCTGTCTATCGTGCTTCTGAAACGCGTTCGGTATTCGCTGCTGTTCTGCTGCATGGTACTTGCGCAGCAGGGGATGGTACTGCACGGCCTGACGCATCTCAAGAATTCCGCCACCAAGCAAGTCGAAGTCAGCAGTCCCGCGACCTCGTCTAGTCAGCCCTGCGAGCTGTGCCTGGCGTTCCACGGCGTGGGAAGTGCCCTGGCGGGTCCGGATATCGCAGTCGCGGCAATCGGGCCCATCGCCTCCTTGCTCCTCGGCCCTGCCGCAGATTGCTTTCCCTTCCTCTGCGCACCGTTCAATACCCGCGCTCCACCCTCCTCCTTCAGTAACTGAGTCCCGATCCGACCGTTGAGGCGGTCGGATCTGTGGTTGCGTCCGGCAAGCGGCACGCCGCCGCCGGCGCGCGACTATCTCGAGCTTTGGAACCGATGCGTTTCCTGGCATTGCGCGATGAAGTCGGCCTTCGTCTTCTTCCTCGCCGCCGTGGCGGTGGGAGCAGGAATTTCGACATGGATGTTCGTCTTGCCGTACTGGATGAGCGATGCGGCTGGCCCGGAGAGTGATTCGAATCCGGCTGCGAACGGCGTCGTTTCCTGGGGGACCCTGGCGCAGGTGGGGCATCGAACCGTGAACGGCCATGTCGAGCACTATTTCAGCAAAGCTGTCTCCGCGCTGGACAACAGGACCGTGACGCTGCGCGGATTCCTGATTCCGCTCGACCACGGAGAGAGGCACTCGCATTTTCTTCTCTCGGCCTCGCCGCGCACCTGCTTCGAGTGCTGGGCGCCGGGACCCGAAGGTTGGGTCGAGGTGAGCGCCGAGGTCCCGGTGGAGGACACCTATGGCCAGATCGTCGTATCCGGGCGCTTCCTGGTGCTCGGACAGAGCCAGGACGATTTGTACTACCGCATCGTCGATGCGGTGCGGGTAGCCCACTAGGCGACGATGAGAACGACATTTCTCAGGCTGCTGCTCGCATGCGCACTCGCCTCGGCGCAACTCGGAGGGTTCGTCCATTCGCTGTCGCACCTCGACGGCCCGTCGCGCGATGAGTCGCCTTCGGGCGCGCTGCATTCCCATCACTGCGTCTTCTGCGATGCGTATGACGTCTTCGATCACGGCGTCTCGGGCGCCGTCGCACTCTCGCTGGCCGCCCCGCATCACGCGGCACCGCCGCCGGCCTCTGGCCGGGGATTCCTTCTCGCACAGGCCGCGCCTTTCGCAATCCGAGCTCCCCCAGCCTGATCTCTCCGAGGCGTCCGCTTCGGCGCTTTGCCCCCGGCAAAGCGCGTTTTGGGTGTCGACGTCGCCTTGCACTACACAAGGCGGACGTCGCGGATGGAGTCAGATTTCATGGGAGTTCCGAAATGAATTCGGCAGTCAAGATCTTCATCGCCGTTTTGACGGCACTCTGCGCCGTAACGCAAGCGTTCGCGCAGGCGCCCGCGGTTGAGACTAGGGAAGTTCGCGGCGCGGTCAACGACGCCCTCGGGCGGCCTCTTGCCCAGGCGCAGGTCGCGCTGAGGACGGGCGACGGGCAAACATTGCAGCAGACGAGAAGCGGCGAGGACGGCCGCTTCGCCTTCTCCGGCGTGGCGCCGGGAACGTACGCCGTCGCAGCCGAGAAGTCTGGCTACCAGCAGGGGACGACGATCGTCACCGTGGGCGATTCGCCGGTACCCGAGGTCGCCCTCGCCCTGGCGAGCGATCAGGCGCTCGAGATCCGGGTCGCCGCGGCGCGCCTGGACCGCGCGAGAAACAGCCTGTCGCCGCGAACCGGGAGCAGCGAATACAGCTTCGACCAGCAGGACGTCGCCGCGCTTCCCGAAGGCGAAAACACGTCTTTCAACCAGGTCCTGCTGCAGGCGCCCGGAGTCGCCAACGACTCCTTCGGCCAGCTGCATGTTCGCGGCGACCACGCCAACCTCCAGTACCGCATCAACAACGTCATCCTCCCCGAAGGGATCACCGGCTTCGGCCAGGCGCTCGACACGCGCTTCGCCGACCGCATCGACCTGCTCACCGGGGCGCTCCCGGCGCAGTACGGCTACCGCACCGCCGGGGTCGTGGAAATCGAGACCAAGAACGGCTTCGCGCAGGGCGGGCGCGTCGGCATCTACGGAGGATCCCACAACACCCTCAACCCCAGCCTCGAGCTCGCCGGGGTGACGCAGGGCGGGCTGAGCTACTACCTCTCCGGCTCGTTCCTTCAGAACGACCTGGGAATAGAGAATCCGACCAGCTCCGTCGACGCGATCCACGACCATACGGATCAGGGAAAGGGGTTCGCTTATCTCTCGTATCTCGTGGGCCCGACGAGCAAGATCAGCGCGATCTTCGGCAGTTCCGTCGGAAAGTTCCAGATACCGAACAACCCCGGGCAGGCCCCCGATCCCGATTTCCTCGCCCAGGCCGGGGTGGCCGACTTTTCGTCGTCCGACCTGAACGAAACGCAGCGCGAGGTCAACCATTACGGGATTCTCGCCTTCCAAAGCTCGCTGCAGAACGGTCTCGACTACCAGGTCGCCCTGTTCACCCGCTACACCAGCGTCACCTTCAATCCCGATCCGGTGGGCGATCTTGTCTTCAACGGCGTGGCCGCGCAGGTGTTCCGCAGCGCCTTCACCAACGGCCTCCAGGCCGACGGCTCGTATCGCCTGAGCGGCGCCCATACCCTGCGCACCGGCCTGTCGGCGAGCACCGAGAACGACCAGAGCGACAACACCTCGACCGTCTTCACGACCGATCCGGTCACGGGCAACGTGAACGGGGGACCGATCACCATCGTCGACAACAACCCGAAGAACGGAAACAGGCTCTACGGCGTCTATCTTCAGGATGAGTGGCGCATGACGGAAAAGTTCACGCTCAACTACGGGGCACGGCTGGACGAGATGGACGCTTACGTCAGGGCGGGGCAGCTCAGCCCGCGCATCGGCTTCGTCTACAAGGACACTCCGCAGACGACCTATCACGCGGGCTACGCGCGCTACTTCACGCCGCCTCCGAACGAGCTGGTCTCCTCGAAGACGCTCGCGCTCTTCGACAACACCACGAACGCCGGGGCGAGCGACGTGAATTCTCCGGTGCAGCCCGAGCGCTCCCACTACCTGGACGCGGGGGTGACGCACCAGCTGACCCCGAGCCTCAATCTGGGGCTGGACGGCTATTACAAGTACGCGAGATACCTGATCGACGAGGGCCAGTTCGGCCAGGCCCTGATCTTTACGCCCTTTAACTACGACCGGGGAGAAGTGTACGGCGTCGAGCTTACCGGAAACTACAAGAAGAACGCCGTCTCTGCGTATGCGAACTTCGCGTATTCGGTCGCCCGGGCCACCGAGATCAAGTCGGCGGAATTCAATTTCGACCCGGCCGAGCTGGATTACATCGCCAGGAACTGGGTCTATCTCGACCACGACCAGCGGTATACGGGTTCGGCCGGTGTGTCCTACCTCTGGCAGCGTACTCTGTATACGGCGGACGCGTACTACGGAGGCGGGCTGCGCCGCGGTTTCGCCAACACGGAAAAGCTCCCGCCCTACACTCATGTGAATATCGGCCTGGTCCACCATTTCGAAACCCGCGAGCTGGGCAAGATCGATCTCCGGCTCGTCGTCGTGAATGTCTTCGACCAGAGCTACGAGCTTCGCGACGGGAGCGGCATCGGCGTCGGCGCGCCGCAATTCGGACCGAGACGCGCCTACTACGCGGGCCTGACCAAGGTGTTCTGACCGTCCACTGCCGGTATCACAAAACAAGGAGCAACATGCAGAACCTGCGGATCGCAATCACCGCCATCAAGGCGGGGGGGGTGATGGTGTACCCGATCGTGATCCTCGCGATCATCGCCTCGTGCATCGTCATCGACAAGGCCTTTATCTACAGACGCTATGTGAGGCTCCCGCCGCCGGTCATGGAGTTCATCGAGACCTACGACTTCGCGTGGCGCGACTTGCAGGCGAGGCTCGACTTGCTCTTGCCGAGAAACTACTTCAGGCGATTCTTCATGGTCATCGTGAGCAACCGGCAGCAGCCGCCGTGGTGGGTCGAATCGCGAGCCGGCGACGAGGCCCAGCAGATCGAGAAGGCCCTGAGCCGCGGCTTGTGGGCGCTCGAGACCACCGTCACGGCGGCGCCGCTCCTCGGACTGCTCGGCACCATCATCGGCATGATGCAGTCCTTCGGGCTGATCGGAGCCAGCGGTCTCGTCGATCCGAGCGCGGTGACGGCGGGCGTGGCCGAGGCGCTCGTCGCGACCGCGCTGGGATTGTTCGTGGCGCTGGTCGCGCTTTTTGCGTTCAACTACTTTTCGCGCCTGCAATCGCAGACCCACGACGAGATGGAGCGGCTCGGCACGCGCCTTGTCGACCGCATACGGATGGACCAGGCGCAGGAGGGCAAGGCCCGTGAAGTTGCGTAAATTACGCCCCCACAGGCACGGGCGCATCGAGATCATCCCGATGATCGACGTGATGTTCTTCCTGCTCGCGACCTTCATGCTCGCGTCGCTGTCGATGCAGAACCTCAACTCGCTCGCGGTGAACCTTCCGCAAGGGAAGGCCCCCGCGATGCAGGTCAAGACGCCCGTAACGCTGACGGTCACGGGCAAGGGCAACATCTATCTCGACAAGATCCCGGTCACGCTCGAATCGCTCGGCGCCGTGCTGAAGCCCCTGCTGCAAGGAACGAACGCGACCGTCATCGTCTCCGCGGACGAGGTCGCGCCGCAAGGCGCAGTCGTGAAGGCGATGCTCCAGGCGCGCGAGGCCGGTGCCGAACATTTCCTGATCGCGGTCAAGCGTGGCGGCTGAGATCACGCTGATCCACGGAGGATTCCATCGGGAGGATGGCCCGTGGAGACGGCTCGGTTGGATCCTGCCCGTCGCAATCACCTCCTGGACGCTGTTCCTCTGGTCGCTAGGATTTCTCCTCGAGCAGCGGCCGATTCCGCCGCCTCCGGTCCCTATCGACGCGACGCTGATCGAATTGCCGGCAGAACCGGCGCCGCCAGAGGCGAGAAGACGGGAACTCCCACGGCGCCCCGTGCCGCCGCAGATCGTTCGTCCGGCGCCCGAGCAACCCACGGAGTCCGAGGCGATTGCGGGACCTTCGCCCGCGCCCCAAGCGAGCGCAACTCCGCCCTCGCCTCCGCCGGCGGTCCCGCCGCAAAGACCCATGACGTCCGGCCGCGCCGCAGCGCACGTCCTCTTCAGTCCGCTGCCGAGAATTCCGGACGAGCTGCGGGATCAGGCGATCGAGACGGACGCGCTGGCCCGGTTCGACATCGGGCCGGACGGCACGGCGACGGTCGAGCTGGTGCAGCCGACGCCGAACCCCGCGCTCAACCGCATCATTCTCGATACCTTGAGAACGTGGCGGTTTTTCCCGGCGCTCGACCTCGGGAGGCCGGTCGCCTCGACCCAGGAAGTTCGAGTCCGGCTCGAGGTGCGTTGAGCCGCGTCGGCGGATCTCCATGCAGTAAACTAGCGGGTCTCGGAGGAGGACCCACAGTGAAGCTCGCCAGCTACAAGACATCCCAGGGCGCCGGCTACGGCGTCGTCACCGGCGACGGCATCGTCGATCTCACCCGTCGACTCGGCCGGAAATTTCCGGACCTGCGTGCACTGCTCGCCGGCAACGCGCTCGCGCAGGCGCAGAAGATCGCCAGGTCCGCGAAGAAAGCCGACGTCAAGGCCGGCAAGGTCACTTTCCTTCCCGTGATTCCGAACCCCGGCAAGATCGTCTGCGTCGGCCTGAACTACGAGGAGCACCGCGTCGAGACCGGGCGCGACAAGACCGAGAACCCCGCCCTCTTCCTCCGCGTCGCCGAGTCCCAGGTCGCGCACAACCAGCCGATCCTCATGCCGGCCGAATCGACCAACCTCGACTTCGAGGGCGAGATCGCGGTGGTCATCGGCAGGCGCGGGCGGCGCATCCCGGAGGAAGACGCCTGGAAGCACATCGCCGGCTATGCCTGCTACAACGACGGCTCGGTGCGCGACTGGCAGAGGCACACGCTGCAATGGACCGCGGGCAAGAACTTCAGCAAGACCGGCGGCTTCGGACCGTGGATGGTGACCCGCGATGAGATCGCCGACGGCGAGGAGCTGACGCTGGAGACTCGGCTCAACGGCGAGGTGATGCAGCACGCCACCACCGCGCAGATGATCCACCGCATCCCGCGGCTGATCCACTACATCTCGACCTTCACCCCGCTCGAGCCGGGCGACGTCATCGTCACCGGAACGCCGGGCGGCGTCGGCGCGCGGCGCAATCCGCCGGTGTGGATGAAGCCCGGCGACACCGTCGAGGTCGAGATCAGCAAGGTCGGCGTGCTGGTGAATACGATCAAGGCGGGCTAGCGGGCGCGAACCCGCGACGACAGGGACAATCCGGCAGACAACGGGGGGATCATGAGCAACAAACGCCATCAAGCCGCGGAGGACATCTCCTCAGCGCGGCGGCAATTCCTGCACAGGACCGGCCGCGTCGGACTGCTGGCCCTGGGGGCGCCGGTGCTCGCGAGCAGCTGGGCAACCGAAGCCAGCGGAGCGGCGGAGCGGTCGTACGTCGGCGGACGCTTCGGACTGGAACTCGACGGCGCCTTTGCCGGCCTGCTGACCGGGTTTGGCGGAGGCAATGCCGCCGGAGAGGTGGTCAAGGAAAAATCCAATCAGGATTTCGTCCAGCGCAAGCATCTCGCCCGAGTCAGCGTCGAGCCGATCACGATCGAGACCGGGCTGCCGATGCCGAAATCCTTTTACGACTGGATCAAATCGAGCATCGAGCCACGTCCCAGGTTTCTGAGAAAGAACGGCGCCATCATCGAGTTCGACGGCTCCAACAGGGAGCTGGGACGGCGCAACTTCTCCAACGCCCTGATCACCGGGGTCGGATTCCCCTACTGCGACGGATCGTCGAAGGAACCGGCGAGACTCGCCGTGACCCTTTCACCGGAGACAGTCAGGTTGAGTCCGTCGAAGGGAACATCCCTTCCCCCTCAATCCGGCCGGGCGGCCCCGCTGCTGCGTTCGAACTTCAGGCTGCTCATTCAGGGACTGGAACAGGCAACGGCGCGCGCGAGCAGGATCGAAGCGATCGAAGTCAAAGTCGCAGCTTCGGAGAGCGGTCCCGGTCCGGCCCGGGCGGTCCAACCGGGGGCGATCGATGTCCCCGATCTGGTCGTCACGGTCGCGGATTCCTCCGCGGGGCCGTTCTACGCGTGGCACGAAGACTTCGTGCTCAAGGGCAATAACGGCCAGGACAGGGAACGCCCGGGAGTGCTGGAGTATCTGTCTCCCGATTTGAAGACAGTATTGCTCGCGCTGAATTTCCACAATCTGGGTATCCATAGAGTGGCGCCGGTCCCGGTGGCCGGGCCTCAAGACACGTTGCGGCGCTCGAAAGTCGAGATGTACTGCGAGGCCGTGACCGTCGATTTCAAGCTCTAGGCTGCGCCGGGTTCCTGGGCTCGAAACGTGAGCAGCCGAAACAGGTACTGCACACCGGCGCGAGGTCGCCGTGCCCGGCTTCTTGCCGCGTGTCTGTTGGGCGCCGTCGCCCTTCCCGCCTCGGCCGGCGTTGTTCTCGCCGGCTACGGCTCCGCGGACTCCGAGAATGCAGCGCGTGCCGCGGCGCAGGACGATCTCGCGCATCGCCTGCAGCGTGCGATCGTCCGGACCGAATCGGCGCGGCGCGCGTTCGTCGAGGGGCGCGAGTTTCCGCTGATCGGCATCGAGATGGCCCGGACTGCCGCCGGCGGCCGCGAGTTGCGCTACGAGGCCCGGCTCACCGACGCGAGCCTCGCTGCCTACGAGCGCGAGGCCGGGCAGCTGGCGGAGCGGCTGCGAAAGCTCGATCCCGCGCGGATGTCCCCCGACCAGAGAACGTCGGCGCGATTCGCCGAGTGGTTCGGGTGGATCGACCAGTACCGGCGCGTCGCGGCGGTGCTGCGCGCCTTCTCCTCCAAGCGCGTGCCCGAAGCCGCCGTGGATGAAGGGGCGCTGCGGCGCCTGGCGGTGAAGAGCCTTGCCCCGCTCTCCGACACCGGCGAGATCGCAAAGACCGTCAAGACCGCTCTCGATCGCTCGCGCATCCCGGGGGCACGGGTCGTCGCTCCGGTCCGCGCCGGGAACTCGGAAGTGACCGGGCTCTCCGGCCGGATCGCCGACGATCTCCGCCGCGAGCTGGGCCCGGCGCCCGCCGACCGGGCCGGGACCCGCGCGCTCGACGGCATTTACGAGACGGTCGACGGCAAAGTCCTGCTGAGATTGTTTCTGCTGGATGCGTCGTTCAACACCGAGCGGGCTTTCGTGTTCGTGCTGCCGGACACGGCCGATCGGGGATTTCGCGCGCTGCCCGCCGCGAAGGGACTCGCGCAAGCGCTGGGACGCGGACTGGTCCGTGTCGACATGCCGGACGGCGGCGCAGCGCCGAGACCGGACGCGACCATGGGGGTCGACGTCCGCACCGAGCGCGGGCGCCGCGCGCTCTACTATCATCCCGGGGAGCGGGACCAGCTGCAGGTGAAGCTGGACCGGCCCGGGTACTACTACATCGTCGGACACGTGGAAAAGGCCAACACGCGACTGAGCTATCTGATGGAGATCGGCGATGCGGCCGGCGGCAGCCGCTTCGTGCGCCGGGTGGCGGCGGAGGGAGCGAACCAGTGGCAGGCGGTCGGCCCGTTCACGGTCGAGCCGCCGTTCGGGCTGGAGGCAATTCAGGTGTTCGCCACGAGCGAGAGCCCGGAGCGCGCATTGCCTCTCGCACGCTTCGATGCCTCGCGCAATCTGTACCTGATCGGGACCAATCCGAGCGAAGCCGTCAAACGCAGCCGCGGACTGGTGTTGGTCAACATGGCCGGCGCTCCGGGCGACGAAGGGCCGACGGGCGCGCCGCGCCCCGCCGTCGGCGAAGCGGTGCTGCAATTCACGACCCTGCAATGAGGATCGCGCGGAGCCGAACCGGAGAAAAGCGGGGGCGACCGGGCTTTGTACACGACGCGCGGGCGGGCGTGTCAACACCGGATTCAAGCGCACGTTATGGAGCCTCTGGGCGCCGTGGCTCAGGCAAGGGGAAAGTGGCATAGTTACTCAAAAGCCGGTGGCGGCGTGAGCCGCGGCCGCGTATAAAGGGCGAGGGGCACGTGCGGAGGAAAGCCGGCGTGACGAGGGAGGGAGAACCAAGATGATGCGTTCGAAGGCCGCGTCACAGCCTGCGAAGAACGCGACTTGCGGGGCACCGGGCATCATCCTGGTGTCGGCGGGACTCGCATTCGGCGCGGGATGCGCCTCGCTGGTGGCGCCGCTTGCGGTGAAGTTCGGGTCCGATCTGATCGCCTCGGCTTCCGCGAACTACTCGCAGAAATACGCGGGCAAGGTCCAGGATCTGATGCAGGGCGTCTACTCCAAGGCAACGCAGAGGCTGCAGGCTCAGCCCCAGACTGCGTCCAGCGATCCCTACTCCTCGAACGCCTATCCGCAGGGCAGCTCCGCGCAGGGCGCCTATCCGCAGGGAAGCCCCTATCCGTCCGCCGCGGGCGATCCTTACGGCAGCGCGTCGTCCGCGCAAAGTGCGTA
>Ga0335084_10006692_pt1 | contig 11467 bp, 8 predicted proteins | sample Lox_Sample_44_FD_206721 | JGI IMG/M metagenome (GOLD analysis project Ga0335084, IMG submission 206721) | Soil microbial communities from Loxahatchee National Wildlife Refuge, Florida, United States - Lox_Sample_4.4 | ecosystem: Environmental > Terrestrial > Soil > Wetlands | place: USA: Florida...
GGTGCCTGATCCGCGTCAGCGTCTGATCGTTGCCTTGGACGTATCATCGGCCGTGGCCGCCAGAAAGATTGTGGCGGCCGTGGGCGACTCGGTCTACACCTACAAGGTGGGGATGCAGCTTTACACCGCCGAGGGCCCTTCGGTGGTCCGCGACCTGGTGGCATCCGCACGCAAGGTTTTCCTGGACCTGAAGTACCACGACATCCCAACCACGGTGGAGCGAGCCGTACGGGAGGCGGCTTTGCTGGGTGTGTCGATGTTGACCGTGCATGCGTCGGGTGGGGAGAAGATGCTGAGGGCGGCTGCGGCAGCCGCTCGGCAAGTGAACCCTAACCTCCGGATCATCGCGGTAACTGTGCTCACCAGTTTTGAGGAAGACGACTTGCGGCAGACTGGCGTGGCCGCCAAGATCGAAAATCAAGTGATACGACTGGCCAAGTCAGCGTTGAATTGTGGCTGCCACGGCATAGTGGCATCGGCGTGCGAAGTGCCGGCGTTACGCAAGCAAATCAGCGGCGACTTCGCGATCGTAACGCCTGGGGTGCGTCCTTCGGGCAGTGGTCATGACGATCAGGCGCGAGTTGTGACCCCCGCGGAGGCGATAGCTGCCGGGGCCACATTCATCGTGATGGGAAGACCGATCACGGCAGCCGGCGACCCTGCGGCCGTGGCCAAAGCAGTCCTCGAGGAGATCGCCCGCCAACCGGTTTATGACTCAGAACCAGTGAGAATTTAAGCTACAGCGTGCATTACCAAGGTGATGGCCCACCTGCTTGACCACTAAACATCGTTGCCAGAGAGGTGCATACTGGTAGAGTCGCCGTTTGACCCGGGGCACTCCGTGCCTCGGTATACGAAATAGACTCAGGCGGTTCAGACGTCATTGGGCCTCAACCATGAGCAAGCTGAAGTTTGTCCTCTCTCTAATCACACACGACAACGACTATCAAAGAGAACAGGCGCGGGCCGCTGAAGGTGTGGCCAGCCGGCTGAACGTTGATCTCGAAGTCCTGTATGCCGACAGCGACTCGGTCACGCAGAGCTCGCAAATGCTGGACGCGATCCACAAGCGTAAAGGGGATCTGCACGGAATCCTGGTCGAACCTGCAGGGGGAACGTCATTTCCACAAGTGGGCAGAGCGGCTGCCAGCGCGGGAATCGCGTGGGTAGTTCTGAATCGCGATGCCAGCGCAATTACCGAGTTGCGACGGAATTTTCCGGCTGCCATTTTTGCTGTCAGTTCGAATCACGAAGAGGTCGGGCGCATTCAGGCGCGGCAGTTGGCCGCGCTGCTTCCCGAGGGCGGGTCAGTGCTGTGCATTCAAGGTCCATCGAGCAGTCTCACGGCACAACAACGCCTGACGGGATTGCAGGAAGCAAAATCGGCGACGATCAACCTGAGAATCCTGAAAAGCTCAAACTGGACGGAGGAGGGCGGCTATCACGCGGTTTCTTCGTGGCTGCGGCTGTCCACCTCGCATCAGCAGACAATCTCGGCAGTGGTCGCGCAAAACGATCTCATCGCCATTGGGGCGAGAAGGGCGTTCGAGGAAGCGGCGAACGCGGAGGAAAAGAAGCATTGGCTTCACCTGCCGTTTCTAGGCATCGACGGCCTTCCCAAGACAGGACAGGCCTGGGTGAGTGGAGGTTCGCTGACCGCGACCGTGGTTACGCCTCCGGTCGCCGGACCGGCCTTGGAGCTTGCGATCGAAGCCGTGGCCAAGAAGATCCGTCCACCGGATCTTCACGTGATTCCCGCGCGCTCATTTCCCAACATCGAGTCGCTGCGGCCGATGACGATACAACACTCATCCGGGAACTGACTCCGATTCACGGATGCCGCACGATGTCGGAGACTACGCGCATGGATGGAGAATCGCATACGTCCAGGCGCATTTCATTCTGAACTCCGGACCTGCAGCGGGACTCTGCTGTTCCTATCCTCAAACAGCGTGCTTACAACTTCTCGAAAAACTCACAAGCGGAGCAGGAAATGTAAATGCCTCCGGGTACTCCCCGGTCACGGTCCTTGACGCGCTTTACGATGCGGGTTTCCTTGCCGCATTTCGGGCAGAGCGTAGATTTGGTTGTGTCCATGACCTTTTTACGGTCGGCTGTCTTTGCGATCTTCATAGAACTCTCCTGACAGGAATGTGCCGCCGGCGAGGGCCGGCGTTTCTACCTGGAAGTTCGGGAGTCAAACGGAATGCCAGACTTGATGTCGAGTGCGCAGTCCCGCAGGGTGCGCACGCGGAAGCGTGCGCTTGTACTCGCCAATTTGATATTACACGATCTGTGGGGAAATCGATGTTGGCAATGGTGTTGGGAACATGTCACCCGTCACCCCTTGCGCTGCCTGTTATCGATTTAAGGGTCAGCCCTGAGGGCGCGGATATTCAATGCCCAGGCGCTTGAGTTTCGACTGCAAGGTTGTACGCTTCAGCCCCAGCCGGGCGGCGGCACCGTAAGGCCCGCCTAACCGGCCGCGGGTTTCCCGCAGAGCGCGGAGAATGTGCTCGCGATCCGCGGTCGCCAGGGTTTCGTCGGTAGCCGGTTGGGCAGTCTCCAATTCTCCGAGCGGCGCCTGCAACACTGAGCCATGGGTAAGAATCACCGAACGTTCGGCGAAATTCTCCAGCTCACGGATATTTCCCGGCCAATCCCATTGCATCAGCGCGTCCATCGTCTTCCTGGGGATACTGGTAATGGGCTTGTTCATGCGCCCGGCAAATCGGCGCACAAAATGCTCCATCAGCAGGCGAATGTCGTCGCGCCGCTCGCGCAGAGGAGGCAAGCGGACGGGAAACACGCTGAGCCGGTAATACAAGTCGCTGCGGAATTGCTTCTCCGCGACGCTCTGTGGCAGGTCCCGGTTGGTGGCCGCAATCAGGCGGAAGCTCACTTTCAGAGTTCGCGTGTCACCGAGCCGTTCGAATTCCTGGTCCTGGAGAACCCGCAGGAGTTTCGGCTGCAGCTCAAGCGGAATTTCGCCAATTTCATCGAGGAAGAGCGTGCCTCGGTCGGCGAGTTCGAGGCGGCCAATTTTTTTGCTGATGGCCCCGGTGAAAGCGCCCTTCTCGTGCCCGAACAGCTCGCTCTCCAGCAGACCGGAGGGAATGGCTGCGCAATTCAGCTTAATGAAACTATTGTCTTGACGTTTGCTTAACGAGTGGATGGCGCGCGCTACCAATTCTTTGCCCGTGCCCGTCTCGCCGAGTAGCAGCACGGTGGCGTCGCTGGCGGCCACCTTCGCCACTTGCGCCATAACATTTCGGAGAGCCTGGCTCTGTCCGATAATCTCTCCGAATCCCAGTTCGGCACTGATCGCCTGTTCCAAGTACAACTTCTCTTCCGCTAGTTTCTCCTTGGCCCGACGCAATTCATCCGCAGTCTCGCGCAATTGAGTCACATCGATACACGCACAGTTCACTCCAACAATCGAACCTGTAGCATCCCGCAGCGGCTCGACCGTCATGTCGCAGTGGTACATCTTTCCATGCAGGGCAAAAGTAATCGGCTCACGAACCGCGTGGCCGGTTTCCAGCGCGCGCTTTTTAATCTCGGTCATGCGGGCAGCATCTTCCGGCGCGAAGATTTCCTCGTCGGTCTTTCCCAGGCAGTCCTGCTGCACCCAACACTCTTGCGGGTTGTAGACCCAGGTGTAGCGCAGATTGCGGTCCTGATTGAAGACCTTGACGGGAGAACCATCCAGCGCGATGCGAAAGCGCGCTTCACTCTGGCGCAAGGCCTCCTCGGCTTGTTTGCGCTCGGTGATGTCGGCATTCATCCCCACCCACTCGACCAGATTTCCGGTTCCATCCAGAACCGGCACCGCCCGGACCTGGGTATGCCGATAGACACCATCATGGCGGCGCAGGCGGTTTTCTATTTCCAAGGGGGTACCACCTTCGACGGCGCGCTTCCAAGCATTTATGGTGCCTTGCCGATCGTCGGGATGGATTGCAGCCGACCATCCATCGCCGAGCGCCTCTTCCGGGGTTTGACCGGTGAAGGCCTGCCATTCGTCCATTCCAATGCCGTCCTGTTGGCCGTTCGCGGGAGAGGTCCAAACCACCTGCGAAGTTGCCCGCACCAGCGACCGAAAGCGCTCTTCGCTTTGGCGTAGCGTTTCTTCTACACGCCGGCGTTCCGTGATATCGCGAACGATGGCGACGTGATATTCCTGATCCAGTTTGACGTGCCGGATGCTCGCTTCGACCGGAAATGTGGACCCATCCTTTCGCCGATGAACTCCCGACGTCGTGATGGAGCCCGATCCCGCCAACCTGGTCAGTCGCTTGTCGTCAGGGCGGACGTTGGGAGCGATGTCGTAGACAGTCATGGAAAGGAGTTCGTCACGGCTATACCCGAGGTCCGAACAGGCTTTCTCGTTTACATCCAGGAAACGAAGTGTCGCCGGATCGACGACTTCGATGGCATCGTTGCTCTGATCGATCAACGCTCGGAATAGTTTGAGTTCTTTGGTTGTCCGGGCGCGCTCGGCCATCTCCGTGAACAGCGCCTCTTCCGCTCGCTTGCGCGCCGTGATGTCCTCCACGATGGCTATGCTGCAAGTTGGATTCCCAACGTCGGTGAACATCGGTACGATCGCCATGTGAACCCAGCGAACCGACCCGTCGGGACGCACATACCTTTTGTCAATTTCGAGGTATGGAATCTCGCGTGCTTCCAGTTGCCGCAAGACCCTGACACTCTCCGCCAGATCGTCGGTATGAGTGATGGCCTGGAGATTCGTTCCTAGCAACTCTTGTTCGGTGCGGCCGGTGATTTCGCAGTACTTGGGGTTCACCTGGTAGAAACTTCCGGTGCGCGGATTCACCAGGCAAATGCCCAGGGGGGAGCGTTCGTAAACCGTGCGGAATCTTTTCTCGCTGGCTTCGAGCGACGATGCAAACAGCTTTCGTTCGGTGATGTCCTGAACGGTGCCGACGGCAGATGCCAGCCGCCGCCCGGAGTCGAATTGAATATCCGCTTGCAGGTGCACCCAGCGCTGGCCGCCACGCACGCGTATGCGGAGTTCGATGTCGAGGCGGCCCACCTCCAGGGCAGCGAACCACGCGTTGTGGATGTGAGAGCGCTCGTCAGGTTCGAGCACTTCCATGACGGCTTCAGGAGTGATTCCCGATCCCTCCGTCAGCCCAAGGATCCGGCAGGTTTCGTCGGATATGGTGACGGCCTTGCTGCGGATGTCGTATCGCCAACTGCCGATGTGGGCAACTTTCTGGGCCCGGTTCAGGTCAGCTTCTCGCTGCGCGAGCGCCTTCTGAGCGCGCAGCTGTTCGGTGACATCGTGCGCCATGCCAAGCACGATCGGCGCAGCGACTCTTTCGGTCCGGAGAGTGTTGCGGTATTCCCAGATCCGATGTTCTCCGGAACGAGTCACGACGGCCATGAGGCCGTGAGCTTCGGCGGTCTGCTGAATCTGGGTCAGGTAAGCATCGAATTCGGGACGGAATTCCTCGGCGATCAGATCGCGCATGGAGAGCTTGAGAAGTTCCTCGACCGTGTATCCCAACGCGCGGGCCGGGGCGGGATTGACGGAGAGAAGACGTCCCTGCAGATCATGGATGCAGAGCAAGTCACGGCTATGATCGACCAGGTCGCGATACCAGTCTTCGTTTTCCTGCAGAGAGCGGCGGATTGGGTCCAAGTCGGCTGGCGGTTCCCTACGGAGGTGGCGTTTCCCGAGCACAGGGTGCAAATTCATGGTTCACCCCTTCGCGTCGCCGGCCGCCTTCGGCCAGATCAATCCCGGCAACCGCGATCTTCTTCGAACTCAAAATAGCGGCTCGCCAGAGCGCCCCACACCCCGTAACGGCCGTCACCCCAAGGTTACACAAAAGTGTCCTTCGGCGGGTGGAAGTGTATCAAAGAGCTTGCCACATTTCACCCTCTAACTGCATGTCGGTAGCTACCTGACTACGTAATTTTGCAGTTTTGTGAGCGAACTTAGTATGTTTCGTCTATCCTTCACGCCATCTCCTAAAGGGGACTGCGTGCGCTAATCTCGGGAGGCGAGCCCAAGTCCATGAAATGCAGATCGCGCGCTTCTTCCTGAACCGAACTGAGAGAGACAGTTACTTCCCGGAGATAATACACAGTCGCAGCCAGCAGGAAGACCAGTGCAGCAACAAAAAGGACCACGGCAGCCAGGGCCGCGTCGGGCACATAGAGGCCCAGTCCGAGGAGCAGACAGCTTGCGATGGTGCCGGCAAGAGAGATGATCGCCAAAACGAAGGCGCGCCGAACAAGTTCCGCGCGCGTTTGGATCGATTCAATTTGCGCGGTGTAGGCTTCCGCCTCTTGTACACGATCTCCTTTCGCCGCGTCGTACTTGGCGTGGACGTACTGTCGTAAGCGGCTGACGATTCCCATCAGGCGGACGTTGATGGAGAGAATCAACAGAGATGTCGCGGAAACAAAGATGGCAGGCGCGAGAAAGGCTTGGAACAGGCGGCCGATTTCGTTCATGTTGGCTCTCGAATCTGGCGCTAAGCGCCACGGTGCCTTCCATTCTATCTTCGTCGAGGGGCTGGGCTTGGGCATATGGGACTCGGCGCTTGGTTTTGGGCCTTCGTGCGTGGAAGTCGGAGCCGCGAGTTACGAGGGCACATTTCCCAGCCCGGCTGACATCTCCGCGAACGCACGAGAACTGACGTGCCCAGGGTCCAAAGCCGAAAGCCCAAACCCTAGCGCCTAGCGCCCACTCTCTGCTAGGTTGAATAGTTTTCCATCTGCTGAGTTCCGGGGTGAGCCATGCCAGCCATCAAGTTTCGCGGTGTTGATTTCATCGAGTTCGACACGCTTCTCAATGACGACGAACGCCTGGTGCGCGACACAGCGCGCCAGTTCATCGAAGATAACCTCATCCCCATCATCGAGGAGTGCAACCGCGCCGGCCGCTTCCCCCGGGAACTGGTGAAGCCGATGGCTGACCTCGGTTTCTTCGGGGCCTCGCTTCAGGGCTACGGTTGCGCGGGCATGTCGAACGTCGAGTACGGATTAGTCATGCAGGAGATGGAGCGGGGCGACTCCGGGGTGCGTTCCTTCGTCAGCGTGCAATCGGCGCTCGTGATGTATCCGATTTACACATTTGGCAGCGACGAGCAGAAGAACACCTGGCTTCCGGCGTTGCAGAAAGGCGAAAAACTCGGGTGCTTTGGGCTCACGGAGCCGGACTTCGGCTCCAACCCCGGAGGGATGCGCACGCGCGCCCGCAAAGTGGGCAGCGAGTACGTCATCAACGGCGAAAAGATGTGGATCACTTCCGGCTCCATTGCCGATGTCGCCGTCATTTGGGCAAAGGTCGAAAATGAAGGCGACAAGATCCGCGGCTTCCTCGTCGAAACCGACCGTCCCGGCTTCAAAGCTGACGACATCCACGGCAAGTGGTCGCTGCGAGCCTCGGTAACGTCGGGATTGTCGTTGCAGGATGTGCATGTTCCCGAGTCGAATCTGCTGGCCAAGTCCGACGGCCTCAAATCTCCGCTGATGTGCCTGAACCAGGCGCGCTATGGCATCGCGTGGGGAGCGGTCGGTGCGGCCATGTCGTGCTACGACTGCGCGCTGCAATATTCGTTGCTGCGAAAACAGTTCCGCGATCAGCCCATCGCCTCACACCAACTTGTCCAGGAGAAGCTTGCCTGGATGATCAGTGAAATCACGAAAGCTCAGCTCCTCATCCTGCAAGTAGGACGCCTGAAAGACACCGGCAAAGTCGCGCACCAGCATATCTCGATGGCGAAGCGCAACAATGTGTGGATGGCACTCGAATGTGCGCGGATGGCACGCGATGTCCTTGGAGCGAACGGCGTGGCCGACGACTATCCCATCATGCGTCACCTCATGAACCTCGAATCGGTGAAGACCTACGAGGGGACGCACGACATCCACACCCTGATTATCGGATCGAGCGTGACAGGGATCGACGGCTTCTAGGAGGCGCACACGCGGGTCGATGTGCGATGCATAGCGTCCGGATCTCTGTTCCGTTTTCGTTACCTTGCAGGCCGCGACCTGCGATGTGCCTCCTGCTACAATGCCTAGCTCCATGATTTCAGGGAACTTCCCTGCTTACAAAGACGTATCTATCCTGTAATGTTGGGCCCGTGCTGCGGAACCCCGCTGCCCGGGTAGCGAGGCGGTAGAAGCTGTCAAGCGGGAATTCCGGAGAGTACGGGTTTGGAAGAAGCCCAGGTCGTCGGATTGCTGGTCCGTCGCTGCGTGGGGGGAGATGCCGCGGCCTGGGAGGAGATTGTGCAGCGCTATAACCGGCGTATTTACAACATCTGCTATCGATTTGCCGGAACCAGCGATGATGCGCAGGACCTGACCCAGGAAGTCTTTATCAAAATGTATCGGACCCTGAATACCTACGACGTGGGTAAGGGTGCGTTCATGACCTGGGTAACCACGATCACGCGCAATCTGCTGGTCGACCACTTCAGAAAAACGAAGTCTGACCGGCTTACTGACTCGCTGGATTCGGCGCCTTCGGAGCATGAGGATGCACAGCCCCTGGGCGAACAAATAGCGGATAAAGCATTGCCCCCGGACGCGCACGTCCAGAGCCGGGAAACGCGGGAAACCGTGCACCTTGCACTGCAAAAGCTGTCGCCGGAGCTGCGCGAGGCTGTGATTTTGCGGGACTTGCAGGACATGGACTACCGGGAGATTGCGACCGCCCTGAGGGTTCCCGAGGGGACGGTGAAATCCAGAATTAATCGGGGACGCGCGGAACTTGCGCGCCTCCTCCAACGTACATATAGGCAGGTGATGTGATGCCGAACCAAGGCCAAGACCGAATGGGGTGCGGTGAGTTCGAGGCTCTGCTCAGCGAGGCGATCGAGGGGCAGCTGAGGGGTGAGCGTGGGGAAGGTTTCGAGACGCACCGGCGGGATTGTCCCGTGTGCGGACCGCTTTTTGCTGACGTACAAGCGGGACGCGAGTGGCTGCAATCGCTGGAAGAGGTTGAGCCTCCGCTCCACCTGGTACACAACATTCTGGCATCGACTACGGGTATCGAAAGCCGCCGGCTGCAAGCGGCCATTCCTGAAGTCCGTGGCGCAACACTCGGAGAGCGTCTGCGGCAATGGTGGGATTCGATCTTCGTGCCCACTGCGGCATTCGTGCGGCAGCCGCGCTTTGTAATGTCATTCGGGATGATCTTCTTCTCATTCTCGTTGGCGCTGAGTGCAGCGGGAGTGAAGGCGGCGGACGTGAAGAACGTCGACCTGCATCCCTCCGCGCTGAAGCATGCCTATTACAGCGCGCAAATCCGGGTCGTGAAGTTCTACGAGAATATCCGTTTTGTGTACGAAATTGAATCGCGGGTCCGCGAGTTCAAACGGGCAACCACGCCTGCTGAACCCGGGCCGGAACGCCGCAACCAAAATCGCAAGAACAACACCAGTGGACAACCAGACCAGAAACAGGAACGCAACTACTCACGGGAAGAGAACCAGCCGGTGCTAGCCGAACTCCAAAACCAGGGAGTCTCGGGGTTTCCGGCGGCGAGCTATCAGCTGCGGGCTACGAGCTACGAGCCAGGAGCGGGAAAGAACCCGTTCTTCGGTCCCGGCTCGGGGCTCAACGCTCGCAGCTGTACTGCGCCACCTGACGTGACGGTGACCACGAACAGGAGGTACGTATGAACTGTGCCAATCATGCTGATGCGTCAGCAGTGGCCTATTGCCGCACATGCGGAAAGGCATTGTGCGCCAACTGCACTCGCCCGGTGAGGGGAGTGATCTACTGCGAAGAATGCCTGGGGGCGAAGATGGAAGGGACGGTCCCGCCGTCTCCCGCAGGATCCGGGGCGACGGCGTCGGGAGGTTCTTCCTACATTCCGCCCTTCATTCCTCCGCCTCCGCCGCCATCAGGGCCGAACCCGGCACTGGCTGGGATTCTTTCGGGATTCTTTCCCTTTGGCGTGGGAGCGGTTTATTGCGGCCAATACGCAAAGGGACTGGCACACCTGGTGATTTTCGGTCTGCTGATTGCCGGATGCAGTGCGAGTGACAGCCACGGCAACGAATGGTTGGGAGTCGTTTGCGGCATTGGCATCGCGTTTTTTTACGTGTACCAGATCATCGACAACGTGCGTTCAGCGCGAGCTCTGCAAACCGGTCAGCCCGTTCCCGACCCCTTCGGCTTAGCGCAGACTTTCTCCGGCGGGCGCAAGGTTGATACCAGCAACGTTCCGACAGGCGCAGTCGTGCTGATCATCATCGGGGTGTTCTTCCTGCTCCACACGGCGGGTCTGTTTGAAGTCAGTCACTTCTGGCCCTTAATCCTGATTGTGCTAGGGGGGTGGATGTTCGCAACGCGATGGGGTCTCGTGGGCGCTCCGGAAGGATGCACTTGTGAACGTTGCCGGGCGCAATCGCTGATGGGCCCGGCAATTCTTGTCACGATCGGCGTAGTTGCCATGATCGGAAGTTTCCGCCACGTCAGTGGCCTCGGCTACGCAGGAGCCATATTGCTGGTGATTGGCGGCGTGAAGCTGTTTCGAGAAGGAGCCAGCGCAGAAGGACACAAGAACCTGCCGGCCTGCGGTACAGGGCCGGCCGATGTCATGACTCCTCCCCCTCCCCCTGAACCGCCTGTTCCGCCTGTTCCTCCCGTTCCACCGACCGAGGTGAGCCATGGCTAGCCCAGGTATAAGACCTCCCCGTCCACGTTCGATTGCCGGTCCGATCGTCCTGATCCTGCTGGGGATTCTGTTCCTTGCTGGAACCATGGGAGTGCTCAACTGGCACTCGCTGGCATTGGCCTTTGCGCGCTACTGGCCGGCTTTGCTGATCCTCTGGGGCGTTATCAAGATCATCGAGTATCAGCAGGCGAAAAACACCGGTGTACCTGCCCGCGGAATCACGGCTGGTGGCGTCTTTCTGGTCATATGCACCGGCCTAATTGCGACCCAAGCCGCGCGTGTGAATTGGAATCGTTTTGGCGAGAACGTCCAAATCGGCGACGAGGACTGGGAGAACTGGTTTGGCGGCTCGACGTACAGCTACAGTGACGAGCTAGATCGCGAGATTCCTGCCGGAGCGAGTTTGCACATCAACGATGACCGCGGCACGATTAATGTGACGGTAGCAGATTCGCGCACGGTAAAGGTCTCGGTGCGCAAGAAGCTGCGAGCTGACAGACAGAACGAGGCGGACACTTACAACAGTAAGACCAAGCCGCAAATCATGTTCGCCGACAAGATCGTCACGTTGGATGCCAACACCAAGGGGGCGGGCGATAAGGGTGTGATTACTGACATGGACGTATCCGTGCCCCGCAACACCGAACTGGTCATCACCGGACGACGAGGCAACGTGATGGTTACGGGGATGGTCGGCAGCCTGGAGATCAACCACCAGAACGGTGAAGTCACCGTCAACGATCACACCGGCAATGTGAATGTCCGCCTGGAACGCGGCAACCTGGGCCGCGG
>Ga0335084_10006693_pt1 | contig 11465 bp, 7 predicted proteins | sample Lox_Sample_44_FD_206721 | JGI IMG/M metagenome (GOLD analysis project Ga0335084, IMG submission 206721) | Soil microbial communities from Loxahatchee National Wildlife Refuge, Florida, United States - Lox_Sample_4.4 | ecosystem: Environmental > Terrestrial > Soil > Wetlands | place: USA: Florida...
TTTTCCAGCCGCGCCGCGATCTCGGCTTCATCCATCTTGGCGGTGCCGAAGGTGTCAACCGCCACGCTGATCGGCCGCGCTTCGCCGATCGCGTAGGCGAGGTGCACCTCGCAGCGCTCGGCGAGCTTCGCCGCGACGACGTTCTTCGCCGCGTGGCGCGCCGCGTACGCGCCGACGCGGTCGATGCGCGAGGGATCCTTGCCTGAGAGCGCAGCGCCGCTCTGGCGTGCGTACTCGCCGTAGGTGTCGATGCCTGTCTTGCGGCCGGTGAGCCCCGAGTGCTTCGCCGGGCCGCCGACCAGGTATGGCCCGCCCGGGTTGACATGGATCTTGCACGACGCATCCGGCTTGAGCGGCTCGCCGCGGAATGCGGAGGCGATCACCAGCTCGCGCATGGCCTGCTCCAGCGCCGCCGACTTGACCGACGGGTCGCGCGTCGCCGCAATGAGCGTCAGGCTGTGGATGCGCTCAGGCTTGCCATCGGCGTACTGCACGCTCACCTGGGTCTTGCCGTCGGGTGCGAGGAAGCGCGCGCCCCGCTCGCGCGCCGCGTCGAGCTCGCGCGCCAGCTTGTGCGCGAGCCAGATCGGCAACGGCATCAGCGCAGGCGTTTCGCGGCAGGCGTAGCCGAAGGCATTCACCTGCTCGTGCGCCGGCTCGTCGCCCTTGCGGGCGTGCACGCGCACCTCGCCGTCCAGCTGCGTGAAGCTGGTGAGGATCGAGCAGCTGCGCGCGTCGAAGCTGTCGTCCACGTAGCCGGCATCGGCGATGACGGCGCGCGCCAGCACCGGGATGTCGACGCTCGCGTCGGCGGCGAAGCGCGCCGCGATGAACAGCACCCCGGTGGAGATGGCGCACTCGGCGACCACGCGCGCCGCCGCGTCCTGGTGCAGGAACGCATCCACGGTCGCGTCGCTGATCTGGTCGCAGAGCTTGTCCGGATGCCCGAGGGTGACGGACTCGGAAGTGAAGATGCGTTCATGCATAGCGCCTCCCCAGGATTTCGTTGATGGTAGCCGAGCCGGCGACCACCGCGGCCGTCGCGGCGAAGCTGCGCGCGTCGAGCGCGCCGAGGCCGAGCAGTTGGCGCAGGAACGGCACGGTCTGCGCCGCGGCCTGCAGCCCGACGCCCCCCGCGATCGCGGCGTAGAGCTTGCGGTTCGGCGGGCGGCTGAACTCCGCCAATATGCCGTGCCGCTCCGAGCGGCAGGCAATGGCGTGCGTCAGTTGCGCCAGCGTAATGCCGTGAAACGCGGCGGTGTTGCCCGCCAGCAGCGACGCGGCGAGGCCGCTCGCGCCGATGACGCCGCCTTCGGCGAGCAGCCGCCGGAAGTCGGCCCGGTCGAGGATCGGTGCGCGCGGATTGTGCGGCGCCTGCTCGAGGACGTCTTTCTCGGGCGGCTCGAGGCCCAGCGCCAGCGCGGGAAACACGTCGGTCACCAGGTTGAGCCACAGCAGTTGCATCGGCGTGAGCGGCTCGCGCTGGCCGAGGACCGAGGCGCCGAGCACCATCAGCGTCTCGCCCGCGTTGGTGCTCACCAGGAACCTCAGTACCTTGCGGATGTTGGCAAAGGTGGCGCGGCCGAGCCGCACGGCCTCGATCACGCTGGAGAGCTGGTCGGTCGCGAGCACGATGCCGGCCACCTCGCGCGCGACGTCGGTGCCGCCGCTGCCCATGGCGATGCCCACGTCGGCGGCCTTGAGCGCGGGGCCGTCATTGATGCCGTCGCCGGTCATCGCCACGATGCGCCCTTCGGCTTGCAGCGCGCGCACGATGGCGAGCTTGTCCGCGGGGCTGACGCGCGCGAACACGTGCGGGTGCGCGGCGATCGCTTGCAGCACCTTGGGGTCGACACCCTTGATCTGCCCGGCCTCCAGCACCCGGATCTCGCCGCCGTCGCCGAGATCGAGCGCCTTGGCGATGGCGAAGGCGGTCGCGCTCTGGTCGCCGGTGATCATCACGGTGCGCATGCCCGCCTTGTGCAGCACGCGGATCGCGGGCACCGCGCCGGGGCGCACCGGATTGGCGAGTCCCGCGAGACCGAGCCAGGTGAGGCCGTGCTCCGCGTGCAGGTCGCCACCGTTGTCGCCCACCGCCATGCCGAGCACGCGCAGCGCGCGGCCCGCCATCCTCTGGTTGGCGCGCAGCACGTCCGCGCGTGCCGCGGCGTCGAGCGGCATCGCGCCGCGCTCGCACAGGCGGTGCGTGCAGCGCTCCAGGACTTCGAGCGGATCGCCCTTCACGTAGAGCCGATTGCGGCCGCCGGCGAGCGCATGCAGCGTGCTCATGCGCTTGCGCCCGTGGGTGCGCGGCGCGCTGGCGACGATCGGCTGCTCGCCGCGCAGCGCCGCCACGTCCACGCCCAGGTCGAGCGCGGCCTGCACCAGCGCCGACTCAGTGGGCGTGCCTTCGATGCGCAGCGTCCTGCCGGATCCCGTGAGCGCGGCTTCGCTGCACAGTGCGGCGGCCTCGAGCATGCGCGCGGCGACGCGCCGCGGCCACGGCGGCAGGCCGCCGAAATCGTGCAGCGCGCCGCAGACGTGCACGGCCTCCACGGCCATGCGGTTCTCCGTGAGCGTTCCGGTCTTGTCCAGCCCGATGATCTCGACCGCGCCCAGCGTCTCCACGGCATCGAGCTGGCGCACCAGCACGTCGCGCTTGCGCATGTCCTGGATGCCGACCGCGAGGGTGGTGGTTGCGACCGCGGGCAGCCCCTCGGGTATCGCCGCCACGGCGAGCGAGATCGCGCTGCGCAGCATCGGCAGCAGGCCCTGGCCGCGCAGGATCCCCAGCGCGAAGACGACGGCGCAGATGGCGCCGTTCACGATCACCAGCTCGCGCTCGAGATCGCCCAGCTGGCGCTGCATGGGCGTTTGCGGCGGCGACACCGTGCCGAGCAGGGTCTGGATGCGGCCGATCTCCGTTTGCGCCCCGGTGGCGATCACCACGGCGAGCCCCTGGCCACCCGTGACCGCAGTGCCGCGGAACAGCATGTTGGTGCGGTCGGCGAGCGGCGTGTCCGCGCGCAGCGTCGCTTCCGCGAGCTTGCGCACCGGCAGCGCCTCGCCGGTGAGCGCCGACTCGTTCACGGTCAGCTCGTCGGCCTCCACCAAGCGCGCGTCGGCGGCGATAAGCGTGCCCGGCTCGAGCTCGATCAAGTCGCCGGGGACGAGCACGTCGGGCGCCAGCCGCTGCGTCTTGCCATCGCGGCGCACGCGCACGGGCTGCGGCGTCACCGCCGACAGCCCGAGGATCGTGCGCTCCGCCTGGCGCTCGGTGGCGGCGGCGATGGTGCCGTTCGCCAGCACGACGAAGCCGATGGCAATCGCATCGGCAATCCCGCCGGTGAGCAGGCTCAGGCCCGCCGAGGCGCCGAGGAGCGCGGTCGGCAGGTTCGCGAGCTGCTCGCCGAAGATCGCCCAAGTCGAGCGCGGCGCGGCGCGCGCCAGCGCGTTCGGGCCCACACGCGCCAGCCGGCGCGCGGCCTCGGCATCCTGCAAGCCGCGCTTGCCCGGCGGGCAGAGCTCGCTCAGCACGCTCGCCGCGTCGCGCGCGTGCCAATCGCTCGCGGCAACCGGCGGGGGAGGCAGCTCGAAGCCGGGCGCGCCGGGGCGGGGCGACGCGCCACGGTACTGCGCGGCATGCGCGATCGTGCGCGCTAGGGCGTCGCGGCTCGCCGGCGCGCCAAACACGACCAGGATCGAGCCGGTGGTGGCGCTCGCCTTCGCGGAACGCACGCCGGGTTGCGCGCGCAGCGCGTCGATGATCGGGCGCACCAGCTTCGCGTGCCCGCGCAACGCCGTGCACCGGAATCGCACGCGCCCCGGCACCGCGTCGTGCGCGACCTTGGGCAGGGCCGGCTTGCGCCGTGCGCGTGGCTCGTTGTTTCGCATGGCGGACGATGACGGAACTTTTGTGAATCTTTTGTGAAATGAACGCGCTGCCTGCAAATCTTCAAGCATCGCCGACTTCAGCGCTTGACGAGGATCAACCGGACACCTCGGCCGCGGGATAGGATTGCGCTGGCATGTTGAACAGCAAGGAAGTGGAACGCGCCGGTCAGTTGCAAGCGCTGTGCGACTTCGCGCAAAGCTTAGGTGTGCCGGTGGAGGCCGCCACCGAGACGTTCGACCGCGAGCTGCTGGCGCTGCGTAGCGGCGCGAAGGTGGATCGTTTCGTTGCCGTCATCGCGCACAAGCGCGCCCGGGACGCGATTCGCCACGTCGCGCGCGGCGTCCGGCGCAGCTAGACAGAATCAGGAAGCTGCGGGCCCGGCAGGTCGCAGCTCGCGGCGCAGCACCTTGCCGATCGGCGACTTGGGCAGCGCGTCGCAGAAGAACACCTTGACCGGCCGCTTGTAGGGCGCGAGCCGCTGCGCGCAGTGCTCGATGAGCGCCTGCTCGCCGAGCGCCGGGTCGCGCTTCACTACGTAGAGCGCAACCGCCTCGCCGCTCCTCGAATCGGGGATAGCCGCCGCGCCCGCCTCGCGCACGCCCGGATGCTGCATGGCGACCGTCTCGATCTCGCCCGGGTAGGCCTTGAAGCCGGAGACGACGATCACATCCTTGCGCCGCTCCACGAACTCGACGCGGCCGCGCGTGTCGAGCCGGCCGAGGTCGCCGGTGCGCAGCCAGCCGCCGGGAAAGAAGGCGCGCGCGGTCTCCTCCGGCGCGTTCCAGTAGCCGCGCATCACCTGGGGGCCGCGCGCGCAGATCTCGCCGACTTCGCCGGCGGGGAGCGCCTGGCCTGCCTCGTCCATGATCGCGATCTCGGTGCCGGGAAGCGGCGCGCCGAGCGTGCCGCTGAACGTGCGTGTATCGGGTGGGTTGCCGCACAAGTTGGGCGAGGCTTCGGTGAGGCCGTAACCTTCCACGAGCGGCGCGCCCGTCGCTTGCTGCCAGCGCTCGGCCACGCCGCGCTGCACCGCCATGCCGCCCGCGACGGAAAGCTTGAGCGCGCCACGGTTCGCGGCACATACGGCATCGAAGCCTTCGGTGTCGAGCAGGGCGCGGTAGAGGGTGTTTACGCCAGTGATCGCCGTGAAGCGCGTCTTGCGCAGCTCGCGCACGAAGCCCTGCAGGTCGCGCGGATTGGCGATCAGCACGTTGGTGCCGCCGAGGTACAGGAAGAGCAGGAGATTCGCCGTGAGCGAAAACACGTGATATAGCGGCAGCGCGGTGATCACCGTCTCCTCGCCCTCGGCGAGCAGCGCGCCAGCCCAGGCACGTGTCTGCTGCAGGTTCGCCATCAGGTTCCCGTGCGTGAGCATCGCGCCCTTGGGGCGCCCCGTGGTACCGCCCGTGTACTGCAGGAAGGCGAGATCGTCCGCGCCATGCTGCGCTGCGGGTACCTCGAGCGCGCGCCCGCGCCCAATCGCAACGCGAAAGGCGATGGCGTCCTCGATGCGCCACGCGGGCACCATGTGCCGGAGGTGCTTCACGGCGCTGTTCACCAACCAGCGCCTGGGCGCCGGGAACAGGTCGCCGACCTGCGTGGTGATCACGCGCCGCACGCGCGTCCCGGGGAGCGCATGCTCGAGCGTATGCGCGAAGTTCTCCAGCACCACGACGGCCGCCGCGCCCGAGTCCTCGAGCTGGAAGGCGAGCTCCGGGGCGGTGTAGAGCGGGTTGACGTTCACCACTACGAGGCCTGCGCGCAGCACGCCCGCGAGCGCCACCGGGTACTGCAGCAGGTTCGGCAGCATGATCGCGACGCGCTCGCCCGGCGCAAGGCCCAGATCGCCGCGCAGGAACGCCGCGAAATTCCGGGACAGGACCTCCACTTGGCCGTAAGTGAGCGCCACGCCCATGCTGACGAACGCCGGCCTGTCGCGATAGCGCGCGAAACGCTCCGCGAACATCCCGTCCAGCGTCCTGGCGGCGGCGCCCATGGGCCATTCTTCGCCGCCGGCGCACGCACTGCTTGATGCAGGTCAACCGCCCCGCGGTCGCCGCGTCGCCTTCCCCAGCCATGCGTCGCGCCCTGTGCGTTGAACTCGGCGCGGAGCCCGGCGGCGGCGCCTTTTCCCAGCGACGCGAAGAAAATCGGGGTCAGACCCCAATCTCCACTCGCAAGGGAAATTGGGGTCTGACCCCGATTTTCTTACCCGCGCCGTTTCTCCTCGGGCGTCGGAGGCCTGCGGAACTCGCCCTTCCTGCATTTACGGGCTCGAACAGTCCTCGGCCTGCTCCCTCCGCCCTCGATCCGTCTCCGCGCGTCGCGATGGGGGCCCCTTGTGCCGCCGCCGGGCTCCGCGCCGAGCTCGGCGCTCTGCGGCGCGGGCTTGACGCAGGTCAACCGCCCCGTGTCCTCGACGGCGGACGATAGGCACGGTGAACCGCTGGGAGCATTTCGAGCACGGCGCGGACATCGGCGTGCGCGGCTACGGCGCAAGCATCGCCGAGGCTTTCGAGCAGGCGGCGCTGGCGCTCACTGCGGTGATCACCGATCTCGCGTCCGTGCAGCCGCTCGAGCGCGTGGAGGTGCACTGCGAGGCGCCGGATGACGAGCTGCTGCTCGCCGAGTGGCTGAATGCGCTGGTGTACGAGATGGCGACGCGCCGGATGCTTTTTGCGCGCTACGCCGTGAGGCTGGAGGGCACGCGCCTTGCGGGCGAGGCTTGGGGCGAGCCGGTGGACGCCGCGAGGCATCATCCTGCGGTGGAAGTGAAGGGCGCCACCTACACGATGCTGCGCGTCGCGCGCGAAGGCGGGGGCTGGTTGGCGCAAACGGTGGTGGACGTCTGACATGGAACTGAATCTGTTCGAGAAGCACGGCGAGTTCGAGTGGGTGATTCCGCGCCAGGGCGCCATGCGCGTGCCGGCGGTGATCTACGCCAGCGAGGCGCTGGTGCGCGACATGGACCGCAAGGTGTACGAGCAGGCGGTGAATGTCGCGGCGCTGCCCGGCATCGTCAAGGCGTCCTATGCCATGCCGGATGCGCACTGGGGCTACGGCTTTCCCATCGGCGGCGTCGCGGCGTTCGACCCTGAGGAGGGCGGCGTGGTTTCCGCGGGTGGCGTCGGCTTCGACATCTCCTGCGGCGTGCGCTGCCTGCACACGGGTCTCTCGCGCGAGGACATCATGAAGATCCAGGCGCCGCTCGCGCACGAGCTCTCGCGCGCGATTCCCGCGGGCCTGGGCAGCACGGGCGCGATCCGCCTCGACGAGGACGAGATGGAGGCCATGCTCGCTGGCGGCGCTGCGTGGGCGGTGCAGCGCGGCTGGGGCGAATCCGCGGACCTCGAGCGCATCGAGGAGCGCGGCCAGATGAAGCACGCCAAGCCGGGCGACGTGTCGCTGCAGGCGAAGAAGCGCCAGCGCGACGAGATGGGCACGCTCGGCAGCGGCAACCACTATCTCGAGATCCAGGAAGTCACCTCGGTATTCGATGCGAAGATCGCCGCCGCCTACGGCCTCGCGCAGGGCGACATCGTGCTTATGATCCACTGCGGGTCGCGCGGCCTCGGGCACCAGATCGGCACCGAGTACCTGAAGCGCATGGCGATCGCGGCGGCGCAGCACGGCATCCACCTTCCGGACCGCGAGCTCGCCTGCGCGCCGATCAACTCGGAAGTGGGCCAGGAGTACCTTGGCGCGATGCGCGCCGCGATCAACTGCGCGCTTGCCAATCGTCAGATTCTCACGCATTTGGTTCGCGACGTGTTTCGCAGGATGCTGCCGCAGGCACGGCTGCCGTTGCTCTACGACGTGTCACATAACACGTGCAAGGTCGAGGAGCACCGCGTGGACGGCGGCACGCGCAAGCTCTACGTGCACCGCAAGGGCGCGACGCGCGCCTTCGGTCCCGGCCATCCGGACGTGCCTGCGCCGCTTCGCGACGCGGGCCAGCCGGTGCTGATCGGCGGCTCGATGGGAACGGCTTCCTACGTGCTCGCCGGTACCAAGGCGTCCGAGGCGCTCGCCTTCAGCTCTGCCTGCCATGGCGCGGGACGCGCCATGAGCCGGCACCAGGCGCTGCGGAACTGGCAGGGCCGCCAAGTGGTGAGCGATCTCGCGGCGCGCGGCATCGTCATCAAGAGCCCCTCGATGCGCGGCGTGGCCGAGGAGGCGCCGCAGGCCTACAAGGACGTCTCCGCGGTGGTGGACGCGGCCGACGCGGCGGGACTCGCGCGCAAGGTGGCGCGCGTAGAGCCGCTCGTGTGCATCAAGGGATGAACTGCGATTGACGTGGATCAAACGCGCCGCGGCGGGGTAACATAGATTGAAAAGCGAATCTTTCCGGGGAGACACGTCATGATCCGATTTTGCAAGCTGCTTGGCGCGGGCCTGGTCGCGGCGCTGGTCACATCGGCGCCCGTCGTCGCGCAAACGGTCGAGAACGAGCTGGTGCTCATTACGCCGGTCGCAAAGACGCTCACCGACCCGGCGCTCGCGGAATTCGCGAAGTACGCCAAGGAGCGCTGGAACGTAACCGTGAAGACGGCGGCGCTCGCCGCCGGCACGCCGGTCGCCTATGGACGCATCGTGGAATGGAAGGGCCGCCCGGAGGCGGACATCTTCTGGGGCGGCGAGAGCGCGCTGTTCGACAAGCTCGCGGAGCAGAAGCTGCTCGCGCCGCACGGCGTGGCCAAGGAAGTCGTGGACGCGATTCCCGCGACCATCGGCAAGCCCAAGCCGATCTTCCTCAAGGATCCGAAGGGCTTCTGGATCGGCACGGTGCTCGAGCCCTACGGAATGGTGTATCACCCGCGCCTGTACCAGCGGCTCGGCATCCAGCCGCCGAAGGACTGGGACGACCTGCTCGACCCGAAGCTGAAGGGCAACGTCGCGCAATGCGCGCCGACGCGCTCCTCGAGCAGCCACGCGACCTACGAGGTGATCCTGCAGCGCGAGGGCGACGACAAGGGCTGGGCCTGGCTCAAGCGCCTGGCCGGCAACACCGGCATCTTCACCGCGCGCAGCCGTGACGTGCCCTCGGTGGTGGCGCGCGGCGAGTTCGCCGCCGGCTTCGCCGTGCCGAGCTACATGGCGTTCGAAGACCGGCTGGCCGGCTTCGACATCAAGTTCGTGGCGCCGAAGACCGCCTGGATCACGCCGGAGCCGATCGCGATCATCGCCGGCGCCAAGCATCCGAACGCGGCGCGCGCCTTCATCGAGTTCATGCTCTCGGAGCGCGGGCAGCGCGTCGCCATGGAGCGCGGCGTGTTTCCGATCACGCCCAAGTACCGCGTGCAGGGAGCCCCGGGCTCGCAGGCCGAGATGGCGGTCGAGTTCACCGGGGGGCTGCGCTCCTACTTCGACGTCGACGTCACCAACATCTACGACGACGACACCGCGCAAAAACGCTACGAGCAGGTCAACCAGCAGTTCCGCAAGGATATCGAGTCCGTAGCAGAGCAGCTGAAGAAGTAGCGGCCCGCCGCGAGCGGCCGCGGGTCATGCGCATCACGGTCCAGGACCTGACCAAGCGGTTCGGTCCTCTGGAGGTCGTCAGCCATGTGAGCTTCTCCATCGAGGAGGGGGAGTTGTTCACCCTCCTCGGCCCCTCCGGATGCGGCAAGACCACCTTGCTCAGGCTGATCGCCGGCTTCTACGCGCCGGACGGCGGCGAGATCCGCTTCGACGAGCGCAGGGTCAACGACGTGCCGCCGCACGAGCGCGGCATCGGCATGGTGTTCCAGAACTACGCGCTCTGGCCGCACATGAAGGTGTTCGACAATGTCGCCTACGGCCTGAGGCTGCAGAAGATCGAGCACGAGCGCATCGCCGAGCGCGTGAACGGCGTGCTGGAGAAGGTGAAGCTCGGCGGGCTCGGCAATCGCTATCCGGGGCAGCTCTCCGGCGGACAGCAGCAGCGCGTGGCGCTGGCGCGCGCACTGGTGCTCAACCCGAAGATCCTGCTGCTCGACGAGCCGCTCTCGAATCTCGATGCCAAGGTGCGCGTGCAGGTGCGCGCCGAGATCAAGAAGCTGCAGCAGGAGCTCGGCATCACCACGATCTACGTGACGCACGACCAGGAGGAGGCGCTCACGCTCTCCGACCGCATCGCGGTGTTCAACCAGGGCAAGGTGCTCCAGGTCGGCCCACCCAAGGCGCTCTACGAGCGCCCCGCGAACCGCTTCGTCGCCGACTTCATCGGCATCAACAACCTGATCGAAGGCACCGTGCGCTCGGTGGACGCGGCGGCGCGCCGCATGCGCGTGGCGACCGCGTTCGGCGAGTTCTCGGCGCTGCTCGACGAGCGCCTGCGCGAGGCCGAGCGCTGCATCGTGTGCGTGCGGCCCGAGAACGCGGTGGTGGACGGCGCGCCCGCGGCCGAGCGCAACGTGGTGAGCGGCCGGATCGTGTTTGCCGCCTACCTGGGGAGCACCCTGCGCTACGACGTCGACCTCGGGCAGGGGATGCTGTTCAAGACGGACGTCGGCGATCCGTGGCACCACGAGCAGCTGCCGATGGACAGCACGGTGCGCGTCAGCTTCCCGGTCACCAGCACCGTGGCGATACCGGCCGACTGATGCGAGCGCCGCGCCTGCCGCTCGCCGCCGCCGGCTTCGCCCTGATCTGGGCATTCCTGATCGTGTTCGTGCTGTATCCGCTGACGCGCATTTTCTACGACGCCTTCACCAGCGAGGCCGGTCACTTCACGCTGGGAAACTTCTACGAATTCTTCACCGATCGCTACTACCTGCGCTCGCTGTGGAATTCCCTGGTGCTGGGCGTCGCGGCGGTGCTCACCACCTCGGTGATCGGCATCGGCGTGGCGTTCCTCATCGTGCGCTACGAGTTCCCGTACCGCAACCTGTTTTCCTACCTCACCATGCTGCCGATGATCCTGCCGCCACTGGTGGGCGTGCTGGGTTTCGTCTTCATCCTCGGCCGCGCGGGCACCGTGAACATCCTGCTCATGGAATGGTTCGGACTGGATAAGCCGGTCAACTTCATGTATGGGATGCAGGGGGTGCTGCTGGTGGAGACGGTGCACCTTTTTCCCCTGATGACGCTCAGCATCCTCGATTCGCTCGCCAAGGTGGATCCGTCGCTGGAGGAAGCTGCGCAGGGCATGGGCGCCAAGGGCTGGCGCCGGTTCTGGGACGTGACGCTGCCGCTCACTACGCCCGGCTACATATCCGGCGCATTGCTGGTGTTCATCTGGACCTTCGCCGACTTCATCACGCCGCTGGTGGTCGGAGTGCAGGATCTGCTCGCCGTGCAGGCCTATCTCAACATCGTGCAGTTCGTGGACCGGCGGCTGTTCCGCATGGGCATCGTGATCTCGGCGCTGCTGGTGCTCCTCGCCATCGTGTTCGTGCTCGCCGCGCGGCAGTACGTGGCGATCAAGGACTACAGCTCCCTCGCCTATTCCAGGGTGGAGCGCCGCAGGCTGGGGCCGGTGAAGCGCTGGCTTGCGGTCGGCTTCCTTGCCGCGCTTCTGGTGGTGTCGATCGCGCCGCAGGTTGGCGTGCTGATGGCTGCCGTCGGGCGTGGCTGGGCGTTGACGCCG
>Ga0335084_10006694_pt1 | contig 11465 bp, 8 predicted proteins | sample Lox_Sample_44_FD_206721 | JGI IMG/M metagenome (GOLD analysis project Ga0335084, IMG submission 206721) | Soil microbial communities from Loxahatchee National Wildlife Refuge, Florida, United States - Lox_Sample_4.4 | ecosystem: Environmental > Terrestrial > Soil > Wetlands | place: USA: Florida...
ATAGTCACGTGTAGTACCCGGGATCGGGGTGACAATGGCCCGGCTGTCTTTCAGGAGAGCGTTGAAGAGACTTGATTTCCCCGCGTTGGGAGGACCCACGATTACCACAGAGACCCCGTCCCGGTATATCTTTCCCGCTCTGAATGTATCGGCGAGCCGCTCGAGTTTTATTTTCGTATCCCTGATTCTCCGGTCGATGTCGGCCTTCCCGATCACGCTGATCTCCTCCTCACTGAAATCCAGGTCAATTTCCAATAACGCACATAGACTCTTCAGCCCGGCCCTCAATTCATCCACCGATCCGGCAAGCCGCCCGCGGAGCTGTTCGAGAGACAGACGGTGGGCGCGCGCACTCTTTGATGAAATCAGGGACGCGACGGCTTCGGCGCGGGAGAGGTCCATTTTGCCGTTCAGGTACGCCCTGCGTGTGAACTCGCCCGGGTCCGCCCGCCTCGCCCCGGCTGAGAGGGCTGCATTGAGGACCGCATTCGTCACAAAGAGCCCGCCGTGGCAGCTGATTTCGACGCAGTTCTCCCCGGTGTACGAGCGGGGGGCTCGGAACACGGTCGCCAGCACTTCGTCCACCTCCTGTCCGTCCGCACTGATGATCGTTCCATGGTGCAGAGTGTATCCGGGGAAGGCAGACAGCGGTTTGGGTGCACGGAAGATACGGTCCCCGATGTCGAGCGCATCGGGACCGCTGATACGTACTACGGCGATTGCACCCTCTCCGGGCGGCGTTGCAACTGCAGCTATCGTGTCATCACGTTTGATTTTCATGAAGCCCCGGTGGGGATTTATAAGCTACCACTTTCCGCTTAGAGTTTCAACGAACCCGCTCCAGGTGTACACAATGAACGCGCCCCGCGGGGTTACCGCGGGGCGCCGGAGATCGCTTGTGTGCAACCACTCATTTCATTTTCGGAAGCTCTTTTGTAAGACGGGCGAGTATTCCGCCCCCCCCTTTTTTGGGATCCACCTTCCTGAGCGGCTCATCTCCTGTTCTCTTGTTGAACCAGACTTGCTGGCCAATCGCAAGGAGATTGAAAACAAAATAGTACAGGTTGAGGCCCGACGGAAGGCTGTTGAACATGAGGGTCATGAGAACCGGCATCATCCACACCATTGCCTTCTGCCGCGGATCTGTTACCGTCATCTTCTGCTGAAGAAACATCGTGACACCCATCGCCAGAGCCAGGCCGCTGACGTCCGTGATACCGAAAAAAGGGACAGTAAACGGGAGCCGAAACACAGCATCAGGAATTGATAGATCGTTGATCCAGAACATAAATGCGGACTGCCTCAGCCCGATGGAGGATCGGAAGACGGCGTACAGGGCGAAGAGAATCGGCATTTGCAGCAGCATGGGGAGGCACCCGGCAGCAGGGTTGACCCCGTATTCCTTGTACAGGTTCATAATCTGCTGGTTCTGCTTGTTCGGGTCATCTTTGTACTTCTCGCGGATCTCGTTCATCATCGGCGTGAGCGCCTGCATCCTTTTCATGGACTTCATGCTTGTCCGCGTCAACGGCTGAAGCGCAAGCTTGATGATGATTGAGAAAACGATGATGACCCATCCGTAATTCGGAATAAACATGTGGAGAAACTGAAACAACGGGATCATGACGTACTCGGAAATCGGCCTGATGATCCAGGCGGAGCCAAGACTCATGATCTGATCGAGGCCGTTTTTGTACCCTTTGACAATTTCAAAATCCAGCGGTCCGAGGTACACCGTTACCCGTGTGTGCTCCGAGCCGGTCATCAGGGGCATCTTCAGCGCGAGGGCAAAATTCTTCTTGACGCCGCTGTTGGGCGTCACTGTCCTCGATCCTTCCAGGTATGCCCCCTGGCTCGTACCGTGTTCCGGCATTATGGCAAGCGCAAAGTACTTGTTCCTTGTCGCGACCCAGTCTGTTGCCCCGTTGATGTCTCGCTTGACCGTCTCCGCGTTCTTCCCCGCATCTACTTCGGTCAGCTCACCGCCCGAATATGCGTACGCGAGTGCAAAATTTGATTCGTCCACGCTGTTATGTTCCGCGTAGCGCAAACCGTTTTCCCAGACGATCTGATACTCGAAATTCGATATCGCCTGACCCATCCCCGCGAAGTCGAATTCGGTGTCAAATGAGTACTTCCCGTTTGTAAACGTCATCCTCTTCGCAATTCGCCGGCCGTCTCCCACCGGAAGCGAAAGCTCCAGAACGACGGACTGATCTCCGGACAGGCGATACGTTTTCCATGATTTTTCGCGGACATCGAAGTACAGGTTCCGCGTGTTGATCAGCTTTCCATCCCCGGATGTGAACAGAAGGCTGAAGTCGCCCCCCTTGTCGAAATCGACGAGCTGAACGGGATGGCCGTCCCATGATTTGTATCCCGAGAGTTCCCATTTTCTGATGAGCCCACCTTTCGTCGTTATCTCGGCGGTGTAGAGATCCGTCACGATGACGAGGATCTTCTCCTCTCCGGAGGCCCGTTGAGAGAAGTAGGAACCGAGAAGATCCTGCGGTCCGTGCACAACGGTGTCCTGTGGAACAGCAGGGCGTTCCACCCTGACGGTGTCCTTCGGGGGTGCAAGGGACGCACGGAGGCTGTCCGGAGCCACCGGACGGGGCGGAGGAGGTGCAGGCGCCTGCACCCACATCCAGATGATGAGAACCAAACCGATGAGGACGAATCCAATTGTAGTCTGCTTGTCCATAACCCGTCAATGCACGTGGGAGAGAGAATCACTCAGGCTGGATCAACGCCACCCGGATGGAACGGATGGCACCGGCCTATACGTTTGAGAGCGCGCCAGAGACCGTCCGGCACACCGTATTTCAAAACCGCGTCGATTGCATACTGGGAGCATGAGGGGGAGAATCTGCACGTATTAGGCGGCAGGATGGGGGAAATAACTTGCTGGTAGGCTCGAAGAACGGTGACGACTGCCTGTTTCATCCGCGATCCCTCGAGGTCATCGCACTCACCTTCCGGCACAGCAGATTCATATCTCCGCTGATCTGTTGAAAGCTGAAGGGTCCCGGCTTTGCGTTCTTCCCTCCATTGTAGACGAACACAAGGCTGAGTGCGCCGCCGGTCTCCTCTGCAACACCTGCCAGCGCTCGCTTCTCCATGTCAAATGCGGTACGCATCAGTCTTCTTGCCCTGTTCCTTTTTGACGCATTGTATGTTTTCGCAGAGATGGAAAAGCCGGCACGCACCTGCGTCCCGGCTCCAATCTCCCACCGGAAGAAACACCGTAACATCCCGCCGTCAATTCTCCTCCCGGATCTGTATAATAACTGGAAGGACCCGCGACCGCGAAGAGTTTCCTGTTTCTTCACCTACCGTTCGTCACTGACAGAAAGTTTCTTCCTGCCGCGTGCACGCCTGCGTGCCAGTACTTTGCGGCCCGTCTTGGTTGCCATTCGAGCGCGAAATCCATGCGTGTTCTTCCGCTTCCGGTTGTGTGGTTGAAACGTGATACTCATACCAATCTCCAGCCCGTTATGTTAGACTTCCGGCGACCATGGATATGCGCACAACCGGAGACATCAGATGCAGGGATATAAGGTATAAAAATTATGCCACAGACACAAGAAAAACGGCCGCAAAAAGAAATATTGATCTTGCGTCGGCCGCTGCATTGTAGTATAATCATAGGGTGGAACGGTGCTACTTTCGGGTGCATAACTTGTTGACAAGTTTTGGCTCTGTCTCACCCCCGCCGTAGTCAAATGCTCTCTTGTTCCTGCTTAGTATCCTCATGTTGATAACAGACAAAACAAGCAGAGAACAACTGCATTTCAGGTTGTTTTTGTTTTCCACAAAACTGTTGATAAGTTATTGATAGATTTATTTCGATACAGGAGTCAACACCCTGTTGATAGCTTAGTGGATAACCCCGCGAACGTTGTGCATAACTTTCTAACCTATTAGCCCGCCAATGGATTCCAGTCCCCAGCTCATCGTAAATCCATCCGAGGAAGATCAGGCCCGCGCCGTCTGGAACGCGTGCCTGGACCAGATTCGAGAGAGCGTCAACACGCAGAGCTTCAAGACCTGGTTTGAACCCATGATTCCGCTTAACCTTCGTGGCGGGAAATTGACCGTCCAGGTCCCGAGCCAATTCTTCTATGACTGGCTTGAAGAGCACTACTACACGGTTATCAGCCAGACGATCGAGACCGTGCTGGGGAAGGATGCCCATCTTGAGTATTCTGTCCGGACAGATGAGCCCCAGATAGACCTGGATTATCAGATAACTCCTCCGCCTGTTCAGCGACAGGACCGTCGGACGTTTCCTCCCCAGCCTACTTCGTTTACTGTTCCTCCTTCGCCGCCGTTTGTTCTGGGGAGAAGCGAGGGATCTCCCGGTTCGTTCCAGACCTTCCTCAATTCCAGATACACGTTTGAGAATTTCATCAAGGGAGACAGTAACCAGCTTGCCCGGGCCGCGGCATCTGCAGTTGCGAACAACCCGGGAGGGACCTCGTTTAACCCGCTCGTAATTTACGGCACGACAGGTCTGGGGAAGACGCATCTCATCCAGGCGATCGGCAACCATGCCATCGCTCATGGCAAGGCGAAAAGGGTCATTTACGTCTCCAGCGAGAGGTTTACCGTAGAGTTCGTGGAGGCTATACAACGTGACACAACGAATGAATTTGCCGGATTCTACCGGAGCATGGATATACTGATTGTTGACGATATACAGTTTTTTGCGGGAAAAGAACGGACCCAGGATCACTTCTTCCACACGTTCAACGAGCTTCACCAGCTGGGAAAGCAGATTGTGCTCTCATCGGATCGGCCTCCCAAGGAACTTAAGGGGCTCGACGACCGTCTGCTGTCGAGGTTCCAGTGGGGCCTGACATCAGATATTCAGCCTCCGGACCTTGAAACACGCATAGCCATCCTCCTGAAGAAGAGTGAAAATGAACGGATAAATCTCCCTCAGGACGTCGTTGAGTGCATCGCATCAAATGTGACCTCAAATATTCGTGAACTCGAAGGGTGCCTTATCAGCCTTATGGCCAAGGCGTCACTGGAGGGAAGGGAAATCACGGTTGATCTGGCCAGGGAGGTCCTCAAGGTCGTCGTGGGGGACGTCAAGTCCCCGCTGACGATCGAGACCATCCAGCGTACTGTATGCGATTACTTCAGCATACCTGAGGATCTCATCAGAGCGAAGACGAGAAAGCAGGAAATCGTAAACGCCCGCCAGGTCGCCATGTATCTCGCCAAAGAGCTCACAAACTGTTCTCTCAAGACCATCGGCCTGCACTTTGGCGGGCGGGATCACAGTACGGTAATACACGCATATCAGTCTGTTGAAGATCAGATGCGCATTGATCAGAAATACCAGGCGAATGTTCAGCAGATCCGTCGCAGGCTTCAGATGCTCGGACACGTGTGAAAATTCATGCAGGCTGCACCGCTGTTGACAAATTCGTGGAGAGTCTGTGTTTTCTTGTTACGCCGGTGTTAACAGATGCTCGCTTTCCCCTGGTCACGAACTGCGCCCGCCAGATTGTGCATGGAAGGTGAGACTGTGCACATCCTGTCGGTTCAAGGATTCCATCAGCTGACGCTCCTACCGGTTACGGCATCTACCTCTTCTCCCACGCCGGACCAACTTCTCCACATACGAACACGGATTATAATACGTATTACTATTCTATATATATACGTAAGAGTATATAAGGGATCATTCTGCCGGTTGTTTTTTCACAGTTTTTTGCGTAATTTCTAAGGGTTTCCCTTCTCAAGGAAATGCTCATCCAGCCCACCTCAGGAGAATGCAATGAAATTCACCGCCAACAGCATTGAACTCCAGCGTACGCTGAACAAGGTCGGTGGCGTTGTTCCAACAAAGTCCACGATGCCCATTCTGGAAAACATCCTGTGTGAGTTGTCTAATAATATACTGACCGTCACGGCCACTGATATGGCCATATCGCTGACTGTGTCGCTTCAGGTACGGGGCGCCGAAGATGGAAAAATTGCGATTCCGGCAAAACGCCTGATGGATACAATGAAATCACTTCCCGATACGAGTACGGCTTTTTCAATTGACACGACGACGAACAAAATCAAGATTACCACGGAGAACGGAGAATACGGATTGACCGGAGAAACTGCCAAAGACTTTCCTCCCGTGCCGCCGTTCAAGGGAACATCCGAGCTGTCCATCGATGGCAACATCCTCCGGGGACTTATCCACAAGACAACATTTGCCGTCAGCACCGACGAACTGAGACCGGCAATGATGGGGGTGCTGTTCCAGGCCAGGGATTCCGACCTGCGGGCCGTATCGACAGACGGGCACCGGCTGGTCCGGCTGAATTACAGGCAGCAGAAGCCGGTCGCCCTGAAGAAAGACGTCGTGATCCCGGCAAAGGCGCTTCTGATACTTGGCAAGTCGATTGATGATGGAGAGACAACGATAAGCATCAGTGAAACTCATGTGAAATTCACGTTCAGCCAGTCTTTTCTCGTTTCTCGCCTCATCGATGAAGCATACCCGAATTATGAGACCGTCATCCCGGCTGAAAATGATAAGCAGATGACCGTCAAACGGGACGAGATGATCTCCTCCATCCGGCGGGTCGCGCTGTATGCAAGCGCGACGACTCACCAGATACGGTTTGACATCGGGAAGTCCGCGGTTCACATCACGGCACAGGATATTGATTTCGGCGGTGAGGCGAAGGAGACAATTCCGTGCTCGTTTACAGGCGATTCGCTCGAAATAGGATTCAATTCCGTTTACCTGATTGACATCCTCTCCCACCTGGAAAGTGAACAGGTGGCATTCCGATTCAGCACGCCGACGCGGGCGGGAATCGTCTCGCCGGTGGGAGATGACAGCAGCAGCATTCTGATGCTTGTCATGCCGGTACGGTTGAGCACATAGCGGTTGTGGTCACATCCTGCCATGCCTCGGTCCCGCCTCCGGCGGGACCGCTGTATTGACGGGCTCACCACAGATTATGATCCTTTCCAGAATCAGGCTCCGCAACTTCCGTAATCACGCTGCCACGACCGTTGAGTTTGGCGATGGCATCAACGCATTCCTCGGTGACAACGGACAGGGAAAGACGAACATTCTCGAAGCGGTCTCCTATCTGAGCCTTACCAAGAGTTTTTACGCCTCAGGAGACGCCGAGGTTATCGGAATCGGGGGGGAGACATTCGACCTCGAGGGATCTCTCGTGTCCGATGCCGGCGTTCAGCACCAGGTCAGAGTCGCGTGTGCGCGGATGCCGCAGGAAAAGAAGATTCTGGTCAACGGTACACACCCTTCGAGACTTGCTGCGGTTATCGGGAGATTTCCCGTCGTCGTGCTCTCCCCCGAGAACGGTCCGATAACGTTCGGTGGACCGGGCGAGCGGAGAAAATTCATGGATATGACGCTCTCGCAGATAAGCGGTGCATATCTCGAAGACATCCTCGAATACCGCAAGGCGCTCAGACAACGGAACAGGGTTCTCGCGGATACACGCGCCCGGGGAAGTTTACCGCCGGGGGTGATTGAGCCCTGGACGGAAAGTGTGGTGGCGTACGGAAGCAGGATTGCCCATCGCCGGGCACTGTTTGCCTCGGAGTTACGGAGTTACATCGTGAGCGCATACCGGACCATCATGCCGGAGGGAGAAATTCCGGACATCGTCTACATGTGCGGGTTTTCGATGGAGGATGGGAACGATGCGAGGGCGTATGCGGCAGGGCTTGCTGCCGATCTTGATGCGAGAAATTCCGAGGAACTCCGGCGGGGGCTCACACTCGCGGGGCCTCACCGGGACGATCTCAAGCTGACGCTCAACGGGATGGATGTACAACGGTTTGCGTCGCAGGGGCAGCACAAGACTCTTCTCGTGGCCATGAAAATCGCGGAATACTCCTACATGCGGGAGAAGCGTGACGAGGCGCCCATGCTTCTGCTTGACGATGTCTTCAGCGAACTTGACGCGGGGCGCGTCCGCAGGATACTCGGGTTTGCGGAAGGACTGGGGCAGGTCATGATCACGACAACGGAGGGGACGGTCTTCGACCGTTCGGTGGGGTGGGATAATCACAACAGGAGATTTATCGTTGAGCGCGGCACGTGCAGGCAGGAGACGTAAACGGCCTGCCGGCAACGGAGGCAGGCCCGTGTCGATTCAGGAGGCGATGCTGAGCCTGGTGCGTGAGCTCGGGATTGCGCCGAAAATGGCACAGTACGATGTGATCGCTGTGTGGGCGGATGTTGTGGGACCCCAGATTGCCCGTGTGTCGGTACCGCAGCGCATGGAAAACGGTGTGCTGTTTGTGGCGGTGACAACGGCGCCCTGGCGCGCCGAACTCTCGATGAAGCGGCTTGAACTCATCGAAAAACTGAATACCCGCATGGGAACAAAAGTGCTGAATGACATCCGGTTCAGATAGGCCCGACCACGGGACTCTCATGTGCAATTATGACAGGTCTGTATGAGCAAAGCATCTGCCGAAAAGGAAAAAGCCGCTCCGCGGAATGCGGAGGAGCACATCTACAGCGCTGAGGATATTACCGTTCTCAAAGGCCTTGAAGCGGTCCGCCGGAGGCCTGCGATGTATATCGGCGACGTCAGCGTGCGTGGCCTGCATCATCTTGTCTATGAGGTTGTGGATAACTCGATCGATGAGGCGCTCGCGGGATTTGCCAGGAACATCGACGTTTCGATAAACAAGGACGGCTCCGTTGCTGTTCTCGATGACGGGCGGGGAATTCCGACCGATATCCACAAGGGGGAGAAACGGTCAGCCCTCGAAGTGGTGATGACGATGCTGCACGCCGGAGGCAAATTCGACAAGAACACCTACAAGGTTTCGGGAGGTCTGCACGGCGTCGGCGTTTCTGTCGTCAATGCGCTCAGCGAATGGCTGGAAGTTGAAGTCTATCGCGACGGGAAACTATGGTTTCAGAAATACGAACGGGGTGATCCCGTCGCACCGGTAAAGGTAGCCGGAAAAGCGGAAAAGGCACTCTCGGGGACAAAGGTGACATTCCTCCCGGATGGACAGATATTCAAGAACCGGACATTCAAATTTGACACAATCGCCGAGCGGCTCCGGGAGCTCGCCTTTCTGAACCCGCAGGTAAAACTCCATATCGTCGATGGGAGGGCAAAAAGCGAGCAGGAAGAGACTTTTCATTTCAAGGGAGGACTCGTCGAATTCGTGAAGTACATCGATGCGACCCGTCCCTCCATCACGAAGAGAGTCTTCTACGCGCAGGGGTCGGACAAGGATGAAAACGGACGTGCCGTCGAGGTCGAGGCGGCAGTGCAGTACAACGATCAATACAGCGAAAACATATTCACGTACGTTAACAACATCAACACGCATGAGGGAGGGACGCACCTCGTCGGGTTCAGGACGGCGTTCACCCGTTCACTGAACAACTATGCGTACAAGAACGGCATTCTCAAGGAAGGGGGGATCTCGCTTACCGGCGATGATTTCCGCGAAGGCTTTACGGGCGTGCTGAGCGTGAAGGTCCCCGAGCCGCAGTTTGAAGGCCAGACAAAGACAAAGCTCGGCAACAGCGAGGTGAAGAGCATCGTCGAGTCGGTGATCGGGCCCGCGCTCCAGTCATGGCTCGATGAGAACCCGGGGGATGCAAAACGGATACTCGAGAAATCGATGCGGGCGGCGGAAGCGCGCGAGGCCGCGCGGAAAGCGCGGGACCTGACGCGCCGGAAAAATGCGCTGTTTTCCGGCGGGCTTCCGGGCAAGCTTGCCGATTGTTCCATCAGTGATCCGGAGCATTGTGAGCTGTACCTCGTGGAAGGGGATTCTGCCGGTGGAAGCGCGAAGCAGGGACGGGACAGGAGGTTCCAGGCGATCCTCCCGCTCAAAGGAAAGATCCTGAATGTGGAAAAGGCACGCCTCCACAAGATATTGGAAAATGAAGAGATCCGGAACATATTTACCGCACTCGGAGCGGGCGTCGGTGAGGAATTTGATGCCTCCAAGCTCCGGTACGGGAAGATCATCCTGATGTGCGATGCCGACGTCGACGGCTCACATATCCGCACCCTGCTCCTTACGCTGATCTACCGGCACATGAAAGAACTCATTGAACTCGGGCACGTGTACATCGCACAGCCTCCGCTGTTCAAGGTGAAGAAAGGAAAACAGGAACTTTACGCGTACGATGAGGACGAGCGCGACGGTATGGTGAAGAGACTCTCGGCAGAGAAGGGAAAGAAATTGGAAGAGGAACCCGTGGAAGCAGCGCCCGAGGAGGGAGTGGTGGTGCTGGGGAGCGGGATTGTCATTTCCCGCTTCAAGGGGCTGGGCGAGATGAATCCCGAGCAGCTGTGGTCTACGACGATGAACCCCGATACGCGAACGATCCTGCAGGTGGCAATTGAAAACGCCGCCGATGCGGACAGGACATTCTCCATACTGATGGGAGACGAGGTCGAACCGCGGCGGGAGTTCATCGAAAAGAACGCAAAATACGTCCGCAACCTGGATATCTGACCGGGGAGCGCCACCGGAGTCACACTTACTGATTCATTATGGCAACCGTAAACGAAAAGATCATACCTGTCGACATCGAAGATGAGATGCGGGGGTCGTATATCGATTATTCGATGTCGGTCATTGTGGCCCGCGCCCTCCCCGATGTACGCGACGGGTTAAAACCGGTGCACCGGCGCGTGCTCTTCGGAATGCAGGAGCTCGGACTCGCCCCGAACCGTGCGTACAAGAAATCGGCCCGCATCGTCGGTGAGGTGCTCGGGAAGTATCATCCCCACGGCGATTCGGCGGTGTACGACACCATGGTGCGGATGGCCCAGGATTTCTCGATGCGGTATCCGCTGGTCGACGGCCAGGGCAATTTCGGCTCCGTCGACGGCGATTCCCCGGCGGCCATGCGGTATACCGAGGCGCGGCTGTCACGCATCGCCGAGGAAATGCTCAAGGATCTCCAGAAGAACACCGTGGATTTCGTCCCTAATTTCGACGACACGCTGACGGAACCTTCGGTCCTGCCGTCCATGATCCCGAATCTCCTCGTGAACGGAACGAGCGGCATCGCCGTCGGCATGGCGACGAACATACCGCCGCACAACCTGGGAGAGGTTGTGGATGGCTGCATCGCGCTCATCAAGGATGAGACGCTGACGGACGAAAAGCTGATGAAATTCGTAAAGGCGCCTGACTTCCCGACGGGCGGGATTATCTACGGCTTCGAGGGCGTGAAGAGCGCGTACACGACCGGCCGCGGTCGGATCGTGGTGCGCGCGAAGGCAAGCATTGAAACGGGAAAGAACGACCGCCAGAGCATCATTGTGACGGAGATCCCGTACCAGGTGAACAAGGCGAACCTGATTGAAAAGATCGCCGACCTGATTAATGAAAAGAAACTCGAGGATATCGCGGATATCCGGGATGAATCGGACCGGGACGGCCTGCGTATCGTGATCGACCTGAAACGGGAC
>Ga0335084_10006695_pt1 | contig 11464 bp, 11 predicted proteins | sample Lox_Sample_44_FD_206721 | JGI IMG/M metagenome (GOLD analysis project Ga0335084, IMG submission 206721) | Soil microbial communities from Loxahatchee National Wildlife Refuge, Florida, United States - Lox_Sample_4.4 | ecosystem: Environmental > Terrestrial > Soil > Wetlands | place: USA...
CCACCCAATCCGCCACGATTTTCGGGCTGGCGTTCCGATCGAGCGCGCGCTGCGCCTGGGTGAGCGCGGCGAACGCCCCCGCCACCCGGCGCAGGTCGTAGGCCCCGGCGAGCCGCCGCAGATCCGTTTCGACGTCGGCGTTGGCGAGGGCCGCCCGGCCGCCCGTCGCGAGCACGCCGAGATCGCGCAGCAGAGACGCGGCCACCGCGAGTCGCATGCCGAGGGCCTCGCGATCGCGCCGATCCGACTCGTGCTGCACGAGCATCGTCGCGGCTTTGAGCCGCGTCGTCACGTGCGGGCCGCGCGCCGCCGACAGCAGCAGCTCAAACGCCGCGCGCCGATCCTCGGCGAGCTCGCCGGCCCGCTCGGCGAGCGCCAGCGCCACGCTTCCCGCGGACGCCGCCGCCAGCCCGGGCGCGTCGGCCCGCGAGACGCCGCATCGATCGACGAGCACGGTCGCGACGTCCGCCTCCGCCAGCGGCCCGAAGCGCAGACGACGGCAGCGTGACTGGATCGTCGGTCGCAGAGTATCGGGATACGCCGTGATCAGAATCAGCGTCGCCGCCGACGGCGGCTCTTCGAGCGTCTTGAGCAGCGCGTCCTGTGCTTCATCGGTCAGCGCGTCGGCCTGGTCGATGATGTAGACGCGCCGCTTCGCCTCGAACGGCCGGTAGCCGAGGACGTCGAGGACGCGCTCGCGCAGCGTCCGGATCTTGATCGACGCCTCGCCGGCCGGATCGATGTACGCCACGTCTGAGTGCTGGCCGCGCGCGATCCGCTGACACGTCCCGCACGTCCCGCACGCGTCGCCGTCCTTGACGTTCGGACAATTGACCGCCTGCGCCAGCGCCAGCGCCACCGTGCGTTTCCCGACGCCGTCCGGTCCGGCGAACATCAGCGCCTGCGGCACGCGACCGAGCCGGACGGCCTGCCGCAGCAGGTCGATGACGGGGCGATGGCCGATGACGGAAGCGAGCGGCATCGCGCCCATGCTATCGCAGAGGCCCCGCGCGGCGTCGTGGCCGGGCCTCCGACAAGATGGAGGCAGCCCGGAAATGCCGGAGGGCGCCCATGCCCGCCCGAGGGCGCCGCCCGCATATCGGGGTGGTATGCAACATGCTAGGCAATGCCCTGGCTGGCGCTGGATGTGTGTCTCTCGATGCTCATGGCGGTGATCCCCCTCCTCGTGATGCTCATGTCCACGGTCGCGCTCGCCGCGCCGAGCGGGCCGGCGGAGCACGGCCTGTCGCAGCAGGCCCTCGAGGTCGCGCGGCCGTTCGGCTTCCCCATCACCAACTCGATGATCGTGATGTGGATCGTGGCTGCCGGGCTGGTGGTCTTCGTCCGGTTCGCCACCCGGAACATGCAAAAGGTCCCCACGGGCGCGCAGAATTTCGCCGAGTGGCTGGTCGAGGGCCTCTACAACTTCCTCGAGTCGATCCTGGGCCCGCATCTGGCCCAGCGGACGTTCTGGCTGTTCGCGAGCATCTTCATCTTCATCCTGACTGCCAACTGGCTCGGGCTCTTTCCCGGGATCGGGTCGATCGGGTGGGGCCATCAGACGGCCGATGGCTTCGTGCTCGATCAGCCGCTCTTCCGCGGCGCCAACGCCGACGTCAATCTCACGATGGCGATGGCTTTGGTGTTCTTCGCCTGCTGGATCGTCTGGGCGCTCGACGAAGTCGGGCCGGCGGGCTTCGTCAAGGAGCTGTTCGCGCCGAAGGGCGAGAGCCACGGGCCGCTGCGCCTGCTCCTCATCGTCGTGTTCATCGCGGCCGGCTGCCTGGAGGTCGTCTCCATTCTCTTCCGGCCCATCGCCCTGAGCTTCCGCTTGTACGGCAACGTGTTCGCGGGCGAGACGATGCTCGACACCATGGCGAAGGTGCCGCGGATCGGCTGGCTGGTGCAGATTCCGTTCTACTTCCTCGAGCTGCTGATGGGGCTCGTGCAAGCGCTCGTGTTCATGCTGTTGACCGCCGTCTTCACGCTGCTGATCTGTCAGCACGAGGAGCCGAGCCCCGCGGCGGCGTCAGCACAAGAAAGGACCTGAAGCGATGGTCGGCAATTTTCACGTTGGGTTGGCGGCCTTCGGCGCAGCGATTGCCGTGGGCATCATCGGCATGAAGGCGTCCGAAGCGGTTGGACGCAACCCGGGGGCGTCCACGAAGGTGATGGTGCAGTCGATTCTGGCCATCGCGTTCGCCGAGGCGATCGTGTTCTACGCCCTCTTCCTCGCGAAGTAGCAGGGTGCGAGGGCCGGCATGATTGCCTTGATGATCCTGGCCGACTCGCAGGGCGGCGGCCAGGTCGAAGAAATCGCGCGGACGTTCGGCGTGGACTGGCCGCATCTGATCGCGCAGACGATCAGCTTCAGCATCGTGTGCGCGCTGCTCTACTGGCTCGCCTACAAGCCGGTGCTCGCGATGCTGGCGGCCAGACGCGAGCAGATCGCCACGGGCCTGGCGAACGCCGAGAAGATCAAGGCCGAGCTGGCGAAGACCGAGAGCCAGCGCCAGGAAGTGCTGGCGCAGGCCCGCGTCGAGGCCGAGCAGATCGTCAAGGACGCGCACGCGGCCGGCGCGCGCGTCGAGGCGCAGGAAACGCAGAAAGCGCTGGCGGCCGCGCAGGACATCATCGCCAGGGCCCGCGAGGCGGCCGAGCTGGATCGCGCCCGGATGCTGACCGAGCTCAGGCGCGAAGTCGGCCGGCTGGTGCTGCAGACCACGGCGGCGGTGACCGGCAAGATCCTGACGCCCGACGATCAGCGCCGCCTGGCCGAAGAGACGGCCCGGCAGCTCCAGGCGTGAGGAGCGCGGACGATGGCCTCCAAGCGACGGACGATGCGGTCGGCGCGGCAGCTCTTTCGCTTCTGTCTCGTCCACGGCGCGCTCGATGAGGGCCGGGTGCGCACCGTGGTGCAGCGCGCGATCGCCTCGAAGCGGCGCGGCGTGACGGCGATGCTCACCGAGTTCCAGCGGCTGGTGCGCCTCGATCGCGAGCGGCACACCGCGACCGTCGAGAGCGCGGCGCCGCTCTCCGAGTCGATCCGCGCGGAGGTCGTCGCCGGCGTGGCCCGCACGCACGGTCAGGGGATCGAGACGTCGTTCGTCGACAACCCGGCGCTCATCGGCGGCATGCGGATCCAGGTCGGCAGTGACGTCTACGACGGCAGCGTCCGCGCGAAGCTGGACGCCATCGCATCGGGATTGTGAGTGACTCATGGGTGACCTGCTGAAGGACATCGAAGCGCAAATCGCCGGCGCCAAGGCCGCGATCACGAAGCAGAGCGTCGGCACGATTCGGGAGATCGGCGACGGCGTCGCCCGGGTCGAAGGCCTGGCCGACGTGATGCTCAACGAGATGATCGACCTTGGGCACGGCATCACGGGCCTCGCGCTGACGCTCGACGAGACCGAGGTCGGCGTCATCATCCTCGGCGACTACACGCAGCTCGAGGAAGGCGACGAGGTCCGCGGCACGGGCAAGCTCCTGCAGGTGCCGGTCGGCAAGGGTCTCCTCGGCCGCGTCGTCAACACGCTCGGCGAGCCGCTCGACGGCAAGGGGCCGATCAAGAGCGACACGGCGTATCCGGTCGAGAAAGTTGCGCCGGGCATCATCCGCCGGCGCCCGGTCGGCCAGCCGGTGCAGACGGGCATCATGCCGATCGACGCGATGATTCCGATCGGCCGCGGGCAGCGCGAGCTGATCATCGGCGACCGCTCGACCGGCAAGACCACGATCTGCATTGACACGATCATCAGCCAGGCGCGACTGAACAGAGCCGCCGAGGCCGCGGGCGACAAGGAGTACCGCCCGCTCTACTCGATCTACGTCGCGATCGGCCAGAAGCAGTCCACGATTGCGCGGCTCATCAGCGTGCTCGAGGACGCCGGCGCGATGCCCTACACGATCATCGTGGCCTCGCCGGCCGCCGATTCGGCCACCAGCCAGTACCTGGCGCCGTTTGCCGGCGCCGCCATGGGCGAGTGGTTCATGGACCATGGCATGGACGCGCTCATCGTCTACGACGACTTGTCCAAGCACGCCGTCGCGTACCGGCAGGTCTCGCTCGTGCTGAAGCGGCCGTCCGGCCGCGAGGCGTACCCCGGCGACGTGTTCTACCTCCACAGCCGGCTGCTCGAGCGGGCCGCGCGCGTGGGCGAGACGTTCGGCAACGGATCGCTGACGGCACTGCCGATCATCGAGACGCAGGCCGGCGACGTGTCGGCGTACATCCCGACGAACGTCATCTCCATCACCGACGGGCAGATCTACCTCGAGACCGACCTCTTCTATCAGGGCGTGCGGCCGGCCATTTCGGTGGGCATTTCGGTCTCACGCGTCGGATCGGCCGCACAGATCAAAGCCATGAAGCAGGTCGCCGGCCGGCTCAAGGGCGAGCTGGCGCAGTTCCGCGAGCTGGCCGCCTTCGCGCAGTTCGGGTCGGATCTCGACAAGGCCACGCAGGCCAAGATCGACCGCGGCAAGCGCATCGTCGAGATCTTCAAGCAGCCGCAGTACAACCCGATTCCGGTGGAGGTGCAGGTCGCGGTGATCTGGGCCGTCCAGAACGCGTTCGCGGACGACGTCCCCGTCGAACGCGTGAAGGAGTTCCAGGCCAAGCTCACCGATTTCCTGACGACGCGCACGCCCGAGCTGCTGCAGAAAATCGCGGCCGAGAAGGCGCTGAGCGACGCGCTCACGGCGGAGCTCAAGGCCGCGACCGAGCAATTCAAGCAGACCTGGACGGCGTGATCCATGGCCAGCCCCCGCGAGCTCCGCCGGCGGATTCGGTCGATCCGAAGCACGGCCCAGATCACGCGCGCGATGCAGATGGTGGCCGCCTCGAAGATGCGCAAGGCGCAGGAGGCGGCGCTGTCGATGCGGCCCTTCGCGCGCCTGCTGTACGCGATGCAGCGCAAGGCCACGAGCCGGGCGACGTCGTTCAAGCATCCGCTGCTCGAGGCGCGCGAGGTCCGCAAGCGCGCCGTCATCCTGGTGGCCGCGGACAAGGGCCTCTGCGGCGCGCTCAACACGAACGTGTTCCGCATGGCGTCGACGTTCGATCCGGCCTCCACCGTGTTCGTGACGGCCGGACGCAAGGCGGCGCAGTTCGTGGCCCGGACGAAGCGCGAGCTCATCGCCGACTTCCCGTACGGCGACACGCCCCGGTTCTCCGAGGCTCGTGCGATTTCGTCGCTCGCGCGCGAGATCTTCCTCAAGGGCGACGTCGACGAGGTGAAAATCGTCGCCTCGCGGTTCGTCAATACGCTCACCCAGCAGCCGGTGACGATCGAGTTGCTGCCCGTGGGCGCGATCACGTCGCTGCAGATCGAGGGTGCGCCGATCGAAGAGGCGCTGGCCGCCGACACGACCGAGGCCCTCTTCGAGCCGACGGCGCAGGACGTCCTGAGCTACCTCCTGCCCCACTACATCAATCTCTTCATCTACTTCGTGCTGCTCAACGCCAAGGCCAGCGAGCAGAGCGCCCGCATGGTCGCGATGAAGAGCGCCACCGACAGCGCCGAGGAACTCATCGCCGACCTCGGTCTCGAATACAACAAGCTCCGCCAGAGCAACATCACGACGGAGCTGCTGGAAATCGCCGGCGGTCAGGCCGGTCTGAGCTGATCCCATGGATGCGAACATCGGCAGAATCGTGCAAGTGTCAGGCCCGGTCGTGGACGTCGAGTTCCCGGGCGATCTTCCGGCCATCAGCAACGCCCTCATCGTCGAGTTCAAGGTGCTCGACCGCCCCGTCACGCTGACGCTCGAGGTCCAGCAGCATCTGGGCGACAAGTGGGTCCGGACGATCTCGATGTCCGGCACCGAGGGGCTGAAGCGCGGCCTGCAGGTCACCGACACGGGCGGTCCGATTTCCATGCCGGTCGGCGAGGGCGTGATGGGCCGGATCTTCGACGTGACCGGGAATCCGGTCGACGAGCGCGGCCCGGTGACCGCGGAAAAACGCTACCCGATCCATCGTCCGCCGCCGGCGCTCGTCGAGCAGTCGACGTCGCCGGAAGTGCTGATGACGGGCATCAAGGTCATCGATCTGATCTGCCCGTTCCTCAAGGGCGGCAAGGTCGGGGCGTTCGGCGGCGCCGGCGTGGGCAAGACCGTCGTCATCATGGAGCTCATCAACAACATCGCCAAGCTGCACGGCGGCGTGTCGGTGTTCGCGGGGGTCGGCGAGCGGACGCGCGAGGGCAACGACCTGTACCACGAGATGTCGGACGCCGGCGTCATCAATCAGAAGGACCTGAGTCAGTCCAAGATCGCGCTCGTCTACGGCCAGATGAACGAGCCGCCGGGCGCGCGCCTGCGCGTCGCGCTGTCGGGCCTCGCGATCACGGAGTACTTCCGGGACGAAAAGAACCAGGACGTGCTGCTCTTCATCGACAACATCTTCCGGTTCTCTCAGGCGGGATCGGAGGTCTCGGCGCTGCTCGGCCGCACGGCGAGCGCCGTCGGCTACCAGCCGACGCTCGCCGCCGAGATGGGCGCCCTGCAGGAACGCATCACGTCCACGAAGAAGGGCTCGATCACGTCGTTCCAGGCCGTGTACGTCCCGGCCGACGACCTGACCGATCCCGCGCCCGCGACGACGTTCGCGCACCTCGACGCGACCATCGTCCTCGAGCGATCGATCGCCGAGCTCGGCATCTACCCCGCCGTGGATCCGCTCGCGTCGACGTCACGCGCGCTCGCGCCGGAGATCATCGGCGAGGAGCACTACAACGTGGCCCGGGGCGTGCAGCGGGTGCTGCAGCGCTTCAAGGACCTGCAGGACATCATCGCCATCCTCGGCATGGACGAGCTGTCGCCCGAGGACAAGGTCACCGTCTACCGCGCGCGCAAGATTCAGCGCTTCCTCAGCCAGCCGTTCAGCTCGGCGCAGGTCTTCACCGGCCGCGAGGGCCGCCAGGTCAAGGTCGAGGACACGGTGCGCGGCTTCAAGGAGATCCTCGAGGGCAAGCACGACGACGTGGCCGAGAGCGACTTCTACATGAAGGGCGGCATCGAGGAAGTGCGAGAGAGCAAGGACTGACGCATGGCGGCCACGCTGAAGCTGCAGATCGTCACGCCGGACGCCGTCGTCTACGACGAAGACGTCCTGATGGTCACGCTGCCGTGCGTCACCGGTCAGATCGGCGTGTACCCCATGCACGTCGCGCTGATCACCCAGGTCGTGCCGGGCGAGATCATCGTGCAGCACAAGGACGGGCACGACCAGTTCCTGGCCGTCGGGGAAGGGGTCGTCGACGTCACGGCCGACAGCGTGTCGATCGTGACCGACATGGCGATCCCGGCGGAGAAAATCGACGAGGCGAAAGTCGAAGAGGCCCGGCAGCGTGCGGCCGCGCGGCTTCAGGAAAAACTGTCGGACGAGGAAGTCGCCTCGGTCAACGCCTCGCTCGTGCGGTCGCTCGCGCAGCTGCGCGTCAAGCGGCGCCACCACGGGCAGTAGCACGGAATCATCGCGAAGGAGAATCGACATGCCATCCCAGGGTACCCGCAAGGAACACGATCTTCTGGGCGACAAGCTCGTGCCCGCCGACGCGTACTACGGCGTGCAGACCGCTCGCGCGCTCGACAACTTCCACATCTCCGGCGTCGAGCTGCGCCTGTATCCGAACGTCATCAAGGCGTTCGCCATGGTGAAGATGGCGGCGGCGCGCGCCAACGTCGAGTGCGGCCAGTTCAGCAAGGACATCCTCACCGGCATCGAGAAGGCGTGCCAGGAGCTCATCGAGGGCAAGCTGCACGACGAGTTCCGCCTGGACGTCTTCCAGGGCGGCGCGGGCACGTCGACGAACATGAACGCGAACGAGGTCATCGCCAACCGCGCGCTCGAGCTGATGGGGCACAAGAAGGGCGAGTACACGTTCTGCGATCCGCACGATCACGTGAACTGCTCGCAGTCGACCAACGACGCGTATCCGTCGGCACTGCACGTGGGCATGGCGCTCGGCAACGTCCAGCTCGTGGCGGCGGTCAACGAGCTGATCGCGTCGTTCCGCGCCAAAGGCAAGGAGTTCGCCGCCATCCTGAAGATGGGCCGGACGCAGCTTCAGGACGCCGTGCCCATGACGCTCGGACAGGAGTTCGAGGCGTTTGCGGCCACGCTCGCCGGCGAGGTCCAGGCCCTGGAGCGGATCCAGCACGTGCTGTGTGAGGTCAACATGGGCGCCACCGCGATCGGCACGGGCCTCAACGCGCCGGCCGGGTATGCGGAGAAGTGCACCGCGCAGCTCGCCAAGATCAGCGGCTTCCCCATTCACCTGGCGGACAACCTGATCGAGGCGACCCAGGACACGCAGGCCTTCGTCCTGTACTCCTCGGCGATGAAGAGCCTGGCGATCAAGCTCTCGAAGGTCTGCAACGACCTGCGCCTGCTCTCCTCGGGGCCGCGCTGCGGCCTGCACGAGATCAACCTGCCGCCCAAGCAGCCCGGGTCGTCGATCATGCCCGGCAAGGTCAATCCCGTCATTCCGGAAGTCGTCAACATGGTGTGCTTCCGCGTGATCGGCAGCGATCTGACGATCTCGATGGCCGCCGAGGCCGGGCAGCTTCAGTTGAACGTGTTCGAGCCGGTGATCGCCGCGTGCATCTTCGAGGCGCAGACGATGTTCATCAATGCGGCGCGGACGCTGCGCGTGCACTGCGTCGAGGGCATCACCGCGAACCCGGAGATCACCCGTCACTACGTCGACTACAGCGTCGGCACGGTCACGGCGCTCAACCCGGTCATCGGCTACGAGCGTGCGACCGAGCTCGCCGCCGAAGCGATGCGAACGAATCGCGGCATTCTGGAGCTCGTGCGCGAGAAGAAGGTGCTCACCGAGGCGCAGATCGCCGAGGTGCTCAATCCGGCCGCGATGACGGGGCAGGGCCGCGGCGCATGACGGATCGGACTCGCACCCTCCTCGCGAGAACGGCCACCGCGGCCGTGGCCGCGATCCTGTGGTGGTCGTCGCCGCCTGAGGGCCTGAGTCTGCAGGCGTGGCGCCTGTTCGCGATCTTCGCGGCGGCCATCTTCTCCGTCGTGGTCGGCGCGCTGCCGATTCTCACCGCGTCGGTGCTCGCGGCGGCTGCGGCGGTGCTCACCGGCATTCTGACGGCGGATCAGGCCTACGCCGGGTTCGCCAACGGCACGATCCTGCTCATCGTCGTGGCGTTCCTGGTGGCGGGCGCCGTCGTGAGGAGCGGCCTGGGCGCGCGCGCCGGGCACTGGATCGTCCGCGGATTCGGCCGGTCCACGCTGGGGCTGTCCTATTCGATCTTCCTCCTTGACGCCGTGATTGCGCCGGCGTTTCCGAGCAACACGGCGCGATCGGGCGTGCTGTACCCGCTCGCCTTGTCGCTCGCGGACACCGCCGGCGCGAAGCCGGACCAGCCGGGCCGTCGCCGTCTTGGCATGTTCCTGATGTACTCGGGCGTCGCGAGTCTGAGCGTGTCGTCCGCGCTGTGGCTGACGGCCATGGCGGCCAACCCGCTCGGCACGGACATCGCACGGCGCGTTGGCGTCGAGATCGGGTTCAGCCGGTGGCTGATCGCCGCGTCGGTGCCGACGCTCATCGCGATCGCGGTGCTCCCGCTCGTGCTGTTCAAAGTGATCCGGCCGGAAGTCACGTCAACTCCCGAGGCCCCGGCCGCCGCCCGGCAGGCGCTCAAGGCGCTCGGCCCCCTGAGCCGCCACGAGCGGATCGTGCTGGTGGTGTTCTTCGCGATGGTCGTCCTGTGGGGGGCGGCCGCGACGCTCGGTCTCGATTCGACGGCGATCGCCTTTCTCGGGCTGGGCGTCCTGCTCGCCACCGGCGTGATCACGCTCGGGGACATCGCGAAGGAAGGCGATGTGCTGGCGACGTTCATCTGGTTCGCGGTGCTCTTCACGCTCAGCAGTCAGCTCAACGAACTGGGGTTCATGAGCTTCCTGGGAGGCCGCCTGGCCAACCGCCTCGGCGGCCTGGCCGCGCCCACCGCCGGGCTGATTCTGGTGCTCGCCTACATCGTGCTGCACTACCTGTTCGTGAGCCAGACGGCGCATCTGCTGGCGCTCTTCGGGGTCTTTCTCGAAGTCGGCGTCAAGCTCGGCGTCAACCCGGCCGTGCTCGCCTTTCAGTTGCTGTTCGCGACCAACTACTTCTCGGTGATCACCCCACAAGGGTCGAGCGCCAACCTGCTGTTTGCCGGCAGCGGGTATCTCTCGCCCAGCGATCTGTATCGACTCGGCGCACTGACGACCGGAGTCAGCGTGCTAATTTACTTCCTGATCGGCACGCCCTGGCTCAGGCTCGTCGCACGCTAAGGAGGCGGTTCGGTATGTCTCGACGTCGTTTCGTTTCACTGCTCTTCATCGCCACGCTCACGCTCGTCACCGCGGTTGAGATCGCGCCCGCCCGACTCGCCGCCCAGGGCGGCGCGGCCCTGCCCTCGGTGGTCGTGCTCGCGACCGGCGGCACGATTGCCGGCGCCGCCACGACGAACGTCCAGGCCGGCTACACGTCCGGTCAGGTCGGCGTCGAGCAGCTGATCGCGGCCGTGCCCGAGGCGAAGAAGCTCGCGCGTCTGCGCGGCGAGCAGATCTCGAACATCGGCTCGCAGGACATGAACGACGAGGTCTGGCTGAAGCTGGCGAAGCGGGTCAACGAGCTGGTCGCGATGCCGGATGTCGCGGGCGTGGTCATCACGCACGGGACCGACACCATCGAGGAAACGGCGTACTTCCTGAATCTCGTCGTCAAGTCGCAGAAGCCCGTGGTGCTGACGGCGGCGATGCGCCCCGCCACCGCGCTCTCGGCCGACGGCCCGCTCAATTTCTACAACGCGGTCGCCATCGCGGCGAACAAGGACGCCGCCGGACGCGGCGTGCTCGTCGTGATCAACGACTGGATTCACGGCGCGGCCTCGCTCACCAAGACGAGCACGACCGCCGTCCAGACGTTCATGTCGCCGCTCGCCGGGCTCATCGGCACGGTGGCGTACGGTCAGGCCGAGTTCTTCCGCTTTCCCAGCGCGCGGCACACGGCTGACACGGAGTTCTCGCTCGACGGCGTGACGGCGCTGCCGCGTGTGGACATCATCATGGCCTACGAGAACATGGACGGCGCGCTCATCGACGCGGCCGTCGCCGCCGGGGCGAAAGGCGTCGTGATCGCCGGCGTCGGCAACGGCAACATGACGCAGGCCGCGGTCAACGCGCTGGCCGCGCAGGCCAAAAAGGGCATCGTGTGCGTGCGCGCTTCGCGCGTGGTCACCGGCCGCGTGGGACGCAACGTCGAGCTCGACGACGACAAGCTGGGATTCGTGGCGTCGCTCGACGAGAATCCGCAGAAGGCCCGGGTCCTGTTGCGTCTGGCGCTGCTCAAGCCGCGGAGCGTCGCGGACATCCAGCGGCTGTTCACGATCTACTGACCACGCGTGACCGGATAGTCCCACCTTGCTCCGAGTACTGGGCCGC
>Ga0335084_10006696_pt1 | contig 11464 bp, 9 predicted proteins | sample Lox_Sample_44_FD_206721 | JGI IMG/M metagenome (GOLD analysis project Ga0335084, IMG submission 206721) | Soil microbial communities from Loxahatchee National Wildlife Refuge, Florida, United States - Lox_Sample_4.4 | ecosystem: Environmental > Terrestrial > Soil > Wetlands | place: USA: Florida...
CGCCGCGGCGCTGGCGCGCTTCGCGGCCGCCCCGGCGCCGCTCGTCATCACCGATCTGCGCATGCCGCGCCTGGACGGGATGGCCCTGCTGCGGGCGGTGCTGGAGCGCGCCCCCGGGACGCGCGTGGTCCTCGTCACCGCCCACGGCTCGGAGCGGCAGGCCGTCGAGGCCATCAAGGCGGGCGGCTACGACTACTTCCGCAAGCCGTTCGAGACCGAGGAGCTGCTCGCGGTGGTGCGGCGGGCGGTGGAGGCGATCCACCTGGCGCAGGACAACGAGCGCCTCGCCGGAGAGCTGGCGCTCTCCCGCTCGATGGTGTTCGCCTCCGAGCCGATGCGGCGCCTGGCGGCGCTGGTGGCGCGCGTCGCGCCGCGCGACGTGACCGTGCTCCTGAGCGGCGAGAGCGGCACCGGGAAGGAACGCGTGGCCGAGGCCATCGTCCGGGCCTCGCGGCGCGCCGACCGGCCCTTCGTCCGGTTCAACTGCGCGGCGCTCGCGGCCGGGCTCGCCGAGGCGGAGCTCTTCGGGCACGCCCGGGGGGCCTTCACCGGCGCGGTGCGGGCGCGGCCGGGCCTCTTCGGCGAGGCGGACGGCGGCACGCTGCTGCTCGACGAGGTGGGCGAGCTCGCCGCCGGCGCCCAGGCGAAGCTCCTGCGCGTGCTGCAGGAGGGCGAGGTCCGCCCCGTGGGCGAGGAGCGGGCGCGCAGGGTCGACGTCCGGGTGCTCGCGGCGACGCACCGCGATCTCGCGGCGCTGGTGCGCGAGGGGCGCTTCCGCGAGGACCTCTACTACCGCCTCGACGTCGTCCACCTGCGCATCCCCCCGCTGCGCGAGCGGCCCGAGGACGTGCCCGTCCTGGCGCGCCACTTCCTGGAGCGGTTCGCGGAGCGGTTCGGGGTCGCGCCGCTGCGCGTCCCGGACGGGCTCCCCGGCCTGCTCGCAGGCCGGGCCTGGCCCGGGAACGTGCGCGAGCTGGAGAACGCGCTCGAGGCCCTGGTGGCGCTCTCGCCGCCGGAGGGGCTCGACCTCTCGCTCCTCTCGAGCGGGAAGGGCGCGGCCGCGGCGGACCCGCTCTCGCTGCGGCAGCGGGTCGAGGGGTACGAGCGCGGCCTGGTCGTCGACGCGCTTCGCGCCGCGCGCGGCAACCGGAGCGAGGCGGCGCGCAGGCTCGGCATCTCGCGCGTGACGCTGCACGACAAGCTCAAGAAGTACGGGCTCCCCGGCGACGAGGGGTGACGCCGCCCCCCCCGGCCGGCTCCCGCGCCCGGGATCACTCCGCGAGCAGGGCCCGGTGCGCGTCGTCCTGCTGGGCGAGCTGCTCGAAGAACTCGCGGAGCGCCGCGTCCGCGCCCTTGGAGAGGAACTCGGCGTGCGCCCGCTCGGTGCGGAGCTCCATCTCGGCGAGGCGGCGCTTGGTCTCGGCGAGCGCGTGCGGCCAGCGGCCGGCGCGGATGTCGCCCAGCATCGCCTCCGCGTCGACGAGGAGCCGCTCCAGCTCGCCCCCGTCCGCCGTGGCGAGCCGGACGATCCGCGGGTCGTGGCGGTAGCGCGCCGCGAGGAGCCGCACGCGCGCGGCGTGCTGGAGCTCCTCGTCCTGCAGCTGGCCGAACAGCGCCTTCGCGTCCGCGTCGCCGGCCCACACGATCGCGAGCGCCCCGTAGATCTCGGCCGAGACGACCTCGATCCGCTCCGCGACGTCGAACAGGTGATAGGTCGTCGTCATCGAGGGTGGGTGCGGGCACGCTATATCGCGGCCCGGCGCGGTCGTTCAAGCGACGGTCCGTGGGCCTGGAGGGGCGCCCGGCGGGGTCTGTTCGGACGGTGATCCCCGCCCGGACGGAGGCCCTGTCCTGACGCGAGGCCGGCCGCCCGGCGTGATCCGGGACAAGGCCCTCCGGACCGCTCGGGACGCGAGGAGGGCGGTCCCGGGTCGTCGGCGGATGCCGGGCGGACCGGTATATCGAGATCCGTCGATGCATCTCGGGCCCGGAAACATGTATCGACGTTCATCGATGCACTGTCCCGGCCGGGCCTGGCGCCGTTGTCCCACCCGCGCCGACAGGCGCGCGGCGCATTTGCTTGCCTGCGGGGATCACCGCCGGTAGCGTGTCCGCCGCCGGGATGAACCGGCTCACTCGAAGGGGAGGTCGCATGCTCCGGAGATTCGTGCTCTCTGTCGCCGCGCTGGCCGTGATCGCACTCGCCGGCAACGCCCAGGCCCAGGCCAAGGGCGGCGCCGCGGCGTCAGATGGGAAGGCCAAGATCGGATTCGGGGTCGGCATCGAGACGAGCCTCGCCGGCCAGCCCTCCAGCGTGTCCGCCGTGCTGACAGGCACCGCGCCCGTGCCGGTGATGTTCTACATGCCCATCCAGCTCACCCCGCAGTTCCGCGTGGAGCCGCAGATCGGGCTCTTCGCGGCCTCCAGCGACACGGGCGACGCCTCGGCGTTCGCCCTCGGGGGCGGCTTCTTCCTCACCCAGCCGCTCGCGCAAAATTTGGACGTGTACGTCGGCCCGCGCCTCATCCTCGACTTCGTGGGCGGCAAGGACAAGACGGTCAACCCGAACGCCAGCGGGTCCGCGGTGGACGTCAGCATCCTCGCCGCCGCCGGCGCGGAGTACTACCTGAGCTCGCACTTCAGCGTCGGCGCCGAGGGCCAGTTCGGCTACTCGAGCCAGGGGTCGATCTCGGCCATCGGCCGGCCGAGCGCGAGCCTCTGGGCGACCAACGCGCTCATCTTCCTGCGCGCGTACCTGTAGCCCGTCGCGGCAGCAGCTCCTCCGTACCCGGGCGCGGTCGCCTCCAGCGGCCGCGCCCTCGTCGTCTCCGCCGCCGACCGCGACCCGGACGCTACCCGCCCGCCGCCGGAGCCGGCAGCGTCACCCGGAGCGTCGTCCCCTTCCCCGGCGCGCTCTCCGCCTCGATCGCCCCGCCGTGCGCCTCGGCGATGCGCCTGGCGAGCGCGAGCCCCAGGCCGACGCCCCCGGTCCCGCGCGCGCGGCTCCGGTCGGTGCGGAAGAAGGGCGTGAAGAGCCTGGGCAGGTCCGCGGCGTCGATCCCGATCCCGCGATCGCGCACCTCGATGATCGCCTTGCCGCCGCGGGCGCGGGCGGCGAGGACCACCGGCTCCTCCGCGTCCGAGTACTTGTGCGCGTTGTCGAGCAGGTTGCGGAGCAGCCGCGCCAGGAGCGACGGATCCCCCTCCACCGCCGGCAGCGGCGGCTCCACGTCCACCTCGAGCGCGCGGCCGGGGTGCTCCGACCGGAACCGCTCCGCCGCGGCCCCCACCACCGCCGAGAGCTGGAGCGGCTCGCGGTGCACCGGCAGGCCGCCGGGGCGGGAGGCGAGGTCGAGCCGCGCGGCGGTGAGGATCTCCTCGACCAGCCGGTCGAGCTCGTCGAGGTCGGCCCCGATCTCGGCGAGGAAGCGGCGCGCCCGGTCGAGATCGCCCTCGGCGGCCAGCTCCAGGGCCACGCGGATCCGCGCCAGCGGCGTCCGCAGCTCGTGCGAGACGTTGGCCAGCAGCTCGCGCTCGCCCCGCACCAGCCGCTCCAGCCGCTCCCCCATCTCGTCGAAGGCGCTGGCCAGCTCGCCCACCTCGCCGCCCGCCCGGAGCCGGACGCGCGCCGAGAGGTCGCCGCCCCCCAGCGCACGCGCCGCGGCGGTGAGCCGCTCGATGGGCGAGGCGATGGAGCGGGCGAGCGGGATGGAGCCGATGGCGAGCGCGACCAGGACGGCGGCGATGACGAGCGCGGCCCGGCCCAGGTGCGGCTGGTGGACCGGGCCGCCGATGAGCAGGTACCCGCGGCCGTCGGGGAGCGGCGCGGCGAAGACGAAGCCGCGGTCGAGCACGTGGAACGGCCCCTGCGCCAGGTGCGGCAGCTCGGCCGGCGGGAGCGGCGGGTGCGGTGGTTCGGCGGTCGAGGCGAATGCGCCGGCGGGCCCGTAGAACGTGATCTCCAGGCCGAACGCCTCGCGCACGCGCTGAAGCTCGCGCTCCAGCGCGTCGGGGCGATCGGCCAGCTCCGCGGCGCGCAGGGCGGCGTAGCGCGCCACCGCCTCGGCGTTCCGCCCGGGGAAGGTCCGCCCCAGCGCCCACCCCACCCCCGCGACGGCCAGCGCCACCAGCGCGAGGAGGAGGAGACCGTGGCGGTAGACGCGCCAGAACATCCCCCCGCCATGACCGGACGCCCGGTGGCGGCGCCAGGACCGCGGGCTCACTCGCCCTCCCCGGCGAGCAGGTACCCGGAGCCGCGCACGGTCTTGATGAGGCGCGGCCGCTTGGGATCGTCGCCCAGCTTCTGCCGCAGGCGCGACACGTGGACGTCGATGGAGCGGTCGAAGGCGTCCTCGGCGCTGCCGCGCGCCAGCTCCATGAGCTGCTCGCGCGAGAGGATGCGCCCCGCGCGCCGGGCCAGCGCGTCCAGGAGGGCGAACTCGTATCCCGTGAGCGGGATGTCCTTGCCGTCGAGCGTCACGCGGCGGGCGGCGGGATCGAGGACCAGACCGCCCACCCGGACCGGCGCGAGGTTCGGCCCGGCGCGACCCTTGGCCCGCCGCACCACCGCGCGGATGCGGGCCAGGAGCTCGCGCGGCGAGAAGGGCTTGGCGAGGTAGTCGTCCGCGCCGGTCTCGAGCCCCATCACCCGGTCCGCCTCCTCGCCCCGCGCGGTCAGCACCAGGACGGGCACGTCGGACCGGGTCCGCAGCGCGCGGCAGACCTCGAGACCGTCCATCCCGGGGAGCATCAGGTCGAGGAGGACGGCGTCGTAGCGGCCGCGCGCCGCCTCCTCGAGCCCGCGCTTCCCGTCGGCGACGTGGGTCACCGCCACGCCGTGGCCCTCCAGGTACTCGCGGGTGAGGTCCGCGAGCCGTCGGTCGTCCTCGACGAGGAGCACGAGCAGCGGGGTCTCGGCCACGTCGCCCATCTTACTCAGTGCACGTCGGCGTGCCGGTGGATCTTCTTCGAGACCTTGGCGCGCTGGTCGGGCGTGAGGATGCCGTGGACGTCGACGGCCGAGTCGGCGGCCTCGTACGCGAAGGCGCGGAGCGCTTCGATCCGCTGGTCGATGAGCGCGTGGATCTGGTCGCGGTTCGGCTGCGCCGAGTCCCACTGGGCCACGAGCGCCTTGCGCGCGTCGGCCTGGCCGGCGTGGAGCGCGACGCCGTCCTTCACCAGCTTGTCGGCGATGGCGTGGATCTGCTGGCGCTGGGTGGGCGTCGCGTCGAGGTTGTCGAGCGCGTCGTCCACGTGCGACGCCACGAACGACGCCACCTCCGCCGGATCGCGCGGGTGGCGGTGCATGCCGCAGCCGCCGGCGAAGCCGGCCAGCAGGGCGAGGCCGGCGGCGGCGCCGGCGAGGGTCAGGATGCGGCGGGTGCTGGTCATGGGTCTTCCTCCTTGCGCCGCGGCCCGTTCGCGGGCCGGGACGGCGACGGTGCCAGGATGCGCGGCGCGCGTTGAGCGGGCTTGTTCGGGCGTTGAAGAAACGTTAAGCCAGGGCCCCCGTGAGCCTCGTCGCCGCCAGCCGCCTCTCGCTCGCCTACGGGCCGCGCACGGTGCTCGCCGGGGCCGCCTTCTCCATCGGCCCGCGCGACCGCATCGGCCTGGTGGGGCCGAACGGCACCGGCAAGTCGTCGCTCATGAAGATCCTCGCCGGCCAGCTCGCCGCGGACTCGGGCGAGCTGAGCTGGCGCCGCGGCGCGCGCGCCGGCTACCTGCCGCAGGACGTGAGCGCCCTCCCCGGCGGCCCGCTCGTCGAGGCGGTGCTCTCCTCGGTGCCCGGCCGCGCCGCGCTCGAGGAGCGGCTGGCCTCGACGCAGGCGGCGCTCGCCGCGGCGCGCCAGGAGGCGGAGCAGCTCGAGCTCTCCGCCGCGCTCGCCGCGCTCCACGAGGAGCTGGACCACTTCGAGGAGCACTTCGGGCGCCGCCGCGCCGAGCGGATCCTGGGCGGGCTCGGCTTCTCCGCCTCCGACCTCTCCCGCGACGCCGGGACGCTCTCGGGCGGCTGGAAGATGCGCGCGGCGCTGGCGGGGCTCCTGCTCCAGGACCCGGACCTGCTCCTCCTCGACGAGCCCACCAACCACCTCGACGTCCCGACGCTGGAGTGGTTCGACGCCTTCCTGCGGGCGACGGGCAAGGCGCTCCTGCTCGTGTCGCACGACCGCGAGTTCCTGAACCGGCAGGTGGACCGGATCCTGGCGCTCGAGCCGGAGGGGCTGCGCGGCTACGTCGGGAACTACGACGACTACCGGTCCCGGCGGTCGGAGGAGGAGGAGCAGCTCGAGGCGCAGGCCCGCCGGCAGGAGGCCCGGCGCGCCGAGCTGCAGGGCTTCATCGACCGCTTCGGCGCCAAGGCCACCAAGGCGCGCCAGGCACAGTCGCGGCAGAAGCTCCTCGACCGGATGGAGGAGGTGCAGGTCCACGAGGCCCGCGCCACGCTCCGCTTCCAGTTCCCCGACGCCCCCCGCTCGGGCAAGGAGGTGCTGCGGCTGGCGGGCGTGGCGAAGTCGTTCGGGCCACGCGTCGTCTACCGCGGCCTCGACGCGCAGGTGCTCCGCGGGGAGCGGGTGGGCGTCATCGGCGCGAACGGCGCGGGCAAGTCCACGCTCCTCCGGCTCGCGGCCGGGGAGGCGCGGCCCGACGCGGGCGAGGTGCGCCTCGGCCACTCCGTGGTGGCGGGGTACTACGCGCAGCACCACTTCGAGCGGGCGGAGCACGGCGAGGCGGCCGGCGCCGCCCGCACCTTCGGCACGCTCGACCCGGATCGGACCATCCTCGACACGCTCTGGGACCTGGTGCCCGATCGCGGCGAGGCGTACCTGCGCGGCGTGGCGGGCGCGTTCCTCTTCTCCGGCGACGACGCGGACAAGAAGGTGGGCGTCCTGTCGGGCGGCGAGCGCGCGCGCGTGGCCCTGGCGAAGCTCCTGCTCGTCCCCTCGAACCTCCTCGTCCTCGACGAGCCCACCAACCACCTCGACCTCGACTCCTCGGAGGCGCTCATCGACGCGCTCGCCGCCTACGGCGGGACCATCCTGTTCGTCTCGCACGACCGGTCGTTCCTGAACCGGCTCGCGACGGTGATCTGGGAGGTGCGGGACGGAACGGTCCTGCCGTTCCCCGGGAACCTCGACGACTGGCTCTACCACCGGCGCCAGGTCGAGGCGGCCGAGACCGCCGGAGGGCCGGCGCCGGAGGACGGCGCCGCGGGGGGCGACGCGCGGGCAGGGACGGACCGGGGACGGCGCCGGGCCGAGGCCGAGGCGCGCAACGCCCGCTACCGGGCCGAGAAGCCGCTGCGCGACGAGATCGCCGCGCTGGAGGAGCGGATCGACGCGCTCGAGCGCGACGAGCGCGAGGCGACGGCCCTGCTCTCGGATGCGGCGGTGTACCAGGACTTCGCCAGGGCGAAGCCCGTGATCGAGCGGCAGCGCGCCGCGAAGGACGAGCTGGTGCGGCTCTACGCGGCGTGGGAGGCCGCCCAGCAGCGGCTCGCGGCGCTGTAGCGTCGTCCTGGGGTGTGCAGGCACCCCAGCCCCCCGAGGCTCGCTCCGCGACGCTGGCTACGTCGCGGCCTTGAGCGCCGAGTCGTAGTCGGGCTCCTGCCCGATCTCGGGCACGAGCTGGCGGTGGGTCACCTTGTCGTTCTCGTCGATGACCACGACCGCCCGCGCGGTGATCCCCTGGAGCGGGCCGTCCTGGAGGAGGACGCCGTAGTCCTTGGCGAAGCTCTTGTCGCGCATCATCGAGAGCGGCACCACGTTCTGGAGCCCCTCGGTGGTGCAGAACCGCTTCGAGGCGAAGGGCAGGTCGGCCGACACGACCAGCACCACCGTGTTCTTCAGCTTGCCCGCCCGCTCGTTGAACTTGCGCGTCGAGGTGGCGCAGGTGGGCGTGTCGAGGCTCGGGACGATGTTGAGGACCTTCCGCTTGCCCTTGTAGTCGGCGAGCGTGACGTCCTTGAGATCGCCGCCGGTCAGCTTGAACGCCGGCGCGGTCGCGCCGACCGCCGGAAGCTCGCCGTTGGTGTGGATGGGGTTGCCCTTCAGCGTGACGGTGGCCATCGGTCGACTCTCCTGTCGCGGGCGCGGCGCGCCCGGAGCGAAGCGGTGGATCGGGGCAGAAGACCGGACCCCTCCGGCCCGGCCCGGCTCCCTCCGGCGCGAAGTGTAACGTCCGGCGGTCCAGGCCGCTCGCCCGGACCACCAGCCGTCCATCCCGAGAGGGGCGTCCCGCCGCGGTGCCGAAACCTGGCGGCCGGGTCCGGGTTCATGCGAGCGCCAGAGGAGGAGCCGCCATGAGCCCCATTCGTCTCTCGATGTTCGCCGTCACCGCCCTCGCCCTCGCCGCCTGCGGCGGCAGCTCGCGCGAGGACGCGTTCCGAGACGCCGCGCCGTCCGCGGCCGCGCTGTCCATCGACGTCGACGCCGGAGCCGCCGCGACGACGGCGGCGCCGTCTGCGGCCGCCGCCCTGCCGCTGCCCGGCTGCCACCCGTTCCTCTTCGCCCGGACCGAGGCCGTCGCCCGCCGCCTGAACCGGCACTTCGCCTACGCCCTCGGCCGCATCGAGCACGTCATCGCCACCCACCCCGCCCTCGCCTCCGGCGATCAGCTCGTCTGGACCGAGACGCGCGACGGCCTCGACGTCCGCTTCACCATGACCCGCTCCGGCGACGTCTTCACCTGGATGCTCGAGCTGCGCCCCGCCGGCGCGCCCGACACGGCCTGGGTCACCGTCTTCTCGGGCGACGTCGACCGGAGCGGCGCGACCGGACCGCACCAGGGCGCCGGCGCGCTGGCCCTCGACCTCGACGCGCTCCACGCCGTCGTCCCCGCCCTGGATGTGGCGGGCACGCTCCACGCGACCTTCACCCTCACCGCCGCGAAGCGGCTCGTCGCCATCTCCGCGGGCGGGGTGAAGTGGGATCCCGACACGGACGGAGACCTCGCGCGCATCGCGCCGCTCGACGCCACCTACACGTACCTCCGCGAGCCCGGCGTCGGCGGAAGCCTCGTGCTCCAGGATTCGATGGTCTTCGGCTGCCCGTCCAACCCGGCGCTCGCCCCGGCCGACGCGACGCTCGTCTCGCGCTGGTACCGGACCTCGTCGGGCGACGTCCACGGCCGCAGCGATGCGCAGGCGACCGGCGGACAGATTCCGGCGGGCGACGTGTGGATGGGCGTGACCTGCCACGCGCGCACCGCCGATCCGGCGTCGGCGCCCGCCGAGTTCTACTGGCTGGTGAAGGAGGAGGACTCGACCGGCGCGACCGTCCAGTCCTGGGAGGTCCAGCCGGGTGCGGCTGCCTGCGACGCCGCGTTCGGACCGGTGCCCTCGCCGTCGGGCAACGCGACCGACTTCGACTTCGCCTCGATCGCCACCCCGTATCCGTTCCCCGGGATGTTCTGAGGTCGTCCGGAGGACGCAGGGCGGCGCCCGGGTGTGGCCGGGCGCCGCCCGTCTTCTCCTGCGCCGGTCGCCCTCCGCGGGCGCGCCACCGGCCGGGCTACCGCAGCAGCGCCAGCGCCAGCGACACCAGCCCCGCCGCGCCCACCGCGAGCGACCCGAGCCACACCGGCCGGATGCGGGTCAGGGCGGCGACCGCACCCAGCGCGATCGCCACCTGGAAGAAGGCCACCGCCGACGCGTACCGGTGGTGGGCGTGGAGGAGGTGCTCCGCCTCGACCTCCTTCTCGTCGCGCAGCTTCTCCTTCTCGCGCGCCGCCTCCTGGATCTTCTCCTGCTCCTCGCCGTAGCGCCGCGCCTTCTCGGCGGTCTCCGGCGGCGCCTCCTTCCCGGCGGCGAGCCACGCCGCGCGGATCGTCTCCTGCACCGCGGCCTTGACGCCCTTGGCCTGGTAGTAGGCCCACTGGTCCGACGACTCCGCCTGGAGGCGGGTCGCCTCGGTCTTGAGCACCACCGCCTCGTTGACGGTCGCCCCGGCGCGGAGCGCGGCGATCGCCGCGAGCGCCGCCAGGAACGCGGTGGTGAGTGCGATGGCCCGCAGGAACCTGCCGCCCTCGTGCTCCAGCTCCTCGTGGATCGCCTCGTGCAGCCGCTCGGTCTCGACCTCGGGTCCTTCGGGCATGGCCCCTCCCTGACGCGGGAGCGCGAGGATCGCCGGGATGCGCGGCGCCGGCAAGGGTCCCGGCGCGGCGGCCTAGGCGGCCTCGAGCGACGCGAGCAGCGGCGAGGGCGTCCCCACCGCCGCGATCCAGAGCTGGTGCGCCGCCCGCGTCACGGCGACGTGGAGCCGGCGCCGCGCCTCGTCGCCGTCCGGGTAGGCGCGCGCCGAGGCGTCCGGCACCACCACGTAGTCGAACTCGAGCCCCTTCACGCTCGCCACGTCCGTCACGTCGACGCCCGGCCGGAAGGTGAAGCGTCCGTCGAGCGCCAGCCGCGCCTCCGGGAGATCGGCGAGCAGCCGGTGGAAGGTGCGCGCAGTCTCGGGCGCGGCGGTGATGACCCCCACCGACGCCGAGGGTTCGCGGTCGAGGAGGTCGCGGAGCGCCCCCACCAGGAAGAGCTGCGCGTGCGCCTCGCCCGGGAAGTCGAAGCGGGACACGGGCACCCCCTCCCGGCCGGCGCCGGGTCGCGCCTCGGGCGCGAGCGGCCCGAGGACGGCGTGCGCCAGCTCGGCGATGGGCCGAGGACACCGGTAGGTGGTCTCCAGCCGGCAGGTGGGCGCGCCGGCGACCCCGAGCGCCTCGAGCGCCTGCGGCCACCCGGCGTACGAAGAGAAGGTCTGCTGCGCCTCGTCGCCGGCCAGGGTGACGCTGCGGCCGCCGCCCAGGTGTCGCCCGAGGGCGAACAGCTCGAAGAGCGACACGTCCTCCCCCTCGTCCACGACCAGGTGCGCGAGGCGGGCCCGGGCCGGCCCACCGCGCAGCGCCGCCAGGAAGAGCAGGACGGGCAGGTCCTCCGCGTCGAGCGTCCCCGCCAGCGACTCCGGCGTGTCCTCCTCGATGGGCCGGCCGTCGAGGGTCTGGCGGGCGTCGGGGTCGATGCCCGCGTACAGCTCCTCGGGAAGCGGCGCGAGCTGCAGCCGGGTGTGGCGCAGCGTCTCCTCGATCACCGTGACGGGCAGGTCGCCGCCTGCGGTCTGCACGACCGACTCCAGGAACGCGCGGTCCATGAGCAGGTCGCCGAGCTCGCGGCGGAGCGCGAGGAGCGCGGGCCTCGGGTCGGCGAGCCGCGGGCGGCGGCGCAGCACCTGGTACAGGGCCGGGTGGCGCTTCAGCCGCGAGACGAGCGGCGGCGGCTCCTCGCAGAGCCGGGGCGGCGGGACGCGGAACACGCTCTGGAACGCCCCGCGCGCCCACGCGTCGAGCGTCCGGACGGCGGCGCGGTCGAGGCCGAGCGGCTCGAGGAGGCGCGCGGCGAGGCGCGCGAGCCCCACCTCCGGGACGACGACCTGGAGCTTCGCCGCCGGGAACCGGCGCGGATCCTCGAACGCGATCC